>Ga0193751_1000096_pt1 | contig 77898 bp, 74 predicted proteins | sample L1c2metaG_FD_143050 | JGI IMG/M metagenome (GOLD analysis project Ga0193751, IMG submission 143050) | Soil microbial communities from a riparian zone of the East river system, Colorado, United States - L1c2 | ecosystem: Environmental > Terrestrial > Soil > Riparian zone | place: USA: East River...
CGGCCAGCTGTCGGGACCCATGGTGCAGTCGGACGCCCAGCGTATTGCTGATATCTATCGCCACGCGGGCCGTTATGACGTGAGCGTCGTTCCCGAAATCATCGAACAGCCGAATAATCGCGTCGACCTGATTTTCACGATTACCGAGGGCAACAAGACCGGCATCAACTCGATCGAGTTCGTCGGCAACACGACCTATTCGGCGTATCGCCTGAAGGACGTCATCAAGACGCGCGAATCGAACCTGCTAAGCTTTCTCGGCGGTAGCGACGTCTACGATCCGGATCGGATCGAAGCCGATCGCGATCTGATTCGACGTTACTATTTGAAGCATGGTTTCGCCGATGTGCAGGTGATAGCCGCGCTGACGGAATACGATCCGCAGCGCAAGGGCTTCCTCGTGACCTTCAAGATCGAGGAAGGCCAGCAGTATCGGGTTGCCTCGGTCAATTTCCAATCCAGTATCCCCGCCCTCGACGGGAACGTGCTCAGCCGTTTCTCCCGGGTCTTCGTCGGATCGCTTTACAATGCCGAGGCGCTGGAGAAGTCGGTCGAGGAAATGCAAATCGAAGCCTCGCGACGAGGTTTCGCGTTTGCGGTCGTGCGCCCGCGCGGTGATCGCAATTTCGAGTCTCATACCGTTTCGATCGTGTTCGCCGTCGACGAGGGCCCGCGGACCTATATCGAGCGTATCAACATCCGCAACAACACCCGCACCCGGGATTACGTGATCCGCCGTGAATTCGATATTTCGGAGGGCGACGCCTACAATCGCGCGCTGGTGGATCGCGCCGAGCGCCGTTTGAAGAATCTCGATTTCTTCAAGAGCGTGAAGATCACGACTGAACCGGGATCGTCGAGCGATCGTATCATTCTCAACGTCGAGCTCGAGGAGAAGTCCACCGGCGATTTCTCGGTATCGGGTGGCTATTCGACCACCGATGGTCCGCTCGCCGAGGTCAGCATTTCAGAGCGCAATCTGCTCGGTCGCGGCCTGTATGGAAAGGCGTCGGTGACCTACGGTCAGTTTGCGCGCGGTATCTCGCTTTCCTTCGTCGAGCCGTACCTGCTCGATTATCGTGTCGCGCTTGGCCTTGACACCTACTATCGTGAGCAGCTTCCCAATTCCTTCATTTCGTATGGCACCAAGACCCTTGGATTCAGCCCGAGAATCGGACTCACGCTGCGCGAAGATCTCAGCTTGCAGCTTCGCTATTCGATCTATGAGCAGAAAATCTCGCTGCCGAGCTTCCTGGCAAATTGTAACAACAGTCTCACAAACGGCCTGCCCTTTAACCCGTCACCGGCGTTTATCGCGGCGAATCCTGGCACTATCGACCCCACTGGCACTGGTTTTGGCTGTTTCGCCGATGGCGAGGCCTCGCTGCCTGTCCGCAAGGAACTGGCCGCGGGCGCGACGTTGACGTCGGCGGTTGGATATTCGCTGGCTTACAACACGCTGGATAACAACAAGAACCCGACCGACGGCCTGCTGCTTGATTTCAGGCAGGACTTCGCCGGCGTTGGCGGCGACGTGACCTATTTGAAATCCGCTATCGATGGGAAGTATTATACGCCCTTGGTTGCCGACATCGTCGGGTTGGTCCACCTTCAGACCGGCCTTCTCACCCAGATCGGCAATAACAGTATCCGCATGCTGGATCACTACCAGATGGGGCCGAATCTGGTCCGCGGCTTTGCCCCGAATGGCATCGGTCCGCGCGACATCAATCCGTTCGGTACGCAGGACGCGCTCGGCGGTACCAAATATTGGGGCGCCTCGTTGGAATTGCAGATGCCGTTCTGGTTCCTGCCGAAGGAAATTGGTTTGAAGGGCGCCGTCTATGCCGACGCCGGCGGGCTGTACGATTACAAGGGGCCGACGGATTGGGCTTTTACTGGCGAAGTCAATACGCCCGGATGTATCCCACCAACCAACACCGGCAGGGGACCTCCCTTTGCGTCCGGGACGTGCTTGGGATTGCAGTTTGATCCCCAAAATGTCGTCCGTACCTCGGTCGGTTTCGGCATGATCTGGGCCTCGCCATTCGGCCCGCTGCGCTTCGATTACGCAGTCCCGATTACGAAGGGCCCACACGACGTCGTACAGCAATTCAAGTTTGGCGGCGGGACATCGTTCTAAAGCGTTTTCGAGCGAAGTGGGTACCGGTTCGCGTGAAGAAAACGCGTCAAGACAAAGAGAGCGCTGGTTCTGATTTGTCAGAACCGAAGCTCGAGTTCGATCTCCGGCCGGACCGCGACGGATGGAATGCTGCAGCCGACTTTTTTTGAACAACCGCCTTCGTCGACGCTGGCAGATATCGCCGCGCTGACGAAAGCGGTTTTGGTCGATGCGTCGCGCGGCGGTCAGCAGGTCAGGGGGCTGGCTTCGCTCGACGAAGCCGGCCCGATGCACCTGACGTTTTACGACAATCTTAAATATGCCGATCAGCTTGCGGCGACGAAGGCAGGGGCCTGTCTGGTCAGTAGACGCTTTGAGTCGGGCGTTCCGCGCGAGGTCGCGGTTCTGCGTGTGGATCATCCGTTCCGCGAATTCGTCAAGGTTGCGCGCCAGCTCCACGGCGATGCTTTGCGGCCGCAATCGTGGACCGGCAATACCGGGATCGCCGCCTCCGCGGTGATCGACCCGACGGCGCACCTGGAAGACGGCGTCATTGTCGATCCACTCGCGGTGATCGGTCCAAACGTTGCAATCGGGGCGGGGACAATCATCGGCGCGGGTGCGTTGATCGCCGCCAATGTCAGGATCGGGAGGGATTGCAACGTCGGGGCGCGATCCGCCATCCAATGCGCGCTGATTGGTAATAATGTCCTGATCCATCCCGGCTGCAGCATTGGACAGGACGGCTATGGGTTCGTCTTTTTTGGTCCAGAAGGCCATCTGAAGGTCCCGCAAACCGGCCGGGTCCTGATCCAGAACGACGTGGAGATCGGCGCCGGAACGACTATCGACCGCGGCAGCCTGCGCGACACCGTGATCGGCGAGGGCACGAAAATCGACAATCAGGTCCAGATCGGTCACAATGTGACGATTGGGAGGCACTGTCTTTTGGCCGCCCAGATAGGCTTGGCCGGCAGTTTGACGATTGGCGATCACGTGGCGTTGGGTGCCAAGGTGGGGATCAACAACCATCTCCACATCGGCGACGGGGCTCAGGTAACGGCGATGAGCGCCGTCAAGGATGACATTCCGGCCGGTGGGCGCTGGGGTGGCCATTTTGCCAAGCCGACCAGGCAGTGGTTCCGGGAGATCGTTGCGGTCGAGCGTCTAGTGCGCGATAGCGCAGCCGATCCGAAGGGCGAGGGGCGGGAGTGATGCAGGAGGCAGCGGTCAGGTTTGCGCTCGTGGACATCAACGAGATCCTCAAGACGCTTCCGCACCGCTATCCCATGCTGCTGATCGACCGGGTGATTAATATCCGGAGCGATTACAGCGGCATCGGCATCAAGAACGTCACCTTCAACGAGCCGCCGTTTCTCGGACACTTTCCCGATCGTCCGGTTTATCCCGGTGTGATGATGATCGAGGCTATGGCGCAGACTGCGGGGGTAATCGGTATCAAGTCGGTCGAGGGCACCGAAAAGCCGCGCGCGGTTTATTTTCTGACCATCGACAAGTGTAAATTCCGCAAGCCCGTGATGCCCGGCGACATCATCGAATACCACATGCGCAGCATCGGCAGACGAAAGGCGATGTGGTGGTTTCACGGCGACGCCAAGGTGAATGGCGCGGTCGTCGCTGAAGCCGACGTGGGCGCGATGCTGACCGACTGACGAGAGGGCTATTGGGCTGCGATGACGCAACGGAAATTCTGTCTTTCAATTCGATCTGGCAGGCCTGGTAGTATCAGATGCGTACCGCGATAACCTTCGCCGTGTTGGCAACTCTGATGGTCGTCCCAACTGCCCGCGCGGAAGCCGGCAAGACGTGCCTATCCAAGGCCACCGAGGCGCTACCCCGGGTCGAGGGGCTCGTTGTCAAGAAATCGCGGACCCGTCCGGTGTCGCCGGCGATCTTGGCCTCGTGGAAGGGCCAGTCGCGGCCTGTCATCATCGACCTGGATGTAGAGACCGCGGGCGAGGCGCAAACCTATTCTTACATGTGCGTGGTCACACAGGGAGCTGCGTTCGTGCAGCGAACGATGAATTAGAGCATGATCCGGAAAAGTGGAAACCGGTTTTCCGAAAAGATCATGCTCAGACGGAAAGATTGGCCGGCTTGCCGCACCAGCCGCCGGTCCTCGGTACACCGCCGTTCAATCCTCGCCGTTGAGCGGCTCACCCGCCGTCTTGCGAATTTCGGCTGCTCAAGTGTCTCGAAGCTTGAGCATGGCCGGGCCCCAGCCATGGGCATCGACGTGCCTTCTCAAGCCCAACTGGCCCGCGCCAGCGCGATGAGGTCGGAACGCATGTGCCGCGACCGCCTTGGGTTTTTCCCGGGCGATGGGCTTCAGCCCCGGCACGTGGCATGGAACGTAACCAGACGTCACTGGACAGTCCCGGTAGCCCGCGCTAACCAACGAAAAAATCGAGCGAGTTGCGCCAAACCCCAGCGAGACGAGACCTTCGATGAGCACGATCGATCCCACCGCGCGGATTGAAGATGGCGCTGTGATCGGCGAGGGAACCTCGATTGGGCCCTACTGTATCATCGGCCGCCACGCTGTGATCGGTCCGAGCTGCAACCTGATCGCGCATGTCCATGTCACGGCGCAGACGACCATCGGTGCCGGCTGCACGATCTATCCCTTCGTCTCATTGGGCACGCCGCCGCAGTCGTTGAGTTATCGCGGCGAGCTCACCAGGCTTCAGATCGGCGAGAACTGCACCATCCGCGAATCAGTCACCATGAACGCCGGGACCGTGGCCGGCGGCGGCATCACCCGCGTCGGCGACCGCGGCTATTTCATGAATTGCAGCCATGTGGGGCACGATTGCCAGGTCGGCAACGATGTGATCTTCGCTACCTCCGCTACCCTCGGCGGTCACTGCGAGATCGGCGATTTCGTGTTCGTGGGCGGCTTGTCGGCGGTGCACCAATTCACGCGGATCGGGCCGCAAGTGATGGTCGGCGGAGTCTGCGGGGTTCGCGGCGACGTGATTCCGTTCGGCCTCGTCAACGGCCAGTACGCCCGCCTCGAAGGCCTCAATATTGTCGGCATGAAGCGCCGGCAGTTCACGCGCGAGCGGCTTGCCACCTTACGCTCGTTCTATCAAAAACTGTTTCACGGCCCCGGTATTTTCGCCGAAAGGCTGAACGAGGTGCAACCTCTGGCGCACACGGATCCTGCGATTGCGGAAATCCTCGCCTTCATCGGCAACAGCAAACATCGCGCGCTATGCCTCCCCGCCGACCAGCAAGACAAACATTGATCGCGAGGCTTCCGGAGCCATGACAACAGAGGCTTCAGGGATTTCGTCGCCGGTTGGATTGATCGCAGGCGGCGGCGCCATGCCGTTTGCGGTCGCCGATTCCCTGACCGCCCGCGGCATCGATGCGGTGGTGTTCGCGCTCAAGGGTGCCTGCGATCCGCGTGCCGCCGAACGCTTTCGTCATCACTGGATATCGGTCGGCCAGCTCGGCAGGGCCGAGAATCTGTTTCGTGCGGAAAACTGCCGAGACCTGGTTTTCATCGGCACATTAGTGCGACCGGCGCTGTCGGAAATTCGTCTCGATTGGGGGACGCTTCGGGTCATCGGACGGGTATGGGCGGCTTTCCGCGGCGGCGACGATCATCTGCTGTCCAGCATAGGCCGTATTCTCGAACAAGACGGCTTCCGGATGGTCGGAATCAAGGATGTCGCGCCGGATTTGCTGATGCCCGAAGGCTGCGTCACGCGACGAGTACCGGATGAAGATGCAATGGCCGATATCGCCAAAGGACGTGATGTGCTGCGCGCACTCAGCCCCTTCGACATCGGTCAAGCCGTCGTCGTCATCGACGGCCATGTGGTCGGGCTCGAGGACATCGAAGGCACCGACGGATTGCTGGCGCGGGTGGCGCGTTTGCGCGCGGAGGGCCGCATTCGCGCTCGGACCGCGCGCGGTGTGTTGGTGAAGGCCCCCAAGAGCGGCCAGGATTTGCGGTTCGACCTTCCGACCATTGGGTCGCGCACGGTCGCGGGTGCGGCGGCGGCGTCCCTTGCCGGTGTGGCGATTGTCGCCGGCCATACCATCGTGGCGGAGCCACAGATCTTGATCGAGGCCGCGGACGCCGCGGGTCTGTTTGTAACCGGATTGCCCGCGTGACGGCGGCCCGGGCAGGCGGCGATGTCGCACGGAAGATTTTCCTGATCGCGACTGAGGAATCGGGTGATCGGCTTGGCGCCCACCTCATGAAAGTGTTGCGGCAGCGCCTCGGCGGTGCCGTGCGATTCGAAGGAATCGGCGGCCGTTCGATGGCGCGCGAAGGACTGACCTCGCTGTTTCCCATCGAAGAGCTCTCGATCGTCGGCCTCGTGGCCGTCGTGAAGCAGTTGCCGAAGATCTTGCGGCTTATCCGGGAAACGGTTGGCGCGGTGCTGCGGGCCCACCCCGACATTCTCGTGATCATCGACAGTCCCGATTTTACCCATCGGGTGGCACGACGCGTTCGGGCTCGCGAGCCTGCCATCCCGATCATCGACTATGTTTCGCCCTCGGTCTGGGCCTGGCGGCCCGGCAGAGCGCGGGCGATGCGTGCCTATATCGATCACGTCCTGGCGCTGCTGCCTTTCGAACCGGAGGAATACCGCAAGCTGCGCGGGCCGCCTTGCAGTTATGTCGGCCATCCCCTGACTGAGCAGCTTGCCGCGCTGCGACCGGGCGCAGAGGAGCAAATGCGCAGGAGCGAAGCGCCGCCGGTGCTTCTGGTGCTGCCGGGGAGCCGCCGCAGCGAGATCAGCCATCACATGGCGGTCTTCGGTGAGGCATTGGACCGGCTGCAGGCCGAAGGGGGGGCGTTCGAGCTGGTGCTGCCGACCATGCCGCATCTCGTGGAGGCGGTCCGGGAGGGCGTGAAGGACTGGAAGGTCGCGCCACGCATCGCCGTCGGCGAGCAGGAAAAGCGGGCGGCATTTCGGATTGCGAGCGCAGCCCTCGCCAAGTCGGGCACGGTCACGCTTGAGCTTGCCCTCGCCGGCGTGCCGATGGTGACGGCCTACCGGACCGGAGCGGTGGAAGCCTGGATCCTGTTGCGTGCGATCAACGTGAACTCGGTGATCCTGGCGAACCTGGTGGTCGGCGAGAACGTGGTTCCGGAATTCCTGCAGCGGGATTGCACGCCGGAGCACCTGTCGCGCGGCTTGCGCGAAATCCTGACCGACTCGCCGCTGCGGCGGCGGCAGCTCGAGGCCTTTGCAAGGATTGACGATATCATGTCGACGGGAAACCAGCCGCCGAGCGTGCGCGCCGCCGACATCGTGCTGGCCACGTTGCGAAAATCCCGCAAGGCGAATTAGAGCGTGAGCCCATAAATTCAGAGTGGTCGGCCGACGTCCGCTTTGGTGCGCATTCCGGACTCAAGTCGGACATCGCGTGAGGTCCGAAAGGTGCCAGAAGCAGACATCGGTGCGGGTCCCCGAATGCCCGTTAATGACCCATGAGGGCGGCCTAGAGCGCCTAACGTGTGTGCCCCAACGTCGGCTGAGCCCTTGCCGGCCAAGCCGGTCGATACGTATTCTCGTGTTAGAATGATCGCGGATCGCGTTGGGGGCTTGCCATGACGACGCATGCAAGGTTGCTTGGAATCGTTGTCGCTCTATCGTGGCTCGGGTTGTCTGCGGCATCGGCGGCCGGCGGTACATCGAAAGATACTTGGAAGGGCGCCTGGGAATTCGAGAGCGACCGCCAGGATCAGCCATGGCTCGGCTTTTACGACACTAGGGGCAAGACAGTATTTCGCATCGGCTGCGGCGCGCATTTCGAGATGGATGCGGTCTATCCGGGGGGAGCGCCGAAACAGGATCACACCAAGGCCTCGATCACGATCGCCAACGGCAAGACGCAGATGGATTTCGCCGGCTTCACCTACGCCGGTCCCGAGTCCTTCCCGCCGAACACCACGATGTTCAACCAGCCGGACCTCGGCTATCCCGAGCTTGACGAAGACAAATGGCGCGCGCTGGAAAATCGCGTCTTAGATCTTCTGGGCTCCGGGCAGCCGCTGACGATCTCGGCCGAGGGCAAAAGCTACGTGCTGCCGCCGGCCAAGGTGCCGCGCTGGCGGGCGCGCTTCCAGAAAATCTGCTGACGCGCCGACCGCAAGCAGGCCACGCTCCGACGCACTTCTCCTTCGCGGCGCCGGCTCCAGAGCTGACACCGAGCGCCTTGGCGGTAGACGGCAAGCGGCATGCTGACCGCTTTGAGGAGTTCAAGCGCCCGAGCCGGTTGAACGAAAACCCCGGTAACATCGACCAAGGAATTTGGGAGGTGGTTTCGTGAAGCGGTTTCTGATTTTTCTCTTGCTCTTTCCCGCCATTGCCACTGCCTCATTCTTTGCGGTGATCTACATCCTGACGGGAGCGGAGCTGGATAGTTTGTCCGGGCCGGCTATTGGTTTCCTTATCTTTGTCGGGCCAGGTCTCGCGGTCGCGTTAGTGGATTGGTTCTTCGCTAGAACGAGAATTCCTGTTGTCATCGCAACAACGCTTTTCGCCTATGTGGTGTCAGTTCTCTTTGTTGCGTGGGACGGCGAGCGCTATATTTTGGCACTCGGCTTGATCGGCGGAATTCCAGCTGCGGTATGTTCGTGGCTGTCAAACAGGAGAGTGTGATGGCTACCTGCGACCCGCCCCAGCCGATGTGGAAGCGCAATCCCGCTTCGGGTCATAAGCGCCGGTTTGACCCTCAGCCGGTGACTTCCGGTCTAGCCCGATCTACGGACATTATCAGATCGGCCCAGTTAGTCCGTGTGGTACCAAATGGCGACCTTCCGCATTGCTACAAGGTTTAGCAGGAGCCATGATAATCTAGCCGCAATCAGCTTCGGATGCCGACAATGCGGAGCCATAGCGCGAGACTACTTCGTGCATTGCTGACAGCACCACTCTTGTTGGTGGCTGTCGTGGGAGCCGCTGTTGCTGGACCATTAGAGGATGCTCTTGCCGCGCATGACAAAGGCGACGACGCGACTGCCTTACGGCTTATTCGCCCTTTAGCCGACCAAGGAAGCGCCGATGCGCAGTACAATCTCGGAGTCATGTACTTTACAGGACAAGGCGTGCCCCAGGACGTTGCAGAAGCCGCAAAATGGTTTCGCCTGGCAGCCGACCAAGGGGATGTCCTCGCACAGTACAATCTCGGAGTCTTGTACTTTTCAGGTCAAGGCGTTCCGCAGAGCTATGGTGAGTCGGCGAAGTGGTATAGCCTTGCTGCCAAACAAGGGAACGCCAACGCGCAGTACAATCTCGGCGTCATGTACCGAGACGGCGGCGGTGTGACGCAGAGCCACAGTGAGGCCACAAAATGGTTTCGCCTCGCCGCCGATCAAGGCTACGCCGCAGCGCAGTACAATTTGGGCGTTATGTTCAGCAGCGGCCAAGGCGTGTCGCAGAATTACGCTGAGGCTATAAAGTGGTACCGCCTCGCCGCCGCTCAGGGAGAAGTCGACGCTCAATACAGTCTCGGCCTCCGGTACCATAATGGCGAAGGAGTACCAAAGGACTATAGCGAAGCCATGAAATGGTTTCGCCTTGCCGCCGACCAAGGCCACAGCGGCGCGACCTACACCCTCGGCGTCATGTATAATTTAGGTCAGGGCGAGGCGCAGAACTACGTTGAGGGGTTAAAGTGGCTTCGCCTTGCCGCTAACCAGGGGAACGCCAAAGGGCAGTTCAATCTTGGCGTTATGTACGAGCACGGTAACGGCGTAGCACAAGACTACGGCGAAGCGTTAAAGTGGTATCATCTCGCAGCTGACCAGGGCGATGCCTTCGCGCAGCTCAATCTCGGCGTCATGACCCGAGATGGCAAGGGTGTAGTGAAGAACTATGCTGAGGCTATGAAATGGTTTCGCCTCGCCGCCGCTCTTGCGCAATTCAATCTCGGACTCATGTACGCCAATGGTCTAGGCCCGCAAGATTATGTCCAGGCGCACATGTGGTTGAGCTTGTCGGCAGCGCGGGGCACCCAAGAAGCCGCCAAAACCCGAGAGATAGTTGAACGATACATGACAACCGCACAGATCTCGGAGGCGCATAAGTTGGCACGCGACTGGAAGTCGAAGCCAATCCAGTAGTTTGTCTTATGCCAGAACCGACCTTCCCCATGATAATGAACATGGATCGGTGCGCGACAAGGATGTCCGCCGTGGGTCAAAAGCGAGGTCCTGTGGGTGCATCGATGACTTCCGGTCCACCCCTATTAACAGACATTCTCAGAATCCGTCGGCATGTCTCAAAGGGGCCAAAAGGCGACATGCTTGAAAGCACGGACGCAACGGCAGCGCGGAGCCTGTCCTCCGGCTTGCCGAAGGCAAGGCCCGGGGGCTCCATCCGGGCTACGCATGGAAAGCGCAATGGTCGTTCGCTTGTGCCCGCGCAAGCGGGCCGTCGGCGGTGAACCCTTGCGGCGCGGCCCGCGACAAATAGCCGCCATCGTTCGCGAACGGCGGCGCGTGTCGCGCCGATCGCGCGACGCCGATTGAGGTTGCCCATGCCGATCGTCAGAATCCTCCTGGTTCTTCTCGCGCTCGCTTCGCCGGCGCTCGCGCAGGACGGCGCGCGCGATGCGGCCGCCGCGCGCGAGGCCGCGCAGGCCTTCCATGTCTATGTCGAAGGGGTGACGAAAAAGGGCGGGCGGCCTGACCTGACCCGGCCAGAGGTCGCCGCGCTGCTCCGCCGCATCTTCGATCTTGACGCCTTGAACGCGCTGCCGCCCGCGCAGGCGAGCGATCTTGACTGGCTGCCCGACTGGATGGATGCGGCAAACGCGACCAACAAATTGTTCACGCGCTACGGCTCGAAGCCGGGGCCGCAGCCCGATTTGGCGGCGATCCAGCGCAACATGACCGAGTACGAAGACCAGTACGCGGTGGCGATGAACTTCATGATCCGCGGCCTGGCGCGCGAGGCGGTTTCGAGCAAGCTGTTCATGGCGGGCCTCGCGCCGGAGCAGCGCACGCGCGTGCGCGAGGAGGGGTTGGCGGGCTTCCGCAGCAACACCGCCGACTTTATCCTGGAGGCCATCTGCTCGGTGATCCTCAGCAAGCCGGCCAACGTCCGCCTGGTGGCGGCCGCCATCCGCGACACGCGCGAGGTCTGGGCAAGGTTTTTCGTGCCGCAGGATCGGGCCCACATCCTCGAACAGCTCGCCGACCTTGCCAAGCGGGTGCCGGATGAGACGGCGCGAACCGATCTCGCCGCCTTCACGGACGCGCTTCAAGCGGTGAATTGATCTGACGTCTTGCGGCGTACGTCAGCAACGGCGTCGGATTGTCCGCCGGCGGCGCTCGGTGACCGCTTTGGGTCAATCTCGACCAAATTGGGCTATCCTGGCGACGTCCGCTTTTCCCCCGATAGCAACTGAACTGCGGACAGCGCGGATAGTCCGGGTTGGTGCCAAAAGGCGAGTAGTGTGTCAGTTTGCAATTTTGCGAGCGGCAGCACTGATGATTTTGAGAGCACCGATGATGACCAAGGCAACGAGGCCGTAGACAACTGCATTCACGGCCCACCCAATAGCTGTGCCCACGATGACAGAATTGCCTACTGCTCCCCAGAACAAGTACGCCGCGCCCATGCCCGGAAGTTCCAAGTCCGCCCACTCGCTAGTGCCATCTCGCATGGATGGTATAGCCATAAAAATCGTTGAGATGAGAAACCCAATTCCCATTGCGATGCTTAGCATTCTTTTCATATACGCGACCGGGTTATGAAGATGACGGATGTGGTTGCTCTGATCGATGCCGCCAATCCGGTTCCCGTCTTCGGGGGCCTTACAAAAAGACGAGACGGCACGAACCGATCTCGCGGCCTTCACGACCGCGCTTCAAGCGGTGAATTGATCTGACGTCATAACGCTGCTTGGTTTGGTGTGGCCGGATTAGGTTTTGGTTCAATTGCAGGCTTGATCACGGTGACGGTATTGGGGAGCCCAAGGTCTTCCGATTCGTGAGTGGGTGAGTTCGCGCCTGATGTCCAACGCGCTGGTCTGGGTGGGTGTGGGGGACCGACTTTCCACCAGCACGGCATTTTGCAAATATGGCATACATTCCACTGGCCGCTGGATTACCGGCGATCACTGCAACGGTCACGTCAGGAAACGGCGTCGGATTCCACTTTAATGTTTCAGCGGGAATGATGGTTGGTGCTGCTGCTTCTTCGGCGGCGGCAGTTGCCGCTATAGCCGTCCACATGAGACAAGCAACAGAGACGACAGCCAGCATAGTGCGGTAGACCATGGCTCCCCTCCTCGTGTTTGATGTTCAGCAACTCACGGACTTTGAATGGGCTGCCATCGGGTCGTTTCTTCCGAACAAGCCGCGTGGCATTCCCCGTGCTGACGACCGGCGTGTCCTGAATGGCATTTTTGGGTCTTACGTTCAGGTGCTCCCTGGCGCGATCTGCCGGAAACCTATGGTCCTCGCACCACTTGCCATAATCGCTTCGTTCGTTGGCGGCGGGCTGGCGTATGGGACCGGATCATGGGTGCAATGGCCGCCGGTCGTGACGCGGCGGCGCAGATGATCGATACCTCCGTCGTGCGAGTGCACCAAGCTCGCATCAATCCGCATTTGGCTGCGCGCTAAGGAGTCCACGCCCTAGACGACGTGCGGCCGCGGAAGTCGAGCGCGGGAAAGCTGCAACTATTTGCGGCCGACGATGGGGACGTAGTCACGACGCGTAACGCCGGTATAGAGCTGTCGCGGCCGGCCGATCTTCTGTTGCGGATCCTCGATCATCTCGCTCCATTGGCTGATCCAACCGACGGTGCGGGCGACCGCAAACAGCACGGTAAACATCGAGGTGGGGAAGCCCATCGCCTTCAGCGTGATGCCCGAATAAAAGTCGACGTTGGGGTAAAGCTTGCGCTCGATGAAATATTGGTCGTTCAGCGCAATTCGCTCCAGTTCGAGGGCGACCTTCAGCATCGGATCGTTGCCGTGACCGGTCTCCGCCAGCACCGCGTGACACATCTTCTGCATGATCTTGGCGCGTGGATCATAGTTCTTGTAGACGCGATGTCCAAAGCCCATCAGGCGAATTTCGCTGTTCTTGTCTTTCACCCTCCTGATGAAGTCCGGAATTTTATCGACCGAGCCGATGCCGGAGAGCATCGCGAGCGCCGCCTCGTTGGCGCCGCCATGCGCCGGCCCCCACAGGCAGGCGATGCCGGCGGCGATGCAGGCGAATGGATTGGCGCCGGAAGAGCCGGCGATGCGCACCGTCGAGGTCGAGGCGTTCTGCTCGTGGTCGGCGTGCAGAATGAAGATCTTGTCGAGCGCATCGGCAAGCACTGGATTGATTTTGTATTCCTCGCAAGGAACCGCGAAACACATGTTCAGGAAGTTCGCGGCGAAGCTCAGCGAATTCTTGGGATATATGAAGGGCTGACCGACGGTGTATTTAAACGCCATCGCGGCCAAAGTGGGAATCTTCGCGATCATGCGCATCGAGGCGATCATGCGCTGCCGCGGATCGCTGATGTCGGTGGAGTCGTGATAAAACGCCGCTAGCGCGCCGACGGCTGCCACCATGATCGCCATCGGATGAGCGTCGCGGCGGAAGCCCTGGAAGAACCGCGCCATCTGCTCGTGAACCATGGTGTGATGGATCACGCGGTTGTCGAAGTCGTCCTTCTGCGCCTTGGTCGGAAGTTCGCCGTAAAGCAGCAGGTAGCAGGTTTCCAGGAAGTCGCCGTTCTCGGCCAGTTGCTCGATCGGATACCCGCGGTATTCCAGGATGCCGGCGTCGCCGTCGATATAGGTGATCTTCGATTGACAGCTGCCGGTGGAGGTAAAGCCGGGATCATAGGTGAACATCCCGGACTGCGCGTAGAGCTTGCCGATGTCGATCACATCCGGCCCAACGGTACCGCTCAAAATCGGAAAATCGTAGGTTTTGTTGCCTACCGTCAGGGTTGCGCTTTTGCTGTGGGATGATGCGTCCATCGTCAAGTCCCCGATGAGATCGTTACCAAAGCCGGCGACCGCGCGCGCCATGCCCGGGGGGATGGCGAGGGAAGCCGGGTATTCTGAAGACACCAGCTAAATGGGTAGCTTATTGCAGTGTGCACTGCAAGATGGCGGCGCGGCGCCGTCATCCAGGGGTCTGATCGCCGAGCCGGGCGAGGCATTCCCTCCTACCTAACACGGCGAGCACGTCAAAAATTCCCGGTGACGTGGAGCGTCCGGTCAGGGCCGCGCGGAGCGGCTGGGCGACTGCACCAAGCTTGAGGCCGTTCCGGTCGGCGAATGCGCGCAGCGCCGCTTCGGTACTCTCCGCGGTCCAATCCGTGACCGCCTCAAGTGTCGCGCCAAGTCGGCCGATCAACTCCCGATTTTCCGGCGTCAACAAAGCTGCCGCTTTGGGTTCGATCTCGAGCGGCCGGTCGGCAAAGATGTAATACGCACTGTCAATCAACTCGATCAGTGTTTTGGCGCGCTCCTTCAGGCTCGGCATCGCCTGGAATAGTTGCGCGCGCGTCGTGTCGTTGAGCTTTGCCTTGAGGTCGGGACCGTTGGGGACATAATCCAGTACCCCCTCGAACATGTTCACGAGGGATTGATCGTCGGAATGGCGGATGTAATGGCCGTTGAGGTTTTCAAGCTTGGCGAAATCAAAGCGCGCAGCCGAGCGGCCCACGCCCGACAAGTCGAACGCGGCGATCATTTCTTCCGTGGAAAATACCTCCTGGTCGCCGTGGCTCCATCCGAGCCGCACCAAGTAATTGCGAAGCGCCGCCGGCAAATATCCCATCGCCCGGTAGGCATCGACGCCGAGCGCGCCGTGGCGCTTGGAGAGTTTTGAGCCGTCGGGCCCATGAATCAGGGGAATATGGGACATGCTGGGAAGGCCCCAGTCGAGCGCGTCGTAGATCTGCTTCTGGCGCGCGGCGTTGATCAGGTGATCGTCGCCGCGAATGATATGCGTGACGCCCATGTTGTGGTCGTCGACGACGACGGCGAGCATGTAGGTCGGATTGCCGTCGCCGCGCAGCAGTACGAGATCGTCGAGGTTTTCGTTCTGCCAGACCACGCGGCCTTGAACCTGATCGTCGATCACGGTCTCGCCGGTCTGCGGCGCCCGCAGCCGGATCGTCGGCTTCATGCCCGCTGGCGCCTCGCGGGGGTCGCGGTCGCGCCACAGGCCGTCATAAAGCCGCGTGCGGCCTTCGGCGCGGGCTTTCTCGCGCATCGCCGCAAGTTCCTCCGCCGTCGCGTAACAGCGATAGGCCTTGCCGCTCGCCAGCAATGCCTCCGCGACCTCGCGATGGCGCGCCGCGCGGCTGTACTGGTAGATGACGTCGCCGTCCCAGTCGAGTTCAAGCCAGCGCAACCCATCCAGGATGGCGGTGATGGCCGGCTCAGTCGACCGCTCCCGATCGGTATCCTCGATACGCAGCAGCATCTTGCCGCCGCGGCCGCGCGCATAAAGCCAGTTGAACAACGCCGTGCGGGCGCCTCCGATGTGGAGGAATCCGGTCGGCGAGGGAGCAAAGCGCGTGACGATTGGGTCGGTCATTTAAGGCGATAGCGGGGAGAGCTGGATACGCCCTGACGGCGCGAAGGGTGTATAGCAGGAACCGAGCATAACTAAAGCCTTCCTTGGGAGCGGTGGATTTGGCAGATAGACCGGTGAATCCCGGACAGGAAACAAAAATGACCGTAGAACCGATGGCGGCAGAGGTGGGGCGCGATTTTATCCGCGATATCGTCCAAGCCGATCTCGACGCCAAAAGATACAGCCAGATCGTGACCCGGTTTCCGCCGGAACCGAATGGCTACCTGCATATCGGCCATGCCAAGTCGATCGCCCTCAATTTCGGCATCGCGCAGGAATTCTCCGGGCGCTGCCACCTGCGGTTCGACGATACCAATCCGACCAGGGAGGAGCAGGAATATATCGATTCGATTCAGGCCGACGTGAAGTGGCTGGGTTATGATTGGGGTAAATTCCTGTTCTATGCCTCGGATTACTTCGAGCAGCTTTACGATTGGGCGGAAAACCTCATTCGTGCCGGCCTTGCCTATGTCGACGATCAGTCGCAGGAGGAAATCAGAGTCAAGCGCGGCACGCTGACTGAGCCCGGCCAGAACAGTCCGTTCCGTGACCGTTCGGTCGAGGAAAACCTCGACCTGTTTCGCCGCATGAAGGCGGGCGAGTTTCCGAACGGGGCGCGCGTGCTGCGCGCGCGGATCGATATGGCTTCCGGAAATATCAATCTGCGCGACCCCGTGCTCTACCGCATCCTGCATGCCACCCACCCGCGCACCGGCGACAAATGGTCGATCTACCCGAGCTACGACTATGCCCACGGCCAATCGGACGCGATCGAGGGCATTACCCATTCGATCTGTACGCTGGAGTTCGAGGATCACCGGCCGCTTTACGACTGGCTGCTCGACAAACTGCCGGTGCCGTCGAAGCCGCATCAGTACGAATTCGCCCGCCTCAATCTGACCTATACGCTGCTCTCAAAGCGGGTGCTGACCGAACTCGTGCGCGGCGGCCATGTCGCCGGCTGGGATGACCCGCGGATGCCGACGATAGCCGGCCTGAAGCGGCGCGGAGTGCCGCCGGCGGCGATCCGGGAATTCGTCAAGCGCATCGGCGTTGCCAAGGCCAACAGCGTGGTCGATGTCGGCATGCTGGAGTTTTGCATCCGGGAAATTCTCAACAAGACGGCGCAGCGGCGGATGGCGGTGTTGCGGCCGCTCAAGCTCGTGATCGAGAATTACCCGGAAATCCAGCTCGAGGAGATCGAGGCCGTCAACCACCCGGACGATCCGGCGTCCGGCACCCGACGCATCGCTTTTGGTCGCGAGCTCTACATCGAGAAAGAAGACTTTATGGAAAACCCGCCGAAGAAGTTTTTCCGGCTCTCGCCCGGAAGCGAAGTTCGGCTGCGCTATGCCTATTTCGTCACTTGCCGCGAGGTAGTGAAAGACCCCGCCGGCGAGGTGATTGAGGTGCGCTGCACCTACGATCCGGCCACCCGCGGCGGCAATGCGCCCGACGGCCGAAAGGTCAAGGCGACGATGCACTGGCTCTCGGCGGCGCGGTCGAAACCGGCCGAGATCCGCATCTACCATCCGCTGTTTGCCAGGCCCAATCCCGACGCCGCCAATTTCGCCGCCGACCTTAATCCGCAATCGTTGGAAGTATTGAAGGAGGCCCGGATCGAGCCCGCGATCGCTGAAGCCCATTCGGATGATGTCATGCAGTTTGAGCGGCAGGGCTATTTTGTGCGCGACCAGGACTCGACGGCGGACCATCCGGTGTTCAACCGCACCATCGGCCTGCGCGATAGCTTTGCGAAGGAAGTAGGGAAGGGTTAGCGCCGCGTTGCGGTCGAGTCGTATTCCCCACCGGAGGGACCGCTAGCGCCGGGGCGGCCTTCAGCCTGCAGGCTCGTCTGTAATCCCAGGCCCGAAAGCTGGGTACGGAGCAATTGTTCGGCCAACCGGTCTCTGGCTTTCTCCTCGATCAGCAGATTGATGAAGGCCAGTCGTTTTGGCTCGTCATCGGCCTCCGCCAGCAATCTGCGATACCGATCGAAATTATATCCCGCGTCTGAACTACTCATCGCCTGCCACCCGATACTCAACTTGCCCGCAAGGAAGTGTCGTTCAATCAGCGTGCGCGCGCAAGCCTCTGCGTTGGCTGGCTGCGGCCGGCCGCGTTCAACGCCGTGGATAACGCCGAAGGGTGCCGGAGAACGGCTTGGGGAGGCTCGAACGCCACCCCGGCTTTGGAAAAAGCGTCCAGGGGACGGCCTCAGGCAAGGCGGGCGCGAATTTCGTTGCGCATCTTTTCGCGGAAAGCTTCCTTGCGGGCTGGCCGCTCCTTCTCGTCGACATCCCACCGGTCGAAGATATTGAAGTTTTCCAGGATCGGATGGCGGTCGCTGGCCATGGCGAGAATGCGAAGCAGTTTGCCGGCCGGTCCGCTGGGGCCGCTCACTTCCCATCTGCGGACGGTATCGCCGCCATCGCCGCATTCAAGTCCGCATAGCTTTGCCATTTCGGCGGCGGACAGCGGCCGGCCGATCGCGTCACCAAGGTCCTGACGAAGTTGTCTCATTTCCGGGCCTGTCACCGAGCCTTCCCCAATCTCCTGGCGCCCGTCAAAATTCCTGCGATGGAGCACTCGACGCTCGCCGGGATGCGGCGTTTGGCAGAAGCGTGCGCGTGCGCGATACGTTTCGCCAACGGAGCCCGACGAACGCAGTGTGCCTTCCACAACAATTGAGGCTTTTCCCGGGAATTCTGCATCCGTTCCGGCTTTCGCCCGCGTGACACGCTAGGGTAGCATGGGTTTCCGGGATGTAGCTTAGGGTAACCGGATGGCAGAGCGGGGCAGGGCTCCGGGCCGGGCGCAGGGTATTGCGGGAACCTGGCCGCCGCGGGGCGCGGCGCAGGCGGGTGGCTTTGCGCCGTCCGGCTTCGATACGTGGTCGGCCTTCCTCGACAGGCTGCGCGAATGGGTCAGCGCCGAAGCCGGGGCCGGCCGCTTGCTGCCTTGGGTGCCGATCGCCTTCGGCGCCGGGATTGCGTTCTATTTCGGCGCCGATCATGAGCCGGTCTTGCCGATTACCGCCATCACCGCGATCGGGCTCTGCGCGGCGGCGCTTTTGCTTCGACGGCAAAGGATATTTCCAGTCGCCGTGATGGTCGCTGCGATCGCTGCTGGCTTCGCAACGGCGACGTGGAAGACGGCGCGGATCACCCATGGCGTGTTGGCGAGGCCGGCCTATTCGGTGTCGCTTTCGGGCTTTGTTGAAACCCGCGACATCCGCGAACGCACCGACCGGTTCGTGTTGCGGGTCACGCGGATGGAGGGTCCGCGTATCCAAACAACCCTGGAACGCGTCCGGTTGTCGGTGCGCAAAGGCACCGCGCCCGCGGTCGGTAGCTTTGTCGAATTGAAGGCGCGGCTGCAGCCGCCGCTCGCGCCGCTGCGGCCAGGCAGCTACGATTTCAGCCGCGACATGTTCTTTCAAGGTATCGGCGCCTCCGGCTTTGTCACCGGCGTCATCAAGACCGTCGAGCCACCGGTCGCGGGCGGCCTGTCCTTGCGTTATGCCGCCTACATGCAGGAGATGCGCGACGCGATCGACGCGCGGATACGAACGACGTTGGACGGCGATAAACGCGCCATCGCGACCGCCCTGTTGACCGGCCGCCGTGACGCGATCACCACGCCGGTCAACGACGCGATGTTCATTTCCGGCCTCGGCCACGTTTTGTCGATTTCCGGATATCACATGGCGGTCGTCGCCGGCGTCGTATTCTTCACCATCCGCGCGCTGCTGGCGCTGGTTCCGGCGCTGACGGTCGCTTTTCCCATCAAGAAATGGGCCGCCGCCGGAGCGCTTGCGGCAGCGGCCTTTTATTTGTTGTTGTCGGGCGCCGAGGTCGCCACGCAAAGGTCGTTCTACATGACCGCGGTGGTACTGATCGCCGTGATGGTCGACCGCCGCGCGGTGACGTTTCGCACGTTGGCGGTGGCGGCGATGATCGTGCTGACGCTGGCGCCGGAGGCGTTGGTGCATCCGAGCTTCCAGATGTCGTTCGCCGCCACGCTTGGGCTTGTGGCCCTGGTGCAGGTCGGAATGCCCCGCCTGTTTGCCGCGCCGGACAATTCGGTCACGGCAAAAGTGGCGCTGTGGGGTGGACGGGAAATCGTGACACTGACGCTGGCCTCGCTGGTGGCGGGGCTCGCGACCACGCCCTACGCCGCGTTCCATTTTCATCGGGTGACGCCCTATGGCGTGCTTGCCAATCTGGCGGCGATGCCGGTCGTCTCGGCGCTGGTGATGCCGGCGGGCATGCTCGGCCTGGCCGCTATGCCGTTCGGCTTCGACGGCTTCTTCTGGTGGCTGATGGGCGTTGGCATCGACTGGATGATCGTGGTGACGGAGTGGGTCGCAGCGCTTCCGGGCGCCGTCGGGCGCATGGCGGCGTTCGGAACAGGTCCGCTGATCGCGGCCAGCGCCGGCATCATCCTGCTTGGCCTATTGAGAACGCCGCTGCGGTGGTGCGGAGCGGCCGTCCTGCTGGTTTCCGTGATTTGGGCGCTGGCGGTGCCGCAACCGGATATCCTGCTCTCCGGCGACGCCCGCAATGTCGGCGTTCGCGGGAGGGATGGACGGCTCCATCTGATGAAAATCACCAAGGATGCGTTCCAGATCAAGGAATGGCTGGCCGCCGACGCCGACCCGAGGCAGGCCGGAGATATTTCGCTCACCGACGGCGTCTCCTGTGATGACGAGGGCTGCGTGGCGCCGCTGGCCGACGGCCGGTTCGTGGCGCTGACCATACGCCCCGAAGCGCTGGCCGACGATTGCGGACGCGCGGCGCTGCTGGTGACCACAAAGCCGGCGCCTGCGGCGTGTCGCGCCACGGTCATCGATTTGGAACGCTTGCGGCGGCAGGGCGCGATGGCGCTGCGGCGGACCAGGGAAGGGTTTGCCATCGAGGCAATCAAGCCTCGAGGCGTGAACCGGCCGTGGGCGCCGGCGGCTTCGGGCGACGCCGAGTATGAGCCAAGCCTTGTTTCACCGCAGGCCGCGGCCCCGCGCGCCGTGGACGCGACGCCAGCGGAAGCTGACCTTCAGGCGGAGGATTGAAGTCCGCAAATGTCTTCTGTTGTCTTTCCGGCGGGCCCTTGGACCATCCCGAATGACGGCGAGGCGCCTCACTTCTCAGGAGACAGAGGATTGTCGCGCAGCTCGAATGCGCCGAGGTGAAATTCCTCCGCCTCGTCCGTCGCCGTTGCGCCCGCCGTTTTGACCAGCGCAAACAACGCGGTCGGGAACTGCTCCCAGACGGCGAGGTCTTCCGCGGTAATCGTGAGCCATCCGAACCTGAACATGTAGCGGCCCGGTTCGGTCACGTGTCCCACCTGCTGCCACGTGACTTTATTGATCGTCAATCGCGTGATCCCTGCGAAGCCCGCGACCGCCCCTTAGCCGGGGGACTGGATTGTTGGGCTTATTGACCCCGAGCAAAATGTCCTGCGTCCGCATCTCGAAGGCATCGAGCTGCAACGCGAATGTCGTGAGCGCCAGTTTCAGATGCTCGCGTTCTTCGGTCCGCGCGTGCTCTCCGTGTTTCATGGCGCCTCTTGTACTCGAGACTGGCATCGTCGATGCGGGACATGGACCCCGACGGCGGAAGCCGGCGGGGTGCCAAGCCTAGAGCATGATCCAAACCCGAAGGGCCACGTTAGCGCAAAGTGGAAACCGATTTTCCCTTAGCTAACAAACGCGTAGCGTTTGCGCGGAGATCATACCCAAATAAAGACATGAGATCATGATGCGATTCAACTTAATCGCATCATGATCTTGTCACTTAACCGGCGGAGACCCGCGTCGCTGCAGATATATCGGCGGCGGCTGGATGGCTGTCCGCGGCTTGCTGAGCCACAGGCAGCTGCAGCACCGTGGCGCGCTGACCTTCGCAGAGCAGCGTCACCAGCACCTGGCTTCCGTCCGGAAATTCGATCGTGTCATGATGGCGATCCGGAATGTGCCGGTCTATGGCGCCAAATTTTCCCACTCGGAAATTGACTTGTCGCGTCCAGATCCATCGGTTGTCGTACTTGACGTTTTCAGCGAATGCCAGTTCCGTCCCGGGCATCATGCAGACCGCGACGTCGGGCTGATGTGCCGAGGCAAAACCTCGTGTCGACGTGCCGCGGAAAGTCGTGGTGATCAGGGTCTCTCCCACTTTCGCGGGGCGTGTCGCAACGGCGTGCAGACTATAGTCACACATCGGATTGCTCCTCATTCGAGATAGCCAGCCGGCGCCGCTTGAGCATGATCCGGAAAGAACCGGTCTTCCGGGGAAAGCCCATTTTCAGTCGAAAGAGGCGCAGGCCTCTATCAGAGTGGTCATCAGCGCGTGAGCTTGTCCGACATTGACGGCAATTGTGCGGCTCCGATCGGAAAGCCAATCACAAATCCGTTTTTGCGATCCGGCGATTGACGGGCGGAGAACCTGCCCGAAAAGCGAAGCCCGCCTCGCCGTCCGTCGGCAAAAGGGGCGGCCGATCCGGCCAACGGCGGCCTCCGGCTCCCCGTGAGGCGAGGGAAAACCCAATGCGCAGCCTTCGGCGCGGCAGGTGGATGTCGCGGGGATCGAAAATCCGCTTCCGACAGGTATGTTTTAGTATTTCCGGTATAGGCCGATCAGCTTGCCCTGAATCTTCACCCGGTTCGGTGGCAGGATACGGACCTCATAGGACGTGTTGGCCGGTTCCAGGGCAATCGACGCGCCGCGGCGGCGGAAGCGCTTGAGGGTGGCTTCCTCGTCATCGATCAGGGCCACCACAATGTCGCCGGTCTCGGCGGTCTCGTTGCGCTGGATCAGCGCCATGTCGCCGTCGAGGATTCCGGCATCCACCATGGAATCGCCGCGGACCTCGAGCGCGTAATGTTCGCCGGAACCGAGCATGTCCGGGGGCACGCTGATGGTATGGCTGCGGGTCTGCAAGGCCTCGATCGGCGTGCCGGCGGCGATGCGGCCCATCACAGGAACGGCGACCGGACGGCTGCCGTCGTCCTCCGAGCCTATGCTGCCGCCGCTGCGGACCTTGCCGAGCGTGCCTTCGATGACACTGGGTGTGAAGCCGCGTCGACCGTTGCCGCTGCCGCCGCCGGAGAGTTCCGGCAGCTTGATCACCTCGATGGCGCGGGCGCGGTTGGGTAATCGGCGAATGAAGCCGCGCTCTTCCAGGGCGGTGATGAGGCGGTGGATGCCGGACTTCGAGCGCAGATCCAGCGCGTCCTTCATCTCGTCAAAGGAAGGCGGCACGCCGGACTCCTTCAAGCGCTCGCTGATAAATCGCAAGAGTTCGTATTGTTTGCGCGTGAGCATCTCGACCAGTCCCCAGGTTGCTATCGTTCGATTCCGAAGCGTCTAAATTTGAGACTGCGGGAGTTCAGGATTGCGGTGGGCAGTCATCAAAGTCAGAAAACAAATCATGAACGAACACTATATGTTCCATATGTGTTCTGCAACCACTTAATTTATCGTCAACAAAAGCGCTTTTTCGGCAATGACAGGTTCCGGGTTCAATCCGGCAGCCGCAGAATGTCGCATGCGGCGCCGGCGGCCGCCGCCGGCGCAAACGGCGCTCGGATCACAAGCGCCCGTGCCGCAGCGAGATTCGCCAGCAGCGAGCTGTCTTGATGGGCGACCGGCGTGGCGATCACCGCACCGTCGCTGCGCACCTCCAGGCGGGCCCGCAGATAGTCCTCGCGCAGGTCGTTGGCGGCGACATCGCGTCCGAGCAGCGCCGTTTCGCTGACGTGATGAACCGCCGATCGCCCCGACAGGGTGCGAATCAGCGGCACCAGAAACAGGAAGCCGCAGACATAGGACGACACCGGGTTGCCGGGCAGGCCGATCACCCGCATGGCCCCTAACCGTCCATGCATCATCGGTTTGCCCGGCCGCATCGCGATCCGCCAAAACGCCATCGCCACGCCCTCGGCTTCCAGCGAGCGCTTGACCAGGTCGTGGTCGCCGACCGAGGCGCCGCCGGTGGTGACGAGGACATCGGCGCCGAGGTCCCGGGCGCGGCGGATGCCTGCCGTCGTCGCTTCGACGGTGTCGGCGGCAATGCCAAGATCGATGGTCTCCGCGCCTTCGTCATGGGCGAGCGCGCGCAGCGCGTAACCATTCGAATAGACGATCTGTCCGGGGCCGGGGTGAGAGCCCGGCATCACCAACTCATCGCCGGTGGCGAGAATGGCGACCTTCGGCCGACGGCGCACGGGAATTTGCGGATAATTCATCCCGGCGGCGAGCGACAGATCGCGGTCGGTGAGGCGGTGGCCTGCGGCCAAAAGCACATCGCCCTTTCGAAAGTCGACGCCGGCGGGGCGGATGTGCCGTCCGCAGATCGCGGCCTCGGTGAGCGTGATATCGCCGCCTTCAATGACGGTGTCTTCCTGGATGACGACGGCGTCGGCCCCGTCCGGAACTACCCCGCCGGTGAAGATGCGCGCCGCTTCGCCTTCGCCGACGGGACGCAGGAAGGGGCGGCCGGCGGCGACCTCGCCGATCACCTTGAGCCGCACCGCGACCTGCGAGGCATCGGCCGAGCGCACCGCATAGCCGTCCATCGCCGACATCGCCTGCGGCGGCTGGGTGCGCAGCGCGGCGACGTCGCGGGCCAGCACCCGATGGTGGGCCGCATCCAGCGCAACCATTTCCTCTGGCAGCGGTTCGGCGCCCGCGAGGACGGCGGCAAGAGCGTCGGCAACCGGCATCAATGCCACGGCAAATCTCCTCGACCGGTCTGCCCATTTTTGCGACCGGATCAAATGTCTTTCTAGCGGAGAGCGTGGGCGGAGGCAAAACTCGCTAGTGTCTCGAATCCGAAATTCGTAGTCGCTTGCGGCAACGCTTTTACGAACTTCGCAGCGGGCGAAACGTTGCCGGAGCGATTGCCCGACGGGCAAATCGCTCATATCCGCTATGCGCAAATTGCCCGTCGCGTTAATCTGCCGCAGGCAGCGCGCCTTGCGACGCAGCCGTGACACGCCGCACATTGACGTCGTCCCGCACCCACAAGAGGGGCGTTTCGCGATCGTCACGAACGTTGGACGCGGGATGCAGTGGACGCAGGCTGTGCTTTCGACGAGGGCGCGGACCTGCGGACGGCAAAGTCGTGTGGTCCTGACGCCCCGACGCTGGCGTCAAGTTTCGCGGGAAGTTTCCGCGAGGCGACGGTGGCAAGAAAGCCCGGTCACCGGGGAGCGCGATATAAGCCGCTAAACCATTGCGCAGGGAAGGCCGGGATGTATCCGGCAAACCTGTGGTGACTACGCTCGTGTGCTTTTAACTTTTTGCACGCGAGGCTATGGGTGCGCTCGCGCACCCGGCTTTCCCTGCGCCCTCTGTTCTCGAGGGGGACAAGGTTGATGCAAACCTCGCGCGAAATACGCGGCGAGAATGCGAAGGTGTGTCTCTATGTCATTGCGAGGAGCAGCGCGACGAAGCAATCCATTCTTCCTTTATGCGGCACGGTGGATTGCTTCGCTAACGCTCGCAATGACGGCGTGGAAGCACCTCGCGTCAAAATCGCGAAGTTGTTTGTTGGCGTCATTGCGAGGAGTGAAACGACGACCGCGCCCGCCGAAGCTCAACGAGCGAAGGCGGAAGCAATCCACGCTTACTTTGCTTGTGGCCCGATGGATTGCTTCGCTATCGCAATGACGGGGCTCGCGGTGCGGATTTGGCTATCGCTAAATCCCGAGCGCGGCGAGCGCTTCGGCAACGTCGCCGGACGATCTGACGTGAACGGCCTGCAATCCACGCGCCCGCGCGCCTTCGATATTCTCTGCGAGGTCGTCGAAGAACACGATGCGCTCGGCTGGCACCCCGATCGCGCTTACCACGTGGTCATAGGCCTCCGCGTCCGGTTTTCGAAGCCCGATCGAGGACGACAGAAAAATTTCGCGGAAATGACCGAGCAGGTCGGCATAGGCATGCGAGAAATGTCCGGCATGGGCGCCGTTGGTGTTGGAGAACGCGTAAAGCGGCAGGCGCCGTGCGGCGCGCTTGAGCAGCGAGGCAATGCCGGGCATTTCGCCGGCGAAGATCTTATTCCAGCCTTCGAGAAACTGCGCGTCGGAGAGGTCGACGCCCAGCGAGGTACGCAAGCCGGCGAAGAAAGCCGTGTCGCTGATCTCGCCCTTCTCGTGGCGCCGATACAATTCGTTGCGCGCAAATCGGCCGACCAGATACGCCGGATCGCAGCCGGCGTGACCGGCCCAGCAGGCCAGCGTCCGGTTGAAATCGACATCGAGCACCACGCGGCCGAGATCGAACAGCAGCGCACCGGCGGCGTCCGGAGAGAGCAGGGGTGAGGTCATCGCGGTCAATACCGGTACGGCTCGATGTCCAGCAGCGGGAAGGCACTCAAGACATCGGGCAGGTTGGTCGGGGTTGCCGTATGCAAATAGGATTTGTCGAGTTCGGCAAATTTGGTGACGCCGAGCAATCCCAGGGTCCGGATCACTTCGTCCTCCAACAGCTCCAGCATCCGCACGATTCCCGTTTCACCCGCAGCCGCCAGCGCCCAGCACTGCAAGCGGCCGACGCCGACGAGATCGGCGCCCATCGCCATCGCCTTGACGATGTCGCTGCCGCGGCAGAACGAACCGTCGACCATGATCTTCGCGCGGCCCCCGACCGCGCTGACGATTTCCGGCAGCACGTGCATGGCGCCGCGGCCATGGTCGAGCTGGCGTCCGCCATGGTTCGAGACGTAGATCCACTCGACCCCGTGATCGAGCGCGACGCCAGCGTCCTCGGCGGTGGCGATGCCCTTGAGGATCAGCGGAATCTTGTACTTGTCCTTGATCAGCTTGACGGTGCGCCACTCCAGCCCCTTTTGGAACGCGCCCCCGGTGGCGCGCAAGCGGCTTTCGCGGACGTAACGCTTGGCGATGTCGCGCTCGCGGCGGCTGTAATGGGCGGTGTCGACGGTGAGGCAGAATGCGGAATAGCCGCCGGCAATGGCTCGTTTGACGCGGTCCTCGACAAAGGCATCGTCGCCGCGGACATAGAGCTGATAGATGCGCAGCGCGTCAGGTGCGGCTTCCGCGACCTTCTCCAGGCCCGGCTCCGAGACGGAACTCAGCATATGAACGGCGCCGAACCTGCCGACGCCGCGCGCGACGCTGGCCGCGGCGCCGGAGGGATCAAAGATCTCGAGCGCACCGACGGGGGCCATCATCACCGGCAGGCGCAGTTTGCGGCCGAACAGCTCGGTGGAGGCATCAACCTTGGCCACGTTGCGCAGCACCCGCGGCCGGAATGCAATTTCGTCAAGCGCCATGCGATTGCGGCGCATCGTCGTCTCGGTCTCGGCAGCGCCGACGATATAGTCCCAGGCGTTCTGGTTGAGGTTGGCGCGCGCCTTGCGCACGAACTCGTGAAGGTTCTGGTACTCTTCGGTGCTGGCGCCGAGTTCGGCGGTTGTCGGCAGACTACTCGCTTCGTTCATCTTGTTCTCCGCGGAGCATCCGACCGCTCTGGCCTCGAAGGCCGCTCCGATAGATATCGGCGAACCGCCGGGCAGCCCATCTCGCGCTCCTATGCGAGAAATGATCAGCCGGCAACCATAAAGCCGGCTGATGCATCATCGGAGCCTCGGTCAACTGGCTTTGTTACTTGGCCTGGGCGTTCGAGGCGACCACCGACATGGGCCTGGCCTCCCGCTTGGCGACCATGTTGGCGGCGGTCGCGGCATATTTCTTGAAATGAGGGGTCTCGCGGTGCGCCTTTAAGGCGGCCTCGTTGTCGTAGATTTCATAGAGGAAGAAATGGTTCGGATCGCTAGCAAGGTTGAGGATGTCGAAACGGCGGCAACCCGGCTCCTTTACCGAAGCAGCGCCGTTCTCCGTGATCGCCGCCAGAAACTTCTCGCGCTCGGCCGGCACGATATCGAGATCCACGGCGTTGACGAACAACTCAGCCGACTGCGCAACGGCCCGCTGGCCCGCCATGGGCAGCATGGTAATGCCGACAACGCCAAGCACGAGGGTGGCAGCCGCGATCGAAATTGACTTTTGCATCTAGTGATCCTCCCGTTTTGCCCGGATTATCTCCGGTGATGGGCCCAGTTCAGCTCCCGATATCGCGAGTTTCCCGGCGCCGTCGCCTATCCATATCCGATCGCGCCGGGGCGGGTAAGCCTGCCGCGCTCACGGCCGCCATCCTCACCGACGGGGGTCTATGCGGGAAAGAGCGTGGCCAAGATTGACCGGCCCGCGGCGGGCCTGCCATCCTTGGCGCCACGGCGCGTATACAGATAGATCAGCTATCGTCGCCGACAGGGAGTTAGACATGCTTCGCAGGACAATCTATGCGCTCGCCACCGTCCTTGTTGTCGGCTCAGCCGCCGATGCCGCCGATATTCGACGCGTCGTGACCGGATTGGACGCCAACAACAAGGCGGTGGTGATGTTTGACAGCCGAATGCCGCTGCAGACAGGGCCCTACGGCTTGCAATCCACCAACCTGTGGGTCACCAATTCGTACCCGGTCGGTTTCTCGTTCAAGGACGACACTTCGGCGATCCCGGTCGGCATATCGCCGCTCGACAACGGTACCAAATTCCGCGTGGTGGAGTTTCCGCCGCTTGATGCGGCGACCGAAGCGAAGATGGAGCCCGGGTTTTTGATGAAGGCGGTCGGCCCCGTGGCGCCCTCGCGAGGACTTCCCGTGACGCACCCTTTGATGCATCGGACCAGGAGCGTCGACTATGCCGTGGTATTGTCACGCGAGATCGACATGATGCTTGATGACACGGTGGTCCATCTCAAGCCCGGCGACACCATTGTGCAACAGGCGACCAACCACGCCTGGGTCAATCGCGGCACGCAGACGTGCCGGATCCTGTTCGTGCTGATGGATTCCAGACAGCCGTAGAACAACGAGGCACGGTTGCAGCCTTCCTGGCGGCTCCGACGCCGAGGTTACAAATTGGACAGGAAAGCAACTTCCGGTTTTGGGTGCGGCGATGCGGCGGGTATATCGCGGGCGGTAGGGGGCCGCCATGTTCCGACCCCGGGGGCGAGGCTCGACTTCCGGCTCCCGCCTGCCGGCGCGGCCTCAATGATACCAGAAAGGTATTGTGAGCTGTTGGCCGGATCAAAATACGAGAGGCCTGTTACTGGCCCATAATGGGCTCCTATCGACAGCGAGAAGGTTCGCCATCCATGCGCAAGAATTCCCTGTTTCTCCTCGGCACGGCAACAGGCGTCTGCCTGACCCTTCTCTTTACCGGGCCGCAGGGCGCGGCATTGATCGCCAAGGCCACGGCCGGTGCCGACACCTATTCGCAACTCAATTTGTTTGGCGAGGTGTTCGAGCGGGTCCGGGCCGACTATGTCGAGAAGCCTTACGATGCCAAGCTGGTCGAGGGCGCGATCAACGGCATGATCACCTCGCTCGATCCACATTCGCGTTACATGAATGAGAGCGCCTGGCGCGAAATGCAGGAGACCACCACCGGCGAGTTCGGCGGGCTCGGTATCGAGGTCACGATGGAGGATGGGCTCATCAAGGTGATTGCGCCGATGGATGGCACGCCCGCGGCGAAGGCCGGCATCATGTCAGGCGATCTGGTCACCCAAATCGATGACGAAGCGGTCCAGGGGCTCACCCTGGAGCAGGCCGTTAACAAAATGAAGGGACCGGTCAATACCAAGACCCAGCTCACCATCATCCGCAAGGGCGCGCAGGCCCCGATCAACGTGTCGATCGTACGCGAAATCATCCGCGTGCGTCCGGTCAGCTACCACATCGACGGCGGCAATGTCGGCTATATCCGCCTCAGCTCGTTCAACGAACAGACCACCGACGAGCTGAAGAAAGCGATCGGCGACATATCGAAACAGATTCCGTCGGAGAAACTGGCCGGCTACGTCCTTGACCTGCGTAACAATCCGGGTGGACTGCTCGATCAGGCGGTTTCCGTATCGAGCGCGTTCATGGCGCGGGGCGAGGTGGTCTCGACGCGGGGCCGCAGATCGGAGGAAACCCAGCGCTTTGCGGCCCGGGGCGGGGACCTCACCAAAGGCAGACCGCTCGTCATTTTGATCAATGGCGGGTCGGCATCGGCGTCGGAAATCGTCGCAGGCGCCCTGCATGACCACAAGCGCGCGACCTTGATCGGCACCCGCTCGTTCGGCAAGGGCTCGGTGCAGACGATCATTCCGCTCGGCGCCGGCAACGGCGCATTGGCGCTCACCACCGCGCGCTATTTTACGCCGTCTGGCCAATCGATCCAGGCGAAGGGTGTCTCGCCCGATATCGAGGTGCTGCAGGACGTGCCTGATGAGTTCAAGACTCGTTCGGAGATCAAGAGCGAAGCTTCGATGCGCGGACACCTCTCCGCCGAAGGCGCCGAACAGACAGGCTCACAATCCTACGTTCCGCCCGCGGAGAAGGACGATAAAGCGCTTGCCGCCGCCTATAACATCTTGCGCGGTGTGACAGTCAATGCGGGCGGGCCGTCGCCAACACCGAAGGCGGCGGTTCCAAACTAATCAAAGATCGATGCGCCGGGAGCGGCGCCACGCCGCTCCGGGGCGCGCGAAGTTCAGGCCACGGCCGCCTGTCTCGCCCGATGCGCGAACAGCATTCGTTTGGCTTCCGCGGCAGGCCTTGGCGGGCTGAACAGATATCCTTGCATTTCAGTGCAACCGAGCGCCCGCAGCAGTTCCTGCTGCCGTTGTGTTTCTACGCCTTCTGCCGTGGTCGTCATGTGTCGCGCCGCGGCGATGTTCACCACAGCCTGCACGATGGAGGATCCACCCGGTTCGGCGACATCATTGACGAAGCAGCGGTCGATCTTGATTTTGTCGAACGGAAAGCGCTGCAGATAACTCAACGAGGAATAGCCGGTGCCGAAATCATCCAGCGCGATCCTCACCCCGAGGGCGCGAAGCTGGTGCAAAGTCTCCAGAGCCGCATCGTCATCGCGGATCAGCACCGCCTCGGTAATTTCCAGTTCCAGCCGGCTCGCCGGAAGTCCGGAGGCTGCGAGCGCCGCGACGATCTTCAAAGCCAGCGTGCCGCTTCTGAATTGAACTGGCGAGACGTTGACGGCGAGCTTGACGTCATCGGGCCACGTCGTTGCCTCCGCACACGCCATCGCCAGCACCCATTCGCCGAGCTCATTGATCAGGCCGGTATCTTCGGCAATCGGGATGAACTCGGCGGGAGAAATCATACCTCGCTCGGGGTGCCGCCAGCGCAGCAGCGCTTCGCAGCCGGTGATCTTGTTGTTATGGAGACAGACGCAGGGCTGGTAATAAATCTCCAGCGCCGCGTCTGCGATCGCCTTGCGCAGGTCGGTCTCAAGCGAACGACGCGCCTTTACCTGGGCATCCATTGCCGGTTCGAAGAAACGCCAGGTCCGTCGACCCGCTGCCTTGGCGGCGTACATCGCGAGATCGGCGTTTTTCAGGATTTGATCGAGGTCTGCGCCGTGCTGCGGCGCCAGGGCAATGCCGATGCTGGCGTCCGATGCGACCTGGTGGCCGAGGCACTCGCAGGGTGCGCGGATCGCATCGAATGCCCGCGTGACGAGGTCGACGACTTCGTCGGGCTGCTTGACCGCGGTCTGAACGATGGCGAATTCGTCGCCTCCCAGCCGTGCGACAAAGTCGGCGCCGTCGACGCACTGTCCGAGCCGCATCGCCACCGACTTCAACAATTCGTCGCCGATCATGTGTCCGAGCGAATCGTTGACGCTTTTGAATTCATCGATGTCGATGTACAGCACAGCCAGTTGCTCGCCGGGTGCAATTTGAGCCAGCTCCTGCCTCAGCCGCTCGTGAAACAACGCGCGGTTGGGCAGGTCGGTCAGCGCATCGTAGTGGGCAAGATGCCGGATCTGTTCCTCGGCGCGCCTGCGCTCGGTGATGTCCTCGTGCGTGGTCAGCCATCCGCTCTTCAGTGGCTGGTTTACGATGAGTATCGAACGTCCGTCCGCAGTCTCCACGATGCTGTGGCTAGTTTCGCCCCGCGCGACCTTGCGCAAGACATCCTCAACAAAGGCGTCAACGTCTCCCTTGAAGGAGCCGGTCGCCTTTCGATGGGCCACGAGATCGCGAAAGGCGAGGCCGGGCTTTACCACGTCAGCCGACAATCCATACATCGAAATATAGCGCTGATTGCAGACGACCAGCCGCTCGGAGGAATCGTACAGCAGCAAACCCTGCGTCATGTTGTTGATGGCCGTGTCCAGGCGTTGCTTTTCCGTCCGATGTTGCTGCAATAATTTTCGGACGAAAAGAAGCAGCATCGCCGTGATGACAAGCACGGAAAAGGCGGCCACCAGGATCAAAAATCTGGTTTGCTCCCGCCAATCGGCGAGTGCCGCCGCGACAGTGTTGCTGGCGACGATCGATATCGGGAAGCTTCTCAACGCATGAGCCGAAGCCACCCGTTCCTGGGCGTCGATCGGGCTGGTCAGTCGTATCGTCCCGCGGCCGGTCGGCGAGGAAATATACCGATAGATGGGGCTCGCCCTGACATGCGATCCGATCATCCGCTCGACATGCGGATGGCGTGCCAGGAGCGTTCCATCGCGGAGATACATTGAGATCGCCGCACCCTCGCCAAGCACAACGGAGGCGAAGTATTTCTCGAAAGTAGCCGGAGCGATCGCCCGCGTAACAACCCCGATAAACTCGCCCTTCGGCCCGCTCACCTTGTGCGCGATGATGGTTGACCACCCCTCGGTGACGCGGCGTCGCGCCAGTTCAACCAAAATCGGTTTGGCCGCCATGCCTGACTTGAAAGCTTTGAAGAAGCCGCGATCGTCGATCTTGACGTCGGGAACCGGCCAGACCTCGGACGAATTGATCAAGGTGCCACTCGAGTCGAACACATTGATGCCGGCGATGTCGGAATAGGCGCCGACTTTGGTTCGGAGCATCTCGTGCCATTCCAGGGTGGCCAATTGGCCTCTGAATATCTCGGGTGTCATTCGATCAGACTGGATTTGCGTGGCAAGGTCTGTGAGAATGACCGTGAAGTCTTCGAGATGCTGATCGAAGTGACGGGCCAGCAACAGCACCGTGTTTTCCAGTTCGCGTTCGTTGCTGATCAAAGCCCGTTCGCGAAAATTGCCAACCATGATCGTGGTACCGATCGCAATCGCCGCAATCAGGAAAGCGCCGCCGGCGACAAGCCACCGAATCGGACCGCTGGACAAAAATGCTTTCAGGTCGAAAGAGGCGGTAGCATCTGCCGTCATGGGTCGTGATCGCTGCCAGGGCTGAACACCAGCGCAGTTTCCATGCACCGGCCCGATACAAAAATACCTCAGCGGTATGGAGGTGAGGTTAGCAATCAGGGTTAATCGCCGATTAATCTGACGGATCGCTTTCGCCGCTCCGAACGCCAGCTGACGCTGCGACACCAATTGCCGGCATGCGCGGGAGCCGTCGGTCGCCGAAATTTAACCATCCGGGACGCTTGCGGAGATTGATCCGGACGGATCGCGGCGGGATCAGCGCTTGGCATGGTCGCCGTCGTGAAAGCTTCTCTGGCTCAAGGCCGCGGCGGACGGCGTCGAAGCGGCGCGACGCTTGTTTCTGGCGTCTTAATCCTTGGCGCGATAATGCCCGGACTTGCCGCCCATCTTCTCGACCAGATGGATGCCCTCGATCCGGACGCCGCGTTCCACTGCCTTGATCATGTCGTAAATCGTAAGGCACGCGACGGAGACGGCGGTCAACGCCTCCATCTCGACCCCGGTCGGGCCAGTCACCTTTACAGTGGCCCGGACGATGCAGCCGGGCAGCTTTTTGTCGGACGCAATGTCGAGTGTCACTTTCGACAGGGCCAACGGATGGCACAATGGGATGAGCTCGTGGGTGCGCTTGGCCGCCATGATTCCGGCGAGCCGGGCGGCGCCCAGCACGTCGCCTTTTTTGGCATTGCCCGAAACGATCATTGCGAGCGTCGCCTTACTCATGACGACGCGGCCTTCCGCCACCGCCGTCCGGTCGGTCGAAGCCTTGGCGGATACGTCCACCATTCGCGCTTCACCCCTCGCGTCGATATGGGTGAGGGAAGCTTCGCTTCTGGATGACCGGCGCGCCATGCCTCAGCGCGTCCCGCCCGCGCCGACGGCATCGCCGCGCACCAGCAGCGCGCGTGTGGCCGCCGCCACATCTGCCTGTCGCATCAGGCTTTCGCCAACCAGAAACGTCGACATGCCCACGCGCGCCAATCGGGCGAGATCGGCGGGTGCGAAGATGCCGCTCTCGCCGACCATCAGGCGGTCTTTCGGAACCAGCGGTGCCAGCGCCTCGCTGGTTGCAAGGGTGGCTTCAAAGGTGCGCAAGTCCCGGTTATTGATGCCGATCATCGGCGAGCGAAGCTTCAACGCGCGGTTGAGTTCGGCGCGGTCGTGGATTTCGACAAGCACGTCCATGCCGTGCGCAATGGCTGCTTCCTCGATGTCGTTTGCCGAAGCGTCGTCAAGGGCGGCCATGATGATCAGGATGCAATCGGCGCTGTAGGCTCGGGCTTCTACCACCTGATAAGTGTCGTAGATGAAATCCTTGCGCAGTACGGGCAATGCGGTGGCTGCGCGGGCCGCCACCATGAAATCGAGATGACCCTGGAACGACGGCGCGTCCGTCAGCACCGATAGACAGCAGGCGCCGCCGGCCTCATAGGCCTTGGCAAGCGCCGGCGGGTCGAAATCGCTGCGGATCAACCCTCGCGACGGCGAAGCCTTCTTCACTTCCGCGATCAGCGCGTAATCGCCGCGGGCGAGCCTTTGACGGATGGCGCTGACAAAACCGCGCGGCTTTGGCGCAGCCTTGGCCTTGGCCTCAAGGCTCGCTAGCGGATGGGTACGCTTGGCGGTGGCGATCTCCTCGCGCTTATAAGCCTCGATCTTGGCCAGGATATCGGACATTGCACCCGCGCTCAGCTGTTGGAGACCGCGATGAGATGCTTCAGCCGTGCCGCGGCACCGCCGCTGTCGATCGACTTGGCACCGAGCACGACGCCTTCCTTCAGGCTTTTCGCCCGGCCGGCCACGATCAGCGCCGCCGCAGCGTTGAGCAATGCGACATCGCGAAACGGGCTCGGCATTCCATCGAGGACGCTCTGCAGCGCGACGGCGTTTGCGTTGGCATCGCCGCCCTTCAGCGCCTCGCCGGCCACGCGCGATAGGCCAGCTTCTTCCGGCGTCACCTCAAAGGTACGGATCGTGCCGTTCTCCAGCTGCGCAACGAAGGTCGGGCCGGTGAGGGTGATTTCATCGAGGCCGTCTGAACCGTGCACGACCCAGACCGATTCAGCGCCGAGATTCTTCAGCACCTGCGCCAGCGGTTGCACCCACTGTTTCGAAAAAACGCCGACCATTTGCCGCTTGACGCCGGCGGGATTGGACAGCGGCCCCAGCAGATTGAAGATGGTGCGTGTTGCCAGTTCGACGCGGGTCGGACCGACGTTTTTCATCGCGGGATGGTGGGACGGCGCGAACATGAAGCCGATTCCAGCCTCGGCGACGCAGCGGCCGACATGCTCCGGCGTAATGTCGATCCGCACCCCAAGCGAAGACAGCACGTCTGCTGCGCCTGCGCGCGATGACAAGGCGCGGTTGCCGTGTTTGGCGACGGGAACGCCAACGCCGGCGACAATGAAGGAGGCGCACGTCGACACGTTGACCGATCCGGAGCCGTCGCCGCCGGTGCCGACCACGTCGACCGCGTCGGCCGGAGCCTTGACACGCAGCATCTTGGCGCGCATTGCCGAGACCGCGCCGGTGATCTCATCGACGGTCTCACCCCGCACGCGAAGCGCCATCAGCAATCCGCCCATCTGCGAGGGCGTTGCCTCGCCGGACATCATTCTGTCGAAGGCGGACGCTGCCTCGTCACGCGACAGCGTCGCGCCGGTTGCGACCTTTCCGATGAGAGATTTCAGATCGTCCATCACGTGCTTTCAGCAAAACGCAAACACAAAATCCTCAATGATCAGCAAATGAGGCAAGTTAAATTTCAGGCGCTGGTTTGGCACTTTCGTATAGTCAGTTGTTAGCGCCGGTGACCTGCGCGAAGGCAGTCTGATTGACGTTGGTACCGATCTCCGATTCAAGCTTGGTGATGTATTCCGCAAGCTGTTCGTCGGTCAGTCCGCGCTGGACCGTCTCCTTCAGCTTTTTCATGTCGTCGGATGCGGGGTCGGCCGGTGGCACGCTGATGTCGGTGACGCGGAACACAATCCAGGCGTTGGCGCCGGCGTCAGGGGTTTGTCCGATCCCATCCTTGGCGGTGCGAAACGCCGCGGCGATCGCCGCGGCGGGCAGGCCGGGCAGGGATGCGTCACGCTTCAATCCACTGGCGGTCTCGACATTCAATCCGGCCCGGGCGGCCTCGTCGGCAAGCTTGCCGCCCTGTTCGAGCCTTTGAACGATGTCGGCAGCCTTGGCGCGCAGTCGGCTGTTGATTTGGTCGTCGCGCCATTTCGCTTCCACCTGGTCCTTGACTTCGTCAAGGTTGCGCTCCCGCGACGGAGTGATAGCAAGAACATCGTACCAGACATAGCCGCCGTTGAATTGGATCGGATCGTTGTCGACGCCGACGTCGCTGTTGAATGCCTGCGAGACGACGTCAAGGCCGCGGGGAATGCTCGGCGCCGGCTGGCCATTGGGAAGCCGGCCCGCGCGGTCCACGGCATCGACAGTGACGGCGGCAAGCCCCAGCTTCTGTGCGGCCTCGACCACGCTCGCGCCGCCACCGCGCTCGTCTTCCATCTTGTCACGCAGCTCGGCGACCTTGGTGCGCGCACGCTCGCTCGCGATTCCCCTTTTGAGTTCTGCGGCAACGCTTTCATATGTTGGCATCACCGCCAGCTCGATCTTGCCGATCTTGACCAGGGCAAAGCCGAACTTGCCCTTTTCCGGCTGGCTTACCTCGCCGGATTGTAGCGTGAAGGCGGCCTCCGCTATGGCGAGGTCCACGATCGCCGACTTTGCGATGAGGCCAAGGTCGAGGTCGGATGGATTAAGGCCGCGCTCCTTGGCCAGATCCTCGAATGACAACCCCGATGCGATCCGGTTGCGCGCCGCCATCGCCTCTTCGGCGTTCGGGAAGACGATTTGCGACACCTGGCGCCGTTCCGGCGTTCCCAGCTTGTCGCGGCGTTGCTCGAAGACCTTTCTGGCATCCTCGTCGGAAACCTCGGACCACTTGCCGATCTCCTCCGGCGTCACCGCGACAAAGGCTATCTTGCGATATTCGGGGGCGCGGAATTGGGCTTTGTGGTCATCGAAATAGGCCGCCAGCGTCTCGGGCGACGGCGGGTCGATGGTTCCGGCCTGCGCGGCGTCGAGCTTGACGTATTCCAGGGTGCGCTGTTCGCTGCGAAACCGTGCCAGCGCATCAATCAGGACTTTTGGCGGTTCGATGCCGGCCCCTATCGTCCCCGCAATTTGACGCCGCAGCGACACCCGCCGCTGTTCGGAAACAAAACGCTGTTCGCTGTAACCGAACTGACGGATCACGGTCTGAAAACGCGCTGGGTCAAACGCGCCGTTGACTCCCTTGAAATTGGGGTCGTTGAAGATCAGGCGCATGGTTTCTTCGTTGGATTGTCCAAGTCCAAGCCGCCGCGCCTCCTCATCCAGTGCGGCCTCCGCAATGGTCTGTTGTAGCACCTGGCGATCGAGCCCGAAGGCGCGGGCCTGATCCATGGTCAATGGGCGGCCGAACTGGCGACCGATCTGCTGCAGTCTCTCGGTGTAGATCTGTCGGAATTGTTCGGTCGAGATCTCAGTGTGGCCGACCTTGGCCAGCGTCGACTGTCCAAAGCCCCTGAAAATGTCGCCGATGCCCCATACGCCGAAACTAATGATCAGGACGCCCATCACCGTGGCCATGACAATTTTGCCGAGCCAGTTTGATGAGGCTTTGCGCATTCCTCGAAGCATGGGTCCAACTTGTTGGCAGGAGGGAACCGGCTCTCGCCCAAAGGAAAATTTGCGAAATTCGCAATTCGAATTCCGCAAACCGGCGTCACCGCGTTGATATGGCGACTTATAAAGTGGCGGCCGTCCCGTCGCAACCTTGGCGCCAATAGGCACCAGGCACCGAAACGGCTATCGGCCGGGGAACTCCCCGCGGCCAGCATCTGGTACAGCTCTGCTGGCTCTGCTAGAGCCTTTCCGTTTCGATTGGAATCGAAACGGGCTCTAGATTCTTGATTTGACGCGTTTTCTTAGCGCGAACCGGTTCTCCACTTCGCTTGAAAACGCTCTAGCCGCTGGCGAGGCCCGAGATTGACGGAAATCCGGATATGACAAGCCTCATTCGCCCACTGATTGCCGGCAACTGGAAAATGAACGGCCTGCGGACATCGATGGCTGAGTTTGAGGCCATGCTGGCGGGCGCGCCCAAGGTTGCTGCAAAGGCCGACCTGCTGGTTTGCCCCCCGGCGACGCTGATTGCCGCTTTCGCCGAGAAGTCGCACGGATCAAAGGGCTTTGCCATCGGCGGGCAGGATTGCCACCCCAAGCCGTCGGGCGCCCATACCGGCGACATTTCCGCCGAAATGCTGGCTGATGCCGGCGCCAGCGCGGTCATTGTCGGCCATTCGGAGCGTCGCGCCGATCACGGCGAGAGCGATGGGCTAATCCGGCAGAAGGTTGAGGCTGCCTGGCGCGCCGGCCTCCTTGCCGTCGCCTGTATCGGCGAAACCGGGCAGCAGCGCGATTCCGGGCAAATGCTGGAGATTTGCCGCGGACAGCTCGAGGCCTCACTTCCGGATGGCGCGCGCGCCGAAAACCTGGTCGTGGCCTATGAGCCGGTTTGGGCGATCGGTACAGGCGTGACCCCAACCGCTGAAGATGTTAAGCAAATTCATCACTTTATCCGAGATCTTTTGACTGTACGGTTTAACGGCGAGGGGCCGAGAATCCGCATCCTCTATGGCGGCTCGGTCAAACCCTCGAATGCCAGGGAGTTGATGGCGGTACCCAACGTCAACGGCGCCTTGATCGGCGGTGCCAGCCTGAAGGCGACCGATTTTCTTGCGATTGCAGGCGATTGTCCCTAACTAACTGCGAAGCGTGTCGGCGAGTTGGTGACGCCCTCGGGGGTGACAATGGCACGTCCAATCGTGTAACACCGCGCAACTTCAAACCCCGCAAGCCCGAATGCTGCCGGATGCCGGCGCCTTTGGTTTGCGACGGAAGGTCGAGATGCAGACTGTCGTTATCGTAGTCCACCTGATGATCGTTGCGACGTTGATCGCGACCGTGCTGCTGCAGAAATCCGAGGGCGGCGGCCTTGGCGTGGGCGGCGGTGCCGGCTTCATGTCGAGCCGGGGCACGGCCAACTTGCTGACGCGCACGACGGCGGTGCTCGCCGTCGGCTTCTTCGCTACCAGCCTGTTCCTGTCCTGGCTCGCCAGCTACGACCGCAAGCCGAGCTCGATCATTGTTCCTTCATCGCAGTCGCAGCCGTCAGGCGGGGCGACACCGATCGCGCCGCCGACCAGCGGTGGCGGCGTTCTGGACTCGCTGAAAAAATCCGACGAGCAGCAGAATCAGCCCGCACCGTCCGGGCCGCAGGCGCCACGCTCGCAATAAAGCAGGATGGCCATGCAGGACCGCACCTAGCGTCCTGCATCAGTAATACCTATCAACGTATTGATAATATTTTAGATTCGGCGTCACCCACAGCCCGGCAAGATGTACGTTGCGGCAAGCCGATTCGCTTTGGCGAATCGCGGCGGTAGCTTTAAAGGTTAAGTCCCATGGCGCGGTATATCTTCATCACCGGCGGCGTGGTTTCTTCGCTCGGAAAGGGTCTGGCATCAGCGGCTCTCGGCGCGCTGCTGCAGGCGCGTGGCTACAAGGTCCGGCTGCGCAAGCTCGACCCCTACCTCAATCTCGATCCCGGAACGATGTCGCCGTACCAGCATGGCGAGGTGTTCGTGACCGATGACGGCGCGGAGACCGACCTCGACCTCGGGCACTACGAGCGCTTCACCGGACGGCCCGCCACCAAGGCGGACAACATCACCACCGGGCGCATCTATCAGGACATTCTCACCAAGGAGCGGCGTGGCGATTACCTCGGCGCAACCATCCAGGTGATCCCTCACGTCACCAATGCGATCAAGGATTTCATCCTCGACAGCAATGACGATTTCGACTTCGTGCTGTGCGAGATCGGCGGCACCGTCGGCGACATCGAAGGCCTGCCGTTCTTCGAGGCGATCCGCCAGATCAAGAACGATCTGCCGCGCGACCATGCGATCTATATCCATTTGACGCTGTTGCCGTTCATTCCCAGCGCCGGCGAGCTGAAGACCAAACCGACCCAGCATTCGGTCAAGGAACTGCGCTCGATCGGCATCCAGCCGGACATCCTGCTCTGCCGCACCGACCGTCCGATCCCGAAGGAAGAGCGGCGCAAGCTCGGCCTGTTCTGCAATGTGCGTGAAAGTGCGGTGATCGAGGCGCGTGACGTCGACAATATCTATGCCGTACCGGAGGCCTATCACGCCGCCGGCCTCGACGACGAGGTGCTGGCGGCGTTCGGCATCGCCCAGAGGCTTCCGCCCGCGCTGCAAAGCTGGAACCTGATCAACGAGCGGATCCGCAATCCGGAAGGCACGGTGACGATTGCCATCGTCGGCAAATACACCGGGATGAAGGACGCCTATAAATCTCTGATCGAGGCGTTGTCGCACGGGGGCATTGCCAACAAGGTCAAGGTCAACCTCGATTGGATCGAGAGCGAAGTGTTCGAAAACGAAGACCCCGCGCCGTTCCTCGAACACGTCAACGGCATCCTGGTGCCGGGCGGCTTTGGCCAGCGCGGCGCCGAGGGGAAGATTCGCGCCGCCCAGTTCGCGAGGGAGCGCGACGTGCCCTACTTTGGCATCTGCTTCGGTATGCAGATGGCGGTGATCGAGGCGGCACGCAACCTGGTCGGTGTCGCGGAAGCCAATTCCACCGAGTTCGGCCCGACCTCCGAGCCGGTCGTTGGCCTGATGACGGAATGGCTGCGGGGCAATGAGCTCGAGAAGCGCGCCAAAAACGGCGATCTCGGCGGCACCATGCGGCTTGGCGCCTATCCCGCCGTGCTCAAGCGCGGCAGTCGGGTGTCGGAGGTCTATGGCGGCGTCACCGAGATTTCAGAGCGCCATCGCCACCGCTACGAAGTCAACACCGCCTACAAGGACCGACTCGAGCAACATGGCTTGCGTTTCTCAGGGCTCTCGCCGGACGGGGTTTTGCCGGAGATCGTCGAATATGAAGACCATCCCTGGTTCATTGGGGTGCAATTCCATCCCGAACTGAAGTCGCGACCATTCGAGCCGCATCCGCTATTTGCCTCCTTCGTTGGGGCGGCAATGGTGCAGTCGCGGCTGGTTTGATGCCATGCATCGGCGACCTTTGACGAAGGCGTGAATTGTTGCGACAAACAGCCGCTGTTACCGCAAGAACAATAATCAGGGAGCCACGCCGATGATCTACGAAACCCGCGTTTATCGCTGCCTGCCGGGCCGCCTGCCGGCGCTGCTGAAACGCTTTGAAACCATCACGCTGAAGCTGTGGGAAAAACACGGCATCAGGCAGGCTGGTTTCTTCACCACGCTGGTCGGCGAATCCAACCAGGAACTGACCTATCTGCTCGCCTGGGAGTCGCTGGCGGAGCGCGAGAAGAAGTGGGCGGCGTTTCAAACCGACCCTGACTGGATCGCCGCCCGCGCGCAAACCGAGGCTGACGGCCAGATCGTCGGCAACATCGTCAACCAGCTGCTGGTGCCGACCGCATTCTCAGCGGTGAAGTGACCGGCATCTCGAGGGCCTAAGGTTTCGCCGGATGCCCCATGGCCTCGACCACCTTGTGCACGCGGTCCGCGACGTCGATGCGGCGGCGGACTTTTATGTCCGCGCCGGATTTACCGTCGGGGACCGCAACCGCCACCCCTGGGGTACCCACAACCGCATTGTGCAGTTGAAGAACTGCTACATCGAGATTTTGGAAGTCGCCGAGCCCGAAAAGATCGTGCCGCACAGCGCGCGCTCATTCTCGTTCGGCGCCTTCAACCGCGACTTCCTCGCGCACCGCGAGGGTTTCTCGATGCTGATCCTCAACAGCGGCGATGCGGCCGCCGACGCGCGCGCCTTCGGTGCGGCAGGCATCGGCGGCTTCGATGTGCTCGATTTCGCCCGCGAAGGGAAGAAGCCGGATGGGACGGCGGTCAAGCTCGCCTTCTCGCTGGCTTTCGCGGCTGATCCAGCATCGCCCAATCTGCGCTTCGCTGCATGCCAGCATCATTTTCCGGAGAACTTCTGGAATCCGGCGTTCCAGACCCACGGCAATGACGCGAGCAAGGTCCGGGGCGTGGCAATGGTCGCAGGCAATCCGGCTGGTCACCTAATTTTTTTGAAGGCCTTTGCCGGCGTTGGCGAACTGGATTCGAACCCCGCCGGCGTGAAGGCGCGCACCGAGAACGGGGATATCGAGATCCTCGAGCCAGCCGCGTATCGTGATCGATTCGCCGTTCCGGTCGAGGCGAGCGGTGAGGGGATGATACTCAATGCTCTGCGCTTTGCCGTCGCCGATATGGCACCGGCCGAAGCCTTGCACCGGCGAAACGGAATTGGCTCTCGCCGCCACGCCGGACGCCTGGTCATACCGCCCGACCTCGCCCACGGCGCAACCCTGATATTCGAGAGCGCTAAAGAGTCTTGATCCGGTTGCTGCGGCCCGGCATGGTCTCGCCGGAAGAGGACATAGCCTTGAACGCCAATATTTCAGCTGCGCCGGTTGTCGCCGCCGGATCGGTCAAGTTCGGCAATCATCTGCCGATCTCGATCATCGCCGGCCCGTGTCAGCTCGAAAGCCGCGCGCATGGGCTCGAGGTGGCTGCCGCGCTGAAGGAGATCGCAGCCCGTCTCGGAATCGGCCTCGTCTACAAGACCTCGTTTGACAAAGCCAATCGCACCAGCACCTCCGCCGCGCGCGGTATCGGGCTTGCCCAGGCATTGCCAATCTTTGCGGAGATACGCTCGTCACTTGGTTTGCCGGTGTTGACCGACGTCCATGAGGCCGCGCAATGCGTCGAAGTGGCGCAAGCGGTCGATGTCCTGCAGATCCCCGCGTTTCTGTGCCGGCAGACCGATCTGCTGCTGGCGGCCGCCGCAACCGGCAAGGTGATCAACGTCAAGAAGGGGCAGTTCCTGGCACCCTGGGACATGGCCAATGTCGTTGCCAAGATTACCGGGGCGGCTAACCCAAACGTGCTGGTGACCGAGCGTGGCGCCTCGTTCGGTTACAACACCCTGGTTTCGGATATGCGGGCTCTGCCAATTTTGGCGCGAACGACCGGCGCGCCCGTGATCTTCGACGCCACCCATTCGGTACAGCAACCGGGCGGCAAGGGCACCTCGTCGGGCGGCGAGCGTGAATTCGTGCCGGTTCTGGCGCGTGCCGCGGTCGCGGTCGGCGTCGCCGGTGTTTTCATTGAAACCCACCCCGACCCCGACCATGCGCCTTCCGACGGTCCAAACATGGTGCCATTGCGCGAATTCGAAAGCCTGGTGCGGACGCTGATGGCGTTCGATGGGGTCGCCAAGAATTTGAAAAGAACGTAGCGCGTTGATGCCGCCAACAGGAACGCGGCCGCATGAGCAGCGTATGCCGCCGGCGATCAATATCATTGCGATCGCGACATTTGCGGCGAGCCTCTCGGCCCGTGCGCTCGATCCGATACTGCCGCACGTCGCCGACGATTTCAGCGTGAGCATCGCAACCGCCGCAAGCTTCTCCGCGGTGTTCGCTTTCACTTTCGCGGTCATACAGCCCGTGCTCGGCGCAGCGGCGGATCTGTTCGGCAAGGCGCGACTGATGATCGTGTGCCTGGTGCTGCTGGGCCTGGCGAACATCCTCGGCGCGATATCGACGTCGTTTCCGCTGTTGTTCGCGACGCGAATTCTCGCCGGCATCGGTTCCGGTGGGGTGTTTCCGGTCGCGCTGAGCTTGACCAGCGATCTGGTCGCGCCCGAGAAGCGCCAGGTCGCGATCGGGCGGACGCTCGCGGGCTCGATGACCGGCAATCTGCTGGGCGCCTCCTTTTCCGGCGTGATCGGCGACTTCTTGGGCTGGCGCGGGGTGCTGGCGGTGCTCGGTCTGCTGGTGGTCGTGGCCTCAGTAGCGGTCGCGGCCGGTTTTCGAGGCGCGGCGTTGACGCGTTCGCCCAAAACCAACCTCTCCGCGCTCGGTCACGGCTATCGCACCATCTTTTCCAATCCGAATGCGCTTTGTTTCGCCGCGGTCTTCATCGAAGGCTGCTGCGTGCTTGGATTGTTTCCCTACCTTGCCTCGTTCCTGTTCGAGCTCGGTGAAACCAGCCTGTCGATCGCAGGGATTGTCATCGCCGGCTTCGCCGTCGGCGGTCTCTTGTATACGATGACGGTTTCCCGCTTTCTGCCGCGGCTCGGCGTCAAGGGCATGATGATCACCGGCGCGTCACTGGTCGGCCTGCAACTCGCGGCCATTGCGTTCGGCCCAGGCTGGAAAATCCAGGCGATCAGCCTTCTGTTCATGGGCTGGGGCTTCTACATGATTCACGGATGCTTGCAAGTCTTTGCCAGCGAACTCTCGGTTGAAGCCCGCGCCACCGCGCTGGCGCTCCACTCGTTCTTCTTCTTCATGGGCCAGACCGTCGGCCCGATCGCCTACGGCTTCGGCATCCAGAGTGTCGGCAAGATCCCGACCTTGTTGACCAGCGCCGTCATCATCATCGCGCTCGGGTTTGCCTGCGCGCGGCTATTGCGCCAGACGAGGCCGGCGGATGCGGGCCCGACATAGGCGACCTCCATAGACAAAGCCCATATCGACGTGTTGAATTGATTTCAGCCAGGGAGTTTTCAGCTATGTCCAGCATAATTCCAGCGCGGATGACCGCCCAGCTAGACGGCGACTTTGTCGTTTTCCTGATCGGGATGCGCGCGAACAAGTGGTGGAAGTTTTGGAAATGGATACCAGTGGCATCGGCGATGGTGAGGATGCTGACCGAACTCGCCAAACAGCCTGAGCTTGGACTTCTGCACGCGCGCACCTTATTCGGCTTCCCGAACACTCTCCTGATCCAATACTGGCGAAGCTTCGAGCAGCTTCACGCCTATGCCTCCGATCGATCGCTGGAGCATTTGCCTGCATGGCGAGATTTCAATCGCAAGATCGCGTCGAACGGCGATGTCGGCATCTGGCATGAGACTTATCTTGTCAGGGATGGCGCCCATGAGAGCGTCTACAACAACATGCCGTTATGGGGCCTGGCGGCCGCCGGCATTCAAGTGCCCGCGGAGGGATCGCGCAAGAGCGCCAAGGGGCGTTTGCGCCAGACCGACGGTTCAGACCTGACGGTGGCGCCCTGATGCGAACCTTGGAATGTCAGCGAGATCAGCCCCGCCCGCGATAGGGTGCGACGCCCTGGTCTGGAATCCACAAGCCCTTGGGCAATTTGCCGGTTTGCCAGAACACGTCGATCGGGATGCCGCCACGCGGATACCAGTAGCCGCCGATCCGCAGCCATTTCGGTTTGATCGCCGCGGCAATCCTCTTTCCGATCATTACCGTGCAATCCTCATGGAACGCCCCATGATCGCGGAAACTCGCGACATAGAGTTTCAGCGACTTCGATTCCAACAGCCACTGGCCCGGCACGTAGTCGATCACGAGATGCGCGAAATCCGGCTGGCCCGTTACCGGGCAAAGGGAGGTGAATTCCGGCGCGGTGAACCGAACCAGGTAATTCGTATCGCGCTGCGGATTGGGCACGCGGTCGAGTTTCGCCGCATCGGGTGTCTTGGGCCATTCGACGGCGCGGCCGAGTTGCAGGCCGGACGATATTGACGCCGACTTGGACGATTTTCTGGGCTTCCTGGACATGGCTCTAGTCTCCGTTGCCGCGTTAATAGACAATTCGCCCGCCGACGTCACGGGCGAGGCAACCTTTTCCGCCACACGGGCTTGCTGTAGAAGCAGCGCCAACCAATTCAGTCTGGTTTTGTAAGAGGCTCCCATGACCGCCATCGTTGACATCATCGGCCGCGAAATTCTCGATAGCCGCGGCAATCCCACGGTCGAGGTCGACGTGGTGCTGGAGGACGGCTCGTTGGGGCGGGCGGCGGTGCCCTCTGGCGCCTCCACGGGCGCGCATGAGGCGGTTGAGCTGCGCGACGGCGACAATGCGCGCTATTTCGGCAAAGGCGTGCAGAAGGCGGTCGCGGCCGTGAATGGCGAAATCTTTGAAGCACTCAGCGATATGGCGGTCGAGGAGCAGATTCAGATTGATCAGCTCATGATCGACCTCGATGGAACGGCGAACAAGAGCCGCCTGGGTGCCAATGCCATTCTGGGCGTCTCGCTCGCCTGCGCCAAAGCCGCCGCGGAATCCTTCGACATGCCGCTATATCGTTATGTCGGCGGCACCTCGGCGCGGACCTTGCCGGTGCCGATGATGAATATCATCAATGGCGGCGTGCATGCCGACAACCCGATCGATTTCCAGGAATTCATGATCATGCCGGTCGGCGCCAAGAGCTTTGCCGAGGCGCTGCGCTGCGGCTCGGAAATCTTCCACACCCTGCGATCGGAACTCAAGAAGGCCGGCCACAACACCAATGTTGGCGACGAGGGCGGTTTCGCGCCAAACCTGCCCTCGGCGGACGCGGCTCTCGAATTCGTCATGGGGGCGATCGGCAAGGCCGGCTACAAGGCGGGCAGCGACGTCATGCTGGCGCTCGACTGTGCGGCGACCGAATTCTTCAAAGACGGCAAATACGTCTATGGCGGCGAGAACAAGACCCGCTCGCGTTCCGAGCAGGCAAAATACCTCGCCGATCTCGCCTCCCGCTACCCGATCGTTTCCATCGAGGATGGCATGTCCGAAGACGACATGGATGGCTGGAAGGAATTGACTGATCTCATCGGCGGCAAATGCCAGCTGGTCGGCGACGATCTTTTCGTCACCAACGTCATCCGCCTCGCCGACGGCATCAAAAACGGCCGCGCCAACTCGATCCTGGTCAAGGTCAACCAGATCGGCACGCTGACGGAAACGCTGAGCGCGGTCGAAATGGCCTTCAGCGCGGGCTACACTGTTGTGATGTCGCATCGCTCCGGCGAGACTGAGGATTCCACCATCGCGGATCTCGCGGTCGCCACCAATTGCGGGCAGATCAAAACCGGCTCGCTGGCGCGCTCGGATCGTACCGCCAAGTACAATCAACTGCTGCGCATCGAGCAGGAGTTGGGAAGTCAGGCGAAATACGCCGGGAAGGCGGCGCTGAAGGCGCTCGCCTAGACCGACGCTAAAGCGGTCGGAGAAGTCGCCGCCGTCGCGCAAGCTCAATCGAGGCGGCTGCCGCTTTGAATTATGTCAGGCCATGAGGCTTGCGTTTCCCGGCCAACGTGAGAACACTCACGGCCAATTCGGCAACGCCGATACGGGAGGATTGTCATGAGCACCGACAGCAAGACCGGGCTGCAGCTTCGCTCGCTGATCAAAAAGAATGGCGAGCTCGAGATATCGCTGGCCAACGTCCCCATCCCAGAACCATCCGCCGACGAGGTCGTGGTCCGCGTCGAGGCGTCGCCGATCAATCCGTCCGACCTCGGCCTGTTGGTCGGCGCCGCCGACATGACGACGGCCAAAGCCTCCGGCACCAAGGAAGCGCCGGTGATCACGGCAAAGGTTCCGGAGGCCGCGATGCGTTCCATGGCGGGACGGCTCGACGAATCCATGCCGGTCGGCAATGAGGGCGCCGGCGTGGTCACCAAGACCGGATCATCGGAGGCTGCGAAAGCACTGATGGGCAGGACGGTCGCGATGATCGGTGGCGCCATGTACGCGCAATACCGGACGATGCGGGCCGGCGACTGTCTGGCGCTGCCGGAGGGCGTCACGCCGGCGGAGGGGGCATCCTGCTTCGTCAATCCGCTGACATCGCTCGGCATGGTCGAGACCATGCGGCGCGAGGGCCACAAGGCGCTGGTGCATACCGCGGCCGCATCCAACCTCGGCCAGATGCTCAACAAGATCTGCCTCAAGGACGGCGTCGGCCTCGTCAACATCGTTCGCAGCGCCGAGCAGGCCGCGATCTTGCACAAGATCGGCGCGAAACATGTGGTCGACTCCACCGCACCGACCTTCATGGAAGATCTAACCAATGCGCTGGTCGAAACCGGCGCGACGCTGGCGTTCGACGCCATCGGCGGCGGCAAACTCGCAGGCCAAATCCTCACCTGCATGGAGGCTGCGATCAACAAGACGGCAAAAGTCTACAGCCGCTACGGATCGAACGTGCATAAGCAAGTCTATATTTACGGCGGTCTTGACCTGCGCCCGACTGAACTGAACCGGGCATTCGGAATGACCTGGGGGGTCGGCGGCTGGCTGTTGTTTCCGTTCCTGCAAAAAATCGGTCCTGCCGAAGGGGCAAAGCTGCGTCAGCGCGTCGTGGCCGAGCTCAAGACCACCTTTGCCAGCCATTATACGCAAGTGGTGTCGTTGCAGGAGGCGCTGCAGCTTTCTCACATCGCCGTCTACGCCAAGCGCGCGACCGGCGAAAAATATCTGATCAATCCGAACAAAGGCGGATAACGCCGGGCGCCTGCGATCGGAAGGAGAACCTTGCGTGACTATTGTCCCGGCGAACCAAGTAGCAGGAGTTTTTGAGACAAGTTTTTTTTAGAAGGGGGAAATCAATGTCTACAGACCTGAAGTATCTCGCTTTCACCGCCATTCTGACCGCATCACTATGGATTCCCTACATCGTTTGCCAATCGATGACCCATGGATTGCTGACGCCTGAAAACTATCTCGATCCGACGCCACGGCCGGTTCCGTTGTGGGGCATGCGTGCTAACCGAACCTACGTCAACGCCGTCGAGAGCTTCGCGCCGTTCGCGGCGCTGGTGATCTTGGTTCATCTCGCCGGCAAGGCCAATGCGATGACGGCCTTCTGGGCAACGTCCTTCTTCTGGCTGCGGCTTGCGCACGCGGTCGTGTATCTGCTCGGTGTTCCCTATGTAAGGACGCTGATCTTCACGCTCGGCTATATCGCAGTGATCGGAATCTTCTGGGAATTGGTCAAGTAACCCCGGCACGGAGGGTATATTTCTTGGCGCCGCAAGTTTTTTGACGCCAAAAGTTGCACGCGGGCCTGGCAAGAGACTTGCCTTTGCTTGGCAACGAGGAAACATTTGCGCCGAAAATAAACGCGCAGAAGCGCAAACACCGACCAGGGAGAGCCTTCCATGATTGATCTGAATCGCCGCCATCTGTTAGCCGGCGCAGCCGCCGTCGGCGCTGCGTCCGCCCTGGCTCCGTTGGGAGCACTGACCGCGCGCGCTGCCGTTCCGCCGGCCGCCACCCAGGCGCCCGGTTTCTACCGCTACAAGGTCGGCACCCTTGAATGCACCTCGATCAATGACGGCGCACGCTCGTTCCCACTTCCAGACAAATTCGTCACAAATGTCCCGAAGGAAGAGGCGCTTGCGGCCGCCGAAGCCGCCTACATGCCGAAGGGCATGGTTACGGTGCCGTTTAACCCGCAGCTCATCAATACCGGCGGCAAGCTGGTCTTGATCGACAGCGGCAACGGGATCGCCACCTTTGAGCCGACCAAGGGCGCGGTCGGCCGCACGATGCAGAACCTCGCTGCCGCGGGCGTCGATCCGAAAAACATCGATGTCGTGCTGATGTCACACTTGCATCCCGACCACACCAACGGCATCCGGGCCGCCGATGGTTCGATGGCCTTCCCGAACGCCGAGATCATGGTGCCCGCGAAAGATTGGGAATTCTGGATAAGCGAGGAGAACGCGGCGAAGGCTCAGTCCAACGAAATGATGAAGAACTATTTCGCCAATGTGAAGAAGATTTATGCCGGCATCGAGTCCAAGGTGACGAAGTATGACTGGGGCAAGGAAGTCGCGCCCGGCATCACGTCGGTTGCGGCGGCCGGCCATACGCCGGGACACACCGCTTTCGCAGTCGCATCGGGTGGCTCAACCGTCATGATCCAGTCCGATATCTCCAACATTCCCGAGCTGTTCCTGCGCAATCCGGATTGGCACGTCGTCTTCGATGTCGATCCGGTGGTGGCGCAGGCAACCCGGCACAAATTCTACGATATGGCGGCGGCGGAAAAGGCCACGGTAGTTGGCTTCCACTTCGCCTTCCCCTCGATCGGCCATGTCGAGAAGGACGGCACGAAATACCGCTTGATACCAGCGACCTGGAATCCAGTGCTCTGATCGCGGCTTTCCGCGTTTGATCCATCGGGCCGCCATCAGGCGGCCTGATCCTTTTTGCGGCCACGGCATCTTGATCGGTTTGATCCAATTGATCAGCTTGATCCAATGGGCGATCCATGCACTTGCATCTTGTTGCCGGCATCACTACGGTGATAGGCAAGCCGATCTGGCGTCCCGTTTTCATAAGGAAATCCCATGGCCACCCCATACAACGTTGTCGTCATCGTCGGCAGTCTTCGCAAAGAGAGCTTCGCGCTCAAGATCGCCAATGCATTGGCCAAATTGGCGCCGGACACGTTGAAGCTCGACGTCGTTACCTTGCAGGGTATTTCGTTTTTCAATCAGGATCTGGAAGCAACGCCGCCCGCCGATTGGCTCGGCTTCCGCGAGAGGATTCAAAAGTCATCCGGCGTTCTGTTCGTGACTCCCGAATATAATCGCTCGATTCCGGGCGTCTTGAAGAACGCAATTGATGTTGGGTCGCGGCCCTACGGCAAGAGCTCGTTCCTCGGCAAGCCGATCGGCATCATCAGCAATTCTCCTGGTCCGCTCGGCGGCGTCAGTGCGGCCAAGCACTTGCAGAATATTCTGCCGGGCATTTCGGGCCCGATCCTGGGCCAGCCGGAAATCTATCTGAACGGTGTCGGCGACGCGTTTGACGAAAAAGGTCACCTCATCAAGGAGTCGCTGCAGAAGGTGCTCAAGCAATATATCGACGCCTTCGCCGCACACGTCGAACAGCACAACAAATAGGCAAATCGCCCTTCGGCCGCGAGATGCAATCACACGGCGATTCCATAAGCTTCAAGTCACAATGGGAATCCGATCTCCGCCAAAAATACAGCGCCGATTTAGATATCAATCAATAAACCCTAAGAGCGATGCGGCGATTTGCTACCCTTCTGGTTTTTTGGGCAATCCTCACGCCGGCCCATGGTCAGGCGCCGGCGCCCGATGCTGACCGGTCCAGAGCAATGGATGCTCCCGTCCTGCCATATTATGATTGGAACGCATGCCCGTTCGAGGGCTGCGTCTACCGTGAGTGGACGGCGCGAAAGCCGATTGTCGTGTATGACACCTGGAAAGCCGAGCGTAAGTTCGTGGCCAAGCTTTCGAAAGGGGAGAAGGTTGACGGCCTTACCGGCGTCGTCATCACCTTTCGTCCGGGCGTGATCCGTATGGATCGTGACTTGCGGCGGGCGGGGCTGCAGCGCGGCGACACTGTCCTAATCTATACCAATCGGGGCGAAGGGGTCTCCTCGGCCTGGTTCAAAGGGCGGTTTTATCCCGAATTCGATCTGTCCTTCGCCCGAGGCCCCGCGGATAGCGGTTGCCGTGGCGTGCATTGCGCGGGAACCTACACCGGCGGCAAATACACATGGTGGGCTCGCGTCGAGACGCGGCGCGGCGTGATCGGCTGGGTCGCGGCTGCGGGTACCTTTGATGGGCAGGACCTGCTCGCCGGCGATAACACCGGTGGCCGGTAGAGTCGGTTGATCAAGGCTGGCCCAGGCCGAGCGCAAAGCAGCCGATATTGCCACGCTGCTCTCCTGTCTCACGATCACCCATGTCACCGAGTGCTCGCGTTGTGAACGTGAATTGTGGATAGGCTCCCAAATTCGGTCGACCGAACTCTTCCGCGCGGTCTTACGGATAAACTCGATGTCCGCCGCGGAGATCATCGGCACGCCGATATTAATCAACAGCCCCTTAGGATTGCGTTAACCAGGCCATCGCATGCTTGCGAAACGCATGGTTTCCCGCAACCGACTCAAATCTTTCCTTACCGGGCTTGCCCTCTATACGATGGTGGCGGGCATGGTCGGCTATTTCGGCATCAACGCCTATACCGGCAAGTATGGGTTGAATGCGCGGCAGGAGCTTGATCAGGAGATCATCGCTTTGATCTCCGAATTGGCGCGCCTGAAACGGGAGCGGGCCGAAGTCGAACAACGTGTGTCGCTGCTGCGATCTGACCGGGTCGATCCCGACATGCTCGACGAGCGCGCGCGCTATCAGCTCGATTATGCCAGCCCGCGCGACCTGGTCCGGACGGTCAATCCGAACTGAAGCGTCAAATTACAAAAAACTGCGAAATCAATTTCGAAAATGTCGTGCCACATTGCACTGCGGCATAGCGAAATTTTCGCGGCCGCACGCAATCCTTTCATGGTGGTTTGAGTTGGGCTAGAGAGAAACATTCGTTCTCTCATCCGGAAATGCCATGGCCGTACTGAAGAAAAGCGCCGCAAAAGAAACCGCTCAGGAAAAGGGCAACGGTGGCGACAGTCCCCCGGAATTCACAAGGGAACAGGAACTGACTGCGCTGCGCGACATGCTGCTGATCCGCCGGTTCGAGGAAAAGGCCGGCCAACTCTACGGAATGGGAGCAATCGGCGGGTTCTGCCATCTCTATATCGGCCAAGAAGCGGTCGTCGTCGGCATGCAGATGGCCCTCAAAAAAGGCGATCAGGTTATAACCGGATACCGTGACCACGGACATATGCTGGCTTGTGGGATGGAAGCCAAAGGCGTGATGGCCGAACTGACCGGTCGCCATGGCGGCTACTCCAAAGGCAAGGGTGGCTCCATGCATATGTTCAGCAAGGAGAAGAACTTCTTTGGCGGCCACGGCATCGTCGGCGCCCAGGTCTCGCTGGGGACGGGGCTGGCGTTCGCCAGTCGTTACCGGGGCAACGATTTTGTCAGCCTGGCCTATTTCGGCGACGGGGCTTCCAATCAGGGTCAGGTCTATGAAAGCTTCAACATGGCGGAGCTGTGGAAGCTCCCGGTGATCTATGTCATCGAGAACAATCGCTATGCGATGGGCACCTCGGTGACGCGCTCCTCCGCGCAGACCGATTTTTCCAAGCGCGGCATCTCCTTCAACATTCCGGGCGAGCAGGTCGACGGCATGGACGTTCGCGCGGTCAAGGCGGCGGGCGATCGGGCAGTGGCCTGGTGCCGTGCCGGCAACGGCCCCTTCATTCTCGAAATGCAAACCTACCGCTATCGCGGACACTCGATGTCGGACCCGGCAAAATATCGCACCCGCGAGGAAGTCGAAAAGGTCCGCCACGATCAGGACCCGATCGAGCAGGTTCGAAACCGTTTGCTTGCCGCGAAAATGAGCGAACAGGAGCTGAAGACGATCGATGCCGAGGTGCGCGAGATCGTCAACGCCGCGGCCGACTTTGCCCAGCATGACCCTGAACCTGATGCGTCCGAATTGTGGACCGATGTCTATCGATGAACGCCAAGCTCGCAGCCGGCAGCGCTCGGATCGGTCCGAGGACGCAAACCGGTTTTGCGGCGGGATGCGCGCAGCTTAAAAGAGTGAATTTCCGGAGCTGATATGCCAATTCAAGTATTGATGCCTGCGCTGTCGCCGACGATGGAGAAGGGCAACCTCGCCAAGTGGCTGAAGAAGGAAGGCGAGGCGATCAAGTCGGGCGATGTCATCGCCGAAATCGAAACCGACAAAGCAACGATGGAAGTCGAGGCGACCGATGAGGGCACCCTCGGCAAGATATTGATTCCCGAGGGGACCGCCGACGTCGCGGTCAACACGCCAATCGCGACCATTTTGTCCGACGGCGAGACCCCCTCCGATCTCGGCAAGGCGGCCGCGCCGGCGAAGCAGGAGAAAGCCGCCGAGTCGGCGCCGCCGGCCGTTGAGGCCAAATCCGCGCCCGCGCCCAAAAATGAAGCTGCCGCTCCGGCCGCCCCCAAGGCCACCGCCGAGCCCGATCCGGAGGTACCCGAGGGCACCGAGATGGTGACCATGACCATCCGCGAAGCGTTGCGCGACGCCATGGCCGAGGAAATGCGCCGGGATCCCGATGTGTTTCTCATGGGTGAGGAGGTTGCGGACTATCAGGGCGCCTACAAGGTCAGCCAGGGTCTGCTGCAGGAATTCGGCGCCAGGCGCGTCATCGATACGCCGATCACCGAGCATGGCTTTGCCGGCGTCGGTGTTGGCGCGGCGATGGCCGGCTTGAAGCCGATCGTCGAATTCATGACCTTCAACTTCGCCATGCAGGCGATCGACCAGATCATCAACTCCGCGGCGAAGACGCTCTATATGTCGGGCGGCCAGATGGGATGCGCCATCGTGTTTCGCGGCCCGAACGGCGCCGCCGCACGCGTCGCCGCCCAGCACAGCCAGGATTACTCCGCGTGGTATTCGCAGATTCCGGGCCTCAAGGTGATCGCGCCGTTCTCGGCCGCCGATTACAAGGGGCTGTTGAAGGCCGCGATCCGCGATCCCAATCCGGTGATCTTCCTCGAAAACGAGATGCTGTACGGTCATTCCGGCGAGGTGCCGAAACTCGACGACTACGTGATTCCGATCGGCAAGGCGCGCGTGGTGCGCAGCGGCGGTCACGTCACGATCATCTCTTGGTCGAACGGCATGACCTATGCTTTGAAAGCTGCGGAGGAACTGGCGAAGGAAGGCATCGAAGCCGAGGTCGTCGATCTGCGGACGCTGCGTCCGCTCGATACCGACACGATCGTCGCCTCGGTGAAGAAGACCGGCCGAGCGGTCACGGTGGAGGAAGGCTGGCAGCAAAACGGCATCGGGGCTGAGATTGCCGCAAGGATCATGGAGCACGCCTTCGACTATCTCGATGCGCCGGTGACGCGGGTGTCGGGCAAGGACGTTCCCATGCCCTATGCCGCCAATCTCGAAAAGCTCGCGCTGCCTTCGGTAGCTGAGGTGGTCGCGGCCGCCAAAGCCGTTTCTTATCGGTGACGCATGGCCGGTCCCAAGGAACAACCACTACCACCAGACGTCATGGGCCGCGACGATGCGACGGAGGTGTTGCGCGCCTTCGTGGTTGACGGCGGACTTTCCATCGCGTTCGCGCGCGCGTTCGAGGAGCCGGATATGTGGGGTCTGCTGCTGGTTGACGTCGCGCGCCATGCTTCGCGCGTCTATGGGCGTGAGAGCGCCTATAGCGAGGACGAAGCGCTGAGGCGTATCGTCGACATGTTCGAAGCCGAAATCGCGCGGCCGACCGATTTGGGCACGACCACGCCGCGGTCGGAGCGGGGGCACTGACCGTGGAAATTGAAGCCTATCATTTCGAATTCATGGCCGAGGCCATTCGCGAGGCGGAGATCAGCATCGCCGAAGGCGGGCTCCCGATCGGTGCGGTGTTGACGCGGGATAAAAAAATCATTGCACGCGGCCATAATCGCCGGGTGCAGGAGCGGAACGTCATTCTGCACGGTGAGATGTCGTGTATGCGCGACGCCGGGTTGATCCCGTTTCATGATACCGTGATGTATACGACGCTGTCGCCCTGTTCGATGTGCGCGGGCGCGATCGGCCTTTTCAAGCTCTCGCTTCTGGTGATCGGCGAGTCCGTGACATTTCCCGGGAGCAAGGACATCCTGACCCAATTCGGCATTCCCTATATCGATCTCGAGGACGAGCGGTCGATCAACATGATGAAGTCATGGCGATCGATTCCGGCCAACGAGCGCCTCTGGCAGGGCGATATCGGCAATTGAAACGGGTTTAGGAGCATGATCCGGAAAAGTGGGAACCGGTTTTCCCTCGCGACAAGCGCGTAGCGCTTGCGCGGAGATCATGCTCAAACAAATAGATGAGGTCGTGATACGATTCCCCTTAATTGCATCATGACCTCGGCCTTCATCGGGTGCCGGTGACACCCAAGCGGTTTTTGGTTGGCTTCCGAAAGGAATGGAAGACAACGAGCAAGAATATCCTGTGAGGTCGGTATGCCTATCAACATTCTGATGCCTGCGCTGTCGCCGACGATGGAGAAGGGCAACCTTGCCAAGTGGCTCAAGAAGGAGGGCGACAAGGTCAAGTCGGGCGATGTGATCGCCGAAATCGAGACCGACAAGGCAACCATGGAGGTCGAGGCGGTCGATGAGGGCACGATCGCGAAAATCCTGATCCCTGAGGGAACGCAAGACGTCGCAGTCAATGACGTGATCGCGGTGCTGGCCGGCGACGGCGAGGACGTCAAGTCGGCAGGCGCGGGCGCCGCGAGTGCGCCGAAGACAGCGCCGCCAGCCGCCGCGAAACCGGCCGCAGCGCCCGCACCATCAGCGGCGCCGGCGACACCGGCCGCGCCTCCCGTCGCAGCAGCTCCAGCGCCGCCGGCGGCAGCTACTGCTCCGCAAGCCAACGGTCACGGACGGATATTTTCATCGCCGCTGGCTCGCCGTCTCGCCAAGGAGGCCGGCATCGAGGTTGCGCGCATCAACGGGACGGGTCCGCATGGCCGTGTCATCGCCCGCGACGTCGAGGGCGCCAAATCCGGCAAGGGGCTGAAGGCGCCTGCCGCAGCGCCGAGCGGTGCGCCAACGCTGGCGCCATCAATGTCGGACAAGCAGATTCTCGCGCTGTTCGAGCCCGGAAGTTACGAGGTCGTGCCGCATGATGGGATGCGCCGCACGATCGCTCAAAGGCTCACGGCCTCGGTGCAGACCGTTCCGCATTTCTATCTGACGATGGACTGCGATATCGGAAAACTGCTCGCCGCGCGCGAGGAGATCAACGCCGCGGCGCCAAAGGACAAAGAGAAGAAGCCGCTCTACAAGCTCTCGGTCAACGACTTCGTCATCAAGGCGATGGCGGTCGCGCTGCAACGCATCCCAAATTGCAACGTGAGCTGGACCGAGGCCGGCATGCTCAAGCACAAGCATTCCGATATCGGCGTGGCGGTGGCGATGCCGGGCGGCCTGATCACGCCGATCATTCGCAAGGCGGAAACCAAATCGCTGTCGACAATTTCAAGTGAAATGAAGGATTTCGCAGGCCGCGCGCGGGCACGCAAGCTGAAGCCCGAGGAATATCAAGGCGGCACCACGGCCGTCTCCAATCTCGGCATGTACGGCATCAAGGATTTCACCGCCGTGATCAATCCGCCGCACGCGACGATTCTCGCCGTCGGCACCAGCGAAGAGCGCGCCGTTGTGCGCAACGGCAGAATCGAGGCGGCGCACATCATGAGCGTGACGCTGTCGTGCGATCACCGCGCGGTTGACGGAGCGCTCGGAGCTGAGCTGATCGGCGCGTTCAAGATGCTGATCGAAAACCCCGTCATGATGATGGTGTGATGTAAAGGTGACTTATGTCGTCATTGCGAGCGAAGCGAAGCAATCCAGTGTGAAGCTTGCAAGCTGGATTGCTTCGTCGCAAGCGCTCCCTTGCGCAAACGCTTCGCGTTTGTCGCAGGCAATGACGAAGGCAGCATTTCTGGAAGCGAAGAGCGAGTAACCATGGCCGACACATCCTTCGACGTCATCATCATCGGCTCTGGGCCCGGCGGCTACGTCACCGCCATTCGCGCCGCCCAACTCGGCTTCAAGACCGCGATTGTCGAGAAATCCTATCTCGGCGGCATTTGCCTCAATTGGGGCTGCATCCCGACCAAAGCGCTGCTGCGCTCGGCTGAAATCTATCACTACATGCAGCACGCCAAGGAATACGGCCTGTCGGCGGAGAAGGTTGCCTACGACCCCAAGGCGGTGGTGCAACGTTCACGCGGTGTCTCCAAACGTCTCAATGATGGCGTCGGCTTTCTGATGAAGAAGAACAAGGTGACGATCATCTGGGGCGAGGCCGCGATTGACGCGCCTGGTAAGGTCACGGTGAGGAAATCCGCCGCCGAGGCGCCGAAGGGTGCTTTGGGCGAAGGCGTCTATCAGGCCAAGCATATTGTTCTGGCGACCGGCGCGCGGCCGCGCGTATTTCCGGGGCTTGAGCCCGACAAGAAACTGGTCTGGACCTATTTCGAGGCGATGGTGCCGGAAAAAATGCCAAAATCGCTGTTGGTCGTCGGCTCCGGGGCGATCGGAATCGAGTTTGCCTCGTTCTTTCACACCATGGGCGCCGAGGTGACCGTGGTCGAGGTGCTGCCGCAGATCCTTCCCGTCGAGGACGCCGAGATCGCAGGGCTTGCCCGCAAACGCTTCGAAAAGCAGGGCATCAAGATCCTCACCGATACCAAGGTGACAAAACTCGAGAAGAAGAGCGACAGCGTGGTCGCCACCATCGATGACGGGAAGAAGCCGCAGACAGTCGAGTTCGACCGAGTAATTTCTGCGGTCGGCGTGGTCGGCAATATCGAGGGTCTCGGGCTGGAAAAACTCGGCGTCAAGACCGAGCGCGGCTGCGTGGTGATCGACGGCTACGGTAAAACCAACGTGCCCGGAATCTATGCCATTGGCGACGTCGCAGGCCCGCCGATGCTCGCGCACAAGGCCGAGCATGAGGGCGTGGTCTGCGTCGAGGCTATCAAGGGCCTGCATCCGCATGCGACGGACAAGAATCTCATTCCCGGCTGCACTTACTGCAATCCCCAGATCGCTTCAGTCGGTTTGACAGAGGCAAAGGCGAAAGAGGCGGGGCGCGAGATCCGCGTCGGGCGTTTCCCGTTTGTCGGCAACGGCAAGGCGATTGCGCTTGGCGAGGATCAGGGATTGATAAAAGTGATCTTTGACAAGAAGAGCGGCCAGTTGCTCGGCGCGCACATGATCGGCGCCGAGGTCACTGAATTGATCCAGGGCTACGTGGTGGCGATGAACCTGGAGACCACGGAGGAAGAATTGATGCACACCATCTTCCCGCACCCGACGCTGTCGGAGATGATGAAGGAAGCGGTGCTGGACGCCTATGGCCGCGTGCTGAATATCTAGCCAAAATCTTCTTTGAACAAAGAATTTGCTCGCCGCATCGTGATTCCGCGCGCAGTACACATCGCGGCCACCGGACCTATCTCCTTTGAGCACAGCCAGACACAAGGCGCCGGGCCTTGCGCTGCGACTGAACACGGGAGAGTGACAATGAAAAAGACAGTTCTTACGGTAGCGGGGGTGGCGCTGCTCGCCTTGTCCACGGCGCAACTTGCCGCCGCTGCCGAGCCCCATCACGGCAGAGTGCACCATCGCGCTACCGCCGAATTCCGCAACAGCAATGCCTATGCGGCACCCGCTTACGTCGCAGTGCAGCCGGAGTGGTCCTATCGCTACAGTGGAGGATATTCGGACATGGCGGGTCACTGAGATCGGCCGGCCGACAGAGGGACGAAGGCCGGCTCCGAACGACCGGCCTTTTGTTTGGGCGCAAAAGGGTTGCTCTGCCGCAACGATTGTTGCCTGCCGGCAACACTTCCTGAAGATTTAACCTTCGTTCCGGCCGGCTCTTGCCTATGCCGCTTTTTAGCCACACCCCTCGATGAAATCATTCCTTCGTAGGCTGAAGGCCACGGCACTCGCGAAGGCGATGGGAATTGTCTGATTTCCCGGGTTCCAAATGAGATGGCTGGGGAAACAGGTTCGCGATGGACGCCAAGACCAGCATCAAGAAGAAACTACCGAGCCGTCACGTGACGGAGGGCCCCGAACGGGCGCCCCATCGCTCGTATCTCTACGCCATGGGATTGACGACCCAGCAGATCCACCAGCCGTTCGTCGGCGTGGCGTCGTGTTGGAACGAGGCGGCCCCCTGCAACATTTCGCTGATGCGCCAGGCGCAGGCGGTCAAAAAGGGTGTGGCCTCGGCAGGCGGTACCCCGCGCGAGTTTTGCACCATCTCGGTGACCGACGGTATCGCGATGGGCCATGACGGCATGCGCTCGTCGCTGCCGTCGCGGGAATGCATCGCCGATTCCGTCGAACTGACGATACGCGGCCATGCCTATGATGCGCTGGTGGGTCTGGCCGGCTGCGACAAGTCGCTGCCCGGAATGATGATGGCGATGGTCCGGCTCAACGTGCCTTCGATCTTCATCTATGGCGGCTCGATCCTTCCCGGCAATTTCCGCGGCCAGCAGGTCACGGTGCAGGACATGTTCGAGGCCGTCGGGAAGCATTCGGTCGGCGATATGTCGGACGCCGATCTCGATGAAATCGAGCGGGTGGCTTGTCCGTCAGCCGGCGCGTGCGGCGCACAATTCACCGCCAATACCATGGCGACGGTATCCGAGGCTATCGGGCTCGCATTGCCCTATTCGGCCGGCGCGCCCGCGCCTTACGAAATTCGAGATTCCTTCTGCATGACCGCCGGCGAAAAGGTCATGGAGTTGATTGCGCTGAATATCCGGCCGCGGGACATCGTTACCCGCCGGGCGCTGGAGAACGCGGCCGCAGTGGTGGCAGCTTCCGGCGGCTCGACCAATGCTGCGCTGCACCTGCCGGCCATTGCCCACGAATGCGGTATCAAATTTGATCTATTTGACGTCGCGGAAATCTTCAAAAAGACACCATATGTCGCGGATTTGAAGCCGGCCGGTCGTTATGTCGCCAAAGACATGTTTGAGGTTGGTGGCATACCGCTTCTGATGAAAACGCTGCTCGATAACGGCTACTTGCACGGTGACTGTTTGACGGTCACGGGCCGAACGATCGCCGAAAACCTCAAAAGCGTGAAATGGAATCCGCACCAGGATGTGGTGCGCTCCGCCGACAAGCCGATCACCATCACCGGCGGTGTCGTCGGTCTGAAGGGAAATCTCGCGCCTGAGGGTGCGATCGTGAAGGTTGCGGGTATGTCGAACTTGAAATTTACCGGTCCCGCCCGTTGCTTCGATCGCGAAGAGGATGCCTTCGAGGCGGTCCAGAAGAAGACCTACCGGGAAGGCGAGGTCATCGTCATCCGATACGAGGGACCACGCGGCGGTCCCGGCATGCGGGAAATGCTGTCGACCACGGCCGCGCTGACCGGGCAGGGCACGGGTGGTAAGATCGCCCTGATCACTGACGGCCGGTTCTCCGGCGCGACGCGCGGCTTCTGCATCGGCCATGTCGGGCCGGAAGCGGCGGTCGGCGGGCCGATCGCGCTGTTGCGGGACGGCGATATCATCGAAATCGACGCCAATGCCGGGACTCTTAACGTAAAGTTGACCGAGGCCGAGCTCGCCGAACGCAGAACCAAATGGCAGCCCCGCGCGACCAATCATACGTCAGGTGCACTGTGGAAGTACGCCCAGCAGGTCGGGCCGGCGGTGGATGGCGCCGTAACCCATCCGGGCGGGGCGCACGAGAAGTTGTGTTATGCGGATATCTGAACGTATCATTTTCGCGCTGATTTTGGCCGCGCCGGTGGCCACGCAGGGATTCGCCTTCGACGGAGCGCCGGTCAATCAGGATGCGGCCATTCCGGTGGTTTCAGCCCAGCCTGGGGCCGCCGCTGTCTTGAAGAAGGCCATTCCGCAAGCCACACCCGATACCTCGCTGACTTCGTTGCAATATGCCGCCGAAGGCGGTCATCCCATCGCGCAATGGAAGCTGGGGCGCATGTACGCCGACGGCGATGGCGTCGCGCAGGACGATCTGCGCGCCTTCGAATATTTCAGCCGCATTGCCAACGCCCATGCGGAGGACAGCCCCTCGGCGCCGCAGGCGGCCATCGTTGCCAACGCTTTCGTGGCGCTCGGCCGCTACTACCTCAACGGCATTCCGAATTCGAAGATCAAGTCCGATCCGGAGCGGGCGAGGGAGATGTTCTCTTACGCGGCCTCGTATTTCGGCAACGCGGATGCGCAATATGATCTGGCCCGGCTCTATCTGAAGAGCGCCGGCTCGTCCCGCGACGACTTCCGCTATGGGGCGCGCTGGCTCGGCCTTGCTGCCCAAAAGGGCCAGCATCAGGCACAGGCCATGCTCGGTCAGATGCTGTTCAATGGCGACCAGCTGCCGCGTCAGGCCGCCCGCGGATTGATGTGGCTGACGCTCGCCCGCGACAGCGCCACGCCGGACGAGATCTGGATCAAGGAAAGCTACAACAAGGCGATCGCAAAAGCGTCCGACGACGACCGCGCGATGGCGCTGCGGATGCTCGAGCACTGGGTGCAGGGCCGCAAGGACTAATCCCGCACGGCTCGTTCGCTTCGCAGATGGAGCGGGGCGAGCCTTACGCCGCTTCAAGGTCGAGATCGATCCAGACCGGCACGTGATCCGACGGTTTTTCCCAACCACGCACATGGCTGTCGATGCCGGCATCGACGAGCCGGTCACTGGCCTGCGGTGACAGCAGCAGATGATCGATGCGCAGGCCCTGGTTCTTCTGCCAGGCGCCCGCCTGATAATCCCAGAAAGTATATTGGCCGGGAGCGTCGGTGACGGCACGCAACGCGTCGGTCAGGCCCAATCCGAGCAGCGATTGAAAGCTCTCGCGGGTGGTCGCTCGAAACAGGGCGTCGTTGACCCAGGCGGCCGGATTGTGGACGTCCTCGGCTTTCGGGATGACGTTGAAGTCTCCGGCCAGAATAAAGGGTTCTTCCGCCTGTAGCCGTTGCTTCGAATACTCGAGGAGTCGCGACATCCATTTGAGCTTATACGGATATTTCTCGGTCTCCGGCGGGTTGCCGTTGGGCAAATAAAGGCAGGCGACCCGAAGCACCCCCTGCTTCAGCGTCACCACGCCTTCGAGAAATCGCGCATGAATGTCCTCGTCGTCGCCGGCAAGGCGCGGCTTGGTTTCGTCGAGGGGCAATTTCGACAGCAGCGCGACGCCGTTGAAAGTTTTCTGGCCGTGCGTGACCACGTTGTAGCCGAGGGACTCGATTTCGAGCCGCGGAAACGCCTCATCGACGCATTTGATTTCCTGCAGGCAGACGATGTCCGGCGAGCAGTCCTTCAGCCAGGTCACCAGATGGTCGATCCGTTGCCGGACCGAATTGACGTTCCAGGTGGCGATGCGCATCAGGGATAATGATCTTTCAGATCGAGAAACTGGTGCCGCAGCCGCAGGATGCCGTTGCGTTCGGATTGACCACCCGGAAGGAGGCACCAATCAGGTCGTCGACGAAATCGACCTCGGAGCCGGCGAGGAACGGCACCGAAGCGGGATCGACCAGCACCACGGCACTGTCGCGCGCGATCACGAGATCATCCTCGGCGCGAGCATGTTCGACATCGAACTTGTACTGGAAACCGGAGCAGCCGCCGCCCTCGACGCTGATCCGCAGCATGGCACCACTGCCCTCGGTCTTGAGGATTTCGCCAATACGGCGAGCGGCCCGCTCGCTGATGGTGACGGCTGTCGTCATATCAAAAGGCCTCCAAATGCAGGCGCCCGGCACAATTATCTGGTATCCGGCTCCTTGCATAGTTAAGTGCGCCGGGGAGCAGAATCAAACCTTCAGGAGATGAATATACCGTGTCGGTCGGAATGGCTGCCCCTCGCTCGGTCTATGCCTGCGATCCCCACCACAGCCGCGGCCGGCAGTTCGCGGAGCCGCCGAGCCGGACCCGAAGCCCGTTCCGGCGCGATTGTGACCGGGTCATTCATTCCACCGCATTCCGTCGCCTAAAGCACAAGACGCAAGTGTTCGTGTTCCACGAGGGCGACCATTACCGCACCCGGCTCACCCACTCATTGGAGGTGGCGCAGATCGCCCGCGCGTTGGCCCGCCAGCTTGGCCTCGACGAGGATCTGACCGAGACGCTGGCGCTCGCCCACGACCTCGGACATCCCCCCTTCGGCCACGCCGGCGAACGGGCGCTCGATGCCTGTCTGCAGGCCCATGGCGGCTTCGATCACAACGCGCAGGCGTTGCGCGTCGTCACCTCGCTAGAGCACCGTTACCCCGACTTCGACGGGCTCAACCTGACCTGGGAATCGCTGGAGGGCATCGTCAAACACAACGGCCCGCTGACCGAACGCGGTGGCGCGGCCGTCGGACGTTACCGCGACCATGGGATTCCCTCAGGGGTTTCCGACTTCGTTGGGGCATACGACCTGGAGCTTTGGAGCTTTGCTTCGCTGGAAGCGCAAGTCGCCGCGATCGCCGACGACATCGCCTATGACGCCCACGACATCGACGATGGCCTGCGCGCCGGGCTTTTCGCAGTAGACGACCTCAAAATTGTCCCGCTTGGCGCCGACATCATCGCTGGTATCGCGCAACGTTACCCCGTTCTCGACGAGAGCCGGCGCGGCGCGGAGCTGGTGCGCGAACTGATTTCCACTCTGATCGGCGCGGTGATCTCGGAGGCACGGCGGCGCCTGCAACAGGCGCGGCTTACGTCCGTCGATGACGTTCGTAACCATGGCGAGGTGCTGATCGCCTTTTTCCCCGAAATGGCGGACGCCGAAGCCGGAATCAAGGCGTTCCTCAAGCAGAGGATGTACCGGCATCCACGGGTGATGCGGGTGATGGGGGACGCCGAGCAAATCCTGTTCGATCTATTCGGGCGCTACCAAAACCATCCGGACGATCTGCCGGCGGAATGGCTGCCACGACCCAGCGACGAAACCGAGACCGAAACCGAGCGGGCGCGGCGGATCGGCAACTTCATCGCCGGAATGACCGATCGTTTCGCCATGACCGAGCATCAGCGGCTTTTTGACTCGACCCCGGATTTGCGTTAGGCGGCGGCCATGGCCGGCAAACCATCGACACAACATCTTTTCGCCGACGTGCTGACCCGGGTGCATGCCGTTTGTGCGGCGGAGCTTGGCGCTGCCGCCGACTTGTCGCGCGTGGTGGTCGAGCCGCCAAAAGATCCATCCCATGGTGATATGGCGACCAACGCCGCGATGGTGCTCGCCAAGGAAGCGCGGACAAAACCGCGCGAGTTGGCCGAAAAGATCGCGAGCGGCCTGCGGGCGGACGATTTGGTAGCCTCCGTCGATGTCGCCGGCCCCGGCTTCATCAATCTTACTTTGAAGGTGTCGGTCTGGGCCGACGCGCTGCGCGCGGTTCTGCGCGCGGGCAATTCGTACGGGCAGAGCACGATCGGTGCTGGCGAAAAAGTCAACGTCGAATACGTCTCGGCCAACCCGACCGGGCCGATGCATGTCGGGCATTGCCGCGGCGCGGTGTTTGGCGATGCGCTGGCAAGCCTGCTTCAATACGCTGGCTTCGATGTCACCCGCGAATATTACATCAACGATGCCGGCGCCCAGGTCGACGTGCTCGCCCGCTCGGCCATCCTGCGCTACCGCGAGGCGCTTGGCGAAGACATCGGCGAGATCCCCGGAGGGCTGTATCCCGGCGACTATCTGAAGCCGGTCGGGCAGGCATTGTCGGGTGAATATGGCGACAAGCTCTTGGCGATGCCGGAGATCGGTTGGCTGCCGATCGTGCGCGCCAAAGCCATCGCGATGATGATGGACGCGATCAGGGGCGATCTCGCCGCGCTCAATATCAAGCACGATGTATTTTTTTCGGAGAGGTCGCTGATCGATAGCGGTAACAACCGTGTCGCGCAGACCATCGACTTTCTGCGTTCCAAGGGTGACATCTACGAGGGAAGCCTGCCGCCGCCGAAGGGCGGGCCGATCGAGGACTATGAGGATCGCGAACAGACGTTGTTTCGCGCCACCGCCTTTGGCGACGATGTCGATCGGCCGCTGGTCAAGTCCGACGGCTCCTACACCTATTTTGCATCCGACATCGCCTACCACCGCGACAAATTCGAGCGCGGCTTTCGCAACCTCGTCGATGTCTGGGGCGCCGATCATGGCGGCTACGTCAAGCGCGTGGAGGCGGCGATCAAGGCGGTCACCTCGGGTAACGCTACGCTCGACGTCAAGATCGTGCAGCTCGTCAAGCTCTTGCGCCATGGCGAGCCGGTGAAAATGTCGAAGCGGTCGGGCGATTTCGTCACCTTGCGTGAAGTGGTCGACGAGGTCGGCAAGGACGCCGTCCGCTTCATGATGCTGTACCGCAAGAATGACGCCGTGCTTGATTTCGACCTTGCCAAGGTCATCGAGCAGTCGCGCGAGAACCCGGTATTTTACGTCCAGTATGGCCACGCGCGCGGCCACTCGGTGTTCCGTAACGCCCGCGAGGTGGTCCCCGACCTGCCGGAGGAGGCCGGCGCTCGCGCTGCCTTCCTGGCGGAGGCGGCGCTGGAGCGGCTAACCGACCGTGCGGAACTCGACCTGTTGCGGCGGCTTGCACTCTACCCCCGGACGGTCGAGGCGGCGGCGTCCGCACATGAGCCGCACCGAATCGCTTTTTACCTCTATGATCTCGCCAGCGAATTTCATGCGCTGTGGACGAGGGGGCGCGATTTGCCCTATTTACGCTTCATTATCAATAATGATGCAGGGATTACAAAGGCACGGCTGGCCTTGGTTCAGGGCGTTGTCTCGGTTTTAGCCTCTGGGCTTGCCGTTCTCGGCGTCGATGCCCCGGACGAAATGCGGTAACCGGGGCGAACACCACTCGCCGGGGGATCTTGTGAGTGGCATCCGGCGAGCGCCGGTTCGTTTGTAGAGGCGGGTTCGGCGGCTTTCCCGAAGGGGACGCATCATCACGATGGCTGATCGGTATCAGGACAGACCTTTTCCCGCCGACCACGATCGCGGCGGCGGGTCCCATGCGTCTGCCCAGGGGGAGAGTGATCCCTTGGCGGAACTGGCGCGTCTGATTGGTCAGACCGATCCGCTCGGCACCATGGGACGGGCTAATCTGCCGTTACAAAAACGGGCCAGCGAGCAGGTTCAGCCCGACCCGCACGATCCGTATGACCTGCCACCGGAAGCAGATGAGGCCCCGCTCCCGGGCCCGCCATCGTGGATGCAGCGCGCCGCCCGGCAGGAGCCACCGCCGCCGCCGGACTATCCGAGCGCCGTACATCCGCTGCACCGCTATGCATCCTCGCACGCGGCACCGGAGGCCGATGATGAGGCGGCGCCTGGGTTCGCCGATGCCGATCACGACCGCGATCTGTCGCGCTATGATGATGCGCTCTATGGCGAGCTTGATACGGGCGCTGCGGACCCTCAGCACGATCCGGCCTACGCCGATGACGCTTACGGCTATCAGGATGATTACAGCGACGGCGCGGAGCATGAGCCCCCAAAACGCCGTAGCGGCATGGTCACTGTTGGCGTCGTGCTGGCGTTGGCGGTGTTGGGGACAGGTGGAGCCTTTGCCTATCGCACCTATATGGGATCGCCTCGTAGCGGCGAGCCGCCGATCATCCGGGCTGATGCCGGTCCGACCAAGATCATTCCGGCGCCGGCCGATGGCAGCGCCAAGCTGCCCGATCGCATGGCGAGCGGTGACGGCACCGAGAAAATTGTTCCACGTGAAGAAGCCCCGGTCGACGTCAATGCGCGGCCAGCCCCGCGCGTGATATTTCCGCCGCTGAACCAGACCGTAACTCCGCCATCGACCACGAGCCTCGCACCGGGCGCGCCTCCGCCGGCCAATTTTGGGAATGGCACGCTGTCCAACGGTGAGCCCCGAAAGATCAAGACCTTCTCGGTCCGGGGCGATCAGGCAGATGCTGCCGCGACCCCGGTTGGGGCCGCACCGCCCGCGACCGGCAAGCCGGCCAGTACCGGGCGGACGGCCGCCGCGGCAGGCTCGCGAACGCCGTCAACGGCCAATGCCAACGCCAATGCGCCGATTTCGCTCGCGCCCCAAGCCAACCCGCCGGTGGCGGAAGCTCCGACCAGGGTGGCTGCCACCAACCCCGCCCAAATCGCGCCGAGCGGGGGCGGGGCCAGCGGCGGATACCTCGTTCAGGTTTCCTCACAACGCAACGAGGCCGACGCTCAGGCCTCCTACAGGGCGCTCCAAGGCAAGTTCCCGGCTGTGCTGGGGTCTCGCGCACCTGTTATCAAGCGGGCCGATCTCGGCGAAAAGGGCGTGTACTACAGAGCCATGGTTGGTCCGTTCGGCTCGCCCGACGAAGCCTCGCAGTTTTGCGGCAGCCTGAAGTCGGCGGGCGGGCAGTGCGTGGTCCAAAGGAATTAGTGGCCATTTCCTTGACCCCCGAGCCGGCAGAAGGCTAATCGGCCGCGATGAGCACGCGGGCCTTCATCACGGGCATCTCTGGAACGGAACTGAACGCCGCCGAGCGCGAGTTCATCCGGACGCAAAGGCCGTGGGGCTTCATCCTCTTCAAGAGAAATATTGAGACGCCCCAGCAGGTGGCTATTTTAGTTCAGGAATTACGAAAGTCCGCCGCTGTCCCCGACGCCCCGATTCTGATCGACCAGGAAGGCGGCCGGGTGCAGCGCCTCGGCCCACCGCATTGGCCGGTCTATCCGCCGGGAGCCGTTTTCGGCGCGCTCTACGACCTCGATCCCCGCCTTGGGCTGTCCGCGGCGCGGTTGGCCGCCCGTCTGATCGCAGCCGACCTCGCAGAGCTCGGGATCAGCGTGGATTGCCTGCCGCTAGCGGACGTGCCCGTTGCGGGGGCCGACGCGGTCATTGGCGACCGGGCCTACGGAACCGAGCCGGGAAAAGTCGCCGCAATTGCGCGCGCGGTGACGGAGGGGTTGGGCCAGGGTGGCATTTTACCCGTTCTCAAGCACATCCCCGGGCATGGGCGGGCAACCGCAGACAGCCATTTCGGGCTTCCGCTGGTAAATACCTCCAAAAAAGAGCTGGAACTAATTGATTTTGCAGCGTTTGAACCCCTTGCCGACTTGCCGATGGCCATGACCGCACATGTTGTGTTTAGCGCGCTCGACCCGGTTCATCCGGCCACGACTTCTGCGACAATCGTCGAACAGGTGATTCGCCGTGTAATTGGGTTCCAGGGTTTGTTGATGAGTGATGACGTGTCCATGAATGCGCTCTCGGGATCGATCGCCGAGCGGACGCGGGCCATCTTTTCTGCCGGCTGCGACATGGTCCTTCACTGCAACGGCAAGCTCGAGGAGATGCGCCAGGTCGCCGCCGAGACGCCGGAATTGTCAGGCAAAGCCCTGGATCGCGCCAGGCAAGCGCTGGCGGCGCGCCGCCAGCCCCAGCCGTTCGATCGGGTTGCCGCGCGCGGGGAATTGGATGCGTTGATAAGCAGGGCGAAGGCATTAGGCGCATGACCGCGGAAATTCTATCGTTCGAAACCGGACGACCCGCCGAACTCACCTCCGACGAGCCCTCGCTGGTCGTCGATGTCGAGGGCTATGAAGGTCCGCTCGACCTTCTTCTCGCCTTGGCGCGCCAGCAAAAGGTCGATCTCGCCAAGATTTCCATCCTGGCGCTGGCCGATCAATATCTGGTGTTCATCGAAGCCGCGCGGAAGATCCGCCTTGAGCTTGCTGCCGACTATCTGGTGATGGCGGCGTGGCTGGCGTTCCTGAAATCGCGGCTGCTGCTGCCCGAACCCATCAACGCAGACGGACCGAGCGCCGAGGAGATGGCCACCGCGCTTGCCAACCGGCTGCGCCGACTGGAAGCCATTCGCGAGGCTTCAAACCGGCTGATGAACCGCCCGCAATTGCAGCGCGATATCTTTCCACGCGGCAATCCCGAAGCCATCGCCGAAATCCGGCATCCCAAATACACCGCAACGCTGTTCGACCTGCTCACCGCCTACGCCGCTCAGCGCCAACAGCGCGTGCTGGCGACGGTGCATTTGACCAAGCGCACCGTGTGGTCGCTCAGCGAGGCGAGGGCGTCGCTGGAGCGCCTTATCGGAATGGCCGAGGACTGGAGCCGCCTCGACGAATATTTGATCACCTACATCGTCGATCCCTCGCAAAAGGCCACGGTCTTTGCATCCAGTTTCGCCGCGGCGCTGGAGCTGGTGCGGGAAGGCGAGGTCGAATTGCACCAGAAGGAGGCGTTCGCGCCGCTGTATTTTCGAAAGCGTCCGCCGCAGCCAGTACCCGACGCGATGAGCGCGCCGGATCTGCCGGCCGAGTAAGTGGAAGAAGGAGACCGAGCCATGGCAAGCCTGGCGGAAAAACGCAAAGCCGATGCCGAGGAGAGCTCTATCGATCCGCACGCGCGGCCGGAAGAATTGCGGCTGTTGGAAGCGCTATTGTTTGCTTCCGCCGAGCCGCTCGACCAGGCCACGCTGGCCAAGCGGATGCCGGAAGGGGTCGATGTGAAGGCCGCGCTGGCGCAGCTGCAGGCGGATTACGCCTCGCGCGGCGTCAACCTGGTTCGCATCGCCAATAAATGGACCTTCCGCACCGCCGGCGATTTGTCCTGGCTGATGACCCGGGAGAGCACGGAAACACGGCGGCTGTCGCGCGCGGCGATCGAGATGCTCGCGATCATCGCCTATCATCAGCCGGTCACGCGTGCGGAGATCGAGGAGATCCGCGGCGTGATTACCTCCAAGGGAACGCTGGATGTGCTGCTGGAAACCGGTTGGATACGTCCGCGCGGCCGCCGCAAGACGCCGGGACGACCGCTGACCTTCGGAACCACGGAGGCCTTTTTGTCGCAGTTCAGCCTGGAGGCGCTGGGCGACCTGCCGGGCCTCGAGGAATTGAAGGGGACGGGTCTGTTGGATTCGCGGTTGCCCTCCGGCTTTAGCGTTCCAACGCCATCGGACGACCCGGCGCTGCGTGACGATGAGGATCCGCTCGAGGTTGGCGACCTGGAACTGGCCTTGGCCCCTGCCGTCGAGCCCGAAACCGGCGAGGGAAATTAATCCGGTTCGATGGCGACAGCCCGCGGGGGCGTCCATCTAAGCTGCATTAACCGGTGGCGCCGTAACTCGGATTTGCGCGGCCTAAGTCCTTGTTTTTGACACCTCCTGAGCCTACTTTCCGGTGAGGTTAGGTCGGGGTCTTTAAGACCTCGCGTGTTTGGAGGGTTGCAGGATGGGTTCGCTTAGCATTTGGCACTGGATCGTCGTGATCGCAGTCGTCCTGCTGCTGTTCGGTCGCGGCAAGATTTCCGATCTGATGGGCGACGTGGCGCAGGGCATCAAGGCCTTCAAGAAGGGCATGCAGGACGATGAAAAGACTGCAGAAAAAGCCGAGCCCGTAAAGACGATCGATCACAACGCATCGCCTAACGCGGCGGCGCGGTCGGATGTCGGCAGCAAGGCTGTCTGATCATCACGAGCGCATATTTTCGGCAAACCTCTGGCGGCGCGTTGATCTTGCAAGTGACGTGCGGCAAGACCGGTTGAGGAAAGACGCGAGCGGCCCAGTTCTGGTCATGGATATTGGGCGGAAACTTTGCCTCGCGTGAGCGGAATTTTTCATGTTCGACATTTCGTGGAGTGAATTCGCAATCATCGCGGTCGTCGCGCTGATCGCCATCGGTCCAAAGGAGCTGCCGGGCGTGCTGCGCATGGTCGGGCAATGGATCGGCAAGGCACGCAAGATGGCCGCCGAATTCCAGGGCCAGTTTCAGGAGGCCATGCGCGAGGCCGAAATGGCCGACCTCAAGAAGAGCTTCGATGAGGTCAAGGAGGCTGCGACCGGGTTTACCAGCGGCAATGTCATGACCTCGCTGCAAAAGGACGTCAGCGCCGCCCTCAATATCGAAGATGTCGACAAGCCGGCGGCTACCCCCGAGACATCGGTCGCCACCACATCGATCGACACTCCGGCACCGGCGTCTGAGCCTTTGGCGATCACGCCGGAGAGCGAGCCGCAGCACGAACCGCAGCCGACGCCGCCGGCGGCGGCCGAAGTTGAACCGCCACGGGACGCCAAAGCGTCATGAGTGATGCGGATATAGAGGCCAGCAAAGCGCCGCTGATGGATCATCTGATCGAGCTGCGCTCGCGCCTGATCAAGGCGCTGCTCGGCTTCGCGGTCGCCTTCATTTTCTGTTTCTTCTTCGCCAAGCAAATCTACAACGTGCTGGTGTGGCCGTTTGTCTGGATCGCCGGCGCCGAAAATTCGAAATTCATCTACACGGCATTGCTGGAATATTTCATCACCCAGCTGAAGCTGGCGCTGTTTGGCGCCGGTTTCATTTCGTTTCCGATCGTGGCCACGCAAATCTACAAATTCGTCGCCCCCGGCCTTTACAAGCACGAGCGCGGCGCTTTTCTGCCGTACCTGATCGCAACGCCGTTCTTCTTCGTGCTGGGATCGATGCTGGTGTATTTCGTGGTACTGCCGATGCTGGTGCGTTTTTCGCTCGGCATGCAACAGCTCGGCGGCCCGGAAAGCGCCCAAATCCAGCTCTTACCGAAGGTCGGCGAGTATCTGTCGCTGATGATGTCGTTGATTTTCGCGTTCGGCATCGCCTTCCAGCTGCCGGTGATCCTGACCCTGCTCGGGCGGATCGGCATCATCACGTCGAAACAGTTGCGCGAGAAGCGGCGCTATTTCATCGTGGTCGCCTTCATCATCGCCGCGGTACTGACGCCGCCGGATGTGTTGAGCCAGGCCTCGCTCGCGATCCCGCTATTGGCGCTGTACGAAGGCTCGATCATCGCCGTGCGCATCGTCGAAAAGAAGGCCACCGCCGCCAAGACCACCGCCGCCACACCGCCGCCGGCGAGCCCGCCGCCCGACCCAACGCCGGCGGAGTAGGGCTGTTCGTTCCCCGGACGCTGCGCAGCGCGGAAGCGGTGCGCTGCTGATCCGGGGTCCACGCTTCACCTTAGCCAGCATGGGTCCCGGCTCTGCGGCGCACCACCGAAGAGGCGCTGCGCCGCGTCCGGGGCACGGGGGAATGGCTTGGCTGTTCCAAATCACCCTTATTCGGGTTACTGGATGCCGGTCTTGCCGGCACGATTCAAGGACCGAACGGTTATGCACGACATCAAATTGATCCGCGACAACCCTAAGGCATTTGATAAAGCGCTCAAGCGCCGCGGGCTGAAACCACTGTCGAAGAAGTTACTTGCGATTGATGAGAGACGCCGTGCCGCTATCATGGCATCGGAGCAGGCGTTGGCGCGGCGCAACGCTGCTTCTAAGGAAATCGGCGACGCAAAGAGGGTGAAGGACGAGGTGCGCGCGGCCGCCCTGATGGCAGAAGTTACAGAACTGAAGACGACAATGCCGCAGTTGGAAGCCGCGGCCAAAGCCGCGGACGAAGAGCTGGCGAAGGAATTGGCCGCGATCCCAAACCTGCCGCTCGACGATGTGCCCAAAGGCCTCGATGAACATGGCAACAAGCAGCGCCACGTCTTCGGCGCGCCGCGCGAATATGCGTTCACGCCAAAACCCCATGATGATCTCGGTGGCGCGCTCGGCATGATGGATTTCGAGACGGCGGCGAAACTTTCCGGCTCCCGGTTTGTGGTTTTGAAGAAGGGGCTAGCGAGGCTCGAACGTGCCATCGGCCAGTTTATGCTTGACTTGCATACAAACGAGCACGGCTACGTAGAGATCAATCCACCTTTGTTGGTGCGCGATCGTGCGATGTTTGGAACGGCTCAATTGCCAAAGTTCGCTGAGGACCAGTTTTTCAATACGACTGTCTCAGCGTTTGAAGCAGTCTCTCCGCAGGCGAAGCAGAAAAAGTTGACGAAAATCAGAGAAGCAAAAGCCGAAATCATGCGGCAGCTTGAAGGAGCAAATGCTGTAATCAGAAGCAATTTGCAACGAAAGCTAATTGCGAAGAATGTTCAAGAACGGCGTTTGCAGGAAGACGTTTGGCAGTATCGTCCAGAAGGCCACTGGCTCATCCCCACCGCCGAAGTCCCGCTGACAAACCTGGTCCGCGAATCCATCGTCGACGAAAAAGAATTGCCGATGCGCCTGACCGCGCTGACGCCCTGCTTCCGCGCCGAAGCCGGCGCCGCCGGGCGCGACACCCGCGGCATGATCCGCCAGCATCAGTTCACAAAGGTCGAGCTGGTCTCGATCACGACGCCGGAGACGAGCCGCGACGAGCACGAGCGCATGCTGGCCTGCGCCGAGGAAGTGCTGCGGCAACTCGATCTACACTACCGGGTGATGACGCTGTGCGCCGGCGACATGGGCTTTGCGGCGCAGAAGACCTACGACATCGAGGTCTGGATGCCAGGACAATTTTCAGGTCAGGGTGAGGGCGGCGCCTACAGGGAAATCTCAAGCTGCTCGGTGTGCGGCGACTTCCAAGCCCGGCGGATGGATGCGCGCTATCGCGGCGGTGACGGCAAGCCGCGCTTCGTCCACACGCTCAACGGCTCCGGCACCGCGGTCGGCCGGGCGCTGATCGCGGTGATGGAGACCTACCAGCAGGAAGACGGCTCCATCGCCGTGCCCGACGTCTTGCAGCCCTATATGGGCGGGGTGAAGGTGATCGCGCGCGACGCGTGATTTCGCGATTTTTGCCGACCCCGCCGCAGCCTTCGATGTTGCGAAGCCGCGGCGTCCCGGTATCTTCATTCACCGTCATGGTGCGAGCCGGCCGGGCTCGACCAGCTCTCATAGGGGAATACGAAACTTCGCAATGGCCCTGCATCGCGACATCTACTGGGTGGGCAGACAATGGGCTGTCACTGGCCACGGCATCCAGGCCTGCGATCAAAAACAGAAGGGTCAGTTCGACATCGAGGCTTCCAGGCTATGGGAGGACGGCGTGCTGGAGGCCGTGCGCGCGCTGGAGTGGCTCAACGCCGAGGATTTCGACCAGGCGGTTTCCATCGCCCGCAAATATTACCCGGAACCGCTCTGGAAGTCCGTGCCCGCCGAAAATACGGTTTCACAGCCCAAGGGTGAGGTTCCACCCCCGCGGCCACCTAAAACAGAGGTTAAAAAACTGGAAATGCGGACCGACGGTGTGCGCGCCAAATTTCTCCCGGTTTGGCGCATCCGCACCCGCGGCCGCTGAGAGGCACTAACCAGCATTTGAATTGCAGTGCTGACGATCGCCAGCCGGGTTATTCACCCTCTCCGACGAGTTCCTCAAGAAGAGCAATTTTGACGATTGGCTGAAAACCCCGGTCGAGGCATCCTAGCAGGCGATTCGATCGCGCTCTCACCGCAACAGGACGCCTCATGCCCGAACATCAGCCGGTGTCCTCGGCTCACATTGCCGCCATCCGTCGGCCGCGCTGTCCGCACTGCCGGCAAAATCGCATGCTGCTGTCGAAACTCGAGACGGGATTGTCCGGCCTCGACCACCGTACCTTCGAATGCCAGAAATGCGGTCGGGTCGAAACGGCGGTGGTTGCGCGTGATCCCATCAGATCGGCGCGCGGTTGGCTTGCCGGCGAGCTCAAGCCGCCGACTTGAGGGTCCCGATTGGGGCCGATGGTGGGGCTGTGCATCGCTGCTTGCTTGATGCAGTTCTGCGCGAGAAACCGCAATTCGACGAGGATAAATAGCGGCACGGCGGGTTTGCCTCGATGGCGATAGCCGGATAAGACGACGCTTCGACCGCCGCCCAATCGATCGAAGAGGGCTTGCCCGCCAGATGCGAATTCTCTGCACCAATGACGACGGCATCCATGCCCCCGGCCTGAAAATTGTCGAGCAGATTGCCCGGGCGTTGTCCGACGACGTCTGGGTGGTGGCGCCGGAACTCGATCAATCCGGGGTCTCGCATTCGCTGTCGCTGAACGATCCGCTTCGCCTGCGCGAAGTCGGGCCGCGTCACTTCGCAATCAGGGGGACGCCAACCGATTGCGTCATCATGGGCGCGCGCCACATCCTCGGCAAGAAGTTGCCGGATCTCGTTCTGTCGGGCGTCAACAAGGGCCGCAACGTCGCCGAGGATGTCGTCTATTCCGGCACGATCGCAGGCGCGCTCGAGGGTACGATCCTGGGATTGCCGTCATTCGCGCTGTCGCAGGAATTCACCATCGAGTCCCGCGAAAAGCCGCTTTGGGACACCGCCCTGAAATTCGGTCCACCGATCCTGCGCAAGGTGCTCGACGCCGGCGTGCCCAAGAACACCGTGATCAATGTCAACTTTCCGGCCTGCGCGCCCGACGAAGTCGCGGGCGTGCGCGTGACGCGGCAGGGCAAGCGCAATCTCGGATTCCTGAAAATCGACGAGCGCCGCGACGGTCGCGGCAATCCGTATTTCTGGATCGGGTTCGAGCGGCTGGCAAAGGTCGATGTGCCGGCCGAGGGTACCGATCTCTCGGCGCTGGCGGCGCGTTATGTGTCGGTGACGCCGTTGCGGCTCGACCGCACCGATGAGGCATTTTCCGAAGCCTTGACGGCAACGTTGAAGTGACGCGAAGCGTTTTGGCCGCAAAGGCGTGATTTGAGGCTTTGTCCTAAACCGCCGTGCGCCTGAGCGTATTGTCGATTACCCGCGCCAAGGTCTCGATCTGGAAGGGCTTTTGCAGGGCCGGGCGGTCGCGGTATTCCTCGGGAAGTCCCGATGAGCCGTAGCCGGTTGCGAAGATGAAGGGGCGGTTGCGCGCCTTGATCAGGTCGGCGACCGGCGAGATCACCTTGCCGTTGACGTTGACGTCGAGGATGGCGAAGTCAAATTCGGTCGATTGCACAAGCCTGATGGCTTCGCTGATCTCACCGGCCTCAGCGGCGACGCTGTAGCCCAGCTCCTCCAGCATGTCCGCAACCATCATTCTGATCATGACCTCGTCCTCGACGAGGAATACAGAACCGCTCGGCGGCCGCGTCGCATTCATCAATTGAGTCCTTGCCCATCCCAGGACCGAAGGTTCGCAAATAACCGCAACCGGCGCAATCTCGACATTGGCGAGCCGTCCCCCCAGATGACTTGTTTTGACCCCCGATTTGGGAGCAGGTTGATCGTGCCGGACCGCTAACGCCGGAGTCTATATAGGGTTCCCCGGCGGGAACGCCGGGGAAGGCTGTATCCTCAAGGCGGTAGCCGCCGATGGCAACAACCGACCTGACCTGGCGCCGCCCGGTCGGCAAGCAAGCAAAGATATAGGGCCGAAATGTCCACCCCTCAGCATCCACCGCAAAAAATGATGTTTCAGCTTAGCCTGCGGCGGCGGGGGATCAGCGATCAGGCGGTGCTGCGCGCCATGGAAGAAATTCCGCGCGAAATGTTCGTCGAAGCGGTGGATCGCGGCGATGCTTACCGCGACAGCGCGCTTGGCATTGCCTGTGGACAGACCATCAGCCAGCCCTTCGTGGTGGCTTACATGACCGAACAGTTGAAGCTGCACAAGCAGCACCGGGTGCTCGAGATCGGCACCGGGTCCGGCTACCAGGCGGCCATTCTGTCGCGGCTGTGCGGCCACGTCCTGACCCTCGAACGCTACCGGACCCTGGCCGAGCGGGCGCGGGCACGGCTTGCGAAGCTTGGCTGCGACAACGTTGAGGTGATGCTGGGGGATGGCTTTGAGGTCCCGGCCGACCTCGGCAATTTCGACCGCATTATAGTGACCGCGGCGATGGAGCGGATCCCCGACGCGCTCGTCCAACGGCTCGAGCCCGAGGGTGTCCTGATTGCCCCGGTGGGGCCACAGCAGGGCACCCAGACCTTGATCCGGCTGGTCCGGACCGATGCTGGAATCGAGCGCAAGGAACTGGTCGACGTGCGTTTTGTGCCGGCGCTGCCCGGCATTGCTCGCGAGTTGTAAAAGCCCGGATCGGCTGTCCCGCCAACCTCTTATTCCCGGGCTTAAGCGGTTGTTTACTCGGGGCGTGTTTACTCAAAACCGTATTTTGTTGCGTACGAGTGAGTAACCATGTCCCGTGTCGTCGAGTTGCTTTGCTCGCGCTGCGTACCGCACGTCGCGGTGCTGGCGCTCATGTCGATCGGTTTTGCAGGCTGCAGCGCCGACATGACGTCCCGCCTTTCGCAAAATCCCTTTGCCTCCCAATCTGATACCACCGGCGCAGTGCCGGCCCAGGCGGTCGAGCGTCGCGAACTTCCGCAATACGCCCGCCCGCAACCGCAATACCGGTCGCAGGCCCTGCCTCCCGCGATCTCCGCCCCGCAATCCTATCCGGCTGGCGCAGGCGTATCGGGAGGAGGCCGTGGATTAGCCTCCTATGCTGCCCCCGCGCAGCCGATCGAAACCACCGGCAGTGTCCCGCGCTCGATCGCAGCCCGTAACCCGCCGCAAGGCACCACTATCATTGTCGGCACCAGCGACACGCTCGACATTTTGGCGCGCCGCTATAACGTTTCGGCCGCTGCGATCCTTGCGGCCAACGGGTACAAGGGACCGCGCGCCCTTTCTCCCGGTCAGCAACTGATCATTCCGCATCCGACCACCGCCGGTGCAGCGCCCGCGTTGACCGCGCCGGCGAGCAAGCCGGTTGCCGCTGCGAGCGCGGCCGCTTCCATTCATGTCGTCAATCGCGGCGATACCTTGATCGGCATTGCGCG
>Ga0193751_1000097_pt1 | contig 77341 bp, 64 predicted proteins | sample L1c2metaG_FD_143050 | JGI IMG/M metagenome (GOLD analysis project Ga0193751, IMG submission 143050) | Soil microbial communities from a riparian zone of the East river system, Colorado, United States - L1c2 | ecosystem: Environmental > Terrestrial > Soil > Riparian zone | place: USA: East River...
GTGCGGGTCACGGATTTCGACGGCAATCCGGTGGAGCGGAAAGCGCAGCGCATCACCTGGGATCCGATCATGGCGGAGAAGGGTGGCTTCAAGCACTTCATGCTCAAGGAAATTTATGAGCAGCCACGTACCGTCCGCGACACCACGCTCGGCCGCGTCTCGCAGGATACCGGTGCCATCTTCCTCAACGAGATGCAGGTCGGCGAAGCCGAGTTCAAGGCGCTGAAGAAAATCAATATCGCAGCCTGCGGCACCAGTTGGCATGCCGGACTGGCGGGCAAGTTCATGATCGAAAATCTGGCCCGCGTTCCAGTCGAAGTCGATTACGCCAGCGAATGGCGCTACCGTGACCCGATTCTCGGGCCGGACACGATGACGCTGCTGATTTCGCAGTCTGGTGAAACAGCGGATACCATCGCGGCCCAGCGTGAAGCCAAGGCCAAGGGCTCGAAGACCCTGGCTATCTGCAACGTGGTCGGCTCCATGATCACGCGCGAAGCCGCGGGAACCGTCTACACGCACGCGGGTCCGGAAATTGGGGTCGCTTCGACCAAGGCTTTCACCGGACAACTTACTGCTCTTTATTTATTCGCCTTGTATCTGGCGCAGGTGCGCGGCACCATGACACCCGCACAGGCCAAGGCCGCCGTGCAGGAGCTCACGCACATTCCCGGCAAGCTGGAACAGATTCTTACCCACGATGAGGCTTGCGACGAACTGGCGAAGACTTACGTCCGCTCGCAGGACTTCCTTTTCTTAGGACGCGGCATTCACTATCCAATCGCGCTCGAAGGCGCGCTCAAGCTTAAGGAAATTTCCTACATTCACGCCGAAGGTTATCCGGCGGGCGAGATGAAGCACGGCCCGAATGCGCTGATCGACGAGAATCTCCCGGTTGTCATCATTGCCACGCGCGACGTGAACAGCCCGCAGTCGATGATCCGTTACGAAAAAACGATGTCGAACCTGAAAGAAGTAAAGGCTCGTTCCGGCATCGTCATCGCGCTCGCCACCGAAGGCGACAAAGAGATCGCCGAAGAAGCAGATCACGTGCTATTCGTTCCGCCGGCGCCTGAAGAATTGTCGGCAATTCTGGAGATCGTCCCGCTGCAACTGTTGGCCTATCACATCGCCGTGCGCCGCGGCTGCGACGTAGATCAGCCGCGCAATTTGGCGAAGTCGGTGACGGTGGAGTAGGAGCTCACCAGATTGTTCGAACCGCATCCGCCTTGCGGATCTCGCGGTCCGCAGTGAGCAGAGACATCCCCTCGACCAGTGCGGTCGCTCCAATAATACGATCCGCCGGATCCTTCGGATACGCTGCTGGAAGTGCTAGTGCGCGCGCGCACGCCCGACCGCTGATCGGAAGTACGGCGAACCGGGCCTCGACTTCATCGAGAAATGATTCGAGACTGATTTCAAGACGGATGCGACCCTTCCGAAAAAGTGCGGCCAACTCCAGGAGCGTGATGTCGCAAATGGCGAGGCCATCTCCATTCTGGCGCGCATCATCGATCGCCACCCGCGCCTTTTTTGACAGCCGATCCTGATCGAATGCCAGCCAGACCACAACATGCGTATCCAAGAGAATCACTTTAACTCGCCCCATTCTCCGCCGGAAATCGCGGGTGGGACGGCGTCGCCGATAACCGCACCCTTGCCGGCAAGAAAGCCGTAGATATCACCCGCGTCTTTGTCGGCGGGAACCAGTTTCACCACCGGCTTGCCGTGTTTCGTGATAACAATCGCCTCTCGCTTCGCCTGAACCTCGTCCATCACCGCCAGGCAATGCACCTTAAACGAACCCGCCGCCATCGTTTTCATACGATACTAACCTCTTTATGAGCATAGTCATTATACCATGGTCATATTCCGCCGAGGATTCGGGGGCACCCTGATCCCGACCCTGCAAGCCACGTTGAATCGTCATGGCCACTAGAGTCAGGTCGGCCGCTCTTGTTCCCACAGAGCAACGGACGGCATGCTAACCTCCCACGACGCTTGCCACTGTCGCGAGGTAATCCGCAGCGTCCCGCGACCGCTTGCCATCATCTAAAGAGCGGATGGCTCAGTTCAAGACTTTCGACGCCCAGGTGCTTCGCTCAGTTGCGCTCTCCGAGTTTACGAAACACATCGACCTCGAAGTGAACGGAGTCACCCGCTTCGGCTTCGTTCCGGGACAATGGCTCTCAGTGAAGGCCAACACTCCCGATGGCGAGGAGATGACGCGCGCATATTCGATCGCGTCGCCGCCGTCTGAGAATGGGCATGTCGCCTTCTGCCTGAATCGCGTGCAGGATGGATTTATGTCGAACTATCTCTGCAATCTCGACGAAGGCGCGAAGATCACTTTTCAGGGGCCGTTCGGTGATTTCATCCTGCGCCCACCCTTGCGTGACACCGTATTCATTGCCACTGGAACCGGTATCGCGCCGTTCCGCTCCATGCTGCCCTGGCTGCTGGCGGAAGACGATCGTCATCAGGGACGCGAGTTCTGGCTGCTCTTCGGCGTGCGCGGCGAACAGGACATTTATTATCGCGAAGAGTTTGAACGTCTGGCCGCAGAACACGCCAACTTTCATTTTCTGCCCACGTTGAGCCGCGGTGCTCCCGAGTGGAAAGGGCTGCGAGGATACGTGCAGCAACATCTGGGAGAAATCGTGGGAATGCGTAGCGACATGCACGCCTACATCTGCGGCCTCGACAAGATGGTCAAGGCGAACCGCGAGTTGCTGAAGAGTCTGGGCTGGGATCGAACGTCGATCCGTTACGAAAAATACGACTGACCCCGTAGAATAATTGCCGATCCATTTCGATCGAGGAGAGCCATCGTGTACGTCGCAGACGACAAGCGTTACGACTCTATGCAATATCGCCGCTCGGGACGCAGCGGCATTAAACTTCCCGCCATCTCGCTCGGACTGTGGCACAACTTCGGCGGCGTGGATAACTTTGAAAACTCGCGCGCCATGCTGCGCCGCGCCTTCGATCTCGGCATCACGCATTTCGATCTCGCGAACAATTACGGCCCTCCCTATGGATCGGCGGAAGAAACTTTCGGGCAGATCCTGAAGAAAGACTTTCTTCCCCATCGCGACGAGCTGATCATCTCGACCAAAGCGGGTTGGGATATGTGGCCAGGGCCCTATGGGAATCTGGGCTCGCGCAAAAACTTGCTCGCCAGCCTGGATCAGAGCCTGAAGCGCATGGGGCTTGAGTATGTCGACATTTTCTATCATCACCGTCCTGATCCCGACACGCCGATGGAAGAATCGATGGGAGCGCTCGACACGGCGGTACGCTCGGGACGGGCGCTTTACGCGGGTATTTCGGCTTACGACGCTAAGCAAACTTCCGAGGCGGTAAAGATTCTGCGCGACCTGGGAACGCCTTGCCTGATTCATCAGCCGAAGTATTCGATGTTTGTGCGCGATCCTGAGCAGGGATTGTTCGACGTGCTGGAGAAAGAAGGCGTGGGAGCGATCGTCTTCAGCCCGTTGGCTCAGGGACTGCTATCGGATCGCTATTTGAAGGGAATTCCCAGCGACTCCCGGGCCGCGCGCGATTTCTTTCTGAAGAAAAAGGACATCGGGGAAGCGACTCTGGCCAAAGTTCGCGCGCTCCATGAAATCGCCGGGCAGCGAGGGCAGACGCTGGCCGAGATGGCGGTGGCGTGGGTACTGCGCGATCCGCGCATCACCAGCGCGCTGGTGGGCACGAGCAAAGTGTCGCAGGTCGACGACAACGTAGCCGCGCTAAAGAACCTGAAATTCTCGGCCGAGGAGTTGCGCAAGATTGATGATGTTCTCGCCGGCAAATGATCGGCGTGAACAACCGACCCGTGAACAACCGACCATGGAGCGTGGATGCGCTCCTTCTGCCGGAAGTTTCTACCTTGCCAACTGCTCAAGTCGCTCGAATGTGTCCGGGTACCTGGCTGCGAGCAACAGCAGTGCGGCTGCTTGGGCGTTTGGTTTGGCGCGTCCTTGCTCCCATTTTTCCAGCGTGCGTTCGTTGGTGAACAGTTTGCGGGCAAAAACGCTGCGTGAACAGTGGAGGCGCGCGCGGACCTGCTTGATCATTTTCGGCTTGACCTCGGGCAGCGCGCGCGGCTCGACTTTATAGCTCCGCAGGGTGATTTTCCCGGCGCGATGTGGTTTCATGGTCGCCACACCCTCCATCAGTTCGTCGAATAGATTACGCTTGTTTGCCATCGCCGCCGTCCTTATCTCCGAGCGCGTGATTTCTTTTCGGCGTCGATCGCCGCCTTCAGAGTTTTTCTTTGCTCTGGCGTGAGATCGACAGCTTCATTCTTGTCATAAACGGTCATAAGCCAGACCTGATTTTGACCGTCGAACCAGTAGTAAATAACCCGCAGTCCACCACGACGACCTTTGCCCCGTCGAACGTCCGGCCAGCGCAGCTTGCGGAATCCGCCGGTACCGGGAATCACGTCCCCTAGTTCTGGCGTATTGGCCAGCGCGTCCTGGAGCCTGCGGTACTGCTCATCGTCCATATACCGGGCCAAGTGATGAGTGAATGCGGGCGCTTCAATGAACTCCATCGGAGCGGCTCTATACGCCACTAGCGTACTTTACTAAGCATACGCTAATAGCGTATAAAGTCAAGGCGATGAAAGCACCTGCGAAAAATATCGTTCGCTGTATGTGGGCGAGCAACGAGCTCTCGATTCTCTATCACGATCGCGAGTGGGGCGTCCCGCAGCATGACGACCGCGTGCTTTTCGAGTTCCTGATTCTGGAGGGCGCGCAAGCCGGGCTTAGCTGGGACACGATTCTGCGGAAGCGCGAAAATTATCGTGCGGCTTTTGACGAGTTCGATCCGGCGAAAATCTCTCGCTATGATCGGCGGAAGACGCAGCGGCTGCTGCGCGATGAGGGGATCGTCCGCAACCGGCTGAAGGTGGCGTCGGCAATACAGAACGCCAAGGCATTTCTCGAGGTCCAAAAGGAGTTCGGCTCGTTCGACCGCTACATCTGGAAGTTTGTCGGCGGCAAACCGCGAATGAACTCGTGGCGGTTGGGGAAGGGAATTCCGGCGAGCACTCCTGAATCGGACGTGATGAGCAAGGATCTGAAGAAACGCGGCTTCAATTTCGTCGGCTCGACCATCTGTTACGCCTTCATGCAGGCTACGGGGTTGGTGAATGATCACGCGGTCGAGTGTTTCCGCTATCGCTTGTGATGGACTTGGCCGAGCTTCGGACGCCGAGGGTGTCCGTCCCTACGTGAATATGTAACTCCTGCCTAAAACCGGGCGATTTTACGCGGTTCCCCGCATTTTGAAGCGATTCGTCCGGCTTGCAAATCATTGCCTCCCAGCTACTTACAACAAAGCGTACTCGTCGGCAGCAGCTGGAACGCAAGCTGCATCTTAAATCTTTCGGATGTACGACTACTTTAGGTTTGTCCCCAATAATGTTGACGTTCAATGAACGTTCAAATAAATGACAATTTTTCGGAGGCTCGCGTGAACAAAACCATCGTTTCATTTCTGCTAGCAGTTTTACTCTCGACCGTCTGTCTGGCCCAGAGTTCCGCCGATATGCAAGCCGGCGGCTCGGCGTCCCAGAACACCTCTGCATCTGCGAACAAGTCAGGAGCGCAGGCGAATTCAAGCACCTCAGCCGAAGCTACCTCGCAAGCGAACGCCTCCGGCAAGCACGGCAATGCGCAGGCTGCTAGCGCAAGTCGGTTGCAGTCCGGCAGCACGGTGCAGGCCGAGTTGAGCAAGCCAGTGGACGTCCGCAAGAACAAGCCTGGCGACGAAGTCATCGCGAAGACCACTCAGGACGTGAAATCGGATGGCCAGGTCGTGCTACCGAAGGGCTCGAAGATTGTAGGCAAGGTGACGCAAGCTCAGGCGCGGGCCAAAGGGCAGGACGAATCGCAACTCGGCATCGCCTTTGACCACGCCATCCTGAAAGACGGCTCGCAAATGCCGGTGTCGTTCGCCATCCAGGCGGTCGGCAGTTCGGAGTCTGCCGCTTCTGCTGCCGCGGCGGATGATTCGGGCACGATGGCGGGCAACATGGGGGGCAACGCTGGCGGCATGGCAAGAAGTTCCGGTTCTGGCGCCGCTGGCTCTGGTGGCGGGCTGGTGGGCGGAGTCGGTTCGACTGCCGGTGGCGTTGCGAACACGACTGGCAGCGTCGCGGGGTCGACTTTGCATACTGGCAATGTGGCTGGCGCAAATACTGCCACAAACGCGGCGGGCGGGCTGACCTCCACGAGCCAGGGCATGGTCGGCATGCCTGGCATGACGTTGTCGTCAGTGGCCTCTGGCTCGACAACTGCTGGTTCGGTGATAAGTTCCAGCAGGAGCAACGTCCGGCTGGATAGTGGCACTCGCATGCTTCTGAGAGCGAACGGTCAGTAGGTAGATTGGCCTGCAGATTATTAGCCGATAGGCAAGGGGCAGCGCGCGGTTCTGCGCTGCCCCTTGCTTAAATACCTTCTTTACTTTTTTGCCTATCTAAGCGAGATGATCGCGCTCGTCGATTCTGCTAGCAGCCCCACTCGGCCTCCCCCGGCTTTGCGAAATAGCGCCTCACGTCTGCTGGTTCGCCTGTTGTTGAAGCCACTTCCAATATCGCGAGGCGTGCAGCTGCCACTATGCGATTCTTTTCGGGCTGTGATACTTGCTCCCATGACTCGGGTGTCGAGTTGCTCGTGCAGCCAAAATCCGGCCCAAGTGCATGGTGATAGTGATGGAAGAGTTTCGCCAATTGTTCCGCTGATACTTCTTGGATCGACATCAGAAATACCCTTTCTCCGATCGGTTAGTGTTGCCGAGCGTTGCCAGAGGTGTCAGAGAACGGGCCTCGTCCAATCCGTTCCCAGGCCGCTCGATCAACTGGTTTATTGTTTTCCCGCAGTTGCGGGATTACGTCTTGTTTGAGGCGGTGCGCAGGCACGGCCCGTCGCAAAGGCGAGCGAGCCTTGCACTCCTTGCCCAAAGCCACCAGGAATCGAACACAAAACGCGACGCCCGTCAGGCACAGCATCGCCATGAATGTCGTCACAGCCATTCGAGCCTCCTGGCGGGGCTTCCCATTTGACCTGAACCACTCGACTCCTATTCGATATGACGAGCCGTAAGTTTCGAATAAAGCGTTCATAAATAGTCCGTAAAGCACGTGTGGTGCCTGCGTTTGCGAATTCCTTGATTGAAATCAGGACGCTTCCACGGGCTCCGGTCCCCATTGCGGAAACCGCTAAGCTCCGGCATAATAATGGTTTGTCTTTACATCGCCGGACTCTTCCGGGCAAAGGATACTGAAGTCTGTGTTAATGATCCGACTGGCGCGCTTTGGTGCGCGCAAACAACCGTATTACCGAGTGGTGGTGATTGAAAAGGAGCGGGCTCGCAATGGCCGCCCGGTGGAAGTGGTGGGCACGTACAATCCGCGCACTAATCCGGCCACTTTTGACCTGAAACGGGAGCGCATTGAGCACTGGGTTTCGAAAGGCGCCCAACTTTCGGACCGCGTTAGGAAGCTGCTTTCTCTTCCCGCGCCGGCTGCGGCCGCTTCCGTCGCCTAGCCGTCCTTACACTCGCCAATTCAGGAGCACCGACAGAGAATGATCGAGCCTGCCGCCAGCCCGCGCGCCATGATTGAATACATCGCGAAGGCCATCGTCGAGGCCAAGGGCGAGGTTTTTATCGACGAGTACGAAGACGGAGACGAAACCGTCATCGAACTGGAAGTGGCCGAGGCTGACCTGGGCAGGATCATTGGACGGTCCGGCCGCGTTGCTCGCGCCTTGCGCAATGTGCTGAGCGCTGCAGGCTCGAAGCTGAATAAGCGCTACGCTTTGGAGATCGTTGAATAGAAGAGCGGCGAGTAGACGAGCAGCGAGTAGAAGAGCGGCGAATAAACGAGCGGCGAATGGCGGCACCGGACGCGAGCGGCGAATGGATTAGCCTGGCGGTCGTCATCAAGACACAGGGACGCCGCGGAGAAGTAGCAGTCGAATTGCACACCGATGTTCCGAACCGCTTCCGGCAAGACATGCGGCTGTGGGTGCTCGCGAAAGACGGGCAACGCCGCGAAGTAACGGTTGAGGATCTCTGGCCGCATAAGAGCCTTCTGGTGCTGAAGTTTCAGGGTATCGAGACGATTTCCGATGCCGAGCTGCTGGTGGGCGCCGAACTTCAGCTGCCGCGCAGTGAACGCGCCGAGTTGGAACCGGGCTGGACGTACCTGAGCGACCTGATCGGTTGCACAGTGTTCGACGGCCAGCGCGAGGTCGGCGAGATTGAAGACGTTCAGTTCGGGGCGGGAGAAGCGCCGCTGCTGGTGGTTCGAAGTGGATCGAAGTTGCCGTACGAGATCCCCTTCGCCGAAGCGTTCTTGGAAAAGCTCGATTTGGAGCGCAGGCGAGTCCGGATGAAGTTGCCGGAAGGCTTGCTGGAAGTGAATGCGCCGGTGAAGAAGGAAAGAGGTCGCTAGTCGTTGGTCGATAGTCGTTTGCGGCAAGATAGGTGTCGTCAGGAATGGGTTCGACAAGCGACCAACGACAAACGACAAACGACCAGCGACTGGGTTCCGCGATGAAGATCGACATTCTCACGATCTTTCCCGACTTTTTTCGCGGACCACTGGATTACGGGATTGTCCGCCGGGCGCGGGAAACGGGCTTGGTGGAAATCAGCATTCACGATCTGCGGGCGTTTACGAAAGACAAGCACCGCACCGTGGATGACCGCCCGTTCGGCGGCGGCGAGGGCATGGTCCTTAAGCCGGAACCGATCTTTGGGTGTTTGGAGTCGTTTGGAGACGTGGCGTCGCGTGAACTCCGCTTAAGCGCGGGCGCGAAGCAGTCGGTGATTCTGCTTTCTGCACAGGGACGCAGGCTCGATCAGACGCTGGCGGCGGAACTTTCCGCGCTCGACCGGATCGTCCTCATCTGCGGACGCTACGAAGGCGTGGACGAACGCATCAGCGAGCACCTGGCGGATCGCGAAGTTTCAATTGGCGACTATGTGCTGAGCGGCGGAGAACTGGGTGCGGCGGTAATTTTGGACACGGTGACGCGGCTGATCCCCGGCGCGGTGGGCAACCAGGCTTCGACGCGGCAGGAGTCGTTCACTGAGGCGCGTACCGAGTCGCTCCCTGCGCAGGCGGAGTTGGCTGGCGATGGACCGAGTTCGACGTGCGTTTCGGGCGGATTGCTCGACTATCCGCATTACACGCGTCCCGCGGATTTTCGGGGCATGGCGGTGCCGGAAGTATTGATGAACGGCAACCACGACCAGATTCGCAACTGGCGGCGCAAGACGGCTTTGGAAAAAACGCTGCGCAACCGCCCGGACTTGCTGGAACGGGTTGCGCTGACGGCGGAAGACAAGGAATTGCTGGATCAGATTAAGTTAGAGCAGCTCAAGCCGGCCCCACGGCCTCGTGACGGAGACGGGGCAAGCCCCGTCTCTACTAAAGATTAACGAAAAGAATTAGGAAGGAAACGTTATGCGCAATCCGATTATCGAAAAACTCCTGGCGAAATCGCGCCGCACTGACATCCCGAAGTTTGGTCCCGGCGATACGATCAAGGTACTGGTCAAGATCAGAGAAGGCGAAAAAGAGCGCCTGCAGGCGTTTGAAGGCGTGGTCATAGCCCGGAAGCGCGGCGCGCAACCCAGCTTTACCGTCCGCAAGATCAGCTTCGGCCAGGGCGTGGAGCGTATTTTCCCCATCGACTCCAAGGTCATCGACAAGATTGACGTGGTGCGCTCCGCCAAAGTCCGGCGCGCCAAGCTTTACTACCTGCGCGGGCTTAAGGGCAAGGCTGCTCGGCTGAAAGAAGTCGAACAGCAGTAAGTGGCGGCCCCTCATTGAGTGGGGACGGGGCTTTGCCCCGTCCAAGCGGGGCGAAGCCCCGCTTGGACACATTCATCGAACATCTGCTCTTGCTTCGCACCGCTTCTTCGGCGAAGATGCTGATCAGCATCCGTGGCCAAGTTCGCCTCCACATCGAAAAAGTCGAAAACGGACGGAGTGTCTGCCGCCGCCGCCAAGTTGCGCTTGCTCAAAAAGCTGCGCTGCACTCTTAAATTTGAAAAGCGGGCATGGGCCGCGGGGGCGACGCACGTTGCCGGAGTCGATGAAGTTGGCCGCGGATCGCTGTTTGGCCCCGTCGTTGCGGCCGCCGTTATCCTCTATCAGAACGACGACCCGCCATACCGCATTCGCGGCCTGCGCGATTCCAAGCTGCTTCCCGCTGAGCGCCGCGAAGAACTGGCGCTCCTGATTCGCCGGCATTCGATCGCCTGGGCCGTCGCCGCTGTGGATTCCGCCCGCATCGATCAAATCAATATTTACCAAGCTTCGCGCCGAGCCATGCTGCATGCGGTTCAGCAACTGGCGCCGGCGGCAAGCTATCTTCTGATCGATGCAGTCCGACTCGATTGCGAACTTCCCCAACAGCCGATCATGCATGGCGATGCGCTCTCGGCCTCGATCGCCGCCGCCTCCATCATTGCGAAGGTGGAACGTGATCGCATGATTTCCGCCTGGGACCCGGTCTTTCCCATGTATGGCCTAGCCTCAAACAAGGGATACTGCACGCCCCGCCACCTCGCTGCGCTGCGCGAGCACGGCCCGTCGCCGCTGCATCGCCAATCGTTTTCGCCGGTTTGGAGCGCGCCGATTCCGCAGGAGGTTCTGGGCTTTATGCTGGACGAGGATGCTCCCGAAGTGACTTCCGGCGATGAAGAATTCGTAGCAGCGATCTCAGAGGGCTGAGGAGATCGTATCCATATAAATTTGTCATCCCGAGCGAAGCGAGGGATCTGTATTTTGCAGCGAACTGCAGATCCCTCGCTCCGCTCGGGATGACAAAATCAGCAGAGGACACGCTTTTACTTCGCCTGATAAATTTCCGTCAGCAGATCCGGCTTCGACTCTTCCCGCACCAGGTGTGGATACTTCTCGCCACCGTGATAGTCCAGTTTCACTACCCGGAAATAATCTGTGTTTTCGACAATCAGCTCGATCGGCGACGGACTAGTCTTATCGGCTCGGATGGCGTCGTGCCAAACTTCCGCCGAAATCCTGCGGCCATTCACCGCGACAATCTTCATACCCGGCCCGATCCCGGCCTTGGCGGCAAGCATGCCCTCGACCGTATCCCGAATCACGCCATCGCTTCCGGCCAACAGTCCCACCGAGTAATGCGCATTGATGCTCTTTCCATCGCGATCTCCAGCGCGATCCAGTTCCGAAGGATACTCGTCGTACACCAGTTTCCATCCGCTGCCTTCGAGTCCGCCGAGCGGGGCACGCGGGCCATGGTTGGACAGCCGCTCCGTCCAGAAGCCGCGCCAGTCGTAGGGAGCAACCTGATTCAGCGCGTTAACGACGTCGTCGAAGGTGTAAGTCTTCACCACGGGCGGACCGCTCGGCGCTCCATAAAACAGTTTGCAGAAATCGTCCAAAGACTTCACGCCCTTACTTTGCTGCCGGATGATCACATCCGCCCACAGCCAAGTGAGCACGGTGCTCTCGTAATAATCGAGGCCGCGTCGATAATCTTCCCAGGCGTGGGGAGCGTTCTGCATGTCGGGAACGCCATCGGCCGTGTCCTGCAAATTGCGCCAGACTCGGCCCGAACGATGATCCAGGTCCGCCGCCATCTGTGCCAGCGCATCACGAGCCAACGACGGCGTGCGCTCGCCGCTGCGAGCTGCGAGCAAGTCTCCCAGATATGACGTCAGGCCCTCGTACACCCACAACAAGTCGGTCTGCATCGGCTGTTCGTAATCGGGTGTCGCCAGATCCGCCGGACGCCGGTATTTGCCGTTCCACGAATGCACGTACTCGTGCGGTAGAAGTCCCGCGGTCAGTTTCCGCCCGTCCTCTTCGATCAACGACCGCTCTTCGATCCGGCTGTCGTTCGATTCGTGATGCTCCAATCCGAAATGCGCGACATGATCGCTCAGGGTCAGCAGGAAGTGGTAGCCGGTGTAATGCCGCGCGCCAAACAGGATTCCCGCTTGTTTCACGAGGCTGCGGTAATGCTCCCAGACCTCTTCCGGAGCATCAAGCGCGGCGGCGCTATCGGCTACAAGATCGATTTCCGTGGGAGGATTTTCGGTGCTGAGCGGCACCACCTTCAAATAATCGCCCGCGATGACCGGACCATCCACCAGCATGGTCAGCGAAACGGGCGCAAAATGAATTTCCTTATTGTTGCCCGCCTGATTGGAAACACGCAGCGACGTCCCAAACTTCCATCCCGCGGGCAGCCGCAAGCTCGCACTATACGTAAGTTGATCGGAACCGTAGCCGGCGGGATAGAGCAACAGCGTGTTCCAGTTGACGATGTATAACTTTTCCGTCGCGGAGAGCCCGGAACTGTATCCAGGCTCAAACGACGCGGGTGAGGCGTAATCGAGATTCGCGATGACTTCGTTCTCACCCGCCGGAACTTCCACGTGAAAAGTAAAACCGTCGAGCAGATCGCGCCGCCACTGCAGCGTCTTTCCGCTGGCCGTAAACTTCAGGCCAGTCAAATCCGTGATCGGACCCGTCGGCCCGTGCTCGCCGGGAATCCATTTCGGATAGTAGAGCGTGAGCGTACCGGGCTTAGCCGGGATGCGCAATTGCGCGTGGATGATCTTGCGCGGAGCTTCCGACGCGTCCACTGAGAGCGCGACGGTTGGACCATTTGCTCCAAAAATTGAAAACGATGACAACAGAAGAACTGCGAGACAACAATTCCTCGCCCCACAACTTGAACCCATTCCGCCTCCGGATTGTCCTTATCGTGCGCAGTGATGCAAATAGGGCCGCACGTTAATATATCAGTCTGTGGGTCCGATTCGCTGCCGGCAGGCGCTGGGAGCCTGCGACCGCCTGCTGTCAACAACCGGTATCCCGGCCTGCTATCATCACCGACGTGCCTGCACGGGGAAAACTTATTACCTTCGAAGGTCTCGACGGCAGCGGCAAGAGCACGCAAATCGAGAAGCTGGCCCGTTCCCTGCGCGCCCACGGCCTTTCTGTCATCGTGACTCGCGAACCGGGCGGCACCGGCGCCGGCGAAAAGATTCGCGAAGTGCTGCTGCACTCCGCCACCTCGGGCCTTTCTCCGCTCACCGAAATGGCGCTCATGTTCGCTTCCCGCGCCCAGCACATTCACGAGATCATTCTGCCTGCGCTCGCCGAAGGACGCATCGTGCTCTGCGATCGCTTCACCGATTCGACCGAGGCTTACCAGGGTGGCGGCCGCAAGCTGGGCTCGAAACCGGTGCTGCAGATGCACGAAATCCTTTGCGGAAATCTGCAACCTGACCTGACCGTCTTACTAGATAATGAGGTAGCCTTCACCGTCGAGCGCGCGCGGCGTCGCAATCGCAAACACAAAGGTGGCCGATCGGAAAAAGGCTCGGAAAAAGACGAGAACCGCTTCGAGCAGGAAAATCGCGCTTTTTTCGGACGCGTCCGCCATGCGTACCTCGCCATCGCGGCCCGCGAGCCGCAGCGCGTGCACGTGGTGAACGCCCGAGGCACGCCCAATGAAACGCATGCGGTTATCATGGAGGTAGTGCGGAAGAAGTTGAAGATCTGAGGAAGAGCTTTTGGCTCTTAGCTTTTGGCTTTTAGCTAAGAGCCAAGAGCTAACCGCCAACAGCGTTTTTATGCCCTTTTCCGATTTTCACGGGAACCCGGAAACCATCCATCGACTGCGCGAGATGCTGGCGCGCAAGCGCTTTCCGCACGCCGTCATTCTTTCCGGTGCGCAGGGATCGGGCAAGTACACGCTGGCTCTCATGCTCGCCTGCACTATGAACTGCCTGGAGCAGCCGTCAACGGACGGCTTGCCCGATTTCTGCGGACGCTGCTCGAACTGCACTCGCATCGCGCAGTCCGAAGACCTCGATTCCCGCTTCGCCGAAGCCGTCGAGGCTCGCGAAAATCTGCGCGACACGGACAAGAGAGAGACCCGGCTCTTCGTCCAGACCCACCCCGACGTGCTCATCATCCCGCCCGATCCGCCGCAACTGATGATCAAGGTCGATCAGGTTCGCCACGTGATTGAGACCATCTACTATCGGCCCGGTGAAGCCCGCGAACGGGTTTACATCTTCACCAGTTCGGCCTTCATGAAAGAGGCTGCCAACTCGCTGCTCAAAGTCCTGGAGGAGCCTCCCGAGTTCGCGACCATTTTTCTGCTGACCGAGAACGCCGGCGAATTGCTGCCCACGATTCGTTCCCGGTCAATGATCTTCAACCTGGGCGCGCTCGCTTCGACAGAGATCGAGAGCCGGCTCGCCCAGCTTCGCCCCGACTGGAATGCCCGGCAGCGCGCTCTGGTCGCCCGCCTCAGCGAAGGCGCCATTGGACGCGCTCTATCCTTCGATCTCGAAAGCTATGTGGCAGCTCGCAGCCACGCTCTAATCATGCTGAAATCCGTGCTCGGTAGCGACAGCAACAATGCCCACACCGAGTTGTTCAAGGTCACAGAGAGCTACCGTTCCGGCGCCGAGGGCCGCGCGAAAATCGACAGCCTTCTCCGCACCTTCTACTCATTGCTCGAAGACCTGACGTTCCTGCAATCGGGCGCGGCGCAACTGGTCCGGAATACGGACATTCTGGGCGAACTGAAGAAAATGTCCGAATCCGCCGACTTCGCCTGGGTGCAGCGCGCTGCCGAAGGTCTCGGCGAAGTCGAGCGCGGGCTGCGCCGGAACCTCCTGCGCTCCCTCTCGCTCGATGCCTTTGCGACTGCGCTGGAGCGTGTTTCCTGAGCTGCATACTGCGCGAAGTGGCTGCCGGTCACAGCCCCTAAAGGGGCGTAAGATTTCGTGGGATCGGCATCGCTAAAGCGATGCCCTGATACGAAGCCGATAGTACGACGGCTCTTCGGCTACCTCGTGTGCCGGAACGACGAGGTGGCGGGCAACCGTATCGTGAGCGGTACGGTTTAAGGGGATGCACAAGGGACACTGCACAAAATATTGTCATCCCGTGTCCGCTGTGATACCGTAGCCCTCAGTTCACACCTCTGGACCCACAATTCAGGCTCAAGTGTTGTGGCAGATTTTGCCCGCCCGGCGCGCAGGTGGTGCGATTTGAAAGATGCAGTCGACTCCATACCCGCTGAACAATCCGCCGATCAGGAAAGCTTCGCGAATCGCAAGCTGATCCGTCCGATCCTCAATCGCACCGAGCACAACCACAACAGCCACTCACAACCACTCGCCCGCCGAACGACGGGACAGGGACCGAGATAGAGATCGAGACCGTTCCGCTGCTCCAGCCAAGAAGACCGCGCCCACCGAACAGACCAACGCCGAAAATTTTTATTATCAGAAGCAGATGCAGTCGAAGACCCCCATGGTCATCGTGTTGCGAGACGGCGAGGAAGTCCACGGCTATATCGAATGGTACGACAAGAACTGCATCAAGCTGAATCGCAGCGGCGCCGCCAACCTGATGATCTACAAGCCCGCCATCAAGTACATGTTCAAGCAAGGCGAGAACGAGCGGAAGTAGCCGTCAGCTCTCAGCCGTCAGCATTCAGTCCCCAACCCTCAACTGACACACCACTCTGCCCGTCAAAAAATCGTACCCCGACTCACGAACATTGGAGGAGCAAGAGTGCGGCCATACTTGTTCCCGGGCTGAATGCTGACGGCTGATGGCTGAAGGCTGCCCTTCACAGCTTCGGCAGCACAATCCCTTTCTGTGCCTGGTACTTTCCCTTGCGATCCTTGTAGCTGGTCTCGCAAACTTCGTCCGATTGGAAGAAGAGAATCTGGCACAGGCCTTCGTTGGCATAGATCTTCGCCGGCAGCGGTGTGGTGTTCGAGATCTCGAGCGTCACGAAGCCTTCCCACTCCGGCTCGAACGGCGTCACGTTCACGATGATTCCGCAGCGCGCGTAGGTGGACTTGCCCACGCAGATGGTCAGGACATCCCGCGGAATCTTGAAGTACTCGACCGATCGCGCCAGCGCAAACGAGTTGGGAGGCACGATCGCGACGTCGGCATTCACCGTCACGAACGAGCGCTCGTCGAAATGCTTCGGGTCGACAATCGTGCTGTTGACGTTGGTAAAAATCTTGAACTCGTCGGCCACGCGCAAGTCGTATCCGTAACTGGACACGCCGTAGGAAATCACTCCCTCGCTCACCTGCTTTTCAGAGTACGGATTAATCATGTCGTGCTCTTGCGCCATGCGCCGGATCCAGCGGTCACTCTTGATCATGAAACTCCTTTGGGAATTGGTGATTGGTAATTTGTAATTGGTAATTTTGCGATGACATCGAAACCCGGATGGGCAGAGATTTCAATCACAAATTACAAATCGCCAATTGCAAATTTGCCTGGGCTGGCGCTGCCATATTACGAGATTGGTCCCCCGGTTGACAATCCGCGCTATCTCCCTTAGCATCAATAACTTGAGACAGAACAATTCTCGGGAGACGGGAGAGACCCGTGATTAAGCTCGACATCATCAATGAAGTCGTCAACCGCACCGGGATCACCAAGACCAAGGCGGAGCTTGCCGTCGAAACCGTGTTCGAGAGCATGAAGAAGGCGCTCTCCACCGGCGACCGCATTGAACTACGCGGTTTTGGGGTGTTTAACGTGCGTCCGCGCAAGACCGGCATCGGACGGAATCCGCGCACTGGCGCCGAAGTTTCCATTCCGCCCGGCAAGGCCGTCCGCTTCAAGCCCGGGAAGGAACTGCAGTCGATTGACTAGCTGCTCGCGATTGCAGAGGGCAGACGTCAGATTGCAGAAGTAACGACTGCGATGGCTTCTTTACCTCTGCAATCTGACCTCTGACCTCAGGTTCCTATGTCCGAACCCGCATCCCCTTTTCCGACCGCCCTTGAATGGGAACCGCAGCCCCAGCCAGGTGTCTGGGTCATTCCGCCGCCACGCCAGCGCTGGTGGCTCTACGGACTTTTCTTCGTGCTGACGATGTTCAGCACAACGGTCGTCGGCGCCCGCATGCAGTTCAACTTCCTACACCAACAACCGGTATTTTCGTTGAATGACGACTCGCTCTCGCTATTCCCAATCGGCTGGATCGCGCAGCATCCCGCAAACCTGCTGCTGGGCCTTCCTTTCTCGCTCACGCTGATGTTCATCCTCCTCGCGCACGAGATGGGACACTACCTCTATGCCCGCCATAATCGCGTGTACGCGACGTTGCCATTCTTCGTACCTTTTCCCAGCCTGATCGGAACACTCGGCGCCTTCATCCGCATCAAGAGCCCGATCCCCTCACGCGCAGCGCTCTTCGACATCGGAATCGCCGGGCCGATCGCCGGATTCATCCCAGCTTGTGCGGCTTTGCTCGTCGGCATCTCGCTCTCGCATCCCATCGCTGGTTCCGCTGCCTCAGAAATTCAACCAGGATTTCCGCTGGCTTTCCATCTGGCTGCGCGGCTGCTGCGTATCGGTGTGCCGCTCTCAGCGCTCTCGCTCCACCCGATCGCTGCGGCCGCTTGGGTCGGAATGTTCGCCACTGCCCTCAACCTGCTGCCGGGCGGCCAACTCGACGGCGGCCACATCGTATTTTCCATCTCGCCGCGCCTGCATCGCTGGATTTCGATGTTCACAGTCTTCGCGCTCGTGCCGCTCGGGAAATATCTTTGGACGGGCTGGTTCCTCTGGGCGGTGATGCTAGCTCTGACCTTGCGGCATCCACGCGTCCCGCGCTATCCCGATGTTTCCGGCGGCCGCCGCGTCCTCGCCATTTGCGCCGCTCTGATGCTTGTCCTCACGTTTACCCCCGCTCCCTTCACGCACAGCTCGGGTCGAGAAGTCTGGCCACAAATCCGGGACGGAAGCCGAGAGACGCTGCACGATCTTCGCGACGGCGTTCGTCAGCATCTGCATCGCAAGTGAACCCAGCGCCTGAAGGCGGATCTCTTGAAGACACCTTTGGCGCGGCTGAAGCCGCGCCCTGATACGAATCTTTCACAGCTTCCAAGCCGTGAGCTAAGTGCTAACGGCTAAGTGCTGCCCCTACATCAACCACACCGCATCCACATCCACAATCACCTGCGTTCGCGGAATCTTTCGCGCCGCAGCTTCCGCCAGCATCGCCCTTAGAAGCGTATTCATCTTCTCGCGGCTCGGAGACTTCAGGATGAAGTGATAACGATAATCGCGCTTCAATCGCGTGATCGGCGCCGCTGCCGGTCCAAGCACGCGGATGCCTTCATGCCGCCTCTTCTCGAACCAGCGCCCGAGTTCGCCCGACCAAGTCAGCGCGTCGTCTAACTTCTCGGAGCGGATGAGCACATTTGCAATCGCGCTGTACGGCGGATAGTGCATCCAGGCGCGAAATTGCAGCTCTTTTTCGTAGAACCCGGCAAAGTCATGCCGCGCCGCGAACTGCACCGCGTAGTGCTCCTGAAAATAAGTCTGAAGCACAACCTTCCCCGGGGACTGTCCACGTCCGGCGCGACCCGCCACTTGTGTCAATAGCTGAAAGGTTCTTTCTGCCGCGCGGAAGTCCGGCAACCCAAGCGCCATGTCCGCCCCGACTACACCGACCAGCGTCACGCCGTGGATGTCGTGGCCTTTTGCGATCATCTGCGTGCCCACCAGCATGTCGAGTGCGCCTTCATTCAGCGCGTTCAGAGCATGCTCGAAATCTTCCCGTCCGCGCACCGTGTCGCGATCGAGCCGCCCGATGCGTGCCTGCGGAAACATGCCGTGCAGCAACTCTTCCAGTTTCTCCGATCCAGTCCCGACAAAGTAAACGTACTCGCTGCCGCAATGCGCGCACTTGTCGGGGATGTGCTCGACATGGCCGCAATAATGGCATTCCATTTTGCGCTCGCGCTTGTGGTGAGTCATGGAGACGGCACAGTTCTTGCACTGCAACGTCTTGCCGCACGCGCGGCACAAGACCACCGGAGAATATCCGCGCCGGTTGAGCAGCACCATGACCTGCTCTTTCTTCTCCAGCCGCTCGCGAATTTCTTCCGCCAGCTTGCGCGAGATGACCTGCTCCTGCCCCGTCTCCTGAAACTCCTGCCGCATGTCGACAATCTCGACTTCCGGCAGCGGACGCCGCTCGACGCGGTCGGGCAACTCCACCAGCGTGTACTTATGTTTCTTCGCGTTGTAATACGACTCGAGCGATGGCGTGGCCGAGCCGAGCACGACGACCGCTCCCGCCATTTTTGCCCGCATTACCGCCACGTCGCGCGCGTGATAGCGCGGCGTCTCCTCCTGCTTGTAAGACGAATCCTGCTCCTCGTCGACAATGATGAGCGCAAGATCCCTCACCGGCGCAAACACTGCCGACCGCGTTCCCGCTACCACCCTCGCCTCGCCGCGCCGTATGCGATGCCACTGCTCCGCCCGCTCGGCATTCGACAGCCCAGAATGCAGGATGGCAACTTCATCGCCGAACACCTGATGCAGATCCGCCGCCACCGCCGGAGTCAGCCCAATTTCAGGAACCAGCAAGATCGACGGCCGCCCCTGATCGAGGACCTGGCGCATGCAGGCCAGATACACCGCCGTCTTTCCCGATCCCGTGATGCCGTGCAGCAGCAGACCTGCGAATTTGCGTGAGGCTACGGCCTCGCCAATTTTGCCGAGCGCTGCTTTCTGCGCCGCGCTGAATTCGAACTCAAATGGAGACTGCCGAGGCTTGAGCTTGGAGGCGGTGAAGTCCTGTGGTTCATCCACTAGTTCAATCAGCCCCCGCCGCACCAGCGTGCCGAGTGTAGTGCGCGGAACGTCGAGGCTGCGCAAAGCCTCGACGGGGACGCGCCCGCCGGAGGCAGCCAGCGCCTCGATCAGAGTGCGCTGGTTCTCGTTGAGCTTCTTTGCGGAGTTCGTGTGGTGACGGGCCTCTGGCCCGTCCTGACGGGCGGGGACGCCCGGCGCTCCATCGTCAGATTCGTTGATGCCCGTGATGCCCGTCTCTGCCGCCAGCAGCACCGCCATCTTCACCAGCCGCGCCGCATCCCGCGCCGCCGACACATCCTCTCGCGCAATCCACTTCTTCCGCACCATTCCGCTCAGCAGCGCCTTTGCCACCCGCGTCGCCCCGCGCAAACTCTCTTCCCGCACACTTTCCCGCTCCGCCAGATAATCGAGCACGCGAAATTCGACGAGCTGCTGTTCTGGCGTGCGCTTCGACCGCGCCGGAGACCCCGACATCCCCGCCAGATGCAGCGCCATCCGCCCCTCATCGGTGATGCGATACTCGACCGCGCGTTTAAACTCGGCGGAGAGCGGCAGCATGGTGCGAAACACTTCACCCATCGGCGCGAGATAGTAGTCGGCAATCCACTTGCCAAGTTTCAGCAGTTGTTCATCGAGAACCGGCGAGAGATCGAGCGCCTCGATGACTTTCTTGATCTGCTGAGTGTTAACCTGCGGCGGACGGTCATGCAGCTCCACCACGATGCCGGACAGCCGTTGCTGCCGGAACGGCACCAGCACTCGTCCGCCAACGACCGGCTCCATGCCCGGAGGGATGGCGTAGGTAAACACCAGGTCTAGCGGGACGGCGAGCGCGACGTCGCAGAAGAGGGGCATGTAAAAGGTAGCGCCGGCATCTTGCCGGCAAAAGAAATGCTAACACCCGGGTCGACTGTGATCTGGTTGCGCGGTGTCTAATGGAGGTATGCGGAGACGCTGGCAATTAATTCTGCCCGCCATCGGTTTGATGCTTTTTGGAGGGGTGACGTACGAATCTCTGGAGGGCCGCCGATATGAAAGGGCTCACGGCCAGTATTTCTGGTGGGCGTCCATTCGTCTTGACACTCACCAAGTCGATCAGGGCTCGGTCACCTCAACCCCTTGTAAGGACACAGAGGATAACTGTGTCAGCTGGGAGCCCCACGCAATTGAGGATCCAGGCCCGCTAACCAGGGCACTGATCGTGTCGGCTTTCCCGACATTCCTGGTGGGAATGCCGCTCGTTCGCGTTCTTGGGCGTCACGGAGTCAGTGAGATTTGGAGCTTCATGGTTCTGATGCCGTTGTTGATCGGCGCCTGGTATCACGCGATCGGCTGGCTGATGGATCGCTGGAAATATAGGAGATCGCGCCCTGCCTAATATGGAAGCTGGCCGGGCTTCGCCCGGCTGGACGGACGAATGCGTCCGTCCCTACGTGTTCTGTTTTGGCGCCTTCAGGCCCAATTCCTTCATCACCATCTGCAGGTCCTTCCATGCCTCGCCCTTCTGCCTCGGATCGCGCAGCAGAAACGCTGGATGGTAGGTGACCGCGAGCTTGCATCCATCCCAATCGGGATCGTTGCTGCGCACGCCGGCCGGTTTGAAGTCGTAAAAACGCCCGCGCAGTTGCATCATCGAAGCATTCATCGCCAGTAGAGTCTTGGCGGCGGTGGCGCCGAGGGCCACGATCACCTTGGGCTTGACCACTGCAATCTGCCGCATCAGAAACGGAGAGCAGGTCGCGCACTCGTCGCGCTCGGGCTGGCGATTGCCGGGGGGGCGGCACTTCACGATATTCGCGATGTAGACCTGCTCGCGCTCGATCCCCATCGCTTTGATCATGTTGTTGAGCAGTTGCCCGGCGCGCCCCACGAAGGGCTCTCCCTTTTCGTCTTCATCGGCGCCCGGCCCCTCGCCAACGAACATCAACTCTGCGGTTGGATTCCCCACGCCGAATACAATCTGCTTCCGTCCCTGCTTGTGGAGCACGCAACGCGTGCAGTCGCCCAGGTCTTCGCGGATGATCTTAAGCGCCTTCACCGGATCGCTCACATTCTGTTCGGGCTTCAGCGCAATCACCTCAAAAATATTCTCTTCTGCCACAACCGGCATGGCGACCGCCGTGGACTTCCGTGGACTCATCTCTTCTCCCGATTCTGGATTTATAGAAAGACCAATGTCTTGTTCGTCCACTGCAATGGGCGCCGCAACTTCTTCAGGATGGACCGACACCGGCCGACGGTAGAAATCGTAGATCCCCATCTCGTTGTAGTAGCGGATGCGTGCGGCAAGTGCGCGGCGAAGTTCAGGATCAAGTGTAGGGGGCATTGCGGATAAGAATAACAAACCGTGTGGCGCGGGCGCCCCCGCCCGCGAAAACTCGACGGACAGCCGAGGGCGGCTGTCCCTACGCAAAATCAGGGCACTTGGACACCGCTGCGTTTTAGCAGCTTCACTACCTGGTCCAGCACGCGGTGCGCGACTTCCCACTTCGAGGTCTCGGGAACCTCGACTACTTCGCTCCGCGAGATGATCGTGACCGCGTTACGGTCGGAATCAAAACCGATACCTTCGCGCGAAACGTCATTCACTACGATTGCGTCGAGCGATTTCGACGCCAGCTTCTTGCGCGCGTTTTCCAGTACGTTCTCGGTCTCGGCCGCAAATCCGACGACAACCTGGGAAGTCTTCCGGCGCGCCACTTCCGCCAGAATATCGGCCGTCGGCTCCAGTTCCAGCTTCATCTCGCCCTTGCGCTTGATCTTCTGCCCGGACGCCGCTTTCGGCCGGAAGTCCGCCACCGCCGCAGTCTTGATCACCACGGTACTCTCGGGCAGCAATTTCAAAACTGCCGCCAGCATCTCTTCCGCCGTTTCCACCCGCGTCAATTCCGCCGCTCCAGGAGCGTCAATCGCCGTCGGCCCGCTCACCAGCAGCACGCGGGCTCCGCGGCGCAGCGCCGCCTCCGCAATGGCATAGCCCATGCGCCCACTCGACCGGTTGGTCAAATATCGCACGGGATCGATCTTCTCGCGCGTCGGCCCCGCCGTTACCAGAATCGTCTCGCCCGCGAGGTCCTGCGAGGCGCCGAGCGCTTCCATCACCGCCGCCACAATCGTCTCGTTCTCCGCCAGCCGCCCCGACCCGGTCATCCCGCAGGCCAGATAACCCTCGCCAGGCTCGACAATGCGAACGCCGCGCTTGCGTAGGATTTCCAAATTCGCTTGCGTGGCCTCGTGATTCCACATGTTGACGTTCATTGCCGGAGCCACTACCACCGGAGCGGTGGTCGCGAGATAAAGCGTACTCAGAAAGTCGTTCGCAATCCCCTGCGCGAAGCGCGCCAGAACATCGGCTGTCGCGGGAACCACCACCAGGGCGTCAATTGACTGCGCAACCGCGATGTGCTCGATCGCCGATTCGACATTCGCCGGCCCGGTTCCAGACTCAGAACCGAACATATCGGTGATCACTTTTTCTCCAGAGAGGGCTGCGAACGTCAGCGGGCGAATGAACTCCTGCGCCGCACGCGTCATGACGACCTGCACACGAATGCCGCGGTCCTGGAGCAGGCGCACGATTTCTGCTGCCTTATAAGCTGCCACCCCACCGGACACTCCCAGCGCAATTTTCATAGCAGGAAGGCGGCGGCCACGGCTTCAAGGATCCAGCCCCGCCTACAGAGTTGATGCCGCTAACCGGCGCGGGATTCAAACCCCCGTGTTGGCGGCGCAAACGAGCAACACCGACAGTCAACAATTATTGCCGGTGATTCGTGTCTACGCGTCTTCCGCGAACACCTTGTTCAGACTCTCGGTGGCGGCTACTACCGGTAATTTCGGAATCTCCGGAATCAGCCATTTCACCTTGCCGGCCTTGATTTCATCCTGCGCGATGCGGCAAGGTTTGCGCGATCCGGTATCGATCACCGGCGGTGCGCCGCCTTGCAGTTGCCGTGCCCGCCGCGCCGCTACCAGAATGTAGCGGTAATTGCTGTCGAACCCTTCTATCAGCTTCATACTGTCTCTCCCCCGAACTTCAGTTGCCCTTAACTGCCTGCGGATTAAACGAAGCCAGTATCGGTTGCACCTGCTCACGGGCCTGGTCCAGCCGGCAAGCTTGTGCCGCCTCCACAAGTTGTTTTTCTTCTCCGGAAAGTTCCGTCCCGCTTCGCCGCAACCGCTCCGCCAGCACGATATCCCTTAACTGGTCGGCCGATTGCTCCAGCAGGTTGTTTACTAAAATGTAGTCGTATTTCTCGTAATTCTCAATCTCTCGCCGGGCGGTATCCAACCGGCGACGGATAACCTCCTCTGAATCGAGGCCTCGAGTCCGTAACCGCCATTCCAACTTATCCCGGTCGGGAGGAAGAATGAAGATGCTCACCGCGTCTGCAATCTTCTCCTTGATTTTACTCGCTCCCTGCACATCGATGTCCAGTAGCAGGTCGTTACTTCGGTTTTCCGCCTCGACCAGAAACCGTCGCGCCGTGCCGTAGTAATTTCCAAAGACCGTCGCGTATTCCAGAAACTCATCGGCCGTGATCATGGCTTCAAATTCTGCTTTGGAGACGAAGAAATATTCCTTGCCGTTCTGTTCGCTGCCGCGCGGCGGACGCGTGGTGTACGAAATCGAGAAGTCCAGGTTACGAACCATTTTGAATAGTTCGTTTACCAGCGTGGATTTACCCGACCCCGACGGCGCGGAAACAATGTAGACGATGCTCATTTAAACGCGGTTCATTCCAGCTAGCTCATTCCAGATTCTGTATCTGCTCCCGCGATTTCTCGATTTCCGACTTCATCAGCAGGCCCATCTCCGTAATCTTGAAGGCTTCGCCCGCCAGGCCCGACGTCTTCGAAAGCAGCGTGTTGGCCTCGCGGTTCATTTCCTGGAGCAGGAAGTCCATTTTCTTGCCCACCTCGGTACCCTGGTCGAGCAAACCGAGAAAATGTTTCACGTGCGCATTCAGCCGGACCAGTTCTTCCTGGATGTCGCTGCGATCCACCAGCACCGCCACTTCCTGCAGGATCCGTTCTTTATCTACCAGTGCGCCGAGCATCTCGGCCATGCGCGACTGCAGGCGTTCCGAGTAGCTGCGCAGGATGGTGCTGCGATGGGCTTCCACGCCAGCCGCCGCTTTTTCCAGATTCGTCATGCGAGCGCGCAATTCCGTGCTGATGCTCCGGCCTTCTTCTTCGCGCATCTCATTCAGCTTGGAAAGCGCTTCTTCCACTCGCGCCATTACGGCGGTCTCTAGCTCGTCGCCCGATTTCTCGGCTCCCGAATCCATCGCGCCCGGCATCCTCAGAACCACGTTCAGATCGGGCTCACCTTCAACCTCAAATTCCTCGGCGGCGGCGCGGAACGCTGCCACATAGCCGGCAATCAGTTGGCGGTTGAGCGCAACCCCGTTCGTGCCTGAGCGATCCAGGCTTAGCATCACTTCTACGTGGCCGCGAGCCAGTTTCTCTTTCAGGATGCGGCGCAGCTTCATCTCCAGCGCGTCGGTATCGGATGGCAAACGAAAGTGAAGATCCAGAAAACGATGATTCACGGATTTCAGCGACAGCGAAAACGCCATCTGGGCGTTGACCTGCCCTTTGACCTGCGCGAATCCCGTCATGGAGCGAAGTGGCATAAAGTTCGTCTCGAAACACGTAGGGACTGCCGCCCTCGGCTGTCCGCCGCGCGCAGCGCGACTACGGTGCCGACAGATCAAAACCTTGGCGGAGCTTCGCTCCGCCGGACAGCCGAGGGCGGCTGTCCCTACGTGGAAATTTCCGCAAACTGCAATTCGTAAAGGCGCCGGTACGTGCCCAACTTGTGCATCAGCTCTTCGTGCGCGCCAATGTCGGCGATCGTGCCGTTTTCCAGCACAACGATGCGATCCGCGCGCCGCACGGTCGAGAGCCGATGCGCAATCACAAACACAGTACGCCCGCTTATGAGGTTTTGCAGCGCCGATTGCACCAGCGATTCGGACTCGCTGTCTAGCGCCGAGGTCGCTTCATCCAGAATCAGAATCGGTGCATTTTTCAGGATGGCCCGCGCAATCGCGATCCGCTGCCGCTCTCCGCCCGAAAGCCGCACCCCGCGCTCCCCGATCATCGTGTTGTACCCTTCTGGAAGCCCGCGAATGAATTCATAGGCTCGCGCCGCCCGCGCCGCTTCTTCCACCTGCTTCTGCGACACATGCGGCTGGCCGTAGGCGATGTTGTTCCTGACTGTATCGTTGAACAACACCGTCTCCTGCGTGACAATCCCAATCTGCGATCGCAGCGATTCCAGCGTCACGTCCCGGACATCGCTGTCGTCAATCAGAATCCGCCCACTGCTGACGTCAAAGAAGCGCGGGATCAGATGGACCAGCGTGCTCTTGCCCGCGCCACTCGACCCCACCACCGCCAGCACCTCGCCCGCCTTCACTTCCAGATTGATGTCATGCAGCACCAGCGGCGAATCCTCGACGCTTTCATTGGAATAGGAGAAAGACACGTCCACAAACCGGATCGCCCGCGCAAACTTCCCCATCCGCTTCGCGCCTGGCTTCTCGCGCACCTCGTCTTCCATATCCATGAAACGGAAAATTTCCGAAGAGGCTCCCACTGCCTGCTGGAAATTGTTATTGAACAGCGCGAACTTGCGCACCGGATCGTAGAGCTTGAACACCGCGACGATGAAGGCCAGAAATGTTCCCGCCGTGAAGACGTGCTTGTTGATCGCGTCCCGGCCCATCAGCAGCAACAGCGCGATGGCGATCGCGCCGAGAATATCCATCAGCGGAGAGCTGATCGCGAACGCCGCCACCAGCCGAAGATTCGCGCGGAACAGCCGTCGCGCGGCGGCGCGGAAGCGCTCGACTTCCCAGTTCTCCATGCCAAACGCCTTGACGATTCGATTCCCTGTAATCGTTTCGTGCAAGATGTTCTGGATCTCAGCCAGCTTGTCCTGCCCGCCGCGTGTCGTGCTGCGCACTTGACGGCCGATTTTTCTCGACGAATACAAAATCACCGGAACGAACAGCAACAGCACCCACGCCAGCTTTCCTCCCAGCAGAACCACCACCGCCGCCGTGAAGATCAGAGTGAAAAATTGCTGCAGGAATTCCGCCAGCACGCCCGACATCGCATATTGCACCCTCTCGATATCGTTGACCATCGTCGAGAGCAGCGTGCCCGTTGTGTGTTTCGTGAAAAACGCCGCCGAACTCCGCAGGATGGCGTTATACAAATCGTCCCGCAGGTCCGTGATCATTCCAAAACCGGCGTAGTTCACCAGATAGGTTCCGGCGTAGTCGAAGATCCCCTTCAATATCGTGGCGGCCACCAGCGCAAAGGCAACCACGGTCCATGGATTTTGAAAGTGCGATGGAACCAGTTGTTGGAGGTTAAGAAAGCGCTCGGTGCCTGGCAGCTTGAACAGCTGGACGGTTCTTCCCTGGGAGCCGGGATTCAATACGCGATCAAAAATCGGGCCGATGAGCAGAACCCGGCCTGCATCCAACAGCCCCACCAGCGCCATCAGGGTCACCGAAACGAGAAACTGCCACCAGTAAGGAAGAACGTAGCGCAACAGGCGGGTGATTGGACGGGGCTTTGCCGGTGTTCCCGCGGTCTTCGCGCCCGCCAATGTGGAAGTTGCCATGCGTGTAAGGCTCAATTCTACAGTGATTCCTTACTTCGGACTGTCTCGATGCGCAACCTTCACTTTGTATCCCGCTTTTCGCAGTCGCTTGCTTACATCTTCGGCGATCATCACTGAGCGATGCTGTCCGCCCGTGCATCCGAAGCTGATGGTCAGGTAGCTCTTCCCCTCGCGAATGTAGTGCGGCAGCAGGTAGACCAGCAGGTCGGAGATGCGGTTGATGAACTCCTGCGTCTGGGGAAATGAGCGGATGTATTTCGCGACCCGGGGATCGCGTCCCGTCAGCGCGCGAAACTCCGGCACGAAATGAGGATTGGGCAGAAAGCGCACATCAAAGACCAGGTCGGCATCGTCGGGCAAGCCGTGTTTGTATCCGAAACTGACGCACGAGACCAGAATCGTCTGCTGGCTCCCAGAGTGCTGCTTGAACCGGTCGGTCAAGTGCGCCCGCAGTTCATGAACGTTAAATTTGGAAGTGTCAATGACCAGGTCGGCAAGCGCGCGAAGCGCCCGCAGATGCCGCCGTTCGGCCCCGAGCGATGCCCGCACCGTGGTGCCCTTTCCCAGGGGATGCGGGCGCCGCGTCTCGCTGAAGCGCCGCAGCAATGCGGCGTCACTTGCTTCCAGATAAATCACCCGTGTCGGTATCGTCCGTTTCACCGACTTCAGGATCGCCGGCAATTTCTCGAGTTGCGAACCCTCGCGCACATCCACAACCAGCGCCGTCCGCGGAATCTCTCCCGACCGCAACGCCAGTTCGGCAAACCGCGGAATCAGCTCCACCGGTAGATTGTCCACGCAGTAATAACCGAGATCTTCGAAAGCCTTCAGCGCCGAAGCCTTCCCCGACCCGCTCATGCCGGTAATGATGACCAGTTCCGCAGCGTGCGGCTCGCCCCTGCGACCGCGAGCCTTTCCCACTGCGAGCTTTCCCGCCGCGTGCGTGGCCTTCTTGAGTTTGCTGCGCAGTGGCATGCCGGAAATCTTAGCATTTCAGAGGGAGTGAAGGTCGCCCAGCCGCAAATGGCGAAGATCTATGGCGAGAACTGATTTTCTTCAACTTGGAAGCGGAGCAGGAAAGCTTGGTAGCGCTACCGGGAATCGAACCCGGGTTTGAAGATTGAGAATCTTCCGTCCTAACCCCTAGACGATAGCGCCACTCAGGTGGATTGCGACGAAGTCCGATTATAACAAAAGCTCGTTCTCACCAAACCGGGTGCCCGGGTCTCGCGATTTTCGAGACCTGGGAAGCAGTCGCAGTCGATTTTGCTCGCGGAAAGCTCTCCACAAAGCATTATGAATCTTAAAGTTACAGTCCTGGCTCATGATTCAGACTGATGATTTCAGCCGAACCGCCTTGACAATGGCAGGACGGAGAGCGATACTCATGTAGGCGAATAAAAAGCGAAATAAACAACAACAGCAACAGATCTCGCCCGGGCTGATCCTGCCCTCTGGTTCCCTGACAATAGCAAGCTGACAATAGCGAGAAAGTATGTCTGCCTCTCCGATTTTTTCATCGGCGGCCATGGGCCGCTCTTTTATTTTTTCTCCACGGTCTTCTTTGCGGTCTGCTCTGCGCTCGAATGCGGACGTGATCGCGGACTCAATCGCAGAGAAGACCGCAGAGAAAACCACAAAGAAAACTGCGGAGATTTTGGCCCACGTGGGTGCAATCTCCAGGCTGGCAGCGGTGGTTCCCGCTTCGCGTCTTGATATCCGCCCGGCGCCGGAAATGGTTTCGAGCGGCATTCCACAACTGGACTCGCTGACCGGTGGCCTCGCTCGCGGTTGCCTCACGGAAATCTGCGGCACGGCCTCATCGGGAAGGACCAGCGTGTTGCTTTTGGCGTTGGCTCGCGCTACACAACGCGGAGAAGTTTGCGCGCTGGTGGATGCAAGCGATGCGTTCGATCCCGCGTCAGCAGCCGCTGCGGGCATGGAGATGAGCCGGTTGCTGTGGGTGCGATGCGGAGAAAAATATCCATCGCGTAAACATCGTGCGGCTGCGTGCAAAGCAGGCTGCGCAAAAACGGACACATATCGGAGTATGCCTTCAAGCGATTCGTATCAGGGTATGCCTTCAGGCATACCGCAAGTAGCCGAAACAAAGTTCGGCTTTGGCCGTTGGGAAGCGCAGCTCGGGCAAATGCTGAAAGTCACCGACCTCCTACTGCAAAGCAATGGTTTCGGAATGATCGCTCTCGATCTCGGCGATGTTCCGGTGCCGAGCGCGCGGCGAATTCCTTTGGCATCCTGGTTCCGCTTCCGCCGCGCGATTGAGCACACGCCGACGGCACTGCTGGTTTTGGAACAGCAGCCGATTGCAGGGAGTTGCTCGTCGGTGCTGGTGAAGGTGTCAGGTGCCAGGTCTCAGGTCGCAGGAAAAAAGCTGTCAGCTGTCAGCTCTCAGCTATCAGGAAATCGACTGACGCATTCGGAACTGTTGCATTCGGAACTGCTCGATCAATTCGAGATCACCGCCGAGTTGTTGCGCTCGCGGTTGGAACGAAATTCGGAACGGAAGCCGGTGCAATCGACGGCAAGTTTCAAGAGTCGAGCAGCGTGGGCGGGATAAGCACGACACCTTTAATGAATTGTCATCCCGAGCGCAGCGAGGGATCTGCAGTTCGCCGCAAAATGCAGATCCCTCGCTTCGCTCGGGATGACAAAAGCCTAAAGGATTGAAACCGCAATCTGGTGTTCCATGTTTGCTTGCATCTTCATCCCCGATTTCTCTGTGCAAGCGATCATTCGCTTTGAGCCGGAGTTGCGCGCGCGCCCGGTCGCGGTGCTCACCGGACGGCCTCCGCTGGAGAAGGTGGTGGCGCTCAACGAAAGAGCGCGGCAGTCAGGCGTCGACGTAGGCGCGACCAAGTCGCAACTGGAAGCATGGGGGAACCTGGTGCTGCGTGCGCGCTCGGAGTCGCAGGAGACGTCGGCACACGCTGCGCTGCTGGATTGCGCGCAATCGTTTTCTCCGGAAGTGGAAGACACGGCGCCCGGCATCGTGCTCCTGAATCTTGCCGGACTCGAGCCGTTGCTCGGTCCGCTGCCGAAGATTGCGCGCGATCTGGCGCGGCGGGTCTCGCAGATGGGACTGGAAGCGAACATTGCCGTGGCTGCGAATCCGGATGCTGCATTGCTCGCAGCCCGCGGTTTTCCCGGTGTGACCTTGATTCCCGAAGGCCGCGAAGCAGAGCGCCTGGGAGATCTGCCGGTGGATGTGTTGCTGGAAAGTTTTTCTTCCAGTTTTTCTTTCGATGTTGAGCAGGCCGCACGCTGGGTTGAAACGTTTGATCGCTGGGGCATTCGCACGCTGCGAGCGCTGGCGGCTCTCCCCGAAGTTCCAGTCAGCGAGCGCCTGGGACAGCAGGGAATCCGTCTGCAAAAGCTGGCGCGGGGCACGGCGTCGCGCAACTTGCGTGTACTGGAACCACGGCTGATTTTTACCGAAAGTGTGGAACTGGAATATCCCATCGTGCTGCTGGAGCCGCTGGCGTTTTTGCTGAACCGCATGCTGGAGCAAGTGTGCGCGCGATTACGAGAGCGCGCGCTGGCGGTGCAGGAGTTGCATCTGAATCTGGAGCTCGCAACGACGCAGTCAAACGGTTGCGCATCGTCTACCAGGACGTTCACCCGCACGCTGCGGCTGCCGACGCCCATGCTGGACGCGAAAGTGTTTCTTAAATTGTTGCAGCTTGATTTGCAGGCGCATCCGCCGGGAGCGCCCATCGTGAAGATTCATTTGTCGGCGGATCCGGCGCGCCCGCGAGCCCTGCAGAGCGGATTGTTTCAGCCGGTTTTTCCTGAGCCCGAAAAACTGGAGCTTACGCTGGCGCGCATCGCAGGAATTGTGGGCGAGGGAAGAGTGGGGTCAGTGGAAATACTGGATACGCATCGCGAAGGCGCATTTGCGGTGCGGCACTTTGCGCCCGTAGAGCCTGCGCCGGGAGAGCCCGAAGTTAAGCACGAAGCAAAGCAGTCTGGAAATCGAAAGAAGGATATGTCCATGCAAGAAAATGATAGGGCATGTCCGGCCGAGGAAAACGCAAAAGAACAAATGAGCGTGGTGATCGCCTTGCGACTATTTCGTCCGCCGCTCGGCGCTAGCGTTACTTTGCGTGAAGCCAAGCCGGTGCGGATGCGATGCCTCGAGCGCGAGGACATTGCCGGCGAAATCGTCTGGACCGCCGGCCCCTGGCGCTCTTCCGGCGACTGGTCGGAACAGGAAGGCTGGTCGCGCGAGGAGTGGGACATCGCCGTGCCCGCCGAAACCGGACTCGTGTTGTATCGCTTAGTGCAGGACAAGCTAAGCGGGCACTGGTTTGTAGAAGGAACATATGACTGAAAGTGTTCTCGGTTCTCAGTTCTCAGGCTTATGAGAACTAGCTGATGGCTGAGAGCTGATGGCTGACGGCTGATGTACGTTGAACTCCATTCCCGCTCCGCGTTCAGCTTTCTCGAAGGGGCTTCTACTCCCGAGGAACTGATCGCGGTGTACGCGAATCTGGGAATGCCGGCGATGGCATTGCTCGATCGAGATGGAGTGTACGGCTCGCCGCGTTTCCATCTCGCCGCAAAAAAGGCGGAAATCAAGGCGCATATCGGGGCCGAAGTAACGTGTGCTGCGTTTTCATTACGAAGACACCATGGTGGATTTCGTCTTCCGCTTCTGGTCGCTTCGCGCGCTGGATATCAAAATCTCTGCCGCTTGATTACGAAAATGAAGCTGCGGGTTGGACGAAAAGAAGGAGCCTCGGCATCCAGTTCGGATTTCATAGAGCATGCCGACGGTTTGATTTGCCTGACCGGTGGAGAGGAAGGACCCCTGGCCGCCGCGCTAAAGCAAGATGGACCGCAAGCCGCGTTCGAAGCGGTGAAGCGACTGACAGAGATGTTTGGCCAGTCGAATGTTTACGTCGAACTGCAACGGCATTTTCATCGCGAGGAAGAGTATAGAAACCGGGTTGCGATCGACATCGCGGAAGCTTTGCACCTGCCGCTGCTCGCAACCAATGGCGTGAACTATGCCATGCCCCGGGAGCGCGAGTTGGCGGACGCCTTCACCGCGCTGCAGCATCATCGCACGCTGGCCACCACCGGACGTTTGCTAGCGCGCAATGCCGAGCGCCATCTCAAATCTCCCACGGCAATGCGAGCGCTCTTTGCGGATTTTCCGGATGCCATTGCAAACACGGTTGAACTTTCCTCACGGCTTGAGTTCACGCTGAACGATCTGGGGTATGAGTTCCCTCGTTATCCCGTGCCCGAGGGAGAAAGTATGATGTCGTTCCTTCGAGCGCGCGCGTGGGAAGGATGGCAGAGCCGGTACGGGCGTGCGGATGCGGAACTGAAGAAACGCGCGCGCCGGCAGATCGAACGTGAGTTGAGTTTAATAGAAAACCTGAAGCTTGCCGGGTACTTCCTGATTGTTTGGGACTTGGTGGACTTCTGCCGCAAAGAAAACATTCTTGTCCAGGGCCGCGGATCGGCTGCCAACAGCGCGGTTTGCTATTCGCTGGGCATCACGGCAGTCGATCCGATCAGCATGGAATTATTGTTTGAACGATTTCTTTCTGAGGAACGCGGGGAGTGGCCCGACATCGATCTCGATCTGCCGAGCGGAGATGAGCGGGAGCGCGTAATCCAGCACGTCTATAAAAAATATGGCCAACGGGGCGCTGCCATGACCGCCAACGTGATCACGTATCGCAATCGCATGGCCGCGCGCGAAATGGGCAAAGTGATGGGATTCGATCCGGAGACACTGAAGCGAATTTCAGCGGCAGTGGCCACCTGGGAATTCAAAGATGAGAATGATGCGCTCGACCGGCGTCTGCGCGATGCCGGACTCGATCTTACGCATCCGCGGATTCGCAAATATTTCGAGTTGTGTCTCGCTGTGCAGGATTTGCCGCGTCATCTAGGGCAGCACTCCGGCGGCATGGTTATTTGTGAAGGGCGGCTGGATTCCATCGTACCGCTGGAGCCCGCTTCCATGCCGGGGCGCGTAGTGGTGCAGTGGGATAAAGAAGATTGCGCCGACATGCGCATCATCAAAGTCGATCTGCTGGGCCTGGGGATGATGGCGGCGCTGAAAGATTCTCTCGAACTTATTCGCGATCATTATCACGATCATGACAAAAACGAAGAAGTGGATCTGGCGCATCTTCCACCGGACGACCCCGTCGTATATTCGACACTTCAAAAAGCGGATACGGTGGGGATGTTCCAGGTCGAGAGCCGGGCGCAGATGGCGTGCCTGCCGCGGCTTAAGCCGAAGAAATTTTATGACATCGTGGTGCAGGTGGCGATCATACGGCCGGGACCGATCGTGGGGAATATGGTAAATCCATTTCTCAAGCGGCGGCAAGGCAGAGAGGCGGTCACATATCCGCATCCGTCGCTTGAAACGGTGCTGGGCCGGACGCTCGGCGTGCCGCTGTTTCAGGAGCAGTTGTTGCGCATGGCGATGATCACCGCCAACTTTACGGGCGGCGAAGCGGAGGAGTTGCGCCGCGCCATGGGCTTCAAACGTTCCGAGGCGAGGATGAAACCGATCGAAGAAAAGCTGCGCGCCGGCATGACGCGCAACGGAATCGTCGGCGAAACGCAGGAGCAGATCATCCAGTCGATTACTTCATTCGCTCTTTATGGATTTCCGGAATCGCATGCCGCCAGCTTTGCCTTGATTGCCTATGCCAGCGCTTATTTGAAATGCCATTATCTGGCGGCGTTCACGGCGGCGCTCCTGAATAATCAGCCGATGGGTTTTTATCATCCCTCCACGATTGTGAAAGATGCGCAGCGGCATGGATTGAAAGTACTGCCGATGGATGTGACGCGGTCGGATTGGAAGTGCACGTTGGAGCCGTCGGCCATCAGCCGTCAGCCGTCAGTTCGTCTCGGCCTGAAGTATTCGCGCGGGTTGCGCGAACCGGCGGGGCAGGCGCTGGTTCGGGAGCGCAGCCTGGCGCCGTTCGCTTCGATTCAGGATCTGGCGCGTCGCGTGCCCGAGTTGCGCAAGGATGAGTTGACGACGCTGGCGGAGATCGGGGCGCTGAGTGCGGTGGGCAGTGGGCGGTGGTCAGTGGCCAGTGAAAATCAAAACATTAACTTTCATCGCCGCGATGCGCTTTGGCAGGTGGAGCGTGCGGTACGCTGGTCGGGACCTTTGCTTGATGAGCTTCCGGAAATTGATGGGGAATCTCCGCTTGCGGCCATGACGGACGAAGAGCGATTGGTGGCGGATTTTCGCGCTACCGGGCTGACGGTCGGTCCTCATCCCATGCAGTACCGCCGGACAGAGATGAAGAGGATGGGGATTTATAGTGCTTCCGATCTGGCGCACCTTCCGGATGGACGCCGATTGCGAATCGGCGGATGCGTGATTGCGCGCCAACGTCCGGGGACGGCCAAGGGAATGATGTTCCTGAGCCTGGAAGATGAAACGGGGATCGCCAATGCGATTGTCGCTCCGGATCTTCTGCAGAAGAATCGTGTATTGCTGATTTCCGAGCGCTTCCTGATGATCGAGGGAATTCTGCAGAATCAGGACAACGTGATCCACATCCGGGCGGAAAAAGTTTTGCCGCTGCGGGTTACGCGGGCGGAGACGGCATCGCATGATTTTCATTGATTGAGACGGTTCGGCTTCAAGTCGTGCCGGCGTTCGAGGCGAAGCCGAGCTGCGCTCGGCTTGGACGGGCGAGGGCGCCCGTCCCCACATGAGCCAACACTAGGCGGACGAAAGCTTTCTGGCATTGTGCCGTAACGAGCGGCCTTCCGCCAAACTGTAGAGTTCCTCAGCCAAATTTTTGGCGTGATCGCCGATGCGCTCCAACGCCTGGGCTGCGAGAAGGACATCGAAATTCTGCTGTCCGCTGGGAATATTCGGCTCGGCTAGATGTCTCTGAAACAGGGAATGGCACAATCGGTCCACTTCCGGATCGGATTTCAGAACAACCTGCGCATGCGACACGTCACGCTTGAGGAAGCCCTGGTGAATCTGCTCCAGCATTTCATAAAGCAGAGAAGCCATTTCGACCAGCTGACGGGAGTCCGCTGCCGGCAATTTTTCGCGGCGCGATTGCAATTGTATGACCGAGTTGTAGGAAAGGTCCCCGATACGTTCGAGGTCGGTGATGAACTTCAGACAGGCCAGCAACTCGCGCGCCTTGGCTTCGGTTACGCGAGTGATGGCTTCGGGCAGTTGCTCATCGATCTTGCGCTCGATCTGGTCGAGTTCTTTCTCGCAATCCTTAATCGCAAGAAAAGCCAGGCGCGAACCGTCCTCCAGAAAGTCCCTGACATTAAAGACCGAGTCGCGGGCGATGAGGCAGCCCCGGACGACCAGGGCCGTCAGTTCATCTCCCGATAAATCTTCATTATTGTTCCGGGTTTCCGCCGGACGTGTGCGAGCTTCCGCCGGTTGGGATCGCGCCGAAGTCGAGCGCCGCTTCGTTCGTGGGGGCGGAGACGGTCGTTTTCGGGTCATGGAAACTCGCGCAACGCAAGACGACCAGGTAACTATAAAGAAGCTAGCATAAAGCGGGAATGTGAAAGGAATGTAAATGTAAATGCGCGATGCTATTGGTTTTCTGTAGAGACACGGCTTGCCGCGTCTGAGACGGGCAAGCGCGGTCGCCGCGTGCAATTCCGCATTTTTCTCGGTTACTTCTTTTCCAACACTCCGGCCCGCTCCTCAGCGTGCTTGGCGTCTTGTTCTCTGCCGAGCCCGCGATAGGCGCGCGCGAGCAAGCGCAGTGCCGCAGCGTTTCGCGGATCAGATTTGGTGAACGCTTCGAGATCCGACAAGGCGCCGGCAAAATCGGATTGCTGAATTTGCGCTTCCGCCAGCCCCAAGCGCCCCTCACCATTGTTCGAATCTACCAGCAGCGCTGCCTCGAACTGATCGGCCGCGTTCTTTGCGTCTTTTAGTTGCAGGTAAACGTGGCCCAGCAGCAGCCGCGCGGACATTTGGCTGGGCGCGAGTTTCAAGCTCGATTCAAGCGCATCCCGCGCCCCGGGCCAATCGCCGGACTTCTCCAGTGCCTCGCCCAATTCGAAAGCGGCGGTGGAATCATCGGGACGCAGTTCACAAGCCCGCTTCAAATGGACAGCGGCTTTGGCGAAATCTCCGGCAGCGAGTTCCAGTTCGCCCAGTTGGCGGAGCGCGGTCGGCGAGCTTGGGTCGAGCTGCAGCGCTTTTTCCAGGAACTGCCGCGCGTCACTCGATCGATTATCGTCGCTGGCCAGCATGGCGTTGTGCAGCAGGTTCTGAACTCCGATTTTGTCTTTGGGATCCGGCAAAGTTTCTCCGGGCTTAGCGGTGCTGCTCGGCGGCGGGAGCTTGGCCTTCCACTTCGACATCTCGGTCTGCATCCTCTGGGCTTTGGAACTGGCGCCGTCGGAAGTGTAGAGATTCTTTAGCTCCTTCGGATCGGCCTGCAGGTCGTAGAGTTCGGGCCGGGGAGCTTCGATCCACTTCGTGTTATCGGTGCGCAAAGCGCGCAGGGGAGCCCATCCCCAACGAAGGGGATAGTCGGTCTCGCCGAAGAGGGCGCGATTGGGTCCTTGTGCGGTTTTAGTTTGTTCGACAAGGGGAAGCAGCGATTCACCACTAAGCTCTGCCGGTAGGCCCACTCCGGTCGCCGAAAGAATCGTCGGCAGGATGTCAGTGGTGCGCACCTGGGAATCAATCACGGTGCCGTGATGAGCGGCTGCTGGAGTTTTTAAGATGAGCGGCACGTGCAGCGTCGAGTCGTAAAGAAACAGGCCGTGAGTTTCCTCTCCGTGCTCGCCGAGACCTTCGCCGTGATCGCCTGTGACAACGATGATGGCGTTGTCATAGGCTCCAGCTTTTTTCAGAAATGCAATCCAGTGGGCGACCGCGGAATCGGCATAGGCAATCTCGCCGTCGTACAAATGGTCTTTGTACTTTTCCGAGAATGGGGACGGCGGCTCGTAAGGATCGTGCGGATCGTACAGGTGCACCCAGACGAAATGAGGTCCGGTGCGGTGCTTCTCGAACCAACTTTCGGCGTGCGCGACGACTTCCATGCCGCGGCGCTCGACGCGTCCCCAACGTTGTTTAGTTTCAGTCTTGGCGGGAAAGTTATCGTAGAAGTCGAAACCGCGATCGAGGCCGGGAGCAAGTGTGTTGCTGTCGAGGATTACGGCTCCAATGAACGCCGCAGTTTGGTAGCCGCGCTTCTTCAGTAGTTCCGCCGCGGTCACATGCTGCGGCGAGAGAGGGACGCCAAAATCGGTTACGCCATGCACGCTGGGCAAGAGGCCCGTCAAGATCGTAATGTGCGAAGTGTTCGTGATCGGGCTATGAGTGAACGCCTGCGTGAAGCGGACCCCGTCGGCGGCGAGCGCGTCCAGTGCCGCAGTTTCGACCTGCTTGTATCCGTAGCAGCCAACATGATCGGCTCGCAGCGTATCAATCGTAATGAGGTACACGTCGGGGAGAGAGGTTCGTGGAGAGGGCTTTCGACCCGACATTTGACCGGACGTTTGGCCCCACGCCGAGATGCCCAGCAGCATGATGCCGAGAAATATTTGGGCGAAGATGATCCCCAGGAAAATGGCCAGCCGTCGCATAAGCGCTCAGCCTATCACAGTCGTTGCGCCGAGTTGGGCCTCTCTACCGGCGCCCGTGTCGGCACCTTACCTGCGATAACATGCGATAAACTGAACTCACCGATGGTGCCTACTTTTCGTCGACTGATTCTCATCCTGATGGCCCTCACTACGCTTTGTGCGGCGGCCCAAACGCCCGCAAAGCTGGCGCTGAATGTGGTCCTGATCACGATTGATACGCTGCGCGCCGATCATGTTGGCTGCTACGGATACAAGCAGATCAAGACGCCCAACATCGACGGCCTGGCCGCAGATGGAGTGCGCTTTGAGAGCGCCTTCGCGGTCGTTCCGGTAACCCTGCCTTCGCACAGTTCGATGCTGACGGGAACGTATCCCATGTTGAGCGGCATGCATGATTTCAGCGGCAACAAGCTCAGCCCACTTCAGCCCACGCTAGCTTCGGTTCTCAAACAAGCCGGATACCAGACGGGAGCTGTGATCGGCGCGGCGGTGCTCGACTCGCGGTTCGGACTGAATCAAGGATTCGATTTTTATTATGACCATTTCGACTTCAGCCGCCTCGACGAAGCGAATCTCGATGAGATGGAGCGGCCGGGCAATGTTGTGGCCGATGTGGCGCTGGACTGGCTGGCGAAGAATTCGCAAAAGAAGTTTTTTCTTTGGATGCATCTCTACGACCCACACTTTCCTTATCATGCGCCCGAGCCTTACAGTCGTGAATATGCGGCACAGCCGTACGATGGCGAGATTGCTTTTGCGGATGAGCAGGTCGGGCGGCTTCTCCGGTTCTTGAAAGAGAAAGGGATTTATCAAAACACGGTGATCGTGCTCTGCGGTGACCACGGCGAAAGCCTGGGAGAGCATGGCGAAAAGACGCACGGATTCTTTATCTACAACGCCACGATGCATGTGCCGCTGATTATTCGATTGCCAGAGAATCGGCTTCCGGAGAATGCCGCGGCACGCACCGTTGCCGATCCCGTGTCGCTCGTCGATCTGATGCCCACGATTCTGGGCGCTGTCGGGCTGGAGATTCCGCCGCAGGTGCAAGGACGCAGCCTGCTTGCCGAAATTCGGGCTGATCGCACTGATCGCGAACGCAGCGACCGCGACCTCTACGGGGAGACCTTCATGCCGCGGATTCACTTTAACTGGAGTGAATTGCGGGGCGCGGAGAACACAAAATATCATTTCATCGACGCGCCTCGACCCGAGCTCTACGATCTGGCGAAGGACCCGGGCGAAGTTCACAATCTGTTCACCGAGAAGAAGGCGGTGGCCGAGGAGATGCGCGCGAAGCTCGTCAGCTTGATCCGTGATTACAGCGCTGGAAAAGAAATGGCGGAAAAGACCGGCTTGGATCCGGCGCTGATGGAGCGGTTGAAGGCCCTGGGATATGCGGGATTTTCCGGGGGCGGTGATCCGACTATCAGCAGTCGAGATCTGCCCGATCCGAAAGACCGCGTCGCGGTGTATGAGCTGATCTCCGACGCCATCGCCGACAGCCAGCACGGCCGCTATCAGGAGTCGATCGAAAAGCTGAAGAGTGTAATCAAGACCGAGCCCAACTCTGTTCCGGCGCACTATCTGCAGGGATTGGACTACTACCGGCTCAAGATGTTTGCCGAGGCAGTGGACGAGCTGCAGAGAACGGTTCAGCTCAGTCCTGACTACGCGCTTGCCTTTTTTAACCTCGGCATGGCGCAGGCCCACGCCGGGCAGTTCGATGCCGCCATCGTAACGCTGCAACGGACTCTGCAATTGGATGCCACCAATTTCGAAGCCGCCTACAATCTGGGAGTGGCGTTCATACAGAAAAGACAATTGGATCCGGCGGCGGCGGCACTCCGGCAAGCGGTTACGATTAATCCGGAGTTTGCGCGTGGACATCGCGCCCTGGGTGAGACCCTGCTCTATCTGGACAAACTTGACGAAGCCATTGTCGAGTTGCGCCGCGCCGTCGAGTTGGCGCCGCAAGAGCCGATCATGCACGAGTCGTTAGCCAAGGCACTGACCGCCAAGGGACTCACCGCGGAGGCAGACGAGGAGACGCGGCGCGCGCACCAGCAGCAAGCGCCGCAATAAACGCATGTTCGGGCGCTTCTCAATTTTCTTATTTACTTTTTTCTTGATCGTGGTCACGCCGGTTCTCGACGTCGCAACTTTCGCGCAGGCGATTCCGACCAAGCCAGTGCCGGCAAAGCAGCGGTCGCCAGCCGGTTTTACGAAACCCAGCGTCATATTGATCACCATCGATACTCTGCGTGCCGACCACGTGGGATGCTACGGCGCGCAGACCGTCAAGACTCCAACCCTTGATGCGCTGGCTCGCGACGGTATCGTGTTTGAGAGGGCGATCTCGCAGGTCCCACTTACCTGGCCTTCGCATGCGGTGATCCTGACCGGCACTTACCCCTTTCAGAATGGTGTGCAGGATTTCACCGGACAGCCACTAGCGCAGCAATTTCGCACCGTGTCCCAGGCTTTCCAGCAGGCGGGTTACGCCACTGGGGCCGTGGTCAGTGCCTTCGTTCTCGACCGGAGTTGGGGACTGGCGCGCGGCTTCGACTTTTACGATGACGCGTTTTCGGCGGAAACCTTCGAGAAAAAAGATGTCGGATTGGTGGACCGTCGCGCCGGGGAGAGCGTAGCGCATGCCATCGCCTGGTTGAAGAAAACTCCGCGGCGCCCGTTTTTTCTCTGGTTGCATCTTTACGACCCGCACAGCCCGTACGATCCTCCGGAACCCTACCGCACCGAATACCGCAGCCACCTCTACGATGGCGAGATCGCCTACGCGGACCACGAACTCGGAAACCTGATGTCATGGCTCAAGCAGAATCATCTTTATGATTCGTCGCTGATTGTCGCACTCAGCGATCATGGCGAGTCTCTCGGGGAACACGGCGAAGACGAGCATGGCTTCTTCGTGTACAACGCCACGGTGCATGTGCCGCTGATAGTGAAACCGCCTGCTGCCAGCGGCATTGCGGCTGGCCGACGCAGCGAGCCCGTGGAGACCACGGCCGTGGCCCCGACGCTTGTGCAACTGGCCGGCGTGAAGGATCCGGTTGATAAAATTTATACACAGTTCCAGTCGCATGCTTTATTGGGCACGAGCTACACAGGGTTAGCCAAGCAGACGGGGTATCTTCGGGCAAAAGATCCAGCCTACAGCGAGACTTTCTATCCCTTAAGTTCTTTCGGCTGGAGCCCGCTGCACGCGCTCGAGAGTGAGCGTTTTCACTTTATCGAGGTGCCCAAACCAGAGTTGTACGATCTTGAAGCCGATCCCGGAGAAACCCGGAACATTGCCGCCGAGCAACCCGCCACCGTTGCAGTCCTTCGGGAAAAGATGCAGGCACTTCTGGCCCACAATCCGTTTACGCGCCAGGATGCGGGTGCTGGAAACCTGAGTCCCGACGCGCAGGAAAAATTACGTGCCCTGGGCTACTTCGGATTTCGCGCCGCTGTTTCTCCCGAGTCGCTCAAGCAGGGGCTCGCCGATCCCAAGGATAAGCTGTGGGAGTTTAATTCCATCCTGAAAGCTCAGGACGCTTTTCAGCGCAAGGAGGACGATCGGGCGGAGGCTCTTCTCACCGAGGTCCAGCAAAAAGATCCGCAAATCTACGTGATTCCATTTCTGCTGGGCGAGTCGGCTTTGCGGCGGCAGGACTGGGAACGCGCTGCCGATCAACTGCAGCGCTGCCTCGCATTGAATCCGAATTTCGACAACGCCATGACCGGACTGGCGCGGGCCCTGGCGAAGCTGGGTCGCGCGGACGAAGCGAAAAGCTGGCTCAACAAAGCCTTGCAGAGCAACCCGCAGAACTACCGCGCCTGGTATCAAATGGGATTGCTGGTAGCGGGGAGCGATCCGGCAGCGGCCCTGTCCGCGTATGAAAAGACGATCGCCATCCAGCCCAATTTTTCTGCTGGGCAACGCGAACTGGGAATGCTCCTCTTTCAGCAGAAAAACTATGCCGCCGCGGCGCCACACCTGGAGAAGACGATTGGGCTCGGACTGGAAGATGCGCGACTGCACAACTTCCTCGGCATTTGCTATAACCGGACGAATCGGACTTTAAAAGCAGTCCGTGAGTTTCAGCGTGCCGTTGATCTTGATCCGAAACTGGCGGAAGCTCACCTGAACCTTGCCTATGCTCATCAACTTTTGCACCATCTAAAAGCGTCGCACGAGGAATACGCAATGGCCTGCAAGCTCGACGAAGCATTCTGCAAATTCGTGCCTGCGAACTGACGCTCTTAATGCCTGCCGGCCGCTCTCACGCGCTGGGCTTCCGCTCGCTCCCGCTCCGCATCAGCCTGCTGTCCCAACTGGAGGTACGCGTCGGCCAAAAATGCGTGTGGCTCGGGCGATTTGGGCTGAAGCTCCGCCGCCTTCGTCAGGTTCGGCACGGCGGCTGCGGGATTTCCCGTGAGAGCCAGGGCTCGCCCCAGAAGCAGGTGTGCGCTGTAGTGGTTCGGCCTGAGTTCAATGACCTTTGTGTACTCCGGAATGGCGTCCGTCAGCCGGCCAGTTCGCGCGTAGGCGGTCGCCAGTGAGAGATGCGCTTCAGGCCAGTTCGGAGAGCGAGCCACTGCGGTTTCAAACTGGACCGCTGCCGCCGCGAAATCTCCCGTCTCGAACAGCGCCGAGCCCAACTGGTATCGCGGAACGGTCAAGTCTGGGCGCATTTCCACTGCCTTACGCAATATCGGCACCGCCTTCTCGTAATTCTTCAGCGAACTCAGGGATGTACCGAGTTGCAAGTAGGTGATCGGCAGGTTAGGCTCCAGCGCGATCACTTGCTCAAGCAGAGGCACCGCTTCCACGAAGTGCATGTCTTCTTTGAACATTTCTGCCCGGTGTAACAAGTTCACGACCTCAACCTTGTCCTTCGGATCCGCCCCGGTGTCCTTGATGCCGAGCGCGGCTGAAGCGCTACTATCCGACGCCACGTATCCCAGCGCGTTCAGTCTTTCCTGGAGATCGGGATCGGCACTCACTTTCGGCGCTTCTTTTGCGGTGCCAGTCTTTTGCCGGAACGCATCAAGTTGGCTGGCCAGCGTGTTAGTGACGGCTACGGACGTAGTGGATAGATTATGCTCCGCCTTCGGGTCCGCTGATTGGTCATAGAGTTCCTTGTGCGGCGCTTCAATGAACAGATACTTTCCGGTACGGAGCGCCCGCAGCGAACTCCATCCAAAAGTACGGTGCGGATAATCGCTTTCCGCGTAGGCGGGGCGATCGGGAGACGTTTCAGAAGCCTTGCTGGCCGCTGTTCCGGCTTGGCCCGCGGGCCCAGCGTTCAACGCCGTTGGCTTCAGCATCGCTGGCTTCAACATCGCCGGCTTAAGCATGCTCAGAAGAGACTCCCCCTGCACCTCAGGCGGTATCGCAATTCCCACCGCCTCCAAGATGGTCGGCAGGACATCGACCAGCCCGGCGCGGCTCTCGATCCGTTTTCCGGCGGAACGCTCTCGCGGCAGCTTGAATAGCAGCGGCACGTGAATGGTTTCGTCGTAGAGAAAAATCCCGTGCGTGGTTTCTCCGTGTTCGCCCAAAGCCTCGCCATGATCCGCCATGACGGCAATCAGCGCGCCGTCATAAAGCCCCCGTAGGCGCAACCAGCTGAGGAGTTTGCCCACCGCAGCATCGACGTAGGCGATCTCCCCGTCGTAGGGGCCGGAAGCGTACTTGGTCTTGTAGGGTTCGGGAGGGTCATAGGGGTCGTGCGGGTCGTAGAGATGCACCCAGATAAAGAACGGCCCCTCGTGGTGTGTGGTCAACCACTCCAGCGTGTGTCCGATGACTTCGCCGCCGCGGCGTTCGATTGCCTGGTAACGGTCTTCTCCCTGGCGCCGCCGGTGGAAGCCGGCATCGTAGGTGTCAAATCCACGCTCAAAACCGGGAGCCGACCGTGTAGCAGGGTCAAGCACCAGAGAGCCGACAAACGCCGCCGTGTGATATCCGTTGCCGCGAAAGATGTAAGGAGCGTAGGGCAGATCCTCGGCCAGCGGCACGCCAAAATCGTTTACCTGGTGAAACTGCGGATACGTGCCCGTCAGGATGGTGGCATGGGACGCCGTCGTCAGCGGAACCTGGGAGTAAGCGTGAGTGAAGACCACGGATTGGCGCGCGAGAGCATCGAGGTTCGGCGTCAGCCCGCGTTTTGAGCCGAGGAAGCCCATGCGGTCGGCGCGCGTTGTATCGAGTGTGATTAGGATTACGTTAGGCGGCTGAGACTTCGCAGGCGGAGGCGTGGTGGTACCGGCCATCGCACTCGCCAACAAGCAAACAAGGCACAGCAAACGGCGGGTCAGGAACATAGAGTATGGAAAGTTTATCACCGGGAGTTCGGACTAGTACCGTGACCGCGTGATTGTCGGACGGTGGAGAGACGGGCGCCTCGCGAGCCTGCCCTGAGCGAAGTCGAAGGGTCCAGCGGGAGATCCGGAACTCCCTATCTCACGTTACTGCGGTTTTGCGGATGCGGAAGCCTCTCCTTGCAGCCTCTTCAATGTTTCCCGCACCTTCGGGGAGAGAGGCGAATCGGGGAAGGCCTTGAGGTAGGCCTCGAGTTCGGCGATTGCCTCGGGCGTGCGCTTCTGCTGCACGTATAGATTCACCAGTTGCAGATACGCCTGCGACATCTTGGGATCGAGCTGCAGCGCGCTTTGCAGACTCTTCTCGGCTAGTTCAGGCCGGCCGGTGTGTGAATACACAGATCCCTGGAGGAAGTGTCCGAAGGCGGAATCCGGCCGCCGCTGCAGTCCTTCTTCGATCTCGCTTTCGGCCGCGGGGTAACGTTGCGTCAGCAGCAGCACGTTGGCGAGATTGAAGTAGGCTTGCGCGTCATTCTGATTTGCTTTCAGGGCCGCTTCAAAATGAGTTTGCGCCGCCTCGAAGTTCTGCCGAGCGAGATAGGCGGATCCCAGATTGTTGTGAGCGGGATAAAAATTCGGCGAGTAGCTCAAAGCCTTCTCGTAATGCTCCATCGCGTCGTCTGTCTTACCCTGCTGGTCCGCTTCTATTCCCTTATCGAATTCCTTGCGGGTCTTCTTGGGAAATTGCCGGTTGTATTCAGCGGGATCGACCAGAAAGGGGTTGCTGCCCTCCACCCGTCCCGGCAGCGGATCCTTCTTGGCATTGGCGCGCGGCACCAGTGTGATTTGCACCCAGTTCACGGACGAGGTTGTCGGGTTCACCTCTGTCCTTTCACGGACTGGCTCGTAACCATCCTCGTTTACTGAAACCGTGTACTGGTTAGCCACCAGGCCGCCGAAACCAAAACGGCCCTGGTTATCGCAATATGCGCTTTCGATCGGAGTGCCGCGCATGTCCAGCGAAATCAGGATCGGGTGCGCAGGAAAGTCACCCCTCACGACACGGACATTGCCAATAATCTTCCCTAACTGGTTCGGCTGCTGGGCATGAAGAGAACCTGCAACGATGAAGGAGATAAAAAACGTGGACAACAACAGAACGCGGGGACTCTTGCCCATGGCAACACCCTGAAAAAGAATACCACCACAAAAGGGAAAAGGGCCTGCTCCCGATTAGGAGGAGCAAGCCCTTCGAAGCAAGTTCGGTTTTCGGCTAGAAGCTCAGCTTCAAGCCAAACTGCAGCTGGCGCGCGTTGAGGGTGCCGGCAGCCGTGCCAAAGTTGCCAGTGCGAGGCTGGTTATGTGCTCCTCCACCCGCGGTAGCGAGCAGGAAGTTGGTGTGATTGAAAACGTTGAAGCCGTTGGCATCGAACTTCAAATTCACCCGCTCAGTGAATTTGAAGGTCTTTGACAGGGTCATATCCGCGTACCATTGGCCCGGGCCAACGAACGTGTTTCGGCCCAGGTTACCTATGCAGCCCAAGCACGTTGGCGAGAAAGTGATGTTCGGGGAACTGGTCGTGAATACTCCCCCTCCCGGTTTCGCCTCTCCCCATCCGTTCGCCCAACTGCTGTGGCTGACCCCACTTACGCCCGACACAGTGGAATTCGGCCTATCATTCCTGCCACCATCCAGGTTGTAGTCGCCACCAGTGTTGGCGCAATTGCTTGGAATGTCAGCCGCGAGACAGAACCCCTTCGGATTGTTTAGCGGATCGGTGATGGTGAGTTCTCTCAGGCGGGGGGTCGCACTGGTGTACGGCTCCCAATGCGCGCCGGTCTGGGCCGAAAAGATACCGTTGTATGACCAGCCACCGGCAATCCAACCCAAGACACCCTTCAGGTTCTGTCCAGGCAGTTGATAAACGTAGTTCAGCACCAACCGGTGCCGAATGTCGTAGACCGAGTTCCCACGATCGAGTCCCGGAATAGTCTGGTCCGTAGTGAAGCCTTCGCCGGCAGCGGCGCCATTAGAGGTCGTCGCGCCACTATGCCAAGTCGATCCTTCGTCGATAGAGTGGCTGTACGTGTAGTTGACGTTGAACAGCAGGCCGTGACTCATCTGGTGCTTCAGCGACGCCTGCAGCGAGTTGTAGTTGGAGTTGACCGCATTCTGCCAGTTACGCAGGCGGCCATAGTTCTGATTCAGGCGGCCATTTCCAGTCGCTGCACAAAGCGTGCCGCACAGCCCCGTCAATGTCCGCCCGAGGTTGTCGACCACAGTGGAACCCTCAGGCAGGTAAGTTCCCGGCTGCCGGTTGATGTCTTCGGAGCGGAACAACTTATGACCCGCGGTGCCAACATAGTTAACTTCCACCACAGTCTTGGGCAGGATCTCGCGTTGCAAGCTGAAATAGAAGTTATATACGTAAGGATCCCTGATCCCCTGCGGGAAGATGATTCCCGTCAGGGTAGCCTGGTTTGGATTGCTCGGATCCCAGCCCACAATGTTGCCGAAGTTCTGCGCCTGCGACGCAGGCCCCTGGTTCCCTGGGTTGCTGCCCGCTAGGGTGAAGTTTACTGGCGTGGTTCGATCTTGCGAGCAATTGCCCGTCGGCGGAGCACCGGTGCAGATGGTGGGTCCATACACGACATCTGCGTTCTGAATGCCAACGCCACCGATCACCTGGTTAAACGAATAGTAGGGCAAATTCCAGCGTGAGTTCGAGAGCGGGTTGTACAGCGTGCCCTCGTATGCTACGCCGAAGCCGCCGCGTATCGAGGTCTTGCCGTCGCCAAACACGTCCCAGGCAAAACCAACGCGAGGTCCAAAGTTATGGTGGTTGCCTTTGCCCAGACTCTTGGATGGTGCAAAACCACCCGACCCGCAGTCGCCTGCGAGTTGAGCCAAAAGAGGGTTGCCGGTGGTGCCTCCGAGAGTGTCGCAGCCCGGGTTCCCAGCCACGATGTTGGCGTTGAACAACTCGTTAAGTAACCCGTTGCTCGGCCCCAGGATGAACGAGTTCGCCGTGCTCGGGCCTGGAATAAATGTGGTCGCATAATTCGCTTCCTCAGTGTGGCGAGTGTAAAGGTCATAGCGCAGACCAAGGTTGAGGGTCAAACGCTTCGACACCTTCCAGTCGTCCTGGAAGAATGCTCCCACTTCCAGGTTGCGCCAGTGCCGGAAGTTGCTATCCAGTACTGCGGATGGGGTTGGATTATACGCAGACACGGGGCACGGTGGCTTGCAAATCCCGGGGTCCACGCCTGCGACTTGCAGATAAGGTGCGTCCGCTGCGAAGAACACCTGATCATAGAAATAATAAGAGGGACGCGCCACGTTGAACTCGCTGTTTTCGATGTTGCGCCGGAAATCCACGCCCACCTTCATATTGTGGTTTCCGTGACTGATCGAAACCAAATCGGAGTAAGTGTAAACGTTCTCCTTGAACGACTGCGGATAGCCGTTGTAGGAGCCGAAGCCCGCCGATCCGTCGCTAAACCCGATCGCCGGTACTCCACCAGCGTTCGTGTTGATTTTCGCATTGTTCTGCAAGTAGCCGGCACGGAACTCGTTAAGAACGCTTGGGCTGAAGGTATGCACGAAACTCAGCGAACCCTGTGGGAAGTTGTTACGCAGCGGGTTGCTGAAACCTCGCGTGCAAGCCGCGTTGCAGGGGCCAAATTTGTCCGTTTGCCGATTGTAGTTGTAGTTGATGAAGAATCGATTGTTCGCGTTCCAATTGTAGTCCAATCGCAACGAGGCCTCGTTCCCATTGAACAGATTGGGGTTGTCCACGCCTCCCACTTGGGTCCCGAACGTAGCGACACTGTTCTCTTGGATCGGCTCATCCCGGCCCAAGCCGATGAGCGGAAGCGTTCCCGTCTGCAGAGGCGAAGGAGTAAGGCACGGACCACCTACCATGTTCGCCATATCTATTTGATCCTGTGGGGTTACACCGAAGATGCCAGCCCATTTCTGGGCCATCAGTGCCGTTCCTCCAAAGTTATTCGATTGACACAGAAAGTTGGCAAAGTTGCCGCCGGTGTACGAGTTCGCCGTAACAATGTTATTAGGGTCGGGCTGGCCCGGGTTGCGTGGTGCGAAGTTGTTGTACAACAGGGCAGCCGTCGAATTCGTCTCAATAGTGGGGTCGCCAGTCGCGTTGGCGGCGGCATCGGCATTGAAAACCGCGGTACGCCAGGCAGTGGTTTCTTGAATGACGGTCTGGGGAGTTCCGACCGACTTAAACCGGTCCCCTTGCAGAGAAAGGAAGAAGAACAACTTATCCTTCACTATGGGCCCGCCAAGGGTGACGCCAAACTGGTTAAAACGCAAGGCCGGTAGTTTCGTGCCCGTCTGATTCAGAAAGAACTCATTGGCATCGAATGCATCGTTGCGGACATATTCCCACGCGCTTCCATGCCAGGCGTTGGTACCCGCCTTGGTTACCAGATTGACCGACCCGCCCGCGCTGTTGCCGTACTGCGCCGACATATTCAATTGCAGTTGCTGGAATTCTTCCACGCTGTCCTGAATCGGCACGTTAACAGCACCGCCGCTCAAGCCTTTGTTGGACACGCCGTTGACCAGGAACCCGTTGAAGTCCTCGCGAACGCCGTTAACCACGGTATTGTGGCCGCCCTCGAAGTCAACACCCGTCACGTTCACCGCGCCCGCACTCATTTGCATGAGGTCGAACACGTTGCGGCCGTTTAGGGGCAGGTTACTAATCTGTGTGGAACTCACCGTGGAGGCCAGCTTCGAATCTTCGGTGTTGATGGTGGCCGCGGCACCTGTGACTTCGATCACTTCCGAAGCCTTGCCGATTTGCAGCTTGAAGTCCACGTGCGCGATGGTCCCGGCGTTCGCCTGCACATCGTTATTGGACACAGTCTTGAAGCCCGCAGCTTCCACCGTCAGCTTGTAGGTGCCGATCGGCACCTCCTTCACCGTGTAGTTGCCGCTGGAATTGGTCGTAGTGGTGAGGTTCAAGTCGGTCGCCGGATTGGTAACCGTAACCTTGGCGTTCGCAATCGCGGCGCCGGTTGGATCGGTCACGGTACCGGTAAACTGGCCGTTCTGTACCTGAGCGACGGCGCTGAAGGTCAGAGCCAGCATGGCAAACACTGCGAGGCAAAACTGCAATCTTTTCATTTTACCTACCCCCTCGGGAGATCGTGGCGTGTGGTTTTTGAAGTATGCACGGAAATTTTTGTTGCGAACCCTTGTCTTGAACCTATGTTGCCAACTCTCGCTGCGGTCTGAACTCTTACAATCCCATCAACCGAAAACTCATCAGTAGGGCTGCCGCATCACCCGCTACTGTGAAGTGCGCAGAATTCTGCGCCTCGAACTATTGTTTTGTCAACCATCTTGCTGATTCCGTTGAGCGAACTGGGTGAAAGTGTTGAAAAACCGCCTGTTCGCTGCCGAAAACAGCAACGGCTAGTGCTTTTAGGTAGTGTGGCACTTCTTGAGCCAAACGACAGTGCCCAATGTTTCAAATACTTACGAGCGCAATGGCCATTATTCCTATGAGTAACTGAAGATCAAAATGCGCCATGCTACCAAATTCCGTAGATCGTCACTATCCCCGACCCTCAAAGACTCTCTTGTCAGTGCTTGACAGCAACCGCCGACTGGACTTCAGGACTTCTTTCCAGGATTTCTAACAATGACGCCGCGTCCCTCCTGGACAACGAGTTCCTGGTCCGCCGCCTCCGGTCCCAGCTTGTCGACCTGGCCGCTCGGCCACCGAATGACAATCGCGTCGACTCTTGTCGCCGCGCCCAGGCCGAAATGAGCGCGCGGGTCACTCGAACTCTCGAAGCTGCTTCCGGCGCGCACCTCTGCATAGCGCGTTGAGCCCTCGACCGTGATCTCAATCTTTGCGCCGAAGCCATCGCGATTCGACTTGCTGCCGATGGTCTTGATCCGCAGCCAGTGGCCTGGTGACGGAACTTCGTTCCGCAGCAGAACAGGAGAAGCATCGAGGTTGGTAATCAGAAGATCCTGACGGCCGCGATTCCAAAAGTCTGCGGTCAAGGCGGCGCGGCCCACATATTTCTTCGCCAATGCCCCACCCGCCTTCTCGCCGACTTCTTCGAATTTCCCGTTATGCAAATTGTGAAACAGAAACGGTCGCTCGGCATAACCCACGCCAAACGACTGTCCTTCTACTTGCGGATCGACGTGACCATTCGCGATGAAAATGTCGGGCCAGCCGTCGTTGTCGTAGTCGAGAAATTTCGCGCCAAAACCGAGATAGGGATTGCTGATGGTTCCAACCCCGGCGGCACCTGCCACGTCGGTGAACTCTCCATTGTGATCGTTGTGATAGAGGTTGTTGTCATCGTCGGAAAAATTAGTCTTCACAATGTCGGGCCATCCGTCGCGATCGTAATCCGCCGCGTCAATGCCCATGCCAGCCTGCTCGCGTCCGTCTGAACTGTAAGCCACGCCGGCCTCAGCTCCGACTTCGGTGAATCCACCGTGGCAGTTGTTGTGATAGAGCAGGCTCGGCGAAGAATCGTTCGCTACGTAGAGATCGAGGCATCCGTCTTTGTCGTAATCCAGCCACAAGACGCCGAGGCCGTAGTAGCTCTCGGTATCAATGCCGAGTTTCTCCGTGACATCGGTGAAGGTGCCGTCACCGTTATTGTGGTAGAGACGATCGCGCGAGCCCTTCAATCCGCGCGGCCCGCAATTTACCGGGATGCCCCGATACTGGCAGAACACGCCGTTGCCAAATTGCGGCAGGTTGTTGATGTCCAGGTCCACGTAGTTCGCGACATAGAGATCGAGGTTGCCATCGTTGTCATAGTCGCCGAAGGCCGCGCTGGTTCCCCAGCGATCTGCATTGGCGACGCCGGCCTTCGCGGTGACGTCGGTGAAGGTGCCATCGTGATTGTTGCGGTAAAGCGCCGACCCATGGAAGCCCGTGATGTAGACATCTTCCCAGCCGTCGTTGTCGAAATCGCCGATAGCCACGCCGTAACCCCAGCCGCAAAAGTTCAGTCCTGACTTCGCCGACACATCGGTAAACGTACCGTCATGGTTGTTGTGATAGAGGCGCGGCGGATGGCACTTGCCCGCGCGGTAGTCCGCCAGCGTCGAACCATCGACCAGTAGGATGTCCATCCATCCGTCGTTGTCGTAGTCGAACGCGGCGGCGCCTCCGCACTGGGTTTCAACGATGTAGAGCTTCTCTTGTCCGCCGCAAGTCAGGCGAAAATCAATTCCAGCGGCGTGCGTGACGTCAACGAACAACGGTGGATTTGTCGCGGGAGTCTTCGCGCCCGGCTTTTGCGCGGCCACCGCGGGCTTCGCCATCGCACCTTTATTTGTCGGTGTAGATTTCTTCGGCGCAGCCGTCTGCGCCTTTCCCGACAAAATCCAACTGCCGCTTAGGGTCGTCAGCAGGACGGCCGCCGCAACCGTGACGCGCGGGTTTCTCATGATCGCCATCGCTGAGCCACTATCATTGATCGCGCCCGGTGGCCATTCCTGCCGCGGCCGGTTGCGCTTTCTTCAGTTCCGCGAAGCGTGCTCGTTCACTTCGTGCTTCTTCGGTCTTGCCGAGTTTTTCCAGGACGCGTGCCAGTTGATAGTGCGGGCTCGGGTCTTTCGGGTTCAACTCCACGGCCTTCCGCAAAGAGGACTCGGCGCGAGCCGTCTGCCCCGCGAGTGCCTGCGCCTTGCCAAGGTCGTACCAGACGTCGGGGTCGCGAGAATCGACTTCCGTGCCACGCTGCAGATACGTTATGGCTGCATCATATCTTCCGCTCGCGAGCAGCGAGTGTCCTAACGCGCAGACCGCTGCCGCGCTCTCCCCCGACCGGCGCAACTCGTCTTTGTATTCGCTGATGGCTTCGTCGTTGCGTCCGAGGCTGAAATACGCAAATCCAAGATGATAGTGTCCGAGTTTAATGGCGGGGTCGAGCTTCAGAGCGGTTTTGAACTCGTCGATCGACTGCAAGCTGCGATTGGAATTTAAATACGCTCGCCCGAGTAAAGTATGCCAGAGCGCGATTGAAGGGTTGAGCTGGATTGCCGCTTCGAGTTCGTCAGCGGCTCCCCCATAATCCGGCTCACTCAATAAGACCAGCGCCAGGTCGAGATGAATCGCAGAATCTTTCGGGTTCAACTCGCGGGCTCTCATGAGCTGCTCTTGCCCCTGCTTGAGATCGCCGCTCTTGAAGTAGGCCACGCCCAGATAGTGGCGGAATTGCGCATCGCGCGGCCAGCGTGAAACCGCCTGTTGACCAAGTAGGACTGCGTCTCGCAACTGGCCCGAATCGAGGTCATGCAACAACTGCTGGCGTGTTTGGGCTTGGGTTTGATTTTGCGCCTGCGCTTGCACAAACAAGCTCAATAGGCAGAGTGAGGCAGCAATAACAAAAACAGGAGCCGGATTTCGGGTGGCGCAGCGCTTCAGTGCTGCGATTACGGTCTTAGCTTGAGGACCGGCTTTAGCCGCTGCGGTCAGACTGTGGCATAGAAAATACTCAATCAGCATGCTGTTGAGCCGCTGGCGTGCAGTCGTGCCCGTCATCGCATCATTTATCATCGTGACGCTTGTCATCGTATCGTCTTAACGCAGCCAGTCGCAACGCGCCTGCTGCTCCGCGTTCGCAGGGCATCTCGACGGAGGGAGACTCTATGCACGCCCAAGATTTTCTTCGGTTGCTTGCCTGCGATTTGTAAAGTTGCAGTAGATCTCAGATACATTCATAGCGATGGACCGTGGAACGATATTGCGCGTCTGGCTGCCGATGGTCGCGGGCCTGTTGGTTCTTGGGTGGATATTCCACTCCGTGCCCGAGCCCTACGGTCCGACGCGTTTGATCGGCCTGTTGGTCGCTTTGATCGGCCTCGCGGGCGTGATTCTCTCCCGCTACACGCTCGGCCGGTCGTTCTCCATTGCTCCGAAGGCGACCGCGCTCGTCACCAGCGGGATCTATTCCCGGATCCGCAATCCGATTTACATTTCCGGAATGATCTTTCTGATCGGGATCGTCCTCATCGTGGACCGGCCTAAGCTGCTGGCCGTTTTGCTCGTTCTGATTCCGATGCAGATCATCCGGGCGCGCCGCGAAGCCGCGGTGCTGGAAGCAAAGTTCGGCGATGCCTATCGGGAATACCGCAAGCGCACTTGGTTCTGAGGTCAGTGGAGGGACGGGCGACTCACCTGTCCAGCCGGGCGGGGACGCCCGGCTCTCCACGAAGCAGGCTGCTATTATTTCAGCAATGAAATCAGCATCGACCAAGCTGCTCACGGCATTGTTCTGTCTTCTTCTCGTCGCTCGCCTTCACGCCGCCGACGAACCCAAGCTCAGCCCACTTCCGGCGCCAGTCTCGAACAATGCAGTTGCCATTTCGCATGACGATTACGGATCCAGGATTTTTTCCTTCATGGGGATCGGCCCGAAAAAAACTTGGGATGCAATCACCGCCAGCGCTTATGAAATGGATCCGGCCACCGGCAAGTGGACGGAAAAGCGTCCCGTGCCGGGCGTGGCCGGACGTCTGGCGGCATCGGCCGTAGCGCTCCACGACCAGGTCTTCATCTTCGGAGGCTACGTAGTCGACGCGAAGGGCGGAGAGACCACCGTCTCCGACCTGAACGTCTTTGTCCCGGTGGAAAATCGCTATTATCGCGGCAAGGACATCCCCGTGCCCGTCGATGACGCAGTTGTCGGCCTCTATCGCGACCGTTACATTTTTCTCATCGGCGGATGGTCAACCTCAAAAGCCGACGCAGTCCGTAACGTCCAGGTGTATGACACCGATAAAGATACTTGGCTGCAGGCCACACCGATTCCCGGTACACCGGTGTTCGGTCACTCGGGCGCCATCATCGGCGACACCATCGTTTACGTCGACGGTGCTTACAAGAATCCAAGTGGCCCCAATCCCAAGTATGTCGCGTCCAGCGAATGCTGGATGGGCAAGATTCCCAAGAAGGGTGACATCACGAAAATTGAATGGACAAAACTTCCAGCACATCCCGGCAACGCACGCTATCGCATCGCGGCAGGTGCGGGGACACTGGAAAAAAAGGCAGGCAGAATCTATTTTTCCGGCGGAACCGACAACCCCTACAACTACAACGGTGTCGGCTATAACGGCCAGCCTGCCGAACCTTCTCCGGTAACCTTCGCTTTCAACGTTCACACAGGCGCATGGGAAACGATCAGCGAAAACAATCCCGAGTCCACTATGGATCATCGCGGCCTGCTGGTTACTCATCGCGGCCTGGTCGTCGTGGGCGGCATGGAAAAAGGCCAGCAGGTGACGGCCAAAGTGACGGTGGTAAAACCTGCCTCCAGGAAGTAACCTTATCGCCGCTGCAGCGGACAAAGGTCGAGCGTGGTTGGGGCGCCGTCAATTCTCTAGATCGGAATTCTTCTTGTTTTTGTTGCCCTTGCCGAACATCTTCTTGCCTAGCCTCCCTATTCCCTTGGCGCTTCCTTTGCCGATCTTGGCCGCGCCTTTTCCGGTGCCGACTCCGACGTCCTTGCCGGCACCTGCGGCGCCTTTGCCGAGATCGGCGGCGGCGTGGCTAGGGTGCAAGGTAACGAGATTGCCGGCGGCTCCAGCAGTGCCTTTGCCCAGGCTCTCCGCCCCTTTGCCTGCGCCTTTGCCAATGTCCTCACCGCCCTTGCCGACTTCCTTGCCGGGACCGGGCTGAGGCTTCTGGTTCTTGCCCTTTTGCACGGATTGCGTCTGCGTAGTTCCCTGATCCTGAGGTGAATTCGCAGGACGTGCAAGTACGGGCAGACTCAAGAACAACAAGGTGCACGACGCCACAAGCATCGCGAATTTGGCTTTAACTTTCATTTTCCCTTCTCCTGATAATCACGCCCTATAAGTTATTGATGATTTTTGCGGCGAGACGGTTACAAGGATGATCGCCTGTATCGAAGTCTTTTCCAACTCTGAAAATCGAGACTATCCAGCGACGATGTTATACTCCCGCTCGCCACTCAGGAGATTTCATGAAACGCACTCTGGTTCTTGCGATATTTTCGATTGCCCTTGCGCTGCCGCTTCATGCCCAAGAGATGTTGGCCCAGCAAAAAGAGGTCTGGCAAATGGAGGAAACTTATTGGCGCGATGTGAAGGGATTCGATGAGGCGCATTACATGACTCTCTGGCACGAAAAGTTTCTCGGCTGGCCGCGAGACCAGAAGCTGCCGATCGGCAAGGCGGCGCTCGGCGAGGCGGTGCATCGCAAGTTTCAACGGAAGGGAACACTGGACTACGAATTTCTCTCCAAATCGGTTGGTGTGACGGGCAATGTGGGGATTACTCAGTATGCGGTGAAGTCCTCCTTCACCGGGATCGACGGCCAGAAGACATCGTTCAGTTCTCGCATTACTCACACCTGGCTCAAAACGGATGAAGGCTGGAAGATCGTCGGAGGCATGTCGGCCCCGTTCGAGCCCGATGGCCATACCTGGTAGTTGCCGCGTCGGTGCACTACTTCGCCCTCGCCAGCACCAGCGTCACATCATCCGGTTGTTCGTTGTCGCCAATCCAGTCCTCGACGGCTACGGTGACAATTTCGGTGATGCGTTCCAGCGGCAAATGGCGATTCTCGCGCACCAGTTGGATGAGCCGCTCCTCGCCGAACTCGCCATAATCGTTTTCCTGCTCGGTCACCCCATCGCTGTAAGCCACCAGCACATCGCCTCGCCGGAATTCTACGGTCGCTTCCGGAAAACTTAAGTTGTCAAAGAGGCCGACAACCGTTCCGCCGCAGCTCAGCAGCTGAGACGACCCATCTTCGGAAATCAGGATCGGTGGCAGGTGACCGCCATTGCTGTACGTGAGCCGGCGCGTCTCTCCGTCATAGATTCCCAAAAACAAAGTCGCATACTTTGCATCCGGAGTGCTTTCGTAAAGCTGATGGTTCAGCAGCGTCAGCAGCGCCGCCGGAGACGCTTCCGTCCACCTCAACTCAGAAGCCAGCATCAGCCCCGAGCCCCCCCCGGCGCCAACCGCGGCTGTTTCGCGCAGAACCGATCTGTCTTCGATGCTGTATGCCCGCACCGCCGAGTGGATCGTCGCCATTAGCAGCGCTGCCGAAATTCCTTTGCCGCTGATGTCGCCGACCGCCAGCATCAGCTTGTCGGAATTCAGCGCGAGAAAATCGTAGTAATCCCCGCTCACCGTCCGCGCCGGGCGGCAGAACCCGTGCACCTCCAGATTTTCGAGTTGCGTGATCAACTTGGGATAGAGCTGCGCCTGCACTTCCTGCGCAATCGCCAATTCGCCTTCCAGGCGTTGCTTTTCCTTTTGCTCCTGAACCAGTTTCTCGATCGATGTGGTCATCGAGTTGAAGGAGTTTGCCAGGGTTGCGAGTTGGTCGTTCGACTGCACCGGAATCCTGTGGCTGAAGTCACCCCGATTGATGTGCTTTGTGGCTTGATAGAGTTGGTCGACCGCCAACGTGATGCTTCGCGTCAGTTTGGTTCCGACCAGCAGCGCCAGCAGCACGATGATCGTGAACACAATAAAAATCGACAACAAAATATATTCCACACCCTTAGCGTAATCTCCAAGCGCCTCAAAAAGTCTCGCATAGAGCACCGAGGGCCGCGTCTCGACCTCGGCGAGGGCCCCCGCGCGCTGTCGTTCTCCCGTGGTCCAATCCACCACCTGCAGCGGGATCGGGAAAGTAATCTCGCGATCGAGCGTGCCGCTCGCTGGCGGAATTGTCCCCGCGGAGAAAGTTTGCTCGCGTTGTTTCCTGTCCGCGAATGCCGGGTAGGGTTTCGAGGCATTCTGCTGCGCCGGTGCGGTCGAGCCGGCATTGGGGCCCGCAGTCGGGCTCTCGGCCCCGTAAACTGCAATCAGACCGAGGTCGCCTGCGATCTTCTCGACAAAATCCTTGTCGAGCGGCTCACTCAAAATCACGCGCAAGGATGAGGATGAGGATGACGAGAAAGGGGACGAGGATAACGACAAAGCCACCGGTCCAGGCGCGAGCACCGTCGCTGTCCGAAGATAGAGTGTGCCGTGATCGCGCACGATGTCGCGAAAATCCCCCGTGATAAACGACGGAGAGTCAAAGACAGCCGCGCCCTCCGGCCCCGCGCAGTAAGGCTGCGACTGGTTTCGATACCACACGCACACTTGGCGCCGCGACCACTCCGGACGATGCGGTCTTGCGTGGCCGAGAGCGTCCGCATCCAGCTTTCCACTCCCTGAAATATGCGCCGCCAGGTGATTGGCGATGGCTCGGTTGGCGGCCTCCATGCTGCGCAGGTGAGTTGTGATGTCGGAGGTTACGACGAAGCTGGCGAACTGCCCGGCAAGAAGGTAGAGCGTGATCAGAGAAATCATCACCAACAGAAAAACCGGAATCACGCCAATAAAAACATAGGTAACAATCAACCGGTTCCGCAGCCGCCAAAGTAGTTGCGCCCGTAGCCAGCGGAACGCGGCAAATGCGAGCAAGACAATCGCCAGTGAGCTGAGGAAAGTTACCCAGCCCCCCAGGCTCGCCGACGTCGATGGACTCACATGGCGCGTCAGCCACTGCACCGCGAACAGAAGCAGATCAAGTGCCAGGACATAGAGCGCCGCCCACGCGATGCGACTCCGCGGCCAGAGCCCCTTATCGTGCAGCTTGCTCTCGAGTTCCAGAGAGATCAGTCTCATCGCATGGCCCGATTTGCCGTCTAGTTAAGTTATAGGACTCCGCCCTTGCCGTCATATTCTCCGGCGTCATATCGCAGGCGTCATATCTCAGGATAGATGTCGAAAAAGGCCGCGAGACTCGTCTTAAGCTGCTTTTCGATCTCGTCTTTACTGCCCTCGAGAGTGTGCATGGTGACGTGCGCCTCACGCCCATTCTTCAGTTTGATGGGCGCCTCGCCAACCGCGTCGACTTCATCGGACGGCAGCAGACGCAGACCGTACACCAATGTCAGGTTTGCCATCCCACGATTGTAAGCCAGGGAATGTGAGCCAGAAGATACAAGCCGGAAAAGAACCAAGCCCTGCTGGTGGAGCGCCGGGCGTCCCCGCCCGGCCACCTCAGAACTGGACGGGCGAGGCGCCCGTCCCTCCACCACATCGCTCGTAATGCGTCCCCGCCGATGTCTAGCCCGGCGGCCATTGCAGCGAGCGCCCGCCGATCAAGTGCACATGCAGATGAAAAACCGATTGCCCCGCGCGCGGGCCAACATTCAGCACCGTGCGGTAGCCATCTTCAATCGATCGTTCTCGCGCAATCTGCGCCGCCGCCAGGTGACAGAGCCCAACCAACTCCGCGTCTTCCGCCACGGCTTCTTTCAAACCGGAAATATGTTTCTTTGGAATGATCAGCACGTGGGTCGGGCCTTGCGGGTTCAGATCTTCAAAGGCAAAAATATGCTCGTCTTCATAGACTTTCTTGGATAGCACTTCGCCCCTAATGATCCGGCAGAATAGACAATCCGCCATAAGTTAATCTCCCCTCGCCTGGATTACTATCACCAGCCGAGTCAACACGGAGTCAGGTTCTCTATATCCAAGGAAGAAACGATATCACTCAAGCTAACTGCGCTTTGTAAAGAAAAGTATTTTCAGTCGAGCCGCACCAGAAACACCGACCCCTCCGCAGTCTCCGTCTCGCGGGCTAGAACTGTTGCGCGCTGGCGGTCGTCGTCCAGCACTCGTACCCGCACCCACCAGACTCCCACGGGACTCAAGAACTTGACGACTTTGGCCGTCTGGTAACGATTCTGCAGGTGTTCCGCTAATTCAGCGGCCGCTTTCTGTCCGTTGAATGAGCCGATCTGAACCGCCCATCGTCCCCCCGTATCGAGAGACATAGGCGCCTGCAATACCTCGAGCTGAACTTTCGCAATACCGGGCAAGTACACATCCAACGCCTTCGCGGCCGCCAACGATAGATCGATGATGCGCCCTACCACGAACGGCCCGCGATCGGTGATCCGCAACACCGCCGAATGTCCAGTCTTTAAATTCGTGACGCGCACAATCGAGCCCAGGGGCAAAGTAAGATGTGCCGCCGTCATCGCGTGCATGTTGTAAACTTCGCCGTTCGATCCGCGCCGGCTGTGATACGGAGCACCGTACCAGCTCGCCATACCGGTTTCTTCAAAGATCGGTTTCGCGCCGGCGGGGACTTCGATTTTCTCGTCCTCGCCCGTTTCTGCGGACGGCGGAGTCGCGACAGGTTTTTGTTCCTGCGGAAGTGACGGCGGCGGTGGAACCGGCAGCGGCGTACGTTTGTGCCCACCACAGCCGCTCAGAAGCGCGCTGCCCCACAATGAAAGGACCAGAAGACATGGCAGCGGCCATGTCGCTGGCGGGCGCAACGGTCGCCGCGCGTTCCTGGGAAGGTTGCTGAAAAGGATGCAGTTCAAGAACCCTTTCGCTGTGTCTCCAGAAAATCAGCGAACTCGGAGAGCTTTCCCGCCGCCGTCCGCAGCGCCTTCGACGAATGTGTTCGCACCGCTGGCACAACCTCGTCGTTCAGATACGTCACCAGTTCCGCCGTCTCTTTTTCCAGAGTCTCGGCGATATTCGCTACCGAGCGGTTGAAGCGCACGGAAGCCTCTTCTACCTTGCGGTCGAATTCGGTCATACCCATCCTGCTGGCTCGGAGTAGTGTTCGCGCGTGAGCTGCGATTACCAGGCTTCATTATTATCGTGGGCCTTCCATCAGCGGTCAATCGGCTTTGTGTGGAGGCCGGGGCTACGCCTCCGAAATTATTCCCGGCCAGAAGGCGGCTTCTGTGGGTGAAAATTGCTGTCAGGGACTGCCGATTTCCTTTCGATCATCCACGCAGGAGTCCAAAGGTCGGAATCACTATCTTTAGAAGAAACGGTACGAATCGGCTAGCCTCTCATTTACTGTTACAGACTAATAGGTAGCCGATCGTGCCGACCTCAGCTGATCACCCAACGCCGAGTATCTGGGGGCCCTTAAAGATACCCGCTTTCCGCAATTTGCTGATTGCCGACATCGTTTCTGATGTAGGCGCGTTCATGCAGACCATGGGCGCGGCCTGGTTGATGGTATCGCTTAATGCAGGGCCAATGTACGTTGCGCTTACGCAGACTGCGGCCGCACTTCCGTTCTTTTTATTTGCGCTGCCGGCGGGTGCTATCGGTGACATCGTGGATCGCCGCAAGCTGATACTGTTCACCGAAACATGGATGGTGCTGGTTGCGCTTTTTCTAGCTGGCTTGACGCTCGCGGGACTGATGTCTCCGGTAATGCTTCTGATTTTGACGTTCGCCTTGTCTGCCGGCGATGCTTTCGAGAGCCCTACGTGGCGGGCTGTGTTGCCCGAACTGGTTCCCAAGAAAGACCTGGCAACAGCATCGGCGCTCAACGGCATCGAATTTAACTTTGCACGCGCCATTGGGCCGGCGGTGGCCGGCATCCTCATTGCTGCCGCAGGAGTGGGCACCGCATTCCTTGTCAACGCCGTATCCTTCATCGGCGTCATAATTGTCATCGCACGCTGGAAGCGGGCGGCTCATAAGCGGACAACGCCTCGTGAGACCGTGATCGGAGCTATGATCGCGGGGATACGATACGTCCGCTACTCACCGGCGATTCGCGCGCTCATGTTCCGCTCCGGCTGTGTGATGTTTTTTGCGAGCGGTCTTCTTGCCTTGCTACCCTCAATCTCTCACCACGTGAAAGACAGCCCTGTTGTCTATGGTCTACTGCTCGGATGCTTCGGCTTGGGCGCAGTGCTCGGCGCGTTGCTGTTGCAACCAGTACGGGCCCGGTTATCGACTGAAGCAGTGGTGTCAGGCGGGATTATCGTGTTTGGGCTGAGCTCCGCTGCGGCCGGAAGCTTGCACACGCTGCCGGCGCTGAGTATAGCCGTACTAATAGGAGGCGCCGCGTGGCTTGTGTTCATCTCATTGTTCAACGTGTTCATCCTGAACCTCACACCTGACTGGGTACGTGCCCGCGTGCTTGCCGTCTTCTTGCTGGTTTTTCAAGGAGCGGTTGCCGCCGGTAGTGCCGTATGGGGAGCGCTGGCCGGACGGATCGGCATTCACGACGTGCTGCTGTGGTCCGGTGTGGGTACGATTGCCACAGCCGTTGCGGGACTGTTTCTCCCGCTCCCAAAATTAAGTATCGATGTCACGCCCTGGATCCATTGGCCTATGCCCAGGATCGTCAACGGCGCCGACGCGACCGATGCAGACGATATCGGTCCGATCCTGGTCACCGCAGAGTACGACGTGATCCCCGAGAAGACATCAGAGTTTCTCGACGCCATGCACAAATATGGACGCATTCGACGCCGCGACGGTGCGTTACGTTGGGGCGTTTTTCGAGACCTGGAAACTGAGAGTCGCTATATCGAGACCTTCATTGTGCATTCCTGGGCGGAACACCTGCGTCAGCATGAGCGTTTTACGCAGGCGGACCGCGAGATCGAAGAACAATTGGGCAGCTACACGCGCAGTCAGCCGACAGTACGGCATCTTGTCTCCGCAAAATGAGTGCTGATGGATGAGGCAAAGCTCCATCTCCACACAAATATCGACACGGTCACGGTACAATCACGCCATGCGTCCGAGGACAGCCGCTGAATCGCCTCCGCGTTCTCTGGCATTGGCACTGATGTTGTTTCTGATGTTTTCGCCGGCGTGTACCTTTTACGGCGAGCATCCAGCGCGCGCCTTCTCCGAAGCAACCGGAGGCGAGGGTCTGGAGCGCGTCTTCTGGAAAAATGTTCAAGCTGCGAACTGGGTTGAGGTGGAGCGCGCTCTCGCTTCGAATTATGCGGGCGTAACGCCCAGCGGAACGCTAGATCGCTCCGCCACGCTTGAGCAATATCGCCAGTGGCAGTTGAAGGACTATGCGCTGGGCGATCTGAAGACCGAGATGAACGGAACCACCTTCGTGGTCACCTACACCATAACTCTAAATGGCACCTTTAATGGAGCAGCCGGGAATGGAGCCACCGGCTCGCAACCGCTCCCCTCGACGCCGCAGCACATGATGACCGTATGGCAGCAGCAAAAAGCCGGATGGGTCGTCATCGCGCACAGCGTCAGCCAACAATAATAATAATGCCCGCGTCGAGATCCATCCGCGTGGAGACGCAGCTAGCCGCGTCTCGAACCACGGTTCCATCCTGGGTCAACTCCGTTGTTTCCTCCAAGGATCTCGTTCATGTCCGGCGCGCGCTGTTGCGCTGGTACGATCAGCATCGCCGCGACCTTCCGTGGCGCGAAACTCGCGATCCCTACCGCATCTGGCTCAGCGAAATCATGCTGCAGCAGACGCGGGTGGCCGCCGTGCTCGACCACTACCGGATTTTCCTCGAACGTTTTCCGAATGTCCAAGCGCTCGCCGCGGCTTCTGAAGACGCCGTGCTGGCAGCCTGGAGCGGCTTGGGCTACTATCGCCGCGCGCGCATGTTGCATCAGGCCGCGCAGCAGATTGCCGAAAAACACGGTGGATGCTTCCCGCGGAATTCCCAAGCCTGGCTCGCCCTGCCCGGCATCGGACGCTACACTGCCGCTGCCATCGCCAGCATCGCGTTTGCCGAGCCCGTAGCCGTTGTCGATGGCAATGTCGAACGAGTGTTGCAAAGATTCATCGGGATCAATCTCACCACGCCGCAAATTTGGCAACATGCGCAAGCGCTTCTCGCTGAATCGCGGCCCGGGGATTTCAATCAGGCCATGATGGAACTCGGCGCAACCATATGCGTGCCGCGCGAACCCCGCTGCCCAATCTGCCCTGTCCGGAATTGGTGTGCAATGCAGCAATCCGATCGAAGTCCGATCAGCCCGACAGCACTAACAATGGAGCGCCGGGCGTCCCCGCCCGGCCCAGCGACGAAGTCAACCCGCCAGGCCAAGAAAGAAATCTGGTGCGTGCTGAACCAGCGCGACGGTGGCATCCGCCTTGTCCAGCGCCCGAAAAAAGCCTCGCTCATGCCTGGCATGTGGGAACTCCCCCAATCGTCCGAGCCTCCGCGCCCGTTGCCGGCTTCAGCGCACTGGCGCACGTTTCGCCATTCCATTACCGTCACCGACTACACTGTTCACGTGCTGCGGAATATGCCGTTACGAAATACACCGTTGCCGGATACTTCGCCCGCCGCGAAAGGCAAGTGGGTCGCAATTGATCGCATACCCCAAATCCCGATTACCGGATTGACGCGGAAAATCCTGAAGGCCGGCGGCATCATCTAATGCTCAGAGGCATTTCTTCCATGAAGTGGCTCGATCGCTTGTTCGGAGGTCCGAAAGATATGGCTGCATTGCCGGCCGGAACAAAAGCACCTGACTTTTCCTTGCCCGCCGTCTCCAGCGGCAAAGACAGTGGCAAAGATGGTGGCAACTTCTCATTGCAAGCCGCCCTCAAACAAGGACCCGTGCTCGCCGCCTTCTTCAAGGTTTCCTGTCCGACCTGCCAATATGCATTTCCTTACCTCGAACGCATTCACAAAGCGCACGGCGACAAGAAAATCACCGTCGTAGGCATCTCGCAGAACGATCAGCGCGACACCGCCGCCTTTCTAAAAGAGTACGGCGTTACCTTCCCCACTCTGCTCGACGATCCGAACGGCTACGCGGTCTCGAATGCTTACGGCCTGACCAACGTCCCCTCTTTGTTTTTAATCGGACAAGACGGTCAGATCGAAATCACCAGCGTTGGATGGGTCAAACAGGAAGTGGAGGACATCAACCGCAAGCTCGCCGCCGCCCAGCAGATAACGCTCCCTGCAATCTTTCAGCCCGGAGAAGACGTCCGCGATTTCCGCGCTGGTTGAGGCTCGAAAAACTGATCCCGCGGTCGCGGGACAAAATCCCCTCGAAGCCTACCGTTGTGGGTGCTCAACGGGACAATTCAACTTGAACTCGATTGTGGCCTGGACCTGCTGTTTGTCGATTCCCGTTGGGAATTTCCAACCGCTCACGGCCTTTCTAACAACCTCGCGTAGCATGGGATGGCCGCTGTCTATGGCGAAGTCCTTCGTGCTGCCATCTGGATCGATCCCGACTCTGAAAGTTACCGAGCCCTCAATGTGAGCGAGCTTGGCGATGGGAGGATATTCAGGCTGAACCAACAGTTCGGGCTGAAGTGGCGAACTGCTTAGCAAGCGAACGGTGGGAACAGAAAGGGGTTGTTGGGACGCACGGTACAAGTCGGACGGCTTGTCCGGTGCACCTTCGAAAAGCGCATCGTACTTGCCTGAACTCACCTCTTCCCATACCTCCGAGTACGCACTATTCGCAGGTGGCTCGGTTCCTTCGGGGACAGCAAAGACAGGTCGCTCCATGACACCTGGCCCTGCCGCTTGATCTAGGCGTGCCAACAATCGCATCGTCCAGGAAGTATGTTCGGGGGTGTTTGCTGCCGTATCGAACATATCTTTATCGAGGATATCGGAATGGATGGTGCGGGTCTGACTTGCGCACTGAACTTGCATCGCAACATCGGCTCCGCTAAAGACCAAACATTTCTTGCACCGTTTCAGCTCTCGGCGCAGCTCTTTCTCGGGGATTGTGCAGGGATTCACGGTGCCCAACAATGTTGCGACAGATTCGCTCAGTGAGGTCGACCGAATCTCTACCTTCGCCGGTTGGATGCAAGCGTTGCCGGCCGGCGTCAACGTAATTCTCTCAATTGAGGTACCGCTTTCCATCGGGCGAACTAAGAACACATCGTAGAAGTTGAACGGCGGACCGAAGTCAAAAAATGTGCGCCGACCGATCTCGAATTGATTCGGCGCTGGGGAAGCGGGATGCCGATCTCGGGGCAGTGCTGGAATACAAACAACAAAAACAGTCCAAACGACCAAACACCGTCTCATGGCGGGAATGCTACTACAGCCCGGTCAAAAGGGACACGAGTTAAGCGTTCTGGTAGCCGCCGGCCTCCCTCCCGTTGGCCCTCCGACACGTCCGCCCTACTGCTCAGGTAACCCCGCCAGTGACGCCATTTCCGTTACAATCTGTGCACATTCGTTGACAACTAAGGCTTCGAGGCCCCTGCTTGAATATTCGCAGAATTGCCGTGCTCGCCGCTGTTCTGTTCTCTATCGTCGCAGTGTCGGCGCAGGAAGTGTCGGCGCAAGAAAAACCACCGAAACCGCGCGCCGAAAAGCACTTCGGTTCGCACCTTCCCCCGGCGGCCATCGCTGCCATGCAAAGCATTCGTCCCGACAACATCGAGACCCATGTTCGCTTTCTCTCACACGATCTTCTCGAAGGACGCGGCACTGGCCAGCGCGGAGGCGACATTGCCGCTGAATACATCGCGGCGCAGTTTGCGCTCTATGGACTGAAGCCCGCCGGCGAGAATGGCACCTACCTGCAAAAAGTTCCGATGGTCGGCATCACGCCCGGCGCCGACACGCGCTTCGCGCTCGTTCCCGCCAAAGGTAAAGCAGCCGACCTCAAACCGCTCGATGATTACGTCGCCTACGATCAGACCCAGCAGCCCGAATCCAACATCGACGCCGAGATCGTCTACGTCGGCTACGGCATCGAAGCGCCCGAATATAACTGGGACGACTACAAAGGCGTGGACGTCAAAGGCAAAGTCCTGCTCATGCTGGTCAACGAGCCGCCCTCGGACGATCCGAAGTTTTTCACTGGCAAGGCGCTCACTTACTACGGCCGCTGGGTCTACAAATACGAAGAAGCCGCGCGCAAAGGAGCCGTCGGCGCCATCCTTATCCACAAGACCGAGATGGCCAGCTATGGCTGGGAAGTCGTGCGGAATTCTAACTCCGGCGAGAAGTCCTATCTCAAACTCGACAGCACTCCCCGGCTGAAAACGGCTGCCTGGATCCAGTTAAGCGTTGCGCGCACCCTTGCCGCGTCCTCCGGTCTCGATCTCGATAAGATGGTGACCGACGCGACCTCGCGCGATTTCAAGCCGGTCCCGCTCCACGTCCGCCTCTCTGCACACATGACCAGCAAGGTTCGTCCTTTCGAATCGAACAATGTGATCGCTGTGCTACCCGGAGCCGACAAGTTTCTGAAAAATGAAGGCGTGATGTATACCGCGCACTATGACCATCTCGGCATCCGGCCCGACATGCCCGGCGACAATATCTATAACGGCGCCATGGACAACGCAACCGGCTGCGGCATCCTCATGGAAATCGCTCGCGCCTACGCAGACGCCAAGCAGAAGCCGCGCCGCTCGATCTTCTTCGTCTCGGTCACCGCCGAAGAACAAGGATTGCTGGGCTCCGAATACCTGGGCAAGCATCCCCCGATTCCGTCGGGCAAGATTTCGCTCGATCTCAACTACGACGACGTGAGGCCGCTCGGCGCGCCCGAAGAAGTTGAGGTTTCCGGAGCCGAGCGCACCACGTTTTATCCCGCGGTGCAGGCGACCGCTCAGGATTTCCGCTTTAAGATTCGTCCGGACGCGCGCCCCGAAGCCGGACATTACTACCGCTCCGATCACTTCAGCCTCGCGCGCGTCGGCATTCCAGCGTTTTCCATTAATGAGGGGATGGAGTTCAAGGGCCACGACGAAGCCTGGGGTCTCGATCAGGATGCCGACTACACCGCCCATCACTACCACCAGCCGAGCGATGAGTATCATCCCGGCATGGACTACACCTCCGACGCTGCCATGGCGCGCTTCGGGTTCGCGCTCGGCTGGGAGGCTGCCAATCAGGCGCGTCCCGTCGACTGGAAGAAGGGCGATGAATTTGAAAGAGCGCGCCGCGCCAGCCAATAGTCTTAGCTAGCACGAACTTAGCCTCTACCACAGCTGTTGCCGCAGGCGTTACGGCGATGCCTCCGCGTTTTGCACTAGCGTAACTTTCGACTGGTCCGGGAGCCATGCTAGCCTGCTTAGTATCGCAGTTTCAGCAATTTGCAAGCAGCGCAAGTATAAAAGACGAAAGACGAACAGTCCGCTCCGATGCCTAAGCTCCCGATTTTTCGGTTGCGTAGTTCTGAACCGCCCAGCCGGCCCGATCTTCAATACCACGGGCTCACGCTCGCGTTCACCGATTTGAAACTGGGCGTCGACAATCTCCGCTACGACGTTTTTCTCAGCCCCCGCATTACTGCCGATCTTAGTTTTCATCTCGCGCGCTACGTCTGCCGTTTCGGCGATGTGGAGGCGCTCCTCGAAATGGACGTCCCCTCCGCGCACTCCAAATTCATACGCGCCGCTGAGGGCGCCACCAAACTGCGCAAGCCCGGCGGCGGCGACCTGAAAGCTCAGCTGGTCTCGATTCATCTCGCCATCCTGAATCGCGCCAAGGCAGAAGGCAATCCATCGGTCGATGTGCTCGGCCGCCTGGCCGTGCTCAAGTTCATACGCACCGAACTGCAAGCGCAATTTGCCAGGACTCTCGAACAATGCCGCACGAAGTCGAAGTCGCTCGAGGGCGTGCGCCAAACGAAAATGATGCAGACGCAGGCGCTGGTCTCCTCTTTCCAGGTGGGCAAGAAGATCATCCTTCGCCGCGCCGGGCAGGAGATGTTTCGCCTGCTTCGCGAAGTTGAAAAAGAAACGCTGGCCCGCACTCGCCGCTCGCTGCTCGGCGAATTGCCCGTCGATTGGTATCGTTTGTTCCTCAATCCGCTGATTCTTACCGAAGATGGACGCGACGACTATCTCTGCGCCGAGCACTATTATATGTTCGGCAACTTCGACAAAGATCCCGACCGCTTCCCCAGCATCCGCCAGTTCGCGCTAAATTTTCTACGAGAACTCGGATACGGGGAAGGCATCGACGATGAGCACCTCGAGCAGGCGCTCAATGTTCCCGAAAACGCCGCCATGCTGGTTGGCGCTGGCAACGGCGAAGACTTGACGCCGGAAGATCGCAATAGAAAAGACCGCCTCGACATCTGGACCCGTTTGCTGCAACGCGAAGCTATTCTTTCGCACGTCGTTGCTTCCTATGAAGCGGTTCCTCTGCTCGCCGAATATGCGCCGCGGGTGAATCCGCAGCAACTCAAGAACGCGCTTATCTTCCGCGAAGAAGCGGAGCGCGTCGAAAAAATAATTGCCGAAGGCCGGCTCCATTCCGATCGGCTCTTTGCCGCCATCGGACGCGTAGCCTCCTGCCGCGGCTCAGAGCGCAACCGCTTCGCCGCGCGTCTTCTGCACGACCTGTTTTGCTACCACCGCGACCTCCGCGGACTGGAGGCCGTCAGCGCCGGTTTTGACAGCATCAATCTGGTCAACGACGACAAAGTCCGCAAACTCTCTACCCTCAACGGCATGCTCTACGAGTTCCTGCCTCCGGAAGATCAGAAGCCCGCCGAGGATCGCGTCCTTCACCACGTGATCCTGAAGGCCGACGTGCGCGACTCTTCACGCCTCACCCGCTCGCTGATGGAAAAAGGCATGAACGCCGCCTCGTATTTCAGCCTTAATTTCTACGATCCGGTAAACAAGTTGCTTGCGAAATACGGCGCCACCAAAGTCTTCCTCGAGGGCGATGCCATCATCGTGGCGCTGCTCGAACGCGAAGGCGAGGCCATGCTCAGCGTCGGCCGCACCTGCGTCCTGGCGTGGGAGATTGTGAATCTGCTGCGCGAGTATAACGAACTCCTAGAACGCTCCGGCCTGCCCCCGATGGAAGTCGGCCTGGGCATCGCCTACCAGGATTCGCCTCCGCTCTACCTGATGGATGGCGAACACCGCATCATGATTTCCGACGCCATCAACGACAGCGACCGTCTCTCCTCCTGCAGCAAGCAGGTCCGCAAGAAAATCGCGCCCGATGCTGGAGTCTTCCAGGTGTATTCGGTTCAGATCGGAGGCGGAAGCAATAAGGGAAGTAATAACAACAATGACATCGCCAGCGCCGAAACCGGATCTGGAGCCGAAGAAATGCGCCTTAACTACAACGTCGGTGGGATCTGTCTAAGTGAAGCGGCATTCGTGAAACTGCGGCAGGAGATCTCGCTTTCCTCGTGCACGGCGAATCCCGGGGAGTCCCGGTCTACAGGGTCGTTTGCCGGACTGTTTAACGGCCCTTGGATCGATGAGCAGCGCGAGTTCTTCGTCGGCACCGTTCCCATTGCCAACGGAGTATTTCGCAAGATTGCGATCCGCAAGAACCGCATCGCCCAGGTCGATGTCCGCGATCTATCCATCTTGCACTGGACCGACCGCTGGTATTACGAAGTCTGCGCAAATCCCGCGGTGTACGCTGCCCTGCCCGGAGAAAAATCCGCAACAGCTGAAAGTTAGTAATGGAGCGACGGGCGTCTCGCCCGTCCCGCCGGGCGGGGGCGCCCGGCACTCCACCAAGCAGTACACCCGCTCAGAAACTCCGCCGAACCCGAAACGGAATCAGCACCACCGCTTCGAGTGCCACTGGTTTCCCGGCTCTGACTGCGGGCACAAATTTCCAGCGGGCCAGAGCTTGTGCCGCGTAGGAATCCAAGCGTTCGTCCGGACTGTTGAGGACGCGAATGTCACCCACCTTCCCATCGGAGTGAATGACCGCATAGAGCGTGACCATGCCGTGCACATTGGCGCGAATCAATTCCAGCGGGTAGCCGGGGTCCGATTTTTCCGTCGCAACCGGCGCCAGCAGTTCTCCTTGTTTCCGTCCCGACTCCAGTTCCGCAAACCGGATCACCCAGCTGCCGGTCGAGGAATTCAGGTTCGGCATGTTCAGCGCCATCTCGTAGAAGCGTTTGCCGCCAAATACCTGGCGGTCGACGTCGGTGACTTTATCGTCGGGAACCGCGGACGCAGCCCGCGGCCCCGGCGTCGCTCCGTGCATCGCTCCGGATGACGAAAGGCTTGCCACCTCGCGTGCGCCGTCCGCGCCATTGCCGCTCGAATTCCCGTGCGACGACGCGCCCCCGTTGCGCTCGACCGGCGATGTTGCGCCGGAATCCGCCGCGCCAACATGCAGGCCAGCTGGTAGAGAGCCATGGCCATTGTTGCGCGTCTTGGAGCCGCTGTCTCCTTTACCTCCGCCCGCCAAATCCGGCGTCCCCGAAGCGCCCGGTTTCCCCTGCGGACTCGCGGAGAAAGTTCCCCGGCGATTGCCTCCCGGAACAGCGACCGGTCCGGTGGGTGCGACGGGATGAATCCCCAACGCGATCAGCCGTCCGCCCGCGCTCGCGCCGCCCGCCGCAGCCATGCTCGGCGGAGGGCCCACCGGTTGTACGCTACCGCCCGGCAGAGTCCCCTTGCCCCGCGCCGTCAGCGAATGCTGTTCCGTCAGCGTCAGCTGTGGAGCCGGCGCGACCACTTCACTCGGGCCAATGTTCATCAGCCCAACCGGTCCTTTCGTCGACTGCGTTAACTCCGGGGGCGGCGCAACGACATCCGATTTCATCGCTGCTTGCACTACACGATCCCGCGCAAATTGCACATCGGGCGCGGGCGCGACCACCTGCGTCTCGGGCGCGACGATCCGGGTCGATAACGAGGGTCGCGTCGCATCCAGCGGAACCGCCGGAACAATGGCGCCCGTGGCAACGATGTTGGGCAAGGGAACGTCGCGGTCGAGCTTGAGATCGGGTGGCACGACGATAGTTTGAGACCGGTTGTCCGCTTCCCGCGGAACCGAGAGGATCGGCTGCTTCGCGTAGGCGGCGTCTCCCTTCTGTTCCTTCGGCGCTTCGGAGGCGCGCGTATCGAGAGGCGGCAGATATTCTTCCGGCGAATAAGTGACCAGCGACGACCGGTCAAACGCGGCGTGATCCAGTATTTTTTGCTGTCGAATCCAGGAGAGGGAAATCGTCCAGATGAGGGCAACTGCCGCCGTGTGTAACAGCGCGGATTGCAGGAAGCGTCCCCAGGGCAGCTTTTGTTGGACGAACACATCCCGCCACAGATCGAATTCTTCTTCCTCGAACTCCGTCGGGCGGGGTGCTGGATGAAGTGCTGCTCGAACTCCGCTCCGGAATTCCGGGCTTGCGGGATCGCGTTCCACCAAAAGTCTCAACAGGTCTTTACCCGGGGATTCCATCACGCTCCAAATTAAGTTCCAGCCAACTCCAATTCCCTAAAGTGCCCCCGGGAAGGCGGGATCCGAGGCATTTTCGCTGGTTCGCCACGGACCGCTGGTCTGTAGCAAGATTATACGGGAAACAGAAACCATCGATTCAGCCGGCCTCCACTCATTCGTTCCTTTTTGCGAATGAGCGCGTACGACGTGGCCGGGCTCGTGGGTTAACTTGACAACCTCCATTTCATACTTATGATCTGAGATGATGCCTGAGGGGATGCCTGAGTACTAATATTTCTGGAGGAACTTTATGAACATGAATTCTATGAAGAGGATCACCGCGAGTTTCACGGCGGTAGTGCTGTTGGCAGCGTCCGCGTTCGCGGCTAACGACCGGAAGGAACAAGAACGCGTGAAGGAGGCGGGCGAGGTGCTGAAAGAAATTCTGAACATTCCCGACGACATCCCCCAGGACTTGCTGGACAAGGCCGAGTGCGTGATCGTATTGCCCTCTGTGATAAAGGGAGCATTTGGAGTGGGTGGCAGCTACGGCCGTGGCGTGATGGTTTGCCGCAGTGGCGAGCATTACACAGGAAAGTGGGGCGCTCCTGCCATGTATGCGCTGGAAGGAATCAGCATCGGGTTTCAACTGGGCGGCCAAGCCACCGACTTTGTGCTTCTCGTAATGAACGCCAAAGGCGCTCGATCGCTGCTTTCCAGCAAAGTGAAGCTGGGCGCAGATGCCTCCGCCGCCGCCGGCCCAAAGGGACGCACGGCCGAGGGTGCCACGGACATCGTTATGAACGCGGAGATTCTCTCTTACTCGCGCAATAAGGGCCTGTTCGCGGGGGTCTCGCTGGAAGGATCGACTCTGCGTTCCGACGGCGGTGCCAACGAGAATCTCTACGGAAGAAAATTGACCGCGAGGCAAATTATCCGCGAGGGAAAGGTCGGCATTCCTGCCTGCGCCCATGAGCTGGTTTCCCGGCTGGATGCGAAGTCGCCACGGAACAAGTCGGAGCCGAAGTCGCTCCAATAATATATTGCCCGGGATCCAAGTAACTCAGACCTGCGGACTGAAAGCCCGGCATCGCGTTTTGCGCGCCTCCCGAGCGTGACCGCCTATACTGCCTATACAGTTTGCTGAAAAGCTCGATCTTGAGTTTGATTTTGGGTGGCGCAGCGCCGGGGCCCCAGCACGCGCGGTTTTTGGCGTGATGGGGTGGAACGGTTCACCGTTGCGATAAGCGGCCTGTTTCCAGTGCTGGCTTAGCCGCTGAGGGCGACGGCGCTGCGCCCAAAGAGTTTTTCAGCAAGCTGTAAAGCCGAAGGTTCCGAGGTCAGCATGCCGATCCGCACAACACTCTCCTATGCGCTGCAACTTGCAGGTTTCGTTCTTTTTGTCTGGACGCTTGCCGGCGCACAGACAAACCCGAATCGGCAGAAACGCGCATCGAGTCCTGGAGCCGATTACTCGGGCATGTACAGCTTTTTGCGCGACGGCGAGTTCGTGCAGCTCACCGTGGAGGACCAGGGACGCGTGACCGGCTTTGTTTCGCGCTTCGGCGACTCGGAAAGCGATCGAGGCGTTTTTCTGGATCACTTTTTTAAGTCGGGCAAACTCGATGGCAATCAACTCGCATTTACCACCGAGACCGTGCATGGCGCATCGTTCGAATTTCGGGGCACGGTCGAGAGAGGCGAGGGTAAGAGTCGGGGCGACGAAGCGTATTACGTGTTGAAGGGAACTCTCGTCGAGAACACAACCGACGACGCGAAGAAATCTTCTTCCCACTCGCGCGAGGTTGCCCTGAAAAGCTTTCCGCAGGATATGGCGCCCCCACGCTAGCTACAGAAGTAGGCACACGAAGGAAACGCCTGAGACCAAAAGCTGGGTACTTGGGGTACTTGACATCCTTTAGCTCGCCGCCGCAAAATATCGCCAACTATAGGAAAAACGCTCACTCCCCCAAGAGTTTGAACAGTCGACTAGTTTATGCCGCCTAGCCATCCGTCGCAGTCCCCCCAACAGAAAGTCAGCCCCGAACTATGCAAGCACCCTCGGGTGCAGATCGTCTCCCGCGACGAAGAATCCGAATATGTGGAATGTCAGGAATGTGGAGACGTTTTCGAGTCCAGTGAATTGAAGGACATGGCAATCGAGGAAAAGAAAGAACCAGAAGAAGAGTGATCTGCGGTTGGCGAAAACCAGCGCGTCGCGTTTAAGGTTTCCCTGTGGCCTTTCCCCTGTGGTCCTCTGTGCCCCCTGTGGTTCAAGCTTTCTTTCTTTTGCCGCAACCCGTGCCGTAATCACCCGATTTTAATAATGAGGTTTTCCGACGAATCCACCCAAAACTTCTTTCCCGCCGGAATCACCGTCGTCGCACTGTATTCCGTAATCACCGCCGGCCCCTTCATCGATCGGCTGGCGACAAGGTCCCCACGCTCAAACACGGGCGCGATCACGGCTTTGTTATGAAAGAACACGGGCGCACGTTCGATCGGCATCACCCGAACCGACGCCTTTCGCGCCGCTCGCCGCCGCGCAACTTTCAACGGCGGCGTCCGTAAACGAACCCGCAGACGCAGCGTCACCAGTTCAATGTCCCGGCCCGCGTGATGATACCCGTAACGACGCTGATGTTCGTCATGGAACCGAGCTGCGACGTTCTCTGTGGCGGGCACATTGAGTTCGTAGCCTTGACCGCGATACCGCAGGTCAAGACTTCTTTCATACTGAAGTGCGCCATGCCACCCTTCCGCGCGGAATTCTTTCTGCGCCGCCGCCTCCAGATTGCGAAATTCTTTCTCCAGTTTCGCCTGCGGTAATGCTTGCCCTACTTCCTGTCGAAGACGTCCGGCGAATCGCCACAATAAAGTACGCGAGTAATCCTTGACCACATCGCTAACCAGGATTCCAAATGCCGAAAGTGCGCCCGGCCGTGCCGGAATCACCACTGTCGGAATCGCCATCGCCTCCGCCAGTTCGCAGGCATGGAGACCTCCCGCACCGCCAAACGCCATCAGCGCAAATTCACGCGGATCGTACCCCCGCTCGATGGAAACCACGCGCAAAGCCCGCTCGATGTTCGCATTCACCACGCGTACGACGCCGGCGGAAAATTGTCCCACGCTCAAATGCGAGCGCTGTCTCTTCAGCCATTCCAACGTAATCCGCCGCGCTCTTTCAACATCGAGCGTGAACTCGCCGCCCAGAAAACGGTCGGGGCGAATCCGCCCCATCAACAAGTTGGCGTCAGTCACCGTGGGATCGCTTCCGCGGCCATAACAGATCGGTCCCGGATCGGCGCCCGCCGATTCCGGCCCCACGCGCAGCGCCCCACCCGCATCGAAGCGAGCCAGCGACCCGCCGCCGGCGCCCACCGTGTGAATCTCCAGCATGGGAACTCCCACCGGCAGACCCGCCACTTCCGACTGGCCGCTGGCTCGAACCTCACCTTGCACCGCCGCTACATCGGTCGAAGTGCCTCCCATGTCGAAGGAGAGAATCTTCCGGAACCCGCTGCGGCCTGCCATAGCCGCAGCGCCCACCAGTCCGCCAGCCGGGCCTGACAACACCGTGCGCACCGGTTCCCGCGCCGCCGATTCCACCGCCGTGATCCCGCCGCTCGATTGCATGATAAAGACTCGCGGGACAAGGAAGCGCGCATCTCCCGCGTTCGTCGCACGCTCCGCCAGTCTTTCCATATAGCTCTGCATAAGTGGCTGCAGATAGGCGTTCACCACGATCGTGCTTGTGCGCTCGTATTCCCGAAACTCCGGCAGAATCCGATGAGATACCGATAACGGTTTGCCAAGTTCCTCCACCGCCGCAGCCACGGCCGCTTCGTTCTCCGGGTTGGCAAACGAGAAGAGCAAAGAAATGGCAAGGGCATCTGGATCGGCGCGCCGGACTTCCTCCCGCAGCCGCGTCAAGTCCGCTTCCGACGGCCGCTCCAAGACTCGGCCTTCGGCATCCGTTCTCTCGTTGACGCCGAATCGCAGCTCTCGCGGGACGAGCGGCGCAATCCGATCAAAGAAGAAGTCGTACAGCCGAGGACGCGCCTGCCGTCCAATCTCGATGACATCTTCAAATCCCGCCGTCGTAATCAGCGCAACGCGAGCGCCTTTTCGCTGCAGCAGAGCGTTGGTCCCGACCGTCGTGCCGTGCAGCAAAGTGAGCATGGCATCAGGCTTTCTCGCAGCTCCGCCAATCTTTCGCAGCGCCTCGGCAATCGCGCGCGACGGATCATCGGGCGTAGAGAACACTTTGAGAGTCTTGAGAGCGCCGTCCTCGACCCAGACGCAATCGGTGAACGTTCCTCCAGTGTCGATAGCGATCGTCCGTGTGGCGCGGACACTCTTGTCCGCGGCCTTTGACTCTGATGTTGCTTCTGGCCGGTGTGCCGAACGAAGTTCGGAATGCGATGCGCGCGGCATAAACATGGAAGACTATCACCGCTCGCGCCTTGAGCAGTAGCGCCAAGCCTGTGCCCGAAACATAACCGTCTCGCGCCGCTGGCTGCCGTATTCTGAATCAATGCATGGGAGAACCTGGCAGGCATGGCTTGTCCCTGGCGGCTTGTTATTGGCGCTGGCGGCGGCGCTTGTCAACAGTTCTCTGTTTGTCCAGGTTGCGCCGTCGTTAGGCTTCTACTACGTTGCCGTCTTCGCGGCCGGATTGCTTCTTGCCTGGCGTTTCAATTCCAGCCGCCTTCTGTTCTCCCTGCTGGTTCTGCTGCTGGCGCATCGCGCCGTCGCTTTCTTCTTCAATGGACCGCTTCAAACTGGAAACGTTCTCGCCGGACCTGGACGCACTGCCGTAGCGCTCGCCGCTCTCCTGATCCCGCTGAACTTCATCGCGTTCGCCCAGATGCGCGAACGTGGACTGACTATTGCTGGAATTGCGCCTCGCTTTGGATTGCTCTTCCTCGAAGCGGTCGTGTTCGCTGTGTTGTGCCGGCCGGAAAATAGCTCTGTCAACCTGCTTCATCCGGGTGCGTTCCCGATCCCGCTTTGGATTCTGTTGAGCTTTGTCGCTGCCATCGCAGTATTCGTCTACCGTTTTGTTCAAACTCGCAAACCGATCGAGCCTGGATTTGCCTGGTCCACAGCTGCCGTTTTCCTGTGGCTGCAATTCGCTCCGGTCGGCAAGATGTCGGACGCCTATATTGCCACTGCCGCTTTGATCCTGGCTGCGTCGATGATCGAGACTTCCTACGTGCTCGCCTATCACGACGAACTCACGGGCATTCGCGGACGGCGCGCCTTCAACGAGTCCCTGCTTTCGCTCGACCAGCAATATGCCATCGCCATCGTCGACATCGACCATTTCAAAAAGTTCAACGACACTTACGGACACGACGTTGGCGATCAGGTCCTGTGCATGGTGGCCAAGCGGCTATCCGATGTCGGCGGCGATGGTCAGGCCTTCCGCTGCGGAGGCGAAGAGTTCGCCATCGTCTTTCGCAACACGTCCGCGAAAGAAGCGTTCGAGCATCTGGACGCACTGCGCAAGGTCATTGAGAAATCCACGTTTCAGGTGCGCGGTGCGGATAGAAGAGCCGAAAAAGCCGCTGAAAGAAGTGCTGAAAAAAGCGGCAATCGTCGGGCAGGAACAAGCCACTCGGATCGCAGAAAGTCCGCAAAAAGGAAAACCGCCGCCGCGCGGTCATTTAGCAAACAACGGGAGCTTTTCCCGCAGCCTGCTAGCCAGTCGCCCGAGCGCTCATCTGATCGTTCTTCTGATCGCCTAGCCGATCGCCTATCGGTGACGGTCAGCATCGGCGTAGCCGAGCCAAGTACTCGCATCCGCCAGCCTGAGCAGGTGATTCAGTCCGCCGACCAGGCTCTCTATCGCGCCAAGAACGAAGGCAGGAACCGCGTAGAACTGGCGTCCACAGCTCAGTTTCGCGTGGCCGAAGGCAAGCGTGGGAAGGCGTCTCGTTTTTGAGCGTTGTCCCGCGGCGGTGGCGAGAAAGACATCGCTGTTGCGAGTCCTAACTTTCTAGTTGAGTCTTTTGGATTGACTCTTTTTGGCTTGAAACCCGCGCTGGACACGGGTTCCGGAGGCAATTTGGGTTTTTACCTACACCCACCCCCTCCCCACCCCCACCCACGAGTCTCCTTCCCCA
>Ga0193751_1000098_pt1 | contig 76989 bp, 73 predicted proteins | sample L1c2metaG_FD_143050 | JGI IMG/M metagenome (GOLD analysis project Ga0193751, IMG submission 143050) | Soil microbial communities from a riparian zone of the East river system, Colorado, United States - L1c2 | ecosystem: Environmental > Terrestrial > Soil > Riparian zone | place: USA: East River...
TAACGACTGCCTACGATCGGGCCAGGGTCTTGATGGCGTTCTTCTCAGCCGGATTCGGCCAAAAAACTGCCAGTTTGCGGCTCCGCCTCAGTCAGCCAATATAACCCTGAGGTTCTTGCCCAGTCTGTGCGCTCAACCCATCCTACAATTGCGCCTGCAGCGTGCCGATCGCCATGGCGACCGCGGCCTGGGTCGGGTCGATGACTGGAACGCCGAGCGCGTCCTCGAGCGGGCGGCGGTGGCGCGCCATGCCGGCGCAACCCATCACCACCACGTCGGCGCCGTCCTCGTCGATGAGGGCGCGGCCGGCCTCGACCATGCGCGCAAGCGTGCCCTCGCTCGCGGTCTCGGCGACGCTCAGGTCGAGCGGCCGCTCGCCGGCAAGCCGGTCGATCAGGCCCATCTGGCGCAGGTAGCGGGCGTGGCGGCGGATCGACTTCTGCGCCAGCGCGATCACGCCGAAGCGGTCGCCGCGCGCGAGCGCGGTGAGCACCCCGCATTCGGCGATGCCGAACACCGGCCGGCGCGTGCCTTCGCGGCACAGGTGCAGGCCGGGATCGCTGTAGCAGGCGATCACGAAGGCGTCGGCCGCATTGTCGGCCTCGACCATGCGGCGCAGCGGCAGCGCCACCGCCTCGACGTCGCGCTGGCTCTCGATCCCGAACGGGCCTTCCGCCAAGGTCGCGCAGCGGATCGCCGGCCCCTCGGCAAAGCGGAACGCGTCGAGCGCCTGGTCGAATCCGGCGGTGACGGCCGGATTGGAATTGGGGTTGATGACGAGAATATCGCCTTTACGCTCGGCCACGGCCGTGCCTCCCTTGACCCAGCAGAACCAGCCCGGAGCTTGCAATGCCCGAACAACCCTACCACCTCGTCATCCGCGGCGGAACCGTCGCCACCGGTCGCGGCGCCTTTGCGGCGGACGTGGCGATCAGCGGCGAGAAAATCACGGCGATCGGCCATGGCCTTCCCGCCGGCGCGCGCGAGATCGACGCCCGCGGGAAGCTGGTGCTGCCGGGCGGCGTCGACAGCCACGCCCATATCGAGCAGGTCTCCGCCGCCGGCGTCCTCAACGCCGACACTTTCGAGAGCGCGACCGCGTCGGCGGCGCTCGGCGGCACCACCTCGGTGATCTCGTTCGCCGCTCAGCACATCGGCATGTCGCTCGACCAGGTGCTCGCCAACTATCACGCGGCGGCGGAGCGCGGCGCGGTCATCGACTACGCCTTCCACATGATCATCGCCGACCCGACCGAGCAGGCGTTGAAGGAGCACGTCCCCAAGCTGGTGCGCGCGGGCCATGCCACCCTCAAGGTGTTCATGACCTACGACCGCATCCGGGTCGACGACGAGCAATTGCTCGACGTGCTGGCGGCCGCCAAGGAGAACGGCGCGTTCGTGTGCGTGCACGCCGAGAACCACGGCATGATCACCTGGATGGTCAAGCGGCTCCTGGCGCGCGGCTACACGGCGCCGAAATTCCACGCGGTGAGCCACCCGCGCATCGGCGAGGCGGAAGCGTTCAACCGGCTGATCAGCTTCGCCGCGTTCCTCGACCAGCCGGTGATGATCTTCCACGTGTCGAGCGCCGAAGGGGTCGAGGTGATCACCCGGGCGCGCGGGCAGGGGCTCAAGGTGTTTGCGGAAACCTGCCCGCAATATCTGTTCCTGACCGCCGCCGACATCGACAAGCCCGGCATGGAGGGCGCCAAGTGGATCTGCAGCCCGCCGATGCGCACAACCGCCGACCAGGAAGCGATCTGGGGCGCGCTCGAGCGCGGCGACCTGCAGGTGATCTCCTCCGACCACGCGCCCTACCGGTTCGACCAGAGCGGCAAGTTCCTCGCCGGGCCCGCGCCCAACTTCAAGCAGATCCCCAACGGCATGCCGGGGCTGGCGGTGCGCATGCCGCTGCTGTTCGATGCCATGGTGTCGAAGGGCCGGCTGGGCCTGGCGAAGTTCGTCGAGCTGACCGCGGAGGCGCCGGCAAGAATCTATAACCTCGCCGGCAAGGGCACGATCGCGATCGGGGCCGACGCGGATCTGGCGATCTGGGATCCGACGAGGCGCGTCACCTTGGCGGCGTCGCTCATGCACGACCGCGCCGGCTACACGCCCTACGAGGGCCGCGAGGTCGTCGGCTGGCCCCAGACCGTGCTCAGCCGCGGTCAGGTGATCGTCGAGGACGGCACGCTCTCGGCCAAGCCGGGGCAGGGGCGTTTCCTTGCCCGCCAGGCGGGCGACGCGGCCAAGCCGATCGGCCGCATGGCGCCCGAGTTCGATCCGGCGCGTAATTTCGGGGCGAAACTGATTTAGAGCATGATCCCAAAAAGTGGGCACCGGTTTTTGGAAAAGATCATGCTCCAACAATAAGTTAGAGTGGGATAACGATTCGAAGAAAAGTCATCCCGCTCTAGCGCTATTCGGGCAACGCCAGCGCGATGCCGCGCAACGCGTCGGCGCACGACGTTTCGTCGATGATGGAGGTGGCGAGCGCGAGGGCCTCCGCCACGTCGCCGGCGCGCGCCAGCGCCTCGGCAACGCCGCGCAGCGCGTCGGTGCGCGACTGGTCGTCGGCGATCGAACGGGCGACCGCAAGCGCGCCAGCGGTCTTGCCCGCCTTGGCCAGCGCGCCGGCCACGTCGATGAACGTTCCGTCGCGCCGGTCCTCGTCGGCGATCGCCTGGGCGAACTGCACGGCCGCGTCGGCGTTGCCGGTCGCGGCTTGCGCCACCGCAATGCGGCCGAGCGCGGGATCGCGCCGGGCCTTGTCGCCGATCGCGCGTGCCGTCTGCATGGCGTCTTTCAGGTTGCCGGCCTTGGCCTGACCCTCGGCAATGGCGACCAGCACTTCGTCGCGCAAACGCCCGGGCTTGATCGACGGCGCGATTGTCGCGGCTTCCGCCAGGTTGTCCGCCTTGGCGTAAGCCGCGGCGACGACGGCGAGCGCCTCGACGCGGCGATCCGTGTCCCTGATGAGCTGCGCGGCCCGCGAGGCTTCGGGAATCCGGCCCGCCTTGGCGAGCGCGTCGGCGACGTCGCCGCGCGTGCTGTCGCGCCAGAACTCGTCCTTGATGGATTGGGCAAGGCGCAGGGCTGCGTCGGCATTGCCGGCCCCCGCTTGCGCCACGGCAATGCGGCTGAGCGCGGGATTGCGCCAGAACGGGTCTTTGATCGAGCGCGCGACCTCGAGCGCGTCGGCCGCATGATCCCCCTTGGCCAGCGCCTCGGCGATGGCGAGGAGCGCGGTCGTGCGCGCACCCTCGTCGGTGACGGACTGCGCGATTTTCAGCGCTTCGGCGACCTTGCCGGCGCTCGCCGCGATCCCGGCGACCGTGCCCAGCGCCTCGGCCCGCGTCGCGTCGCTGGTGATCGCGTGGGCGAGCTTGAGCGCGTCGGCGATCTCGCCCGCCTTCGCCAAAGCGGACGCGAAGCCGTTGCGCGCGCGGTCGCGCAGGCCCGGGTCCTTGATCGGCTGCACGAGCCGCGGAGCGAAGTCCTTTTGTCCGGCCTTGACCTGCGCCTCGACCACGAGATCGAACGGAAAGACGAGGCCTTTGACGGCCCCGGCGGCGGCCAGCGCTTCTTCGATGTTGGCGACGGTCGGCTGCGCCACCGCGACGGCGCCGAGCGCGCTCGCGCGCAACGAGGCATCCCCGATCGATCGCGCCGCTCTCAGGGCGGCATCGATGCGCCCCGCGTTGGCGTGCGCTCGCCCGATCGCGTCCAGTGCCGCGTCGCGCGACCGTCCGGGAGGGATGGTTTCCGCCAGCCGCCCGGCCTCGTCGAGATCGCCCTCCTTGGCCTGCGCCGCCGCGATAACGCCAAGCGCCTGGGCGCGACGGTCGCCGTCTTCGATCGGCTCCGCCGCCCGCAGCGCCGGGGCGATCCTGCCGGCCTTCGCCTGCGCCGTGGCGATGTCGCTCAGCGTGGCGTCGCGCCACAGCGCATCGGTGATGGATTGTGCAAGCCGCAGAGCTTCGTCGACCCGGCCGGCGTCCGCTTCGATCGTGGCGATCTGGCCGAGCGCCTGGGCGCGTGCGCCGTCGTCCTTGATCGCCTGGGCGGCCGCCAGGGCTTGCTGCAGGACGCATGTTCGGTTCGGCGCCGCGGGGCATGGTTGCGCCCGCGCCGGACCGGCGACGGTCATGATGGCGGCAATCGCGGCGATGAGCGCGCGTGCAAGCATCGCCTGCCTCGTGGGCGTCGCGCCGGCGTCGCGAGCCTATTCCTGCTCTAGCCGCCGGTGCGCTGGCCGCTCCAGGTGCCGGCGCACGCGCCGGACGACGATTGCCCGCGGAACGTTCCGCCGCCGGTGCCGCGCCCCAACCGGCCGGAGCCGACCGCGCTGCTGCCGCTGCTGGACACGCGGACATAGACGGCGCCCTTGCCGCTGACTCGCCCGGAAATTTGGGCGTCGCCGCCGGAATAACGGACGACCCCGTTCACGATCTGCAGGGCGTATTGATAGGTTCCGCCCTGGCACGCGCCGCTGCGGCCGGATACGACCACGTTCCAATTCCCGTCATAGGCCGAACGGGCCTGGGCGAGGTCCGCGAAAGCGAGCACGCACGCCGCACCCATCGCAATCGTCGCAAGCCTGCAGGCAATCATGTAATCCCTCCTCCTTGTGCTGATGGTAAGTCATTCGTCGGCCCACCGGCCAAGCAGGTTCAAGGTTCCTTGATGGATTTTTGCAATTCGCGCCCGCCTGCCGGTACTGCCGCACTATTGCAGATGGTCCGGCCCGATGCCAGGACCGCCCGGCCTGCAGCGAGCAAAACATCGCGCCCGCGCGCTGTCAGCGGTCGCCGCGCCGGGCCAGCGGCAGGCGTGAAATTCCACATTGTGCAAGGGTTTACGGCGAGGACTTCAAACGCCGTGCGGTGGAACCATCGGGCTGCCGCGGCGCTTATCTAGGCGACAGACTTGAAAGGTGTCCCATGGGTAAGGTCAAAACGCATCGCGCTGGCGATCCCCAGCCGGAGCCGCCCCACCCGGGGCGGGATTTTCCCCCGCCGCCGATCGACGAACCGCCGGAGGATCCCGGCCAACCGCCGGTGCGCGATCCGCCGCTCCGCCCGGAGGGCGAGCCGGCGAAGATCGCGTGAGCGCGACAGGCGTGCGTCGGATCACGGGAGATGTGCGATGACATACCAAGGTGAAAGACTGCGCGACGAGCATGCGTCGGCGCCGGTTGAAACGCCGACCGAGGCGCGCCAGGGCGTCGTCGGCCACAACGTGCGCTACGTCCTTTACTGGAGCCTGGGCGGTCTGGTGCTGATCTTCGCCCTGGTCTATCTCGTCTTCCTGAAGTGATGCGCCGACGCGTGCGGCGGGACTATTTCTTCGCCGCTTCGGGAAGGTGCAGCCTGATCATTTCGATCATGCGGTCGGCCGCGGTGCCGGGCGGAAAGAAGCCGATGTATTTTCCGGTTTCGTCGACCAGATAAATGAACGAGGAGTGGTCGATCACGTAATCCGGGCTGCCGGGCGGGAATTTGGCGTAATAGACCTTGTAGGCGACGGCGACCCGCCGGATCTCTTCGGCGCTGCCGGTCAGGCCGATGAGCCGCGGGTGGAACAGCGGCACGTAATCGGCGAGATGCGCGGGCGTGTCGCGCGCGGGATCGAGGGTGATGAAAAGCGGCTGAACCGCTGCGCCCGCCGGCCCCAATCCGTCGATCGCCAGGCCGATCTGTTGCAGGTCGGTCGGGCACACGTCCGGGCAATAGCTGTAGCCGAAGTAGATCAGCAGCAGTTGGCCGCGGAAATCCCCGTCGGTGCGCGGCTTGCCGGCGTGGTCGACGAGGGCGAACGGCCCGCCGATCGGGCCGCGGTTCCACATCAGATCGTCCATCAGCCGCGCGGCCGATGTTTCGTCGGGCGTCTGCGCCCGCGACGGCCAACCCGGGCCGGCCAGCAGGAGACCGGCCGCAAGGCCGAGGATGCGCCTTCGGCTCGCGATCACGCGCCGAAATTGAGCCGCGCCGCTGCCGAGGCCAGCAGCAGCTTGTCCGGCATGATTTTCTTGACGGAATCGACGAAGGTCTGCCCGCTGCAGTGCATGGGCACGACCACGTCCGGCTCGAAACCCTTCAGCTCGGTGACGACCTGATCGGTGTAGTCGGGCGTCGCCGGGCCCAGGTGGAAGCCGCCGATCAGGGCGTGCAGCTTCTTGACGCCGGAAACTTCCTGCGCCTGCCGGACGGTGTTGAGAATGCCGACGTGGCCGCACGAGGTGATGACGACGAGGCCGCGGTCCTTCACGTTGAAGCAGGTCGCGTGCTCGTGGGTGTGCTCGTCCGGGACGACCTTGCCCTGCAATTCCGCCGCGGTGAAATGCGTGTACTGGGCGGCATCGCACCCGAGGCCGTCCTTGATCCCGTACTCGACGAAGGTGTTGGGCAGGACCTTCTCGATGCCGGAGCGCTTGATCTGCCCGGTGGTGAAGGCGTGGCCGCCGATCACGGTCGGGTGCTCGCACAGCACGGTCGCGACCTTCTGCGCCGCCAGCGCGCGTCGGTCGAGGGTGCCGAAGTCGGTCAATTGGCCGGGCGCCCCGGTGAGGCGATGGCAGAAGTTGTCCTCGCCGCCGGCGTAAAGCTTGACGTCCGCCGGAAGCGCGCCGCGGTGCTTGTCGAGGAACCCCATCAGCCCGCCGTAATGATCGAAATGGCCGTGGCTGACGATCATCGCGTCGATCTTCTTCACGTCGACGCCCATGATGCCCATGTTGTTGATGAGCACGTCGGGCGTGTAGCCGAAGTCGAGCAGAAGGGTGCGGGGCTCGTTGCCGCGCTGGGATTCGAGCCACAGCGACAGGCCCCACTGGGTGTGAATCACGTTGGGGAATCCGGCCGACACCGGCGTCGGCTGCACGCTCACGCCGTTGACCGTGCCGGGACGCAGGAAAAGATTGTGCGTGGAATCGACGAGCACCCGGATCGAGAGCTTGTCCACCACCGGCACGTCGATCGGCGCCGCCGCCGCCAGCTCGACGCACGTGAAGCCGCCGGCGGCCGCTCCCGCGAGCGCCGCGGTGCCTGCGAGGAACTCGCGCCGTCCGAGCTTACGGTTCATGTCGGTCTCCGTTGGATTGGAAAACGCCAAGCATAGTCACAGCCGGATCGTCACAGCGGGATCGTCACAGCGGGATCGCCAGCAGCGTGTCGATCTGCCGGCTGTCGAGGATCACGATTTTTTCGATGAAGCGCAAGCCGGAATCGGCCATGGCGACGCGGTCCTCGTAGCGCCCGGTGGCGAACAGGATCGTCTCCCCGGTGTGCATGATGCGCGCGACCAAAAAATTCGAGACCGCGCGCACGATCCCGTTTTCCGCCGGCTCGATCAGCATGGCGCCCACGACGTGACGGTAGCGCTGGCTCTCGTAGACATTGGCGTTGCGCAGCGAATTGATCCGGTCGCGCATCATGGCGCGCGAGGTGGTGGACATCAGGCTCAGCGGCAGCCCGCGCGCGACGTTTTCCGCGGTGGTGATGTGGTAGCGGCCGTCGTCGGTGAAGAAGTCCGGCCATTGCTCCAGCCGGTCGTCGTCGATCGCGTGCACGTAGCGGGCGTTGAGGTCCTGGACCTGGAAGTGCAGCTCGATGTTCATGCGATTTTCCTGCCCCTGAGCCGCGCGGGTCACAACCCCATGTGGCCGCGATAGTCCTTCCAGAAGCCGCGTACCGCCGCTTCGGTGACGCGGTTGTCCTCCGAGGCGGTGCCGTGGCCGCCCATCTCGACGACCGAGAGCTCGTCGGCGGCGGCGCGGGCCGAGCGCTGCACGAAGCCGGTGGCGGCGCCGTCTTCCATGGAAATATATCCGGCCGGCCCGATCAGGTTGGCCTGGCGCAGCCGCAGCTCGGTCAGCGCCTCGTCGTCGGTGACGAAGCCGAAGCAGGTCCACACCAGCTCGGTTTTTTCCAGGCCCTGCGGCACCACGCGGCGCACCGCCAGGCTGTTCCTGATCTGCTGCAGCACGAAACCCGGGAACACGCCGAGGATCTGCAGCCCGACGCCGTCGCCGTACTCGTCGACCGTGGTGAGCAGCTCCGGCGCCTCCAGGTGGAAATCGTCCTGGGCGGAGCGCATGCCGGCCTGCTCGTATTCCTTGCCGGCCACGTCGGCCGCCATCGAATAGGTGGTGTGGTTGCCGCCGGCTTCGCTGATGATGACGCCGCCCTTTTGCGACAGGCGGTTGAGCCGGAAGGTGGTGAAGAACGCGTGCAGCAGGCTCGCGTGGTAGCTGTCCTTCACGTTCTCCATGTAGAGCTTCCAGTTGTTCGGCAGCACCTGGCTGTAGCCGCCGAGCAGTTTCACGGGGGCGCGCATGACGCGGCGGATGCGGGTGACGATCTCGGCGCCGAGGTAGTCGGCGAGCGGCGGCGTGTCCGCCGACAGCGTGCCGAACACGAGGCCGGCGAGCGTCTCGACGCGCAGCTTGCGCGGCCCGTGCGCCTCGGGCGTGGCGTCCTTGGGCATGCCGCCCTTGCCGCCGAGGCCGCGGCGGAAGGCGACGCCGGTCAGGTTGCCGGCGAGGTCGTAGGTCCAGTTGTGATAGATGCACACGATCTCCTTGGCCTCGCCGCGCTCGTGCAGGCACAGCAGCGAGCCGCGATGGGCGCAGCGGTTCTCGAAGGCGTGGATGGTGCCGCCGGCGTCGCGCGCGACCACGACCGGCATCTCGCCCAGGGTCGAGCGGCAATAGGTGTCGGGGCCGGGCAACTCCGCTTCCAGGCAGAGGAAGTTCCACGTCGTGCCGCGGAAGATGCGCTCCTGCTCTTGCGCGTAGAGCTCGCGGTCGGAATAGACCCAGTAGGGCACCCGCGCGAGACCTTGGGCGGGCCATTGCCGGTTGGCAGCTGCAATTGTCATGGCGATCCTCCGTCTCTTTGTTCTATCCCGGCGCGCGGCGCAAAATGTCCAAGCTCATTCGATCTTGATCCCCGCGGTCTTGATCACCTTGTCCCAGCGCGCGATCTCCTCGCCGATGAAGGCCGCGGTCGCCGCCGGATCGGTCCCGACCGGCTCGGCCGAGAGGGCCGCCAGCCGCGCGATGACCTCGGGCTGGCGTAGCGCCGCCGCGAACTCGCCGCTGATGCGGGCGGCGAGCGCGGGCGGGGTGCGCGGCGGCGCCGCGATCGCGAACCAGGTCTGCGAGGCGAATCCGGGCAGCGTCTCGGCGAGCGTCGGCACCTGCGCCAGCGCCGGCAGGCGCTGGTCGCTCGCGATCGCCAGCAGCTTGAGCGCGCCGCCGGAGACGAGGCCGAGCGATACGCCGAGATTGTCGAACATCAGGTCGACCTCGCCGCCGACGAGGCCGTTGAGCGCCGGCGCCGAGCCGCGATAGGGCACGTGCACGATGTCGACGCCCGCCGCCAGCTTGAACTGCTCCCCGGCAAGATGCGACGTGGTGCCGTTGCCCTGCGACGCATAGCTGAGCTTGCCCGGATGGGCGCGCGCGTAGGCGATCAGCTCGGCGACGGTGGCGGCCGGGACCTTCGGGTTGACCAGCAGCGCGTTCGGTATCCGCGCCATGATGGTCACCGGCACGAACGCGGCCGGATCGAACGGGAGCCGGGGATAGAGGTTCTGGTTGATGGCGAGCGGCCCGGGCGGCGTCGCCAGCAGCGTGTAGCCGTCGGGCGCCGCCAGCGCCGCCGCTTCGCCGCCGACATTGCCGCCCGCGCCGGCCCGGTTTTCGATCAGCACCGGCTGGCCCCACTTGCGCGACAGCCAATCGCCGAGGATGCGCGGCAGCACGTCGGCGCTGCCGCCCGCGGGGTAGGGCACGATGATCTTGACCGCGCGCTGGGGATAGTCCTCCCCGGCCAAGCCCGTCGGCAGGCCGGCGACGGCGGCAAGCACGAACCCGATCCAGGCCGATGCCTGCCACCGGCGCCGGACCGTCACTCGACTGATCGACTCGATCACGTATGCGTGTCCCGGCTTCGGCTGCAGCGCGCAACCGACACCCTAAACGCCCGTCCGGAACGCTGCCAGGGGCACGAGGGGGCGCGCGCGGGCTTAGCCTTTAGTCGCGTCGATACGGCCGGCTAAATTTCTTGCCTTCGGCGGCGTTTGCGGGGAAGTTTGCGCCCGGCCTCCGAGGGGAAGCCGCTGAAGCTTCGGCCGCCCGGCGCATGATCCCGAAAAGTGGGTACCGGTTTTCGGAAAAGATCATGCGCCAACAATGGAGCATGATCCCGAAAAGTGGATGAGATCATGCGCCGACAATAAGGTCGCAAGAACCGGGGACCGACGCCAAGCTACTGGAGATCCGCCCAAGATCTGTGCGGCGTGCGCAACGCCGTCGCGATCCGGGCGAACAGGGAGGATTTGCGATGCATCGGGCATTTTGGCCGTCGGTGACCGCAGGCGCGTTGCTGATCTCAGGCGCGGCGTTCGCGCCGGCCTTCGCCCAGGGATCGGCGTCGGCGACGCCCAAGCACGGCGGGATCTTGCGGATTTATCACCGTGACAGTCCGGCCAGCGCCTCGATCCTCGAAGAGGCGACATATTCGACAGTCATCCCGTTCATGCCGGTGTTCAACAATCTCGTCATGTACAAGCAGGACGTGAAGCAGAACAGCATGGACTCGATCGTGCCCGACCTCGCCGTCAGTTGGACGTGGAGCGAGGACAAGACCGAGCTGACGTTCAAGCTGCGCGAGGGCGTGAAGTGGCACGACGGCAAGCCGTTCACCGCCAAGGACGTGAAGTGCACCATGGACTTGCTGATGGGCAAGGCCAAGGACGGGCTGCGCAAGAATCCGCGCGAAGGCTGGTACGCCAACGTCAGCGAGGTCAAGGTCGCCGGCGACTTCGAGGTTGCCTTCCATCTCAAGCGGCCGCAACCGGCGCTGCTCGCGCTGCTCGCGTCCGGCTATTCGCCGATCTACCCGTGCCACGTGGCGGCGCGCGACATGCGCCTGCGCCCGATCGGCACCGGCCCGTTCAAGTTCGTCGAGTTCAAGCAGAACGAGTCGATGAAGATCGCGCGCAATCCCGATTACTGGAAGAAGGATCGCCCCTATCTCGACGGCATAGAATTCACCATCATCCCCAACCGGTCGACCGCCATACTGGCGTTCGTTGCCGGCAGGTTCGACATGACATTCCCGTCCGAGGTCTCGATCCCGCTGCTCAAGGACGTGAAATCCCAGGCGCCGCAGGCGGTGTGCGATCTGGAGCCGCTCAACGTCAGCGTCAACCTGATCGTCAACCGCGACAAGCCGCCGTTCGACAATGCCGACCTGCGCCGCGCCATGGCGCTGGCGCTCGACCGCAAGGCGTTCGTCGACATCCTGGCCGAAGGCAAGGCGGCGGTCGGCGCGTCCATGCTGCCGCCGCCCGAGGGCGTGTGGGGCATGCCGCCCGAGATGCTGAAAACCATCCCGGGCTACGGCGACGACGTGCAGGCGAATCGCGCCGAGGCGCGCAAGCTGATGGAGAAGGCCGGCTACGGTCCCGACAAGCGCCTGCCCGTGAAGGTGTCGACCCGTAACATCGCCGGCTACCGCGATGCAGCGGTGATTTTGATCGACCAGCTCAAGGACGTCTACGTCGACGGCGAGCTGGAGGTGGTCGAGACCAGCAACTGGCACGCCAAGGTCACCCGCCACGACTACGCGGTCGGCCTCAACCTGACCGGCAACTCGGTCGACGATCCGGACCAGAATTTCTACGAGAATTACGCCTGCGGATCGGAGCGCAATTTCACCGACTATTGCAACAAGGACCTGCAGAAGCTGTTCGACCGGCAGTCGAGCGAGGTCGATCCGGTCAAGCGCAGGCAGATTGTCTGGGAAATCGACAAGAAGCTGCAGGAGGACGTGGCGCGGCCGATCATCATGCACATGCGCCAGGCGACCTGCTGGTGGCCTAAGGTGCACGGCGTCACCGTCATGTCGAACAGCCACTACAACGGCTGGCGCTTCGAGGACGCGTGGCTCGACAATTGATCGTTAGTCTTATCCATGTGCTCGTCATTCCGGAAGCCGAGCGAAGCGAGGCTGTCCGGAATCCATAACCACGAATCGTGAGTATGGATTCCGGGCTCGCGGCCGCCGGCCGCGCCCCGGAATGACGACCGGGTAAATGAGGGAACAGGTCGTGGGAGCTTACGTCGTCCGGCGTTTCCTGCTGATGCTCCTGACGCTGTTCGGGATCTCGGTGATCATCTTCGTGCTGCTGCGCGTGATGCCGGGCAACATCGTCGACGTGCTCTTTGACGCCGCCGGCTACGTCAATCCGCGCGAGAAGGCGAAGATCGAGGCGGAACTCGGAATCGACCAGCCGATCGCCGTCCAATACGCCACCTGGATCGGCGGCCTCGCGCGCGGCGACCTCGGCTATTCCTACGTGTCCGAGCGGCCGGCGCTCGAGGAGATACTGCCGCGCATTCCGGTGACCGCCAAGCTCGCCGCCCTGGCGCTCGCCTTCGCGGTGCTGATCGGCGTGCCGCTCGGGGTGATCAGCGCGGTGCGGCAGGACTCCGGTCTCGATTATCTGTTGCGCGTGCTCAGTCTCACCGGCCTGTCGATGCCCTCGTTCTGGCTGGGGCTTCTGATCCTGATGGCGTTCGTCGCCTATTTCGGCACCATCCCGATCTACACCGAGCCGCCCGCGACGGTCTGGCAGGAGCTTTTGCTGCTGAGCGTGCCGGCGGCCGCGGTCGGCTTCCGCAGCTCCGCCCTGATGATGCGCCTCACGCGCTCGTCCATGCTGGAAGTGCTGCGCCAGGACTATATCCGCACCGCCCGCGCCAAGGGCGCGCCCGAGCGCAGCGTCAACTATCACCACGCGCTGCGCAACGCGATCCTGCCGGTCGTCACCGTGATCGGCATCGAGGCGGCGTTCCTGATGGGCGGGCTCATCATCACCGAAACGGTATTCAACGTGCCGGGCGTCGCCCGTTACCTCGTCACCGCGCTGACCCAGCGCGATTACCCGATCGTGCAGAACCTGGTGATGTTCGTCGCGGTGATCGTCGTGCTGATCAATTTCCTGGTCGACATGCTCTACGCCGTGCTCGACCCGCGCATCAAATATTCCGGGAGCTGACCGTGAGCGCCCTCGACTTCGATGCGGAACTTGCGCGGGCCGGCGCCAACGCCCGTGGTCGGCTGGCGCGTCTGCGCCATCTCGCCCGCCGCTATCCGCTCGGCGCGGCCGGAGCGACGATCATGGGGCTGTTCGTGTTCGCGGCCGTGTTCGCCGACGTCCTCACCGCATACGATCCGCTCTCGACCAATGCGGCGCAGTCGCTCTGCCGGCCCGGTCCGGCGCACTGGCTCGGCTGCGACAATTTCGGCCGCGACGTCTTGAGCCGCATCATCTTCGGCGCCCGCATCTCGCTCGCGGTCGGCATCGGCTCGACCATGATCGGCAGCGGGTTCGGCATCGTGATCGGCCTCGCGTCGGGCTATCTCGGCGGCTGGGTCGATCTCATCGTCCAGCGCGTCATGGACATCCTGCAGGCGCTGCCGCTCCTGGTGCTCGCCCTGGTCATGGCGGCGGCGCTCGGGCCGTCGCTGCAGAACACCATCATCGCCATCGCGATCCCGCTCATCCCCTACGTCGCGCGGGTGATCCGTTCCAACACCCTGGCGCTGCGCGAGCTGCCGTTCATCGAAGCCGCCAAGGCGGTCGGCATGCGCGAGTTTCGCATTGCCGGACGCCATGTGCTGCCCAACACGCTGGCGCCCCTGATCGTCCTCGCCACGGCGCAGCTCGGCTCGGCGATCCTGACCGAGGCCTCCCTGTCGTTCCTCGGGCTCGGCGTGCCCGAGCCGTTCCCGTCGTGGGGCCGCATGCTCTCGCAGTCGGCGGCCGAATATGTGCGCACCGCGCCCTGGCTCGTGGTCTTTCCCGGCATCGCCATCAGCCTCGCGGTGTTCGGCACCAACCTGCTGGGCGATGCGCTGCGCGACATGCTCGACCCGAGGCAGCGCAGCTGAATGAGCGAACGGCTCCTCGATGCGGCGACCCAGGCGCGTCCGGCACCCGCCGACGGCAACGCGCCGGTGCTCGACGTCGCCGGGCTCAAGACGTTCTTCTTCACCCGGCTCGGCATCATCAAGGCGGTCGACGACCTGTCGTTCACGCTGCGGCCGCGCGAGACCCTGGCGATCGTCGGGGAATCCGGCTGCGGCAAGAGCATGACGGCGCTCTCGGTCCTGCGCCTCATTCCCGACCCGCCCGGCCGCATCGTTGCCGGCACGATCGCGCTCGACGGCAGGGATCTGCTCAAGCTCGACGACGCGCAGATGCGCGCCGTGCGCGGCAACGACATTTCGATGATCTTCCAGGAGCCGATGACCTCGCTCAATCCGGTGCTGACCATCGGCAGCCAGATCAGCGAGACGGTGCGGCTGCATCAGGACCTGTCGACCTCCGCCGCCCGGGAGAAGGCGGTGGACATGCTGCGCCGCGTGCGCATCCCCGAGCCGGAGCAGCGCGCGAACGAGTATCCGCACCAGCTGTCCGGCGGCATGCGCCAGCGCGCCATGATCGCCATGGCGCTCGCCTGCAACCCCAAGGTCCTGTTGGCCGACGAGCCGACCACCGCGCTCGACGTCACCATCCAGGCGCAGATTCTCGACCTGATGCTGGTTCTGCAGCAGGAGTTCGGCACGGCGATCGTCCTCATCACCCACGATCTTGCGGTGGTGGCGGAAACCGCGCAGCGGGTGATCGTGATGTACGCCGGCCGCAAGGTCGAGGAGGCGGACGTCGAGGCGCTGTTCGAGGAGCCGCTGCATCCCTACACCCACGGCCTGCTGGCTTCGATCCCGCGTCTGACCAGCATGGGCGGCGGGCCGGTCGCCGCGAGCGGGCGCCTCAAGGAAATTCCCGGGATCGTGCCGCCGCTCAATCGCCTGCCGGCCGGTTGCGTGTTCGCGCCCCGCTGCCCCTTGGCCGACGCCCCCTGCCGGGTGGACTATCCGCCGCTGGAGCAGAAGCGGCCCGGCCACTGGGCCGCCTGCTGGCACTCCGAGCGGCTCGCCGGAGGCGGCCTGTGAACGCCACGCCGGTGCTCGAAGTCGAAGGCCTCAAGAAGCACTTCCCGGTGAAGAAGGGCGTGATCCGCCGCACCGTCGGGCAGGTCTACGCGGTCGACGGGGTGAGCTTCCAGGTCGGCGAGGCCGAGACCCTCGGGCTGGTCGGCGAAAGCGGCTGCGGCAAGTCGACGGTCGCGCGCACCGTGCTCCGTCTGCTCGAGCCGACCGCCGGCACCATCCGGCTCGGCGGCCACGACATCACCCGCCTGAGCAAGGCGGCGCTGCGGCCGCACCGGCGCGAGATGCAGATCATCTTCCAGGACCCGTTCTCCTCGCTCAACCCGCGCATGTCGGCCGGCGACATCGTCGGCGAGCCGCTGGAAGTGCACGGCCTCGTCCGCGGCCGCGCCAAGGCCGAGCGCATCGCCGAGCTGTTCGAGCAGGTGGGCCTCAGCCCGGCGCAGATGAAGAGCTTTCCGCACGAGTTTTCCGGCGGTCAGCGCCAGCGCGTGTCGATTGCCCGCGCGCTCGCGCTCAATCCCAGGCTGATCGTCGCCGACGAGCCGGTCTCCGCCCTCGACGTGTCGATCCAGGCGCAGGTGATCAATCTGATGATGGACCTTCAGCGGGAGAAGAAGCTCTCGTATCTTTTCATTGCCCACGGCCTCGCCGTGGTCGAGCACATCAGTCACCGCATCGCGGTGATGTACCTGGGCAAGATCGTCGAATACGCCGACAAGACGACCCTGTTCCGCGATCCGCTGCACCCCTACACCGAGGCGCTGCTGTCCGCGGTGCCGGTGCCCAACCCCCGGCTCAAGCGCGCCAAGCGGCATCTCGCCGGCGACGTGCCGAGCCCGGTCAACCCGCCGCCCGGCTGCCCCTTCCACACCCGCTGCGCCTACGCTGAGGCGCGCTGCCGCACCGCCGTCCCGCCGTTGCGCGAGGTCGGCCCGGGCCACTGGGTCTCGTGCCACCTGCGCGGCTGAATCGACCGCCGGTACCCGGGAACCGAATTCCCTTGAGCCGCTTAACCCCTTAGGCTCCGATCGACGGCGCGTGCCATCTGCACCGCGTAGAGGCAAGGATGGCAAGCGCGGTTTCCTTCTCCCACGTCGAAATTCCCCGCCGCCTGCGGGCGCTGGTCAGGGCGCGCGAGACGAGCCTCGTCTTTCTCGCCATGCTCGTCGGCGCGGCCTCCGGCGTGGTGGTGCTCGGCATGAGCGCCATCGTCGACGGCATGCACGCGCTGTTCTTCGGCCTGCCGCTGGGGACGCGATTGTCGGCGGTGAGCGAGCTCGATCCGCGCCTCGCCGTCGGCGTGCCGTGCGTCGGTGGTCTTCTGTTCGGCCTCGCCAGCATGGGGCTGGCGCGCTGGCGCTCCGGCCGGGAAGTCGACCCCATCGAGGCCAACGCGCTGCACGGCGGACGCATGTCGATCATCGGCAGCCTCATCGTCGCCGCACAGACCGTGTGGTCGAGCGGGGTGGGCGCTTCGGTCGGCCTCGAGGCCGGCTACACCCAGCTGGCAAGCGGCCTGGCATCGCGGCTCGGCCGTGCGTTCCGCCTGCGCCGCCGCGACCTGCGCGTGCTGGTCGGCTGCGGAGCGGCCGCCGGCATCGCCGGCGCGTTCGGGGCGCCGCTCGGCGGCGCCTTCTACGCCTTCGAGCTCGTGATCGGCAGCTACTCGGTGGCGAGCCTCGCCCCGGTCGGCGCCGCCGCGGTGATCGGCTACCTGGTGGTGGCGCAGTTCGAGCGGGTCGATCTCGGCATCACGGCGTCGACCGCGGTCGGCGCCCCCGACTTGCTCATCGCGGCGCTGCTCGGCGTGCTGGCGGCGGGCTTCGGGATCGCCATGATGCGCGCCGTCGGCTATTGCGAGGCGCTGTTCCAACGCCTGCGCGTTCCATTGCCGTTGCGCACCGGGCTCGGCGGCCTGGCGGTCGGGCTGCTGGCGATCGTGTCGCCGCAGGTGATGTCGTCCGGCCACGGCGCGCTGCATGTCGCCGCCATGCTCGGGCTTCCGCTCGGCACCATCGCGCTGGTGTTCACGCTCAAGGCGGTGGCGTCGGTCGTCTCGCTCGGCTCCGGCTTCCGCGGCGGCCTGTTCTTTGCCTCGTTGCTGCTCGGCGCCCTGGGCGGCCAACTGGTGTGCGCCGGCCTCGCGACGGTGCTGCCGGGCCTGCCGCTCAACCCGCAAGCCTATGCGATCATCGGCATGGGCGCGTTGTCGGTGTCCATCATCGGCGGCCCGCTCACCATGACCTTCATCGCGCTCGAGAGCACCGGGGACCTGTGGCTGAGCGCCGCCGTGCTCATCGCCGTCATCATCTCGGCGCAGGTCACCCGCGAGGTGTTCGGCTATTCGTTCGCCACCTGGCGCTTCCATCTGCGCGGCGAGACCATCCGCAGCGCGGCGGACGTCGGCTGGATCCGCGACCTCACGGTCGGCCGCATGATGCGCCGCGATCTGCAGACCGTGCCGGTCGACACCTACGTGTCGGATTTCCGCGAGGCCTTTCCGCTCGGCTCGACCGGGCAGGTGGTGGCGGTCGACGACGACGGCCGCTACGCCGGCATGGTCGTCGTCGCCGAGGCGCACGCCAAGGAGCTCGCGGACTCGCTGCCGCTGCGCGAGATCCTCCGCCACGTCGACGACGTGCTGCTGCCGGAAATGACCGTGCAGGAGGCGGTGGCGGTGTTCGACCGGGCCGAGACCGAGGCGCTCGCGGTGGTCGACGCGCCGACCACCAAGCGCGTCATCGGGCTGCTCAGCGAAGCGCACGCGCTGCGCCGCTACACCGAGGAATCCGAGCTGCACCGGCGCGAATTGCTGGTCGACGCGTGATCGCGCGTCGCGTCAAATCTCGAACTCGATCCCGATTTCCATGATCTGCGCGCTCGGGATCATGAAGAACGCGCCCGGCCGCTGGGCGTTGTGGTGCATGAACGCGAACAGCTCTTCGCGCCACCGCGCCATGCCCGAGCGCCGGCCGGACGGAATGATCGTCTCGTGCCCGGTGTAGTAGGTCACCCGGTGAAGGTCACACGCCGTGATCAGCCCGCGCGCGGCCGCGGTTTCGAGCCCCCGGGGGACGTTGGGCCGTTCCATGAAGCCGAAGTGCAGCTCGACCCGCGTGATGCCTTCGGAGAGCGGCGTGACCGTGGCCCGATCTTCCTCCGCCACCCGCGGCGTTTCCGTCATCGTCGCGGCGACGAGCAGCACCCGCTCGTGCAGGACGTGGTTGCACTTGATGTTGTGCGAGAGCGCGAGCGGCACGCCCTTCGCCATGCGGCCGAGGACGACCGCCGTGCCCGGGAAGCGAAACGGCGGATCGGCCTTGAGCTGTTCGATGAACGCCTTGGAGGGCAGGCGCACCTCCAGGCGGACCGTATCCATGATCTCCTCGCCCTTGCGCCACGTGAGCATGAGGAAGGCGATGATGAGGGCGATGAGCAGCGGGAACCAGCCGCCGTCCAGGAGCTTGGTCGAGGTCGACGCGAAAAACACCAGGTCGAGGACGAGCAGGCTGCCGTTCACGCCATAGACGACGAGCCGGTTGTATTTCCAATGCAGGGCGACGAACGTCGCCATCAGGGTCGTGATCGCCATCAGCAACGACACGGCGATGCCGAAGGCTCCCGCCAGGGCGTCGGACGAGCCGAAGCCGATCACGGCGACAAGCGTTGCGACCGCGAGTGCCCAGTTCACGAACGGGACGTAGATCTGGCCGATCTCCTGGCCGGCTGTGTGGACGATGTTCATGCGCGGCAGGAAGCCGAGCTGAATGGCTTGCTGGGTGAGCGAATAGGCCCCGGAGATGATCGCCTGGGAGGCGATCACGGTCGCGACCGCCGCCAGCGCCACCAGCGGGTAATGCGACCACGCCGGGGCGAGCTGGTAGAACGGGCTGTCGATGGCGCCCGGATTGGTGAGCAGCAGTCCCCCCTGGCCGAAATAGTTCAGGGTGAGCGCCGGCAGCGCCACCGCGAACCAGGCGACCCGGATCGGGAACGGGCCGAAGTGGCCCATGTCGGCGTAGAACGCCTCGCCGCCGGTCACCGCCAGGAAGGCGCCGCCGATCACCGCGAACGCCAACGGCCCGGCATGCCAAAGATATGTGACCGCCGGCAGCGGGCTGAGCGCGCCCAGCACCACCGGCGCCCGGGCAATCCCCACGATGCCGAGAATCCCGATCACCACGAACCAGGCCAGCATGACGGGTCCGAAAATGCCGCCGATCCACGACGTGCCCTTGCGCTGGATCATGAACAGCAGCACCAGGATCGCGACCGTCAGCGGGACGACGATGCGCTCCGTCTGGGGTGCGTAGATCTTCAGCCCCTCGATGGCGCTGAGCACGGAAATCGCCGGCGTGATGGCGCCGTCGCCGTACAGGAGGGTCGCCCCGATGAGGCCGACCACGACCATGGCGGCACGCCGTCGGCTCTGCTTGGCGCGGCGCGGGCTGATCAGCGCGAGCAGCGCCAGGATGCCGCCCTCGCCGTGATTGTCGGCGCGCATGATCAGGATCGCGTACTTGATGGAAATGACGATGATCAGCGACCAGAAGATCAGCGACACGATGCCGAGCACCGCCTCGGGCGACACCTGTCCGGCCGGGCTTGCGGCCTTGGCGGCCACGTTGAGCGTGTAGAGCGGGCTCGTCCCGATGTCCCCGAACACGACACCCATGCAGGCGAGCGCGGCGGCCGGCCAGGCGCCGTGGGTCCCGTGCGCAACGCCGTTCCGTGCGATCGCCGTCATGGGCGCCCCCTTGGCCGCCCAAATCCTAGCGCAATATTCCGGCTCCGACGCACCAGAATTACGGCCTAGGCCGGCGGCCGTCTGGCCCGGTCCTGCCGCGGCTGCTATTGTGCCGGCCGCATCATGGGGCTTTGGGTCGAAGCGCAAGCGCGGAGCAGCGCCAATGCAATTTGCCGTCGGCTTCAAGCAGCAGGGAAAATCGGGTCACGCCCTCGTCGACGGCGAGGACGCGCTGATCGCCGCCCTCAAGGTCAAGCTGGAGCGCCCGGAAGCGGAGATCATGTACGTGCGGCGGGCGAACCGGCGCGGCGACACGCGAAATCCCGCGCGCGGGCTCGCCGGCGAGCGGCGTTGAGGCGCATGCGCCAGCCTTCGCTGCGCCGGCTGCGGCCGATCTGCCTCCAGCTGCCGGAAGCGCAGGAGCGCGAAACCTGGGGCGAGGCGACGTTTCGCGTGCGTGAGAAGATCTTCTGCATGCACATCGCCGACGCGGACGAGCCGGCGCTGTGGTGCAAGGCGCCCTCCGGCAGCCAGGACATCCTGGTCGGGGCCGATCCGAAACGCTTCTTCGTGCCGCCCTATGTGGGCCACAAGGGCTGGGTCGGCATGCGTCTCGACCAGCGGGTCGACTGGCGCGAGGTCGCGGCGCTGGTCGTGCGCAGCTATCGCCTGACGGCGCCGAAGAAGCTGGCCGCACGGCTGGCCGGCGATTGAGACGACATCAAATCGAACCACGGCAGCAAAGGAGCACGCCATGCCGGAAGTCTACGTCTATGCCGTCGAGGGCCGCACCATCGACCAGAAGCGCAGCCTGGTGAAGGACATCACCGACGCGGTGGTGCGCAATTTCAAGGTCCCGGCGGACGCCGTGATGGTGCAGATCATGGAGGCTGCCAAGGACACGAAGGCCAAGGGCGGCGTGCTGTTCAGCGACCGGCCGCCGGGAGCATGATCCCGAAAAAGCCTCGCGCCGAACGTGATCCGGGGTAGGTACCGGTTTTCGACTCGAAGAAAAGTCATCCCGATTTAGGCCGCCCAAACAGCCGGGCGTCGAATGGGATCGGTTGCCGCGTAACGACGGCGATCCGTGCGGCCTCGGGATGCAGGGGGTTGAGCAGATAATTGTACGCCGCCGGCACGATTACCGACGGTACGCGCAAGAGGGCGGTGCGCCGTTCTCGGAACCAGGCGCGCGTGAGCTTGCGCGTTTCCTGCGGCGCATGCCTCCAATTGACGATGCGGGCGGCGAGTTCGGCCTCGGCGAGGTCCTCGGCCAAAACACCATCCGGAACCTCGACGGCGAGCAGCTGATAATGGGACGGGAGGTCTTCCGGGTCGATTTCGAGATGAACGAGCGTTTCGAGGAGGGCGAGAGCGGCGTGTTCGGCCAGGTAGACGGCCGGTCGGCCGCGCTCGTGCCAGCGGCCCTCGACGCGGCGCCCGCCCTCTCCCGATAAATCCGTGTGGTTCGAGACGCGCCAGAGCCGCATGCGTCAGCAAAGGATGCCGCTGTCGATGCGATAGAGCATCTCCTCGACGCGCCGCGCCCCGGCCTCGCTGGCGAGATAGGCCAACGGCGTCGCGCGGCCGAGCGCGCGCTTGGGCTTGCGCAGCCATCGGCGCGCCTTCGACTTGTCGCCGAAGGTTTGCTCCGCAAGCTCGGCCACGCGCGCCAGCCGGATCGCCCGGTCGGTTTCCTCGACGGTCAGCGGCTCGCGGCGCTTCAAGCGCCGGGCAAAGGTGCGCCGGGGCAGTACCAAGGCAAAAATTTCGTCGTGCGAATACCCGCGGTCTTCGAGCGACCAGAGCGCCGCAGGTGTCGCCCGCGCGGCGGGCGCGTGCGGATGACCCTCGACCGGAATCGCCTCTACCAGCATGGCTTCGTCGTGATCGTAGGCGTGCGAGGGCGATCGAAAGCCCCCGAAGCCGGCCTCGCCCTCAGTTGGGGCGGGCGACGATCGGCCCGCGGGACCTGCTTTTGCGCCCGAACGAGACCCCCGCCGGGATGGTGTCTTTGGCTTTTTCATTTTGGCCATTTTGCACGCTAACAACGCAAAATGGCACAAACCGCGTGGCGTGTCGAGGGGAGCCGAGACGTACTCCCAGGCGCCGCCGCACGAATTGCTGCCCACGCGGCACCTTCTCGAAGTAGAATCCGCGGGGGGAGCGGCAATGCTCGGAGCGGCAATGCTCATCGTCGACGCGCAGATCCATCTGTGGAGCAAGGGGACCACGCTGCCGCCGCATCGCGCGGACCCTTATCTCATGGACGAAGCGCTGCGCGACATGGACGCGGCCGGCATCGACCGCGCCCTGATCCATCCGCCGAGCTGGGATACGGATTCGAACGAGCTGGCCGTGCAGGCGGTGCGCGCCCATCCCGCGCGCTTCGCCATCCTCGGCCGGTTCGCGCTCGACCGTCCCGAGAGCCGGTCGCTGATCGACGCGTGGAAGAACCGGCCCGGAATGCTCGGCCTGCGCTTTACCTTTCTGCAGCCGCACATGAAGACGTGGCCGACCGACGGCACCATCGACTGGCTGTGGCCGGCGGCGGAGCGGGCGGGCATCCCGATTGCGCTGCTTGCGACCGAGTTCCTGCCGCTGATCGGCGAGATCGCCCGGCGGCATCCCGGGCTCAAGCTGATCGTCGACCACATGGGCTCGGTGCGCCGCGCCAAGGACGATGCGGCGTTCGTGCACCTGCCGGAGTTGCTGGCGCTCGCCAAGCATCCGAACATCGCCGTCAAGGCGACCGGCGGCCCCGGCTACGCCGGCGACGCCTATCCGTTCCGCAGCCTGCAGCCGCGCTACCGGGCGATCTACGACGCGTTCGGGCCCAACCGCATGTTCTGGGGCACGGACATCACGCGGATGCCGTGCTCGTGGAAGGAATGCGTCACGCATTTCACCGAGCACTCGCCCTGGCTGCCGCAGCGCGACAAGGGGCTGATCATGGGCCGCGCGCTGTGCGACTGGATCGGCTGGAAGCAGTGACCAGTTAACAGTTATCAGTGACCAGAAGTCCCTTCTGGTCACTGATAACTGGTTACCGATCACTGCCCGTTGTCGATCGCGGCGAGCACCTTGGGCGGCGACATCGGCAGCTCGGTCAGGCGGCGGCCGATCGCGCGGTCGATCGCGTTGGCGATCGCCGCCATGGGCGGGCAGATGTTGACCTCGGCGACGCCCTTGGCGCCGTAGGGGTGGCCCGGATTGGGCACCTCGACCACCACCGGCTCGATCATCGGCAGGTCGGAAGACACCGGAATCCGGTAGTCGAGGAAGCCGGCGTTCTCCATGCGGCCCTTGGAGTCGTAGATGTATTCCTCGTTGAGCGCCCAGCCGATGCCCTGGACCACGCCGCCCTGGATCTGGCCTTCGACGTAGCTCGGGTGGATGGCGCGGCCCACGTCCTGGGCGGCCACGTAGCGCAGGATGGTCACCTTGCCGGTATCGGGGTCGACCTCGACGTCGCAGAAGTGGGTGGCATAGCCGGGCGCGACCGCCATCGGGTTGACGCCGGCCGCCGCCACGATCGGGCCGCCGGTCTGGCCGCGCTTGGCCGCGATCTCCTTGATCGACATCGGCGGGAACTCGCCGACGTTGCTGCTCGCCGGCTTGGCGTAGCCGTTCTCCCACACCACCCCTTCGGGATCGACCTTCCACAGCTTGGCGGCGCGGGTGCACAGGTCGTTGATGACCTTTTTGGTCGCCTCGACCACCGCCATGCCGGTCGCGAACGTCACGCGCGAGCCGCCGGTGACGTGGGTGTAGCCGACCGAGGCGGTGTCGGCGATGATCGGGCGGACCCGGTCGTAATCGACCCCCAGAGTTTCGGCCGCCATCAGCGCCATCGAGGCGCGCGAGCCGCCGATGTCGGGACTGCCGGTCGCCACCGTCACGGTGCCGTCCTCGTTGACGTGCACGGTGGCGCTCGACTCGCCGCCGCCGTTGAACCAGTAGCCCGAGGCGACGCCGCGCCCCTGGTTCTTGCCGAGCGGCTTCTTGTAGTCGGGATGGTTGATGAGCGCCTCGATGGTGTTGGCATAGCCGTCGTGGCCGAGCGTCGTGCCGGCAAGCATCTTGGTGCCCTTGCGCGCGGCGTTCTTGAGCCGCAGCGCGAGCGGATCCATGCCGATCTTCTGCGCCAGCGCGTCGAGCACGCTTTCCACCGCGAACGCCACGATCGGCGAGCCCGGCGCCCGATAGGCCGCGACCTTCGGCCGGTTGCTCACCACGTCGAAGCCGACGGTCCGCGCGTTCGCGAGGTCGTAGGGGGCGAACGCGCACATGCAGCCGTTCATCACCGGCGAGCCCGGGAAGGCGCCGGCCTGGTACTTCAACAGCGCGTCGGCGGCGACGATCTTGCCGTCCTTGGTGACGCCGATCTTCACCGTCATCGACGAGCCCGAGGTCGGCCCCGAGGCCTTGAACACGTCCTCGCGGCTCATCATGACCTTTACCGGGTGGCCGGACTTGCGCGCCAGCGCCACCGCGACCGGCTCGACGTAGACCACCGTCTTGCCGCCGAAGGCGCCGCCGATCTCCGCCGGATAGACGCGCAGGTCGCCCAGGTTCATGCCGAGCAGCTGGGTCGTATAGGAGCGGACCACGAAGTGGCCCTGGCTCGAGCTGTACAACTCGCTCTGGCCGTCGGCGTCGTAGCGCGCCACGCACGCCTGCGGCTCGATGTAGCCCTGGTGCACCGGCGCGGTCTTGAACGACATCTCGACCACCTCGTCGGCGGTCTTGAAGGCGGCGTCGGGGTCGCCGAGCTTGTACTCGGTGCGCTTGGCGACATTCGACGGCTTGGTCGGCGCCGGCTCGCTCCCGCGGGTGATCATGTCGTCGAACAGAAGGGGCGCGTCCGGCGCCATGGCGGCGTCCACGTCGATCACGTGCGGCAGCACCTCGTAGTCGACCTTGATCAGGGAGAGCGCCTGGTCGGCGATCGACCGGCTCATCGCCGCTACGGCGGCGACCGCGTGGCCTTCATAGAGCACCTTCTCGCGCGCCATGATGTTGCGCGTCATGTGCCAGAAATTCTGCGCCACCCGCTCGGGCCCGACATACTCGAACTTCTGCTCGGGGAAGTCCGCCGACGTGATCACCGCCTTGACGCCGGGCAGCGCCGCCGCCTTGGAGGTGTCGATCGAGCGGATGCGCGCGTGCGCGTGGGGCGAGCGCAGGATGGCGCCGACCAGCATGCCCGGCATCGCATAGTCCGAGCCGTACAGCGCGGTTCCGGTCACCTTCGGCACGCCGTCCGGACGGACTTGCCGGGTCCCCACCCATTTGTACGGCGCTACGGTCTCTTTCACGGCGACATCGTTCATGGCAGCCTCGTCCAATCGGTCATTGCGCTGGAGCGTTACGGTCGCGCGGAAGCCGGCCGAATGCAAGCGGCTTGCGGTCTGGACCGCCGGGCAAGGGTAGACTACGGTTCCGGCGCAAAATTCGTAACCCGGATGACGCCCGCGAAAGCGGGGGGAAATCCGGGGCCGATTCCCGCATATCGCTCCGCTCATGCGGGCTACACACAACGATCGTGGGAGATGCCATGCTCGCTTACACCGCTCCATCGACGGTCGAGGAGGCGGTCCGCGCGCTTGCCGGCGCCTCGGGCCTTGCCAAGGTGCTGTCCGGCGGGACCGACCTGCTGGTGCAGCTGCGTTCCGGCCGCGCCAAGCCCGCCCTGATCGTCGACACCAAGAAGATCCCCGGCATCTCCGGCATCAGCGAGCGCGACGGCGCCTTCGTGATCGGGGCCGCGACCTCCGGGGCCATGATCGGCGAGCACAAGGCCCTGCAGCGGGCCTGGCCCGGGGTGGTCGAGGCCGCGAACCTGATCGGCTCGACCCAGATCCAGGGGAGGGCGTCGCTCGCCGGCAACCTGTGCAACGCCTCGCCGGCGGCCGACAGCGTGCCGGCGCTGATCGCCGCGCGCGCGACCTGCGTGGTCGCCGGCCCCAACGGCCGGCGCGAGGTTCCGGTGGAGACCATCGTCACCGGCCCCGGGCGCACGTCGCTCGCCGCGGACGAGTTCATCGTCGCGTTTCATCTGCCCAAGCGCCCGCCGCGCTCGGGCGACGCTTATCTGCGCTTCATTCCCCGCACCGAGATGGACATCGCCGTGGTCGGCGCCGGCGTCAGCGTCATCCTCGATGCCAAGGGCGTGTGCACCGACGCGCGGGTCGTGCTCGGCGCGGTGGCGCCGACCGCCGTGCTGGTCGCCGACGCGGCGAACGCCCTGATCGGGCGCACCCTCGACGAGACGGCGCTCGCCGGGCTCGACAAGGCGGCGCGGGCCGCGTGCAAGCCGATCGACGACAAGCGCGGAACGATCGCATACCGGACCAAGGTCGCCGGCGTGATGGCACGCCGGGCGGCGACAATCGCCTACGAGCGTGCGGGAGAGCGTCAGTGAGCAAGCATCACGTATCGACCACCATCAACGGCGAGCCCACCGAGTTCCTGTGCGAGTCGCAACTGACCCTGCTCGACGTGCTGCGCGACGAGCTGCGGCTGACCGGCAGCAAGGAGGGATGCGCTTCCGGCGACTGCGGCGCCTGCAGCGTGACCGTCGACGGGCGCCTGGTCTGCTCGTGCCTGATGCTCGCGGTCGAGGCCGAAGGCCACGCGATCGAGACCATCGAGGGCATGGCGAAGGGCCACGACCTGCACCCGCTGCAGCGCAAGTTCCTCGAGCATGCGGCGCTCCAGTGCGGCTTCTGCACGCCCGGCCTGCTGGTCGCCGCCAAGGCGCTGCTCGAGCGCAATCCCGACCCGAGCGAAACCGAGACCCGCTACTGGCTCGCCGGCAATCTGTGCCGCTGCACCGGTTACGACAAGATCATCCGCGCGGTGCTCGACGCGGCCGCCGAGCTGCGGGCGCGGCCGGCCTGAAGCTTCAGCGAATAGCGAGTAGCGAATAGCGAATAGCGAATAGCGAATAGTAACCACAGAACGCTTCCTTTCTTCCTATTCGCTATTCGCTATTCGCCATTCGCGGCTGACTATTCGCCAGTTATCGAAGATCGACACCCATGAACGACAGATTTCTCAAGACCGGTGTTTTTCTCGCTCCCTTTCATGCCCTCGCCGAAAACCCCCTGCTCGCGATCGACCGCGACATGGAGCTTCTGGTCCATCTCGACCGGCTGAACTATCACGAGGCGTGGATCGGCGAGCACCACTCGGGCGGCTACGAGATCATCGCCTGCCCGGAGATGTTCATCGCCGCCGCCGCCGAGCGCACGCGCCACATCCGCCTCGGCACCGGCGTCGTCTCGCTGCCCTATCACAACCCGTTCACGGTCGCCGGGCGCATGATGCAGCTCGACTACATGACGCGCGGCCGCGCCATGTTCGGGGTCGGGCCCGGCTCGCTCATCTACGACGCGGTCAAGATGGGGCTCAAGGCCGAGGACCAGCGCCGCAAGCTCGAGGAGTCCCTCGAGGTCATCATGGAGCTGATGCAGGGCCGCATGGTGACGCGCAAGACCGACTGGTTCGACCTGCAGGAGGCGCGCCTGCAGCTCAAGAGCTACACGCAGCCGATGATGGAGATGGCGGTCGCGTCGTCGCGTTCGCCGACCGGCGCCCTGTCCGCCGGCAAGCACGGCATCGGCATGCTCTCGATCGGCGGCACGTCCGACGACGCGCTCAAGGCGCACGCCAGCAACTGGGGCGTCTACGAGGAGACCGCGCGCGCCAACGGCAAGACGCCGGACCGGCGCAAGTGGCGCATCGTCACCTTCGCGCACGTGGCGGAAACGCGCGAGCAGGCGCGGGCGGACGTCAAGTTCGGCCTCGAGGACTTCAAGCGCTATTTCAGCGAGGTCGCGACCTTCCCGATCATCCCGCCCGACATCGACACCGACCCGGCGGAATACCTGGTGTCGACCGGCCTCGCCTGCATCGGCACCCCGGAGGATTGCATCCGCCATTTCGAGCGGCTGTGGAAAGGCTCGAACGGCGGCTTCGGCGGCGTGCTGCTGCTGGCGCACAACTGGGCCGACTGGGAAGCGACGAAAAAGAGCTACGAGCTGATGGCGCGCTACGTTCACCCGCACATCCAGCGCAACGCCAACGAGCTGCGCGACTTCAGCTATGACGACGCCAAGGCCAAGTACGAGTCGGCCGGCCAGCAATCGAAGGCCGCGGTGCAGGCGGCGATCGACCGGTACCAGGCGCGCAAGGCCTGACGCGGATCGGCCGGCGGGCAAGCTGATGACCCAGGCCCTGCGCGGCGCCGACGTCGTCGCCCGTTCGCTCGAGCGGCTCGGCTGCCGGCACGTGTTCACGCTCTCCGGCAATCACATCATGTCGCTGTTCGACGCGGCGATCGAGACCAAGCTCGATCTCGTGCACGTGCGGCACGAGGCGGCCGCCGTGCACATGGCCGACGCGTGGGGACGGCTGACCGGGGAAGCCGGTGTCGCCATGGTGACCGGCGGTCCGGGACACGCCAACGCGGTCGGGGCGCTCTACACCGCGCTCGGCGCCGAGTCGCCGATGGTGCTGCTGTCCGGCCACGCGGCGACGTGGGAACTGGGGCGCGGCGGCTTCCAGGAAATCCGCCAGGCCGACATGGCGGCGCCGGTCACCAAGGCCGCGTGGACGGCGACGTCGGCGGCGACCCTCGGCCGCGACGTGGGCGAGGCGATGCGCATCGCCACGGCGGGCCGGCCGGGTCCGGTCCATCTCAGCCTGCCGTCGGATCTGCTCGAGGAGCGGGTCGAGAGCAACGCGATCGTGTGGCCCGACGCGCCCGGCGCAGCGTCGTCCGCGCCCGCGCTCACGTCCCCCATTGCCGACGCGGTGCTCGCGGCGCTCGCGGCGGCGTCGCGCCCGATCGTCTTCACCGGCCCGCAGCTCTCAGGGCCGAGCGGGCGCGCGTTGCTCGGCCGGCTGGAGGCCACGACCAAGACGCCGGCCGTCGTGCTCGAGAGCCCGCGCGGCATTGCCGACGCGACCCTCGGCGCGTTCTCCGACCTGGTGCGGCGCGCCGACCTCATCGTGCTGCTCGGCAAGGTGCTCGACTTCACCACCCGCTGGGCAACCGGGTCTGCGTTCGATCCGCACGTGCGATTGATTTCCATCGACCCGGAGGCGGCGCTGGTCGACCGCGCCGCGCGCGCGATGGGCGAGCGGCTCGTCCTCGGTTGCACCGCCGACGTCAGGAAGGCGGCGGAGACCTTGATCGCCCGTGCTGCTTCGGCGAGCACGCGCAGCGACGACTGGCTGCGCGAAGCGCGCGCCGCCCTCGACGACCGGCCCGCGGGCTGGGGCACGATCGTTGCGCACACCGCGGGCCGATTGCACCCGGCCGAGGTGTTTCGCGCGCTGCGGCCGTCCGTCGAACGAAACCCCGACACGGTCCTGATCTGCGACGGCGGCGAGTTCGCGCAATGGGGCCAGAGCATGCTGCCGGTGCGCCGCCGCCTGATCAACGGCGTAGCCGGCTCGATCGGAAGCTCGCTGTCGTTCGCCCTGGCGGCCAGGCTGCGCGACCCGGCGGCGCCGGTATTTGCCGTTCTCGGCGACGGAACCATCGGCTTCCATATGTCCGAGTTCGAGACCGCCGCGCGGCGCCGATTGCCGTTCGTCGCCGTGCTCGGCAACGACGCGCGCTGGAACGCTGAAAGCCAGATCCAGCTCAGGGACTACGGCAAGGAGCGCATGCACGGCTGCGATCTCCTGCCGGTGCGCTACGACCAGGCGGTGGCGGCGCTCGGCGGCCACGGCGAGTTCGTCGAGGCGGCCGCAGACTTGCCCGGCGCCATCGAGCGGTCGCTGGCGAGCGGCAAGCCGGCCTGCATCAACGTCATGATCGAGAGCATCGCGGCCCCGGTCATCCGCCGGTAGTCGGGGCAGCCGACCGCTCAGCCGCCGATCATGGCGAGCAGCGCCAAGGTCAGCGCGCCGCGCGGATCGGCCAACGCCGCGAGGATGGTGAAATGATCGGCGCCGTCGACCGGCAGCAGGCGGCCGGGAAGGCCGCGTTCGCTCCACGCCTGCGCATAGGCGATCGACTGGCGGCATAGCTCCGGCAATTCCCCGGTGCCGTAGGCGACGACCAGCTCCCCGGCCGTCGCCGGCAAATGCAGCAACGGGCTGTTGCGCGCGGCCTCCGCCGCGTCGAGGCCGAGCTTCGCGTTCAAATAATTGAGCCGGATCGGCTCGAGATCGTAGATGCCGCTGATCGCAAGGCCGCCGCGCACGGCGGAGAGCGGCATCGTCATCGCGGTCAGGTGACCGCCGGCCGAATGGCCGGCGACGTAGAGCCGCGCCGGGTCGGCGCCGTAATCGCCGAGATGCGCGGCGAGCCAGCCGACCGCGCGCCGCATCTCGGCGACGATGCGATCGAGCCGCGCCGCCGGCGCCAGCGTGTATTCGAGGACCGCGAGATTGATCCCGCGCGGCAGCAGGCCCTCGGCCAGGAAGGCGAAATTCTCCTTGTCGTTCATCTGCCAATAGCCGCCGTGGATGAACGCGAGGGTCGGTGCCCTGGGATCGGCGGCGAGGAACAGATCGAGCTGCTCGCGCGGGCTCTCGCCGTAGGCGAGATCGAGGTGACCGGCATGGTGGCGCCGCACCGTTGCGCTGCGCGCCGCCCAGTCGGCGACGATCGCATTGCGCGCCGGCACGGCGGCGGTGTTGTTGTAGGCGGCGTCGAGCTGGGCGCGATCCATTCCCCGGTAGAGCATGGTCAACGGCCCGCCGGATCGATGTGCCGCACCCGCGCGGCGAATTGCGCGATCTCGTCGCGCTGCCAGTTGGGATGAACCCGCTTGGTCGACGCCGGCTGCTTGGCCAGGCAAACACCGGGACGCCACTCGGTTGCCGGCCGGATCGGCCGCGGCGTGAAGCCGCCGCCGCAGTTCGGGCAGACGTTATGCAGCAGGGTCTCGACGCAGGCGGCGCAGAACGTGCACTCGTACGAGCAAATCCGCGCGTCGGCCGCGTTCGCGGGCAAGTCCTTGTCGCAGGCTTCGCAGTTCGGCCGCAGCTGGAGCATGGGCGTGATCTTCTAGCTTGCCATCCGGGCGGCGGCGGCCTCGACCGCGCCGCGCCGCTGCATCGCCATTCCCGCCATGCGCTCGCGCACGCGCTCGAGGATCGCGGGCGGCGCGGTTTCCGGCAGGCCGGCGTCGAACGGCGGCGCCGGCGCGTACTCGATCTGCAGCTGGATCGCCTGGGCGGTTTCCGGCCCGGCGAGCTCGGCGACGACGCTGAGTGCGAAGTCGATGCCGGCGGTGACGCCGCCGCCGGTGATGACGTTGCCGTCGCGCACCACGCGGGCGGAATCGGCGATCGCCCCGAACGGCGCCAGCAGGTCGCGCCAAGCCCAATGGGTGGCGGCGCGCTTGCCGCGCAACAGCCCGGCGGCGCCGAGCACGAGCGATCCGGTGCACACCGAGGTGACGAACCGCGCGGTCGCGGCGAGGCGGCGCAGTTCGCCGAGGAAGACGTCGTCGCGGATGGCGTTGTCGGTGGTGCCGCGGCCGCCCGGCACGCACACGACATCGCACGCCGGGATGTCGGCGAGCCGGTGCACGCCCGCAAAGGTCATCCCGCAGCTGCCGGTGATGGTGCCGCCCGCCGCGCTCGCCAGGATGACCTTGGCGCCGGGCAGCGACGAGAACACCTGATGCGGCCCGGTGAAGTCGAGCTGCGTCACGGCGGGAAACAGGGCGAAGACGATAACCGGCTCGCGGTCGCTCATGATCCAGTCCTCCGCATCATTGACGCCGGTACGGTAGCCGGGATAGCTTCCGTCCGAAATGACCTATTTCCCTCATTTACCGCCATACGCCACGTCGTCATGCCGCGCACCGTCGCCGTCCTGATCTTTCCCGACTTCCAGCTGCTCGACGCGGCCGGGCCGCTCGCGGCGTTCGAGGCGTCGCGACGCGAGACCACGCCGCCGGCCTACCGGCTGCGGGTGATCGCCCGGATCGCCGGGCCGGTCGTCAGCTCGTCCGGCGTGCCGTTGGTCGCCGAGCCTTTGATCGCCGATCCGCTCGACACGCTGATCGTCGCCGGCGGCTGGGGCACGCGCCAAGCTTCCGCCTGCGCGGACACCTTGGCCTATGTGCGGGCTGCGGCGGGCCGGGCCCGACGGACTGCGAGCGTCTGCTCGGGCGCCTTCATCCTCGCCGCCGCCGGCCTGCTCGACGGCCGGCGCGCCACCACCCATTGGGGCCGCGCCGCCGAGTTCGCGCGCGCCTATCCGCAAGTCCGCGTCGAGCCCGACCGCATTTTCATTCGCGACGGCGCGGTGTGGACGTCGGCCGGCACCACCGCCGGCATCGACCTGGCGCTGGCGCTGGTCGCCGAGGATCTGGGCGAGGCGGCCGCCCGGCGCGCCGCGCAGCAGCTCGTGGTCTATCATCGCCGTCCCGGCGGCCAATCGCAGTTCTCGGCGCTGCTCGCGGCGGATCGGCCGGGCAGCCGGTTTTCCCCGCTGCTCGCCTGGGCGCGCGAGCGGCTCGACGAGCGGCTTCCGGTCGAGCGGCTGGCCGACCGCGCGGCCATGAGCCCGCGCCATTTCGCCCGCGCGTTCGCGGCCGAGACCGGCATGACGCCGGCGAAGGCGATCGAGCGCCTGCGCCTCGAAGCCTCGCGCGAGCGCATCGAGAGCGGCGCGGAACCGATCGAGCAGGTGGCGGCGCATACCGGCTTCGGCGATCCCGAGCGCATGCGCCGCGCCTTCATCCGCGCCTTCGGGCAGCCGCCGCAGGCGTTGCGCCGCGCTGCCCGGCTCGGTTCGGCGCCCGCATCGCATTGAAGCGGCCGACTCCCGCCGCGGCGGGATCGATCAGAGCGACACGCCGCCGTCGATGCTGACCTCGGCGCCGGTGATGTAGACGCTCTCGTCGGACAGCAGGAACAACACCAGGCGCGCCACTTCTTCCGCGCTGCCCATGCGCTTCATCGGCACCTGTTCGGTGCGCTGCCGGTTCTGCTCCTCGCTGCGGATCTTGAGCATCTCGGTATCGATCGGCCCGGGATGCTCCGAGTTGACCCGGATGCGGCGCGGCGCGAGGTCGATGGCCGCGGCCTTGGTCATGCCGCGCAGCGCCCATTTGGTCGCGCTGTAGGCGAACGCCCCGGGCGAGCCGCGCAGGCCGGCGACCGATGAGATGTTGACGATCGAGCCGCCGCCCGCGCGCTCCATGGCGCCGACCACCGCCTTCATGCCGAGGAAACAGCCGAGCTGGTTGATGCGCATGTGGCGCTCGAACAGCGCCGCGTCGGTGTCGAGCAGGGTGCGCGGGATGTAGATGCCGGCGTTGTTGACCATGCCGTGCAAGCCGCCCAGGCGCTCGGCCGCCGCGACCGCGCGCGCCCACCCGGCCTCCTCGGTGACGTCATGGCGCAGGAACACGGCCGCGTCGCCGAGCTCGCCGGCAAGACGCCGGCCCTCGTCCTCGAGCACATCGCCGATCACCACCTTCGCGCCCTCGGCGACCAGCATGCGCGCTTCCGCCGCCCCCTGGCCGCGCGCGCCGCCGCTGATCAGGACGACCTTGCCGTCAAAGCGTGCCATGTTTTTGCTCCCTCTCTTGCGCGTTATCAGAGCGCCTTTCGCGTGGGTTGACTAGGTGACCTTGTGCCCTGGGTGGGCGTTCGAAGGTATGCGAGGCGCGCGGGTGGTCGCGAAGCACGAATGGTGTGGCGCTGCGCAACGGCGCGCTGTCGCTTTTGTCAATGGGCTGATGAATCTCGATCAGGTCGTAGACAAAGGCCGTTCTTCCGCTGAAGATCAGGGGCGGTACCGTCAGCCCGATCGGCTCAATTGCCATGCTCGTTGAATAGGTGAGGGGGACCAGCCTGCCATGAATTTCCTGGCCATGCTTTTGTTCTTGCTACTTGGCGCAGTGATTATGGGAGTGGTTCGTGGCTAAAGGGTGGAACTTTCCTCCCTCCGCCGGGATCGGACGGAGATCATCACGTTCGAGACAAGAGTGGTCGTTGGTGGCGATACAATCGAGAGAGCGACACTCTGGAAGAAGCCTTCCCCCGCAAGAAAAGAAACAACCTAGCCCGGATGAGCAAAGCGATATCCGGAGTCGGGATGCGTGAGGCGCCGGCGACCACGTTGAACTCATGCGCATCGACCGCGCGTGCGCACGCGCAATACGAGCGCGGCCCAAGACGGAAGTGGGGAGTGAAGGTTCATGAGCTATAGGACGGGATCCGTGCTGCTTGGGGCAGCAATCGTCATGGCGACCCTGGGTGGTCCGTTTGCGTCGTGCGCTGCCGCGCAAGACAGGACCGTACTGCCAGTACCAATTCCGGATTTCGCGGGTAAAATCGGCGAGACCTATAAGGACTCGACGCCCGACTGGACACCTGCTCTGCCTCTGCAAGCCCCCAAAGGCGCGCCTAACATCCTCATGATCGTGCTTGACGATGTTGGGTACAGCCAACTTGGCTCGTACGGGGGTCCGATTGAGACGCCCAATCTCGACAAGTTAGCTTTGTCAGGTCTCCGTTTCACAAATTTCCACACCACAGCGCTGTGCGCGCCGACGCGTGCCGCGCTCCTTACGGGCCGCAACCACCACGCCGTAGAGTTCGCGACGATCTCAGAATTTGCCACCGGCTACCCCGGCAATTACGGCAGCATTCCTAAAAGCGCCGCGACCATCGCCGAAGTCCTCAAGCAGAATGGCTACAACACCTTCGCCGCCGGCAAATGGCATCTCGCTCCTTACACGGCGTACACCGCTGCCGGTCCTTTCGACCACTGGCCCGTCGGCATGGGTTTTGAAAAGTACTACGGGTTCCTAGGGGGCGCGACCGACCAGTGGGCCCCCTTGTTGGTGCAGGATAACCAGTTCGTCGCGTCTCCGCGGCACGAGGGCTACCACCTCACCGACGACCTGGTCGACCACACCATCGCCTATATCCGCGACCAACAGCAGGTGAGCACAGGCCGACCCTTCTTTGCCTATCTGGCCCTCGGGACGGCCCACGCACCTCTGCAGGCGCCCAAGCCTTACATCGCGAAGTACAGAGGCCGCTTCGATCAAGGTTGGGATGTGGCGCGCGAGGAAACCTACCAGCGACAGAAAGCGATGGGCTTGATCCCGCGCGACACGGCGCTGCCGCCCCGCAACCCGGGCGTTCAAGCCTGGGTCGATCTCACCAAGGATCAAAGGACTGTTTATGCGCGCTTGGAAGAGGTCTTCGCGGGCTTCCTCGACCATGCCGACCATCAGCTCGGGCGGCTATTTGCGGCCCTCGACGACATGAAGATCCGGGACGACACCCTCATCATCGTCTTATCGGACAATGGTGCGTCACCGGAGGGTCTTCAGCACGGAACTGCGAACACCGATCGTTTCCGCAACTATAACCCGGACACCGTCGAGGAAATGTTGGGACTGCTCGATAAGCTCGGTGGCCCTGATACCGATCCGCACTATCCCATGGGCTGGGCGATGGCGGGCAATGCGCCATTGAAGCGCTGGAAGCAGGATACGCATCACGGCGGCAACACCGATCCGCTGATTATCTCGTGGCCGAAGCAAATCAAAGGTGAAGGCGAGTTCCGAACGCAGTACCACCACCTTGTTGACATCGTCCCGACCCTGCTGGAGATCACCGGGCTGCCCGCCCCGACATCGGTCAACGGCATCAAGCAGATGCCCCTTCACGGCGTCAGCATGGCCTACACTTTCGGCAACGCCGGCGCGCCGACGCGGCGGAAGCTTCAATACTACGAGATGCTGGGTAGCCGGGCGATCTGGGCAGAGGGCTGGACGGCGGTGACGTGGCACAAGAAGGACACGTCCTGGGACGATGACCGCTGGGAACTCTACCACACCGACGTCGATTTCTCGGAAGCGCACGACCTCGCAGCCGAGCGGCCAGACAAGCTGCGCGAGCTGCAGGCTCGCTGGTTGGAACAGGCCAGAAAATACAACGTTCTCCCACTCGACGATCGGCGCTACGAGCGGACCGCTGATACGACGCGGCCTGTGGCAGCGATCGAGAAGCCCTCCTACGATTACTATCCTGACACTTCGATCTTGCACCCGCTCGCCACTCCTCAGCTTCTCGGCCGCGAGCACACCATCACGGCCTACGTGACGATCCCGGAGGGTGGGGCGGAGGGCGTGCTAGCGTGCAGCGGCGGCGAGTTCGGCGGATGGTCCCTGTTTATCAGGGACGGCAGGCTCCGATACGTCCACAATTATCTGAAGATCAAGGATTACGACGTGGCGTCCGCCAAAGAGGTGCCGGTTGGTAAGCGGCGCCTCAGCGTCCACTTCACACCCAAGTCGAAGTCGATCAAACCCGACTTCTTCACGGGCGATGTGAGCCTCTTTATCGACGCCGATAAAGTGGGTGAGATCAAGGACATCAAGATGGCTGGCCAATACAGCTCGATCACTGGTTACGGCCTGCTGATTGGTCGTAATACCGGGACGCCGGTCAGTCACACTTATGAGCCGCCGTTCTCCTTCACAGGCACGATCGAGAAAGTGACGGTCGAAGTGGGTGGAGCGTCCGAAGTGAGGTAATACCCACGCCCGATGTGCATCGCGACGTCAGAGCCGCATGGCCAAATGTCCGTTCATGGCACTTCCCGGACGTGCCGTGGAGTGCATCCCTTGCCGCAGGATTATTGCTGTAGATTCGTGGCACAGCTGATCGGTCGCGGTGGTCGTTGTCGCCGGCGCCTACTCGAGAGGGAAGCCCCATGCTCGACTTGAGACGGCGCGAGTTCCTTACACTGCTCGGCGGCGCGGCAACAGCGTGGCCTTGTGAGGCACGCGCGCAACAATCGCCGATGCCGGTGATTGGGTTTCTCAGCAGTGGATCACCTGTGCCCTTTGCGCCACAACTGGCCGGATTCCGCCGGGGCCTGGAGGAAGTTGGCTATGCCGATGGCCAGAACGTGGCGATCGAATTTCGCTGGGCAGACGGTCAATACGATCGACTGCCGGGACTGGCGGCAGACCTGGTCCGTCGTCAGGTGGCGGTCATAGCTGCAGTCGGTGGCAGCGCCTCCGGACTGGCCGCCAAAGCGACAACCGCAACGATTCCCATCGTGTTCACCAGTGGCGGCGATCCGGTGCGGGTGGGCTTGGTCGCAAGCCTGAATCGGCCGGGCGGCAACGTCACCGGGGTGAATTTATTCACCAGCACACTGGCGGGAAAGCGGCTGGAAGTGCTGCACGAGTTGGTGCCCAAGGCGACCATGATCGCCATGCTCGTGAACCCGACCAATCCAAATGCCGAGCCCGACATCAAAGAAGTGGAGGCGGCGGCGCGCACGATCGGATTGCAGCTGATGGTCGTGCGAGCGAGCGACCAATCCGATCTCGAGGCTGCGTTCAGGACGATGAGCCAAGGCAGGGTTGATGCCCTTCTCGTTTTCGCTGATCCGCTTTTTGATAACAACGCGCGCGATCAAATGATCGCGCTCGCGTCGCGTTATTCGCTTCCCGCGATCTACGACTGGCGTGACGTCACAGCGGCCGGAGGGCTCGCGAGCTACGGCTCCAATCTTACAGATGGATATCGCTTGGTTGGAGTTTATGCGGGGCGAATTCTCAAGGGTGAGAAGCCAGGCAACTTGCCCGTAGTACAGCCGACGAAACTTGAGCTGGCGATCAATCTCAAGACGGCCAGGGCGCTTGGGCTCGACGTGTCACCGACGCTGCTCGCCCGTGCCGACGAGGTGATCGAGTGAACGCTTTTTGCTGCGGTGCACGAGCCCGGTTATGGCACAAAGCGGACATATCGCGCGACTTGAGCGATGACCGCTTTCGGCCCCAAAGCGGACTCTGACCATTTCCGGCTTCGGCGTGATCCCATGCGGGCGCGCGCAGCGACAGCGTCCGCCCGCTGTTGCCACGCTCGATGCCGGCGCCGAGCCGCCATCCCGCCGACGCTGCCATATGGTGCGCTCACGTCGCCCCTCCCGAGCCAGCCGTGTGAGCGGCCTCATATTCGGTTCAGAGCTTCACGGGCAATAGGCTGAGCGTCCGAAGTCCCCGGACACCGTGCCCATGGCTTCTTGGGCATTTCCTCCCTAGGTCCCTGGCCCGCCTCGGTGGGGCCTTTTTTCATGCGGATTGGCGCCAGCGCACACGGCGTGCCTGATGCTCGGCGGCAATTTTTATCGCCGCCCAGGTTGCAATCGGCGCAGAGGTCGTCAAACTGGAGGATATCGGGTTTGGGGATCATAAAAATGCTGCCGGATTCATGGAAACGTGAGATCAAGGAATCCATAGAGGGAGCGACAGCCGCCGAGCGCGATCAAAGGAAAACCGAGCAAAATGAGGCCGGCACCAATATTGCTACCGCGATCAACGCCCTTAGAGATGCTCAGGCAGCCCAGACAAATAGCGAAAATAGCAACGAAAGGAAAAATCAGGCGATCAACAAGGCTACGCTGGTGCTCGTAGCCTTCACTGTCTTGTTCACCGGACTTAGCTGGGTGCGTTTTCCGCGACCAACTGGAAGAAATGAGAAGGACCTACAGCCCCATTGAAAAGCAAGCCAAAGCCGCTACCGATGCTGCTAATACGGCGTCTGAAACCTTGATCGCCGCAAACCGCGCTTGGATCGCTATTCGGGATGTCGTCCTTGAAGCCGATTTGGATGTAGGGAAGCCAGCTAAATTTATTGTTCGCTATGAAAATGTAGGGAAACATCCCGCCCTCAATGTGGCAACCAATCTTAAAACCATGCCCATTGAAAGTACTAGGATTGAACAAGGTTCTCGGACATTCCCGGTCGGACAAAACCTCTCGTGCGACGGATTTGTCAACAAAGAAGGAGCTGCTGTCGCTTATCCAAGCACTACTCACTATTATTTTGCAAATAGTGAGACCGAATTTCCTATTGACCAAGAAACCAGAAACGGAAGTCGCACGTTTTATATACACGGGTGCGTTGTATATGATAGTTTCGATTACGTTCATTCTTCGTGGTTTTGTTTCTATTTGAAACCTCATTTCGGAGAAAATGCGCCCGTCCGGCGGGGCTTCGGCATTTGTGCTGACGGCAATGGCGCAAACTAAGTAAGTCGCGAAAAGCCCGAAAATCGAATTAGGACACCATTTCCTGAAATTAAGACACTGGAGTCCAAAGCCGGACAGTACCGGAATTTCCGTGGAACAGAGCGTGTTCGTTCTACGCCTGCTGCGCTCGCCGCATGCGCCGATGGATGCTTGGCGCCGGGGGACGCTTGCGCTCGAACCGCGCCAGGAGTGCACCCGCCTCGGCTGGCGACAACATGCGGCCGATGTCCTCGGGGGTGACCAGGGCGCGACAGTGGGCGTCGAGGGAGCGGCCCTCGGAGAACGTGCCGCCACGCCCCAGCTCGGCGATGCCGGCGCGCATGCGGGCCGCGACCGGGCTGTGCGCCTCGACGATGGCGACCCCGAGCAGGGCAACGTTACGCTGGTACACCAACCACCACATGGGCGGAATCTCCGGGCGGCTGGGCCGTGAGTCAATCCGATACCGTCGTGTCACGGCGGCGAGGGGGCGGCAATAAAGAAAGGGGCCGGCGCAAGGGCCGGCCCGAAGTGCCAGGGACAAGGACGGGGGAAACCGTCCAATCGGGTAACTAACCCAATCTCATGTCAGAAACGCGACGGCCGTGCTCGGGCGATCAAGCGGGCGCCCCGGAGCTGGCCGCGCCGCTGTCGTGCGACCGATGCGAGCCAGGCGCAGCAGTCGCCGTTCGCGGTGCCGGCGCCGTTCGGTCGGCAGTAGACGCGCATAACTCGGGAGTGGCTGTCATCATGGGCAAGCCATCGCTCCTGGTTGGGTGACACCGCCAGGATAGCGAGGCGCGGAGCGGGAGTCAGTCCTGCTCCGCGCCGTTGCTAGGCACAACCCAACACCGGTTGAAATGAAATGTGGGCCACCTACGCCTTAGCGCAGGCCTCGGGTCGAGCAGTAGGCGGCGGCCGCTTCGCGCGAATGGCCTTGTCGCATGCCATCGCGTATGCATGTCGCCTTGGTTCCGTCGAGGCAAAGCGTGACCACGCGCCCGTTGGGACCAATCTTTTCCCGCGTCGGCCCGTTGCACTTCGCGTCAGCGGCAGAGGTCATACCAACCGCCGTTACCAGGGCTGCCATCGCAATGACTTTCGAGTGCATCTTCATCGTCGTAGTCTCCCATAAGCGACGATGCGCGAAGGCTCGATAGGGCATCCCGCACAGCGTCCGCACGATCAGTCATCGGCAGTCGCAGCCGCATAGTCAACTTTGACCCTGTGGGGTAACGGCGCCTCGGGGCTCTACGGCTGCTCCTTGATGACGAGGCGCCTGCGGTCCATGTAATTCAGCCTGAACTGCTCGATCGCCGCCGCCTCGGCCGCCGCGCGGTCTGGCGCCCAGACGATCCCCAGAAACTGCGCGCGACTCTTGAGCAGCGACGCCGCCACATGCGATCAGGGCTTTCGCTCGGCTGCTTCATGGGGCGGCCTACATGGGCTTCGCTGCGGGTCGCTCTTTAGTGATCTTGCGTTGGCGGTCGCCGGCCAGCTTATCCCAGCTCGTCGCGATACTGAGGATGGCCTTGCGCTCGTCTGGGGACCGAGCGCGCTCAGCGAGCCGCCGGCACTCGTCGGCAAGCCGCCGGTACTCCTCAACGGTTTTCATTTTGGGTCGTCTCGACAGTCCCAGACGGCGCCAGTCTACGGCGTCGAGGGCGCCCGGCCAACCGAGGCGGCGCTATTCGTCGTCGGTACCCATCGTCTTGCCGGTCGCCGGGTTCACGAGATGCACCCGCTGGCAGACCAGGCAGGTCATGCTCAGGTAAGTCTGGTCATCGTCCACCTCGTCGGCCGACCATCCCTGGACGTTCATGCCAGTTGCGGGGCATCGATAGGTAAACGGGCGCATTGGGCACCGTAGCCCAGCCAGCCGGCGCTCGATTTGCGATATGTCAAAGTCTGGGTCGCGCGCTACAACACCTTGGACAGATCAGGGCAGTGCACACCGCACGCGTCGCTATAGCTGTTGGCCAGCTTGCGTGGGCAACCGGCGGCGACCTCGGCCAGCCAGTCGGTCAACTTGCCGTCCCATCCAAGATCGAGGGCCAGGCGCTCAACGCGATACCGGCCCCGGCCTGGACACTTCGAACACTCCACGCGCAGCACGTTGAGCTTGCCGACCAGGTCGGTCGGGGTGAGGCTGCCGTCGCGGGGCATATAAAGTGTCAGTCCCGACTAGTACAGGTGAGCGAAAGCGAGGGACCCATTTTAGCCTGGCAGCCGATCCGAGCCTTTCCGTCAAACGGCCCCCAGGCCGATGGAGTCAGAACTTTCGCTGGCCTGTACTAGTCTGTTTCCCCGGCGTTTCCCCGCAGCATTTTAAGGTCGCTGGTATTATCGTCCGGTATGTCTATCTTTATGATTTCTTGGGGCTTTTTGGTCGGAGCGGCGAGATTCGAACTCGCGACCCCTAGTCCCCCAGACTAGTGCGCTAACCGGGCTGCGCTACGCTCCGACGGGCCGTAGATAGCGCCGGCGACCCTCGCCGCGCAAGGGCGCCCGGTTGGGCGGCCGGACCGGCGTGCCGAGGCAGGTAGGGCCGCGACGCCATCATCAGGCCCCACAGCGCGCCGACCAGCAGGAAGTAATGGCGCCAGTGGTCGCTGTCGATGATGAGGCTTTCGGCGAATGTCCCGGCGAAGGCGCAATAGAGGGCGAGGTAGGCCGATTGCCACGGGGTCGGCACGAACACGTAGCGCAGGCCCAAGCCCAGCGTCACCAGCATCAGCGCCCGCCTCAACGCCGGGGTCACCACGGTTCTGGCGAAGCATCCGTTGCAATCCGTCGACCTGGTGGAACGGATACGCCGGCTGCTTCGTCCCCGGCGCCCCTGCTGTCCAAGCGACGGAACCCGCATCGTGATCCGAATCCTCTACGTCGAAGACAATGACAACAACGTCTATATGCTCAAAATGCGGCTTGAGCTTGCTGACGATTGCGAGGTGTTGATTGCGGAGAACGGCGAGACCGGCATCGCGGCGGCCGCCGCCGAAATGCCGGACCTGATCCTGATGGATCTCGACCTTCCCGTGATCGACGGCTGGGAAACGACGCGCATTTGAAGAGCAACCCGGCCACCCATCACATCCCGATCATCGCGCTCTCCGCGCATGCGCTGGGCGGAGCGCGCGAAAAAGCGCTTGCCGCCGGATGCGATGAGTTCGACACCAAGCCGGTCGACTTCGACCGCCTGCTGGGCAAGGTCAGGCGCCTGGTGCGGCCGCGCCTCGACGAGGTGGTTGGCTGATTATTTGCGTGACGGATTATTCAACCACGGGCTGACATTAACTTTTTTCGCGATCCGAATTCAGCCTTATGCTATTGAAGATACTCAATGTGAGGCCGTTCGCGTAACGTTCTGTGCCATGAAACGACGAGATATTCGCGCGCTGATCACCGGCGCCGGGATCGGAGCCAGCGGCAATCTGATCCGCGCCCTTCGGGCGATGCCATCCAAACCCTACATTGTGGGAGTAAACGACGATCGATTCCTGATCAAGCTGTCGCTGGCAGATCGCAACTATCTGTGCCCGAAGCCTGCGAGCAGTGATTACGTCGACACGATATTGGAAATCATCAGGCGGGAGCGGATAAATGTAGTCATACCCACCGAAGACAATGTTGTGAAAGTGCTTTCTGATGCACGCGTCCGGTTTCCGCTCGAGCTATTGCTTCCGCGTAAGCGAACAATTGATTTGTGCCAGGATAAGTACGCCCTGAACGTCTTCTTGCGTGACCGGGCCATTTCGGCACCGTTCACTCACGAAGTCGGATCGCTTCGGGATCTCGACAGGATCTTTGCCCGGTTCTCGCGTGCGGGCGTTCTCTGGTGTCGATCGCGTCATGGCGCTCGCTCGTTGGGAGCAACTCCTGTTGCCACCGCAGCGCAGGCACGGGCGTGGATCACCCAGTGGCGAGATCTGCGTGGACTTAAAGTCTCCGATTTTACGCTCAGTGAGTACCTGCCCGGCCGTCATTTCATCGTTCACAGCGTATGGCGCAACGGCGGCCTGCTGCGTGCGCAATCCATCGAGGTGTTGAGCTATTTCGCGGCGGGTAACAATCCAAGCGGCATATTCTCTTTGGCCTGTCTGGCAAAAACCGTAAATGCAAGTAGCCCGCTCGAAGTGGCGCTAAGCGCCGTGCGGGCTCTGGAGCGACATCCGTCGGGAGCATTCTCCGTGGAACTCAAGGAGTCAGCGACCGGCGTGCCGTCGATTACCGAGATCAATGCAGGGCGCTTCCCGGCGGGTGTCACGGCCTTATTGGCAGTCGGAAAAGACAATATGGTTGCAGTGTTCGCGTCGGCGGCTCTCGGCAGGACGATCAGCGTCGGCGAGCCGCACGGCTCAGCGCAGGAGCACTACTTGGTGCGAGATATCGATGCCGTCCCCGGAGTGTTTTCTGCGACAGACCTACTGGAGGGCATTTGGCGGGTGCCATTATCGTCGGCGACTGAATGAAACTTGCTGTAATGGAGCGCGGTTGCCATGCCTGCAAATGTACGGTATGGTATTGTAGTTGGGCTAATTTCATCTGGGAGGCTGAGGCCATGAGTGGCGGCTACATCGACGAGCAGGGGGACTATGACCATCAGGTCGTGACCTTCACTTTCAAGGGCAAGTTGGATTCTGCGGCCGTGGAACAATGGAATCAAGAGATCCGCAAGCTCAAGACTCAATTCGCGGCGCATGTGGTGGGCATAACGTTAAAGGGTCAGCCGACTCCGCCCAAGTATCGCAAGTGAACAAAACTAAAGCCGGGACTCCGATGCAGCTGACAATCGCCCTGACGGGAGACAGGCGATTGGCTGAGAACGTGATCCTCGAAGTTCGTGCGATCGCGCAGCGTTACGGCCTCGAGGTTCCCGACATAGAGGTCATAGGCCGCGCTCCGGCTCGCCCAAAACGACAAAAATCGAACTCACGTCGCGGACCCGGATTGGGGTCCCGACGGAGGTTCTCCATTTAGGTTGAACCACGGCTTCATGCCGAGCGCGTCGAGGAGATGCTGCCCGCACTCGCGGTGCGTACCGGCTTCTTGGCGGTTACCTTGTCGATCGCACAGTTCGCCAAAACCGAGGTGACAATGTGCAACGAGAGGCTTCAGGCCAAGCTCATTCGCAATCGCCGCAGCCGTCTGGAGCGTGCCGGCAGCGACTTCTGGATCGCCACCGGAAGCATTGTGAATCAGGGCCAGCAGCCAGCAGGCATAAGCCTCAGCGCTGCGTTCCGCGTGCTTCCTGCTGAACTGCACCGCCTCCGTCGCTATTGTCATCGCCTTTTCCAGGTTGCCAGCCAGGAAGGACGCCTCGGACAGGCAAATGAGTGCAAATGAGTGTGTGGTTTGCGGTTCGGCTGTGCTGTCGAGGACAACGGCCTGTTGCAACAGCAGAAGCCCTTCATCGACTTGGCCGAGACGCGCTTTCGCACGGCCCAACGCGGCCATGATCCGGGACGGATAGGCGTCGAGATCGTGCGTTCTACAGAAATGGAGAAGCCGGTCGAAAACGCGAACTGCTTGTCCGGAATCTCCTTGGATGAGGGCGGCGAATCCCGTGCTCCAATATGCCCACGTGATGGATTCCGGCTGCCCGCCTGCGGTTGCTCGGCGCACAGCCTCGCTCGCATAAGCGTCCGCTTGGGCAAACGCGCCGACTTCCGCCATATTCGTGGCGAGATTGCTTCGGGCAAAGACGGCTGGAAGGACTGGAAGGCCTAAGAACCCGCTGAGCTGTTGCTCGTCTATGGTCCGGATGATGTCCTGAAACATTGCAATTGCCTTCTGGCATTCGCCCCGGCTCGACCTGGCACGTGCCATGAACATGCTGGTTGCGAGTTCAAGGCGATGGTCGCGAAGCTCGCGCGCGATTTTCACTGCGCGTGCGCCGGTATCGATTGCCTCCTGATAGTGCGCCTGAAGAAGCAGACAATTGGTGGTGAAGGAGACGATCCGGCCGAGTCTTGAATGATCGTTCAATTCCGTGGCAATCAGCTCGGCGGCGCGCAGATGTTCGAGCGTTCGTTGGACGCGTCCCAGTGGAGTCAGCGCGTGCCGCAATTCGATTCGCAAATCAATTGCCAACTCTGTGCATCTTTGGCCGGGGGACCGATCGATGGCGGCAATAGCCCTCTCCAGGTGCTCGGCCGCAACGCGACTTGCCGCGCGCGCAGTGGCCCGGGCCGCAGCTGCTCGAAGGTGAAATACCGCACGATCCCAGGCCTCGGCTCGAAAGGCGTGGAACCCGAGCCAATCGGCCTTTTCATCTGCCAGATGGGCATAGACGCTTTCCCCCGCGATCAGCGCGCGCGAGTGCAACGCGCGCCGCGGATCCGGCGATAACATCTGATACGCGGTCTGGTGGATGAGGGCATGCTTGCACGTGTACTCGATGTCCGGGAACAATTTTGTCTCGTGCAGGATTTCTGCTGCCTGCAAGCCTCCCAGGGCCTGCGGAAGCTCCTCATCGGAAAACTCCCCCATTGCCTGCAGGACGCCAAGGGGAGCCGGATTTCCGACGACGGCGACGGTCTGAAGAAGGCGCTTGTCGAGCGGAGACAGATGGTCGATACGCGAGGTAAGCAAAGATTCGATCGTCGCCGGTATTTTCAAGTCCGAAATCGCTTTTGTCGCAAGATATGTTCCCGAGTTACCGCTCAAAGCACCGGTTTCGACGAGCGATTGCACGCTCTCCTCGATAAAGAACGGATTGCCCTCGGTCTTCTCAACAAGAAGATGCTTGAGCGGCTCGAGTCCCTTATCGGTGCCGATGAGCGTGTCGAGCATTTCGCGAGCAACGGTAGGGGCGAGCGGATCAATCCGAACCTGGGTGTAATAGGTCTTGCCTCCCCAGCCGTGCCGGTATTCTGGCCGATAGGTAACGAGGAGCAGGAGGCGTGCGGTCGGCAGGCTCTGGACGAGTCCATCGACCACCACCTGGGTTTCCAAGTCGGCTGAATGCAGGTCTTCCAGGACCAGCAGCAGCGGCTTTATCTCGCTCTCGCGGAACAGCAGGCGCTTGACTGCATCCAGCGTCCGCTGCCGGCGCCGGGAAGGGTCCGAGTTCCACAACACAGGATCATCCGGCGGAAGGTCAAGCAGTGTCAGCAAGGCCGGCAGCGTCGGTAGCAGCGTTTCACCTAGACTCAGGAGTTTGCTGGTTACCTTCTCCCGAATCGCTGACGGCTCGTCGGATGTCGCGATTTGAAAGTACTGCTTAAGGAGCTCGGTCACCGCCAAATAGGCGCTGGTCGTACCGTATGACACCGCGGAAGACTCGAGAATCCGCCAGTCGCCGCTCAGTCGCGAGTGAAGGAATTCATGGACCAGTCGGGACTTGCCGGCGCCTGGTTCGCCGACCAGGGCGATAACCTGCCCGTGGCCCGCCTGCGCACGATCGAAAGCCCGCTGCAACTGATCCATCTCATCCAGGCGGCCAACGAATTGCGTCAGTCCGCGAATCGCAGCGACTTGAAGCCTTGAGCGCACGTCATTCGCGCCCACCAGCTCGTATGCTTCAACGGGCTCCGTCACTCCTTTGACAGGCATGGGGCCAAGTGCCTTTACGGAAACGTACCCTTCCGCCAGGCGGCAAGTCTGCGACGTGGCGAGGATGGTCCCCGGTATCGCCATCTGCTCCATGCGAGCCGCCAGGTGGGTGGTTAGCCCATGGGCGGTATAATTCATGTGAAGATCGCTCCCAATTGAGCGCACAACGACTTCACCTGAGTTGATGCCGACACGAATCTGAAGTGGAACGCCCTCGGTCCGACGCACCTCGTCGGCGTATTTCTTCATTAACTCCTGCATCGTAAGCGCCGAGTAGCACGCCCGAACGGCATGATCCTCACATGCGAGTGGGGCGCCAAAAAGCGCCATGATTCCATCGCCCATCACCTGGTTGACGGTGCCCTCATAACGGTGGACGGCTTCCATCATCCGCTCGAGAACGGGGTCCAGGAGCCGACGGGCGTCCTCAGGATCAAGGTCGGCGATGCGGTCGGTGGATCCTTTTACATCTGCAAAAAGTACCGTGACCTGCTTTCGCTCACCCTCCAGGGCAGCCCTGGATGAGAGTATCTTTTTGGCGAGATGATCGGGGGTGTAGGAATCGGGCGAGGTGAATTGAGGCGGAGCCGGCCGCGCCCCTGCGCCAGCAACAGGCGCCCCGCAACTGTCGCAGAACTTGCTTCCGGCTTTTAGCTTGGTTCCGCAGGTTGAGCAGAGGGTCGCCAGCGGCGACCCGCACTCTTGGCAAAATCGTGCACCGTCGCGATTATCCCGGTGGCACTGAGAACACCACATGCTCAGGCCCCCTGCAACTGCGTGCTGAGAGCAGTCGGGCAAGTGTCTAAAAGGTAGTTTGCCAATCGGAGGTGGTCAAGCACGGGGCGCGGCCTGACCAAGATGGAGCGCGCGTGACGGCAGCCGAGAGTTGACGTCGCTTCCACCCATTTGTTCCTACGAGCTTCTGGTGAACTGAACGTTCTTGGCGCGATCCAAGTCAAGAAAAAAACCGCTGACGGACCCTTGTGCATCCCGCGTGAACCGCAGGGTGGCTAACGGGTACACTTCACTGAAATGGTCCGTCTTGAACGTATCATCGGCGTGCGGCTCAAGGTCGGCCGCGGGGAATTTGGGTCGCGTCAGCACGAGCGATGAATTCTGCATCTTGATGACGTAAGTAGCGTCGATTTCCTCGCTGTAGTAGCGCCCGGTGTACTTGGATAAATCGGCGGGCGCCGGTTGCCGTGGCGCGGCGACAACCGGCGGGGGTTGAGCCGGCGTCGGGCCGAGTAGATCGGCTAAATACACGTCGGCGATGGAACGAGCCAGTTTGCCCGGCAAGTTGCTATCGCGCAGTGCCAGATTACAGAGGCACGCCACGGCAAAATGCTGGTCCGGAAAGCGGAGCAAGTGTGAACGATATCCTGCATCGCGGCCGTCATGCTCGACGGTCTTGAGGCCCCGATAGGACGTGAGCTCAAGGCCAAAACCGTAGGGGAAAGTGGTACCGTTGGAAAGCCTGGCGGGCGTCTGCATTTCCTTGAGTGCGGTCTCGCCGCCGACGGTCTTGTCGTCGAAATTGCGCTCCCAGCGCGCAAGATCCTCGACTGTTGTGAGGAGATTGGTTGGGCCTGTGAGGTCGTAGTTGGGCATCCTCATGAGGAAGGGCGGAAGATCGAAGGGTGGCTGAGTACCGCGGTACCCGTAGGCGTGATTCGCGATGATCTGGTCATGGTTGTCCGTGAACGTCGTATGCGCCATTCCAAGGGGCTGAAATATATTCTCGCGGGCGAACTCGGACAGCGGACGCTTGGATACGCGTTCAACGATCAACCCTGCGAGCAGGTAATTGGTGTTGCTGTAGAGAAATCTCTCGCGCGGGGGGAAGTGGAGCGACGTCATGCGCTTCACCAAATCGAGCACGTCGCTCCGGGTGACCACATCATCAGACATGCGCCAGCCTGCAATCGTGACCAGTTCCCATTGGTCCTTGATCCCGCTGATGTGGTGGAGCATGTCGCGAATCGTGATCGATGCGCCGAGGCCTCGAAGCTCGTCAATGTATGTGTGCACGTCGTCGTCGAGCGAGAGACGACCCTGCTCGACAAGCAGCATGATGGACATGGCGGTGAACTGTTTTGCCAGCGAGGCGGCGTGGAAGACCGTGGCAGGTGTAATAGGAATGTTGTGTTCCAGGTCAGCCTTCCCATAGCCACGCTTGTAGACGATGCCGCCTGCTTCGATCACTGCGACGGCGCAGCCGGGCGAATCAGGATGGTTCCATTGGGCAAAGATCTCGTCCACTTGAGTGCCATAGGGAGGGGCCGTCCGCCCGGGCACCAGAAAATAGGCAAGCGCCATGGTGGCGAGCCCTGCAATGGTCGCTATCCGAATCATCCATCCGCCGGTCGGGCGTGTCTTGCTGCGCATGATCGTGTCTTGCTCCTGCTCCAGCTGCCCGCTGCGACGCTGCCCGTGAAATCGCGCGGAGGCCGGGGGCCGGGGTGATTAACTCCACATGATGCCTGAGGTAAGAGCCGAACCAAAGACCATTAGTCGACGTGTGGCGGTCGACCTGCCGCTGCTGGGCTCGCCACGGCCCGTCTTGCTGCACCCAAACGACAAGGCCGCCTCGGCCAGGGATTGCCGGTGGGGCTGAGGGAATGGACTCCCCCAGCACTGACGAATCTGAAGTGTTGAGCCGATTTTTTCAGTGACAGTTTATACAACGTTTCCAATGAATTGCCTTGGTCGGAGCGGCGAGATTCGAACTCGCGACCCCTAGTCCCCCAGACTAGTGCGCTAACCGGGCTGCGCTAGCGCTAGATAGCGCCGGCGACCCTCGCCGCGCAAGGGCGCCCGGTTGGGCGGCCGGGCCGGCGTGCCGCGGCAGGTAGGGCCGCGACGCCATCATCAGGCCCCACAGCGCGCCGACCAGCAGGAAATAATGGCGCCAGTGGTCGCTGTCGATGATGAGGCTTTCGGCGAACGTCCCGGCGAAGGCGCAATAGAGGGCGAGGTAGGCCGATTGCCAGGGGGTCGGCACGAAGACGTAGCGCAGGCCCAAGCCCAGCGTCACCAGCATCAGCGCGAGATACGTCAGGCCCGAGAGCCAGCCGCCCGACATGAAGGCGTTGAGGAAGGCGTTGTGCGGGTCCTCGACGAACAGGGTGTGGAACTGCAGCGGGCCGAGCCCGAGGGGCTGATCGAGGGCGAGCAGGGCGCCGAGCACGTGGCGCCCGAACCGGCCGAGCGGGCCCGCGTCGTAGCCCTGCTCGAGGGCGGCGCGCTCGGTGAACAGCGCGGCGACGCTGTCGAAGGAGAGCAGCAGCGCGACCATCGCGGCGACGAGAACGGCGCCCGCCGCCGCCATCACCACGATGCGCAGCCGCTCGTGCGCCGAGCGGCTGGTGAGGAACGAGAGCGCCATCATCAGGACGGCGGCGAACGCGGCCTGGCCCCAGGCGCCGCGCGAGAAGCTCAGCAGCAGCGCGGCCGAGAACAGCGCCAGCAGGACGCAGGCGCGCAAGGTTCCGCGCCGGCCGGCGAAGATGCGTCCCATCACGACCAGCATCGGGAACACCAGGAAGGCGCCGAGCACGTTGGGGTCGTTGAAGGTGCCGCGCGCGCGGCCGTAGCGCAGGAACAGCTCGGAGAGCTGTGGCACGAGCTGGCTGTAGCCGACGACGGCGGCGAGCGCCGCGACCGTCGCGGCCAGCATGGTACCGCGCACCAGGGGCGAGAGCTGCCGGGGATCCTCGCTGAGCACCGCGGCGAAGAACAGGGCGGTCGCCGACAGATACCAGGAGGTGAGCACCCAGACGGTCGTCTTGGGGGCATCGAGCACCGGAATGGCGGCGATCGAGAAGCCGATATTGTAGAGCACCAGCAGCAGCGCGAGCGGCACCATGCCGGCGCGCAGCACCAGCCCGGTCGCCGCGAACACGAACAGGGCGAGGAGCGAGGCGACCTCGTAGGGGCTCGGCTCGATGAACACGAAGGCGCCGGCAAGGCCGGTGAGCCAGAGCAGGCGGGCGCGCAGGCGCGCGATCGACGGGCGTGAAAAAGTGGCGGCCGGCGCCAAGCCCGCCGCAGGGACGCTTACGCTACGCAACACAACACCTATAAGAGTAACCAGTGATCAGTGATCAGTGATCAAAATCTCGCGCCCGTTGCTCTGATTACTGGTCACTGATTACTGATCACTGATCAATACGCGTTCTCGGTCCGGGCGAGCGCCAGCGGCGTCATCGCCAGGATGTAGAGGTCGAACAGGACCGACCAGTTCTCGATGTAGTAGAGGTCGTGCTCGACGCGGCGCTGGATCTTCATCTCGCTGTCGGTCTCGCCGCGCCAGCCGTTGATCTGCGCCCAGCCGGTGATGCCGGGCTTGACCCGGTGGCGGGCGAAATAGCCGTCGACCGCCTCGTCGTAGAGCTGGTCCGCCGCCTTGGCGTGGACCGCGTGCGGGCGCGGGCCGACCAGCGACAGGTTGCCCTTGAACACAACGTTGATGAGCTGCGGCAGCTCGTCGAGGCTGGTCTTGCGGATGAAGCGGCCGACCCGGGTGACGCGCGGGTCGCCCTTGGTGACGAGCTTCGCGGCGGTCGCGTCGGCCTGGTCGGCGTGCATCGAGCGGAACTTGAAGACCTCGATCAGCTCGTTGTTGAAGCCGTAGCGCTTCTGCTTGAAGAACACCGGGCCGCGGCTGTCGAGCTTGATCGCCAGCGCGACGATCGCCATCACCGGCGCGGCGGCGATGAGCGCGAGGCCGCCGACGACTTTGTCGAACAGCCACTTCATCACCACGTCCCAGTCGGTGATCGGCCGGTCGAACACGTCGATCACCGGCACGCTGCCGATATAGGAATAGGAGCGCGGCCGGAACTGCAGCTTGTTGGAGTGCGCCGACAGGCGGATGTCGACCGGCAGGACCCACAGCTTCTTGAGCATCTGCAGGATGCGGCCTTCGGCCGAGATCGGCAGCGAGAAGATCACGAGATCGACGCGGGTGAGGCGGGCGAAGTCGACGAGATCGTCGACGCTGCCGAGCTTCTGCAATCCGGCGCACAGCGCGGGCGCGCGGTCCTCGCCGCGGTCATCGAACAGGCCGACCACGTGCACGTCGGAATCGTGCTGGTGCTTGAGCGCGTCGGTGAGCATTTCGCCGGCGTCGCCGCCGCCGACGATGACGGCGCGGCGCTCGAGCCGTCCCTCCGCGGTCCACAGGCGCACCAGGCCGTAGAGGCACATGCGCGAGCCGACCAGCGCGACCAGGCCGACGCCGTAGAAGCCGGCGAGCCACACGCGCGAGTAATAGTCGCCGAGCTTGGCGAAGAACATGACCGCGGCGACCACCAGGAACAGGAGGGAGAGCGCGACCACCAGGCGCGTGCATTCGTTGAACGGCGTGCGGAACGCCTGCACCTGGTAGATGTCGGCGGTCTGCAGCGCCAGCACGGTGAGGGTGGCGATGCCCACGGCGGTGAGCGGGTAATACCAGCTGAAGCCGTAGACCGGGAACACGTAGGCGAAATAGATGGCGATGCCGATCGCGGCCATCAGCGCCAGCTCGATCATGCGCACGAAGCCGGCGAGCACGATCGGCGAGAATGCCGGCACGATGGTTTGCGCGGCGGCCAGCATTGCCGCGGGCGAGAGCTCGCGCGGCCGGCGCAGGATCGCCGCGACTGCCGAAGCCGCGGCCGCCCCGGCGGGCGCCGCGCGAATTTGCTTGATGTCGTACTCACTCATGACCGACGCGTCCCATAACCGTGCCGCCGCCTAGAGCATGATCCCGAAAAAGCCTGCCCCGGACGCGATCCGGGGTGGGTACCGGTTTTCGGAAAAGATCATGCTCAAACAAGCCCCCCAGCGGCGTTCGCACGACCTTGTTGCGTCCGGTCCTAACCGAAAAGGTTCAAAAAAGGCTTATGCCGGAGGTATTTGGGAACCTTTGCGCAGGTCGATCGCCGCCCGGTAGGCGGCGAGCACGGCCGAACTCATGGTTTCGGCGTTGAATTGGGCCCGCACTCGCTCCCTGAGCGCTTCCGCCGCAGCCCGGCCGCCGGCCGGGTCGGCGAGCGCGGCCCGGATGGCGTCGGCAAGCCTGGCGGCGTCGCCCGCCGGCAGCAATAGCGGGCTTTGCGGGCCGAAGATTTCCGGGATGCCGCCCACGGCGGTCGCCAGCAGGGGCACGCCGGCGGCGGCGGCTTCGAGCACGATGTAGGGCAGGGACTCCGCGCGCGACGGCACGATCAGCAGGCGCCCGCGGGCAAATCCCTGGCGCGCCGGCAGCGCGCCGGGGAAACCCGCGGCGATGCCGCGCGCCTGCGCCAGGGCCTTGAAGGCCGCGCCGTCCGGGCCGCTGCCGACGATGGTGGCGCTCACCGGCCGGCCGGCCGCGGCGAGTGTGTCCATCGCCTCGATCAGCACGTCGACGCCCTTGAGCCGCCGCAGCTCGCCGACGAACACGAGATCGCTGGCGTCGAGGTCGGGCGCGACGGATGCGAACTCGGGCGCGGTGACGCCGTTGTGGACGACCCGCACGGGCGCGGCCGGCGTGCCGACCCGGGCCTGAAACACGTCGCGCGCATAGGCGCTTTCGAACAGGATGAGATCGGTGCGCGGCAGCAGCACGCGCTCGAGATTGAGATAGACGAGGCCGAGCGGCGAGCGCGGAGCAAAGTGCAGGGTGCCGCCGTGCGGCGTATAGGCGCGCAGCGCGCCCCCGCCGGTCAGCCGCGCATAGGCGCCGCCCTTGGCGCCGTGCCCGTGCACGACGTCGGCGCCGGTATCGCGCAGCGCCCGGGCGACCCGGCGCACCGCCGCGACGTCGCTCGGGCCGAGATGCCGGCTCATCGGCACCCGCGTGATGCCGAGCGCGAGCGACGGCCCGAGCGCCGCCAGCGCCGCTTCCGCCCGTTCGCCGCCGGTCGTCGCATCCGCCACGATGCCGATGCGGTGGCCGGCCGCCGCCTGGGCGCGCACCAGATCGACCACGTGGCGAAACAGTCCGCCGACCGGCGCGCGGAACACGTGCAGGACGGCGAGGGATCCTCGGTCGGCCGTGGTCATGCGGCGATCTGGATCGCCGATGCGACTGAACAAATAATGAAGGCGGGCAAAGCCGTCATTGCGAGGAGCCATAAGGGCGGTTACGCCCGTCTTCGACGGGCTATGGCGACGAAGCAATCCAGAGCAGCGCGCGCGCCTCCCGGATTGCTTCGTCGCCCGGCGGGCGCCTCGCAATGACGCAGGTGTCGGATCAGAACCAGCGCTCCGCCACAGTGATCGTGTCGCCGGGGCGCACCGGATAGTTGAGGGGAACGGCGCCGACCGCAATTCCGCCGTCGCCCGGATGGTGCACTTCGACCGGACCGCGCAGCGCGCGCGGCGAGAAGCCGCCGGCGATCGCCACGGCGCCTTCGACGGTCAGGTTCGGCACGAACGGGAACTGTCCGGGCGTCAGCACTTCGCCAAGCACGAAGAACGGCCGATAGGCCTCGACCTCGACCGCCACGTGCGGCTCGCGCACGTATCCCTGCTGCAGCTTGGCGGCGACCGCCTGACCCACCTCGACGGTGGTGAGGCCGCGCGCCGGAACCGCGCCGATCAGCGGCATGGTGATCTTGCCGCTGGTATCGACCGCGTAGGAACTGCTCAAGCCATCCTGGCCGAACACGACGACGCGCAGGCGATCGCCCGCGTCGAGCGTATAGGGGACCGCCGGGTCGGGCACGGGCCCGAGCAGCGCCGGGTTGCGCGCGCAACCCGCAAGCGCAAACCCGGTGAGGACGGCGATGGCCAGACACTGCGCCCGCATGAAACGAATCCGAGACGACGGAGACGAACCGACGGCCCGATTAAGGCGCCGTATGGTTAACAAAGCCTCACTTTCGCATGCGGCGGACGGCGAATTAACGTGACGGCAACCATAATCGGCTTTCATGGGGCCGGCGTAGGGTTGGTGCGGTACGGAGTCTGCCATGCGAGTCGGTGTGATTTCTGCGGGTCCTGAGCTCGATGCGTTCGACTCGCGCCCCGTCGAGCTTGGCGCGGTCGGCCGGGGCCTGTGGCGCAAGAAATGGTGGGTGCTGGCGCCGACGCTCGCGGTGGCGGCGATCGCCGCCGTCGCCGTCAACATGGTGACCCCGCGCTACAAGTCGGAAGCGCGCGCGCTCATCGAAGGGCACGAGAACGTCTTCCTGCGCCCGGACGCCGAGAAGAGCGCCGACCGCGCCGTCGTCGACCAGGAAGCGATCACCAGCCGGGTCCAGTTGGTGCTCTCGCGCGATGTCGCCCGCCAGGTGATCAGGCAGCTCAAGCTCGGCGAGCTTCCCGAGTTCGACCCGCTGTTGCGCAGCATCGGACCGGTGAAGCATCTGCTGCAGGTCGTGGGGCTCGCCAAGGATCCGCTGCGCATGACGCCGGAAGAGCGGGTGCTCGACAGCTATTACGACCGCTTGAGCGTGTTCCCGGTGGACAAGTCGCGGGTGATCGCGGTCGAGTTCCAGTCCTACGATCCGGAGCTGGCGGCGCGCGGCGCCAATGCGGTGATCGACGATTTCGTGGCGCTGCAGCTTGCCGCCAAGCAGGAGGAGACGCGGTCGGCCGGCCGCTGGCTCGCCGGCGAGATCGAGGTGCTGCGCCAGAAGCTCGCCGACGCCGAGGCCAAGGTCGAGGAGTTCCGCAGCAAATCGAACCTGTTCGTCGGCACCAACGGCACGTCGCTGTCGAACCAGCAATTGGGCGAGCTCAATTCCCAGCTGGCGGCGGCGCGCTCGCAGAAGGCCGACGCCGAAGCCAAGGCCCGGTTCATCCGCGAGACGCTCAAATCGGGCAAGCTGCTCGAGTCCGCCGACTTCCTCAATTCCGAGCTGATCCGGCGCATGGGCGAGCAGCTCGCGACGCTGCGCGGCCAGCTCGCCGAGCAGTCATCGACCCTGCTCGACAACCATCCGCGCATCAAGGAGCTCAAGGCGCAGATCGGCGATCTCGACCGGCAGCTGCGCACGGAAGCCGAGCGGCTGGCGCGCGCGCTGGAGAACGACGCGCGCATCGCCGGCTCGCGCGTCGAGACGCTCAGCGAGAACCTCGGCCAGCTGAAGCAGCAGGCGGCGACGACCAACGAGCAGGATATCCAGCTGCGCGCCTACGAGCGCGAGGCCAAGGCGCAGCGCGACCTCCTCGAATCCTATCTGGCCAAGTATCGCGAGGTCACCTCGCGCGACAGCCTGGGCGCGATGCCGTCCGACCTGCGCGTCATCTCCCGTGCCATCGTGTCGAACACGCCGTTCTTCCCGCGCAAGCTGCCGATCGTCCTGATCGCCGGCCTCGCCATGCTGCTCATCGCGTCGGGCTTCATCGTGACGGGCGAGCTCATGGCCGGCAGCCCCGGCCGGGCGTCGGCCCCGGCGGCGGCGGACGAGGGTTATTTCGAGCGTGAAGAGCCGCGCCTCGCCGAGGTGCCCGCCGACATGGCGCCGGTCGCCCCGGCCGCGACCGCCGCAACGTCCGAGCGGGAGATCGCCGCTCTGGCCCGCGACATCGGCGGATCGGAGACCGGCCGCCGCGTGGTGGTGGCGGGGGTGCAGCGCCACATCGGCACCACGCTCACCGCGCTGGCGCTGGCGCGCGAGCTGTCCCGCCATGCCCGCGTCGTGCTGGTCGACCTCGCCTTCGCGCATCCGAACCTCGCGGCGGTCGCCGTCGATCCGGCCACGCCCGGCATCGCCGATCTGGTGCGCGGCGCGGCCTCGTTCGGGGCGATCATCACCCGCGACCGCGACTCGCGCGCCCATATCGTGCCGGCCGGACGCGGCGGGCCCGACAACGCGGCGATTCTCGCGTCGGACCGCATCGGGGTCGCCCTCGACGCGCTGGCGCGCACCTACGATCATGTGCTGATCGACGCCGGCACCACGTCGGACCCGCTGCCGGAGCCGCTGCTGCGCGGCGCGCCGCGCGCGGTCCTGGTCGCCGCCGGCGTGCCGCCGGAAGCCGCCGCCGTCGCCCGCGACCGGCTGCATGTCGCGGGCTTCGCCGACGTGGCCGTCGTCGACGGCGCTCCGCCGTCGCCGGCGGCCGCCGATGCGGCCGAGCGCGCGGTTGCGGCCTAGGCGGCGTAGAGCATGATCCCGAAAAAGGCTGCCCCGGGCTTGACCCGGGGTGGGTACCGGTTTTCGGAAAAGATCATGCTCCAACAATGACCGCCTTTCTTTGCGCTTTATCATTCCGCAAGGTTGCGGCGGCATGATTGTTGCGAACGCGGGGGCAGAAGGTTGGCCGGCTTGAAGCAGACGATCCTGCGCACGGGGCTCGAGGCGCTGTACTTCAGCGGCTCGCACCTGTGGCTGCGGCCGTTCGTGGGCGGGGTCGGCGCGATCCTCACGCTGCATCACGTGCGCCCGCCGCGGCACGAGGCGTTTCAGCCCAACCGGCTGATCGAGGTGACGCCCGCGTTTCTCGAGGCCGTGATCGTGCGCATGCGGCGCGCCGGCATCGACCTCGTCAGCCTCGACGAAATGCACCGGCGCCTGGTCGAGGGCGACCACAAGCGGCGCTTCGCCTGCCTGACGTTCGACGACGGCTATCGCGACAATCTCGTGCACGCCTACCCGATCCTCAAGAAGCACGCGGTGCCGTTCGCCCTATACATTGCCACGAGCTTCCCGGACCGGCTGGGCGAGCTGTGGTGGCTCGCGCTCGAGGCGGTGATCGCGCGCAACAGCCGCATCGGCCTGGTGATCGACGACGAGGACCGCAACTTCGATTGCCGCACCGTCGCGCAGAAGCGCGAGCTCTACGAGGCGATCTATTGGTGGCTGCGCCGATTGCCGACCGAGGACGAGCTGCGCCACGCGGTGCGCGACCTCGCCGCGCGCTATCACGTCGACGTCGCCGCGTTCTGCCAGGATCTGTGCATGACGTGGAGCGAGCTCGAGGAGCTGGCCCGCGATCCGCTGGTGACCGTCGGCGCCCACACGGTCAATCACGTGCGCCTGACCAAGGTGCCGGAAAAGATCGCGCGCGCGGAAATGCGCATGAGCGCCGCCGTGATCGAGAGCGCGCTCGGCAAGGCGCCGACGCACCTGTCCTATCCGGTCGGCGATCCCACCTCGGCCGGCCCACGCGAGTTCGCGATCGCGCACGAGCTCGGCTTCAAGACCGCGGTGACGACGCGCCCGGGCGTGCTGTTTCCCGACCACCGCGCGCATCTGACCGCGCTGCCGCGCATCAGCCTCAACGGCGAGTACCAGCAGCTGCGCTACGTCGAAGTGCTGCTGTCCGGCGCCGCCACCGCCGTGTGGAATCGATTCCGCCGCGTCGACGCCGCGTGAGAGGTAGGGTGGGCAAGGGCGGCCCCAAAGTTTTCAATTGAAGCACCACCCGCGGTCCGCCGTGCCCACGTGTTCCGGTACCGCCAAACCGTTACAAGCGGCGAGGCCCCAACACGTAGGCACGGCGGAACGCACACGGTGCCGAAGCGGTGAGATATCGGCCGCCTTTGCCCACCCTACACGACAGCACCGCTAATTGGCGCCGTGGCTCACCGGGCAGGTGCCCGGATGGGCGCAAGGCGGCGGCGTTGCCTTGGTGGTGGCGCTCACGTCCGTTGAGCCCGGCCCTTCGACGCCGCCGACAATCGCCGTCACGTGCCACCGGTAGGTCGATTGCGGGCCCAATCCGGTATCGCTGAAACTGGGGCCGGCAACGTTCCCGACCTGTACGAACGCCGATGCGTCACCGGCGCGCCAGACGCGATAGGTCTCGGCGCCGCTCACCGGGGCCCACGCCAGCGCCGCGGCCCGGTCGGAGGTGTCGATCACCGCGACGGCGGCCGGTGCCGTGCCGGGCGCAGGCGGCGGGGCCGGTTGCGGGCGATATTTCGCCGTCAACGCGTCGAGCATCTTCTTGATCGCGGCGATCTGGCGCCCGGACTTGCTGACGTAGGCATCGTCGGCGGCCACGTAACCCCACCAGTCCCAGCACGCCAACGGGTTGAGCGGCTGGGTGGGCAGCGGCAACGGACGCGCCCGCGTTTGCGGATAAAGCACGATGATGCGGTTGGTGTCCGCCCATTCGTTGAAGCCCACCTTGTCGACGACCTGGCGGCCGATATCGTTGGCGTCCTGTTGGCATCCATGCAGGACGATATGCACGCGGCATGCCGGGCCCGTCGCGCTCTCGCAGTCCTTCGGCACGAACACGTAGCCCTCGTCGGCCATGCTCAAGGCGCCCGGGGTATCCGGCCGGGCATACGGCTCTTGCGAAAAGCTCCTGACCTTTCCGGCAAGCTCGTTGGGTTTGCGCGGCGGTTCGAGCGCGCCGTAGATATGCTGAAGGATGATCCCCGCCTGGTCGTAGCCGCAGCGGTCGATATAGGGGCTCGCGGTGGTGCTGCAGTCCTTGTCGGCTTGCGCGGCCTGCGCCAGCACGAACGCATGCCCGGCGCCGAGCGTCGTCTGGTAGAACAGATTTCCGCGGCCGGCGTCGCCAAGATAATGGGCGTAGAATGCCGCCGTTGCCTGCATCACGGACTCGGCGACCGTGCCGTCGTTGAATCCGTGGAACAGATAAATCTTCTGGCGCCGCAAATTGTCGGTCGGATCGATGGCGCCGGACGCGGCCTTCCGGTCCGCCATGCCGGTTGAGACGCTCAAGGGCGGCGGCGGGCCCTGCATGCACTCGCTGGTCGCGGTCGCGATCTTGGCCTGGGCGCAATAAAACGGGCCGCCGGCAACCACGCCGACGCCCTTGATCGTCGATGACCAGGCGGTTGCGAATTGCACCGCCATGAAGGCGCCCGACGAGAGGCCGGACACCGAGCTGTCGGCGATGTCGGCGTTATGGGCCGGGAGTCTCTCGAGGTCGGCGGCTGGTGCGGGTGCAATGCCTGGCGCGGCGAACATCAGGGCGAAAGCCAGGCAAAGCCGATGCGTGTTACGAAGAGCAGGCGGCATTGCAAACTCCTTGCGGTCTGCGAATGCCCTCCACAACGTTTCCAGCAGACAGCCTACGTCATTCAGCGCGTCCTGTCATGGGAAATAGCCGTTCGCTAGAGCATTTTCCGGAAAAGTGGGCACCGGTTTTCCGCAGAAAATGCGACAAAATCAAAAACCTGGATCGCTTTCCAATTCAATCGAATTGGAAAGCGATCTAGGCGCGTCAACTTTCGGCGTCCGGCCGCGACATCCAGCTCACCAGCGGCATCGCGGGGAGCACCCAGCCGAGCCCGGCCACGGCGTAGTAGATCCAGGCCACGATCTCGTTGGTCGAGCGGAACGCGAACTGCGCCACCGCCATGGCGATGAGCGCCCATGCGGTCACCAGCGCCAGAAGTCCGACGGTGCCGATCAGCTTGCGGGTGCGCATGCGCATGGGAGCATGATCCCGAAAAGTGGGTACCGGTTTTCGGAAAAGATCATGCTCCAACAATAGCCTAAAGCGGGACGACGATCCGACTAAATGTCATCCGCTTTTGACCAGCCGGCGATGACGGATACCGCGACACGGCGCCAATTGCGACGCCGCCGGCCGGTCTATATGGTCCGCCCCGTTTGTTGCAAGCGGAGAGCCGATGACGCCCGTGCGGAGCGCGCCGGAACTGCACGCGCGCGCGATCAGGCTGTGGCTGGTCGCGATCGCCGCGCTGCTGGCCGCCATGGTGCTGGTGGGCGGCGCCACCCGGCTGACCGAGTCCGGCCTGTCGATCGTCGAGTGGCAGCCGGTTGCCGGCACGGTGCCGCCGCTGTCGGCCGCCGGCTGGCAGGCGGAGTTCGAAAAATACCAGGCGACGCCGCAATACCGGCACCTCAACCGGGGCATGCATCTCGACGACTTCAAGACCATCTACTGGTGGGAATGGGCGCATCGCCTGCTCGGCCGGGTGATCGGTGCGGCGTTCCTGCTGCCATTTCTCTGGTTCCTGTGGCGCGGCTGGGTGGCGCCGCGATTGCGCCTGCGGCTATGGACGATCTTCGGCCTCGGCGCGCTGCAGGGCGCGGTCGGCTGGTGGATGGTGGCATCGGGCCTGGTCAACCGGGTCGAAGTCTCGCAGTACCGCCTGGCGACGCACCTTGTTCTCGCCTGCGCGATCTTCGTTGCCGTCGTTTGGACGGTGCAGGGGCTGGCCGGACGGGCGCGCGTCGCGGTGCCGCCGCGCCTCCGCGTGAGCGCTGTCGGCCTGGTGGCGCTGACGCTGGCGCAGATCTATCTCGGCGCCCTCGTTGCCGGCCTGCGCGCCGGGCTCGTCTACAACACCTGGCCGCTGATCGACGGCACCTTGGTGCCGGACGCCGCGTCGCTGTTCGCCATCGCGCCGGGCTGGCGAAACCTGTTCGAGAATCCGCTCACCGTGCAATTCGACCACCGCATGGCGGCCTATGCCCTGTGGGCCTTCGCGGTGCTGCACGCGGTCGACGCGGCACGCTCGCGCGGCGGGCCGGCGCTCACCGGGGCGCTCGCGGTCGCGGCGGCGGTCACCGTTCAGGCAGGCCTCGGGGTTCTGACTCTCATCCATGCGGCGCCGCTGGCGCTCGCCTTGGCGCATCAGGCCATGGCGATCGTGCTGCTGGCGCTGACTGTGTTCCACGCGCAACGGCTGACGCCGATGGGTGCCGCCGCGCGGCTCGGCGCGCCGGCCGCGCTGCCGTCATCCTGACAAGGGGGTACGTCCATGATCGATCTCGCCACCAGCGGCCACGTCGCCGTTCTCACGATGACGCACGGCAAGGCCAACGCCATGGACGTGGCCCTGTGCGAAGCCTTCATCGAGCGGCTCGACGAGGTGCGCGCGTCGCCGGCGCGCGCGGTGGTGCTCACGGGCCAGGGCCGGATCTTCTCCGCCGGCGTCGATCTGGTGCGCGCCCTCGACGGCGGGCCCGACTATTTCCTGCGCTTTTTGCCGCCGCTGCGCCGCATGTTCGAGACGGTGTTCTTCTATCCCAAGCCGGTCGTCGCCGCGGTCAACGGGCATGCCATGGCGGGCGGCTGCGTGCTCGCCTGCGCCGCCGACCGGGCGCTGATGGCGCACGACTCCGGACGCATCGGCATCACCGAGCTTCTGGTCGGCGTGCCGTTCCCGGTGATCGCGCTCGAGATCATGCGCTTTGCCGCCGCGCCCGACCGGTTCGAGAGCATGGTGTTCAGCGGCGCCACCTTTCCGCCCGACGCCGCCGTCGGCCTCGGCCTCATCGACGAGGTGGTGCCCGCCGAGGCGCTCATCGACCGCGCCGTCGCCGCCGCGGAAACCTTGGGAGCGCTCAGCCCGGAGGCGTTCGCGCTCACCAAGCGCCAGACGCGGCAGCCCGCGCGGCAGCGGCTCGACACGGACGGCCCGCTGTTCGACGCGGCGGTCGACGCTGTGTGGTACGCGCCGCAAACCGCCGCGCGCATCCGGGACTACGTCTCGCGCACGTTCAAGAAGATGTAGGCAAACGCCGTAGGGTGGGCAAAGCGGCGGCATAAGCGCGTTTACGCGCGTCTTCGACGCGCTATGGCGCCGCGTGCCCACGCGGACTGTTTGTTTGCCCAAAGAACGCGTGGGCACGGCCGCGTGCGGCGGCCTTTGCCCGCCCTACAAAATGTTCACGCCGCCTCCAGCGCCTGCTCCAGGTCGGCGATGATGTCGGCCTTGTCCTCGATGCCGATCGACAGGCGCACCACGTCGGGGCCGGCGCCGGCCTGCACCTTCTGGGCGTCGGACAGCTGCTTGTGGGTGGTCGAGGCCGGATGGATGATCAGCGAGCGGGTATCGCCGATGTTGGCGAGGTGGGAGAACAGCTTGACGTTCGACACCAGCTTGACGCCCGCCTCGTAGCCGCCCTTGAGCCCGAAGGTGAACACGGCGCCGGCGCCGTTCGGCGCGTATTTCTTGGCGAGGTTGTGGTAGCGGTCGCCCGGCAGGCCCGGATAGCTCACCCACGCCACCTTGCCGTGCGCAGCGAGCCATTCGGCCACGGCTTGCGTGTTCTCGCAGTGGCGCTGCATGCGCAAGGGCAGGGTCTCGATGCCGGTGAGCACCAGGAAGGCGTTGAACGGCGAAAACGCCGGCCCGATGTCGCGCAGGCTGAGCACCCGGCAGGCGACCGCGAAGGCGAAGTTGCCGAACGTCTCGTGCAGCACGATGCCGTTGTATTCCGGCCGCGGTTCCGAGAGCATCGGATAGCGGCCCTCGCGCGACCAGTTGAAGGTCCCGCAATCGACGATCATGCCGCCGATCGAGTTGCCGTGTCCGCCGAGGAATTTGGTCAGCGAGTGCACCACCACGTCGGCGCCGTGATCGATCGGCTTGCACAGGTAAGGCGTCGCCAGGGTGTTGTCGACGATCAGCGGCACGCCGGCGCGGCGCGCGATGTTGGCGATCGCCTCGATGTCGGTGATGACGCCGCCCGGGTTGGCGATCGATTCGATGAAGATCGCCTTGGTCTTCGGCGTGATGGCGCGCTCGAACGTGCCGATGTCGTCCGGGTCGGCCCACACCACGTTCCAGCCGAAGTTCTTGAACGAATGGTTGAACTGGTTGATCGAGCCGCCGTAGAGCTTGTTGGCCGCGACGAACTCGTCGCCCGGCTTCATCAGCACGTGGAACACCAGCACCTGAGCGGCGTGGCCGGAGGCGACCGCGAGCCCGGCGGTGCCGCCTTCGAGCGCGGCGACGCGCTCCTCGAGCACCGCGTTGGTCGGGTTGCCGATGCGCGTGTAGATGTTGCCGAAGGTCTGCAGGCCGAACAGCGAGGCGGCGTGATCGACGTCGTCGAACACGAAGGAGGTGGTCTGGTAGATCGGCGTGGCGCGCGCGCCGGTGGTCGGGTCGGGCTGGGCGCCGGCGTGCACGGCGAGCGTGGCAAATCCCGGGGTGCGGTCGGTCATGGGCCGGTCCTCGTTGGATGCGACCGGCGGCGGCCGGTCCAGGGGCAAGTTTCTAGGGCACGGCCCGAATGCGTCAACTGCCGTCGGCACCGGTCTTGGCGGTATCGACCGTGCTGCCGCCCGTCAGGGTGGTGCGGTCGAGCGACATGCGCTGCACGCCGCGGCCGAGGAGATGCGCCCGCTTCGACGTGAGCGTGCGCGAGTTGACGCCGAACCAGCCGATCTCCGAGGACAGCCGGCCGTATTCGATCTTGGGGCAGCGGTTCATCACCACCTTGAGGCCGGCAGCTTCGGCGACGGCGGCGGCCGCGTCGTTGCGCACGCCGAGCTGCATCCAGATCACCTGCGGCCGCGGGCTGAGCGCCAGCGCCTCCGCGACGACCTGCGGCACGTATTGCGGGGCGCGGAACACGTCGACCATGTCGACCGGCTGGGAAATATCGGCGAGCCGCGCATGGACCTTGCGCCCGAGAATCTCGCCGCCCGCTTGGCCCGGATTGACCGGGATCATGTTGTAGCCGCGCTCCAGCAGGTACTTGAACGCGAAATAGCTCGGCCGATTGTCCTTCGGCGAAATCCCCACCATGGCGATGGTCTTCACCGTGTTGAGGATGCCGCGGATATAGGCGTCGGGATAGCTGTCGTGATTCATCGGTGCGCGCCGGCGGCAGTCGTGCCGTTGGAGAGGCGTGCCGCTAAATAGTGGCGCGGCCGCGCGGCCGACAGGCCGCTCAGCGGTCCTGCCATTTCGGCGGCCGCTTGTCGATGAAGGCGCCGATGCCTTCCTCCGCGTCGCGCGCCAGCATGTTCTCCACCATGGTGCTCGACGCGTAGGCATAAGCGTCGGCAAGGCTCATTTCGAGCTGGCGGTAGAACGCCTCCTTGCCGATCTTCACGGTCAGCGCCGATTTCGACGCGATCTTGCGCGCCAGCGCCATCGCCTCCTCGCGCTCGCGGCCGGCCGGCACGACGCGGTTGACGAGCCCGAGGCGCAACGCGTCCGCGGCCGCGACGGCGTCGCCGGTGAGTAGCATTTCCATGGCGTGCTTGCGCGCGACGTTGCGCGACAGGGCCACCATCGGGGTCGAGCAGAATAGGCCGATGTTCACGCCGGGGGTCGCGAACTGCGCGGCCGCCGAGGCGACCGCGAGATCGCAACTGGCCACGAGCTGGCAGCCGGCCGCGGTGGCGGTGCCGTTGACCGCGGCGATCACCGGCTTGGGCAGGCGGACGATCGCCTGCATCATGGCGCTGCAGCTCTCCATGATGCGGCGGAAATATTCGCGGCCGCGGTCGGCGTCGCTGCGCCGGGCGGTCAGTTCCTTGAGGTCGTGGCCGGCGCAGAAGGCGGAGCCGTTCGCGCCGATCACCACGGCGCGCACCGAACGGTCGGCGCCGATGGCGGCAAGGGCATCGGCGAGCGCCGCGATCAACGCCTCCGAGAGGCTGTTGCGCGCCTGCGGGCGGTTGAGCGTGAGCACGGCGACGTCGCCCGCGTCCTCGCGCAAGAGGACCGGCGATGGGACAGGGGCCGCACGGGCGGCGGACGTTTGCGCGTTCATGGCAGACCATTGTATCCGATCCGCGGTCCCAGGCGAAATTCGCGGGACCGCAGGGCAGGGGATGTGATGACGCACGCGCCGAAGCTGAGCGCCGAGGAATTGGAGCGGCTGCTCTCGCCCGAGTTCCCGCGCCTGTTTCACCGCGAGACCGGGATCGCGATCCTCAAGGTGGGAGACCGCGGCGCGCTGGTGCGCCAGGGCTTCCATCCGCGCACGCTGCGGCCGGGCGGCACCATCTCGGGCGCCAGCATGATGATGCTCGCGGATTTCGCCATGTACGTCGCGGTGCTGGCCGCGATCGGCTGGGTGCCGGGGGCGGTGACCATCAACCTCAACATGAACTTCCTCAGCAAGCCGCCGCCGCGGGCGCTGGAGGCGGACTGCCGGCTGATCAAGCTCGGCCGGCGGCTTGCGGTCGGCGACGTCGGCATTCGCTGCGAGGGCGAGAGCGACATGGTCGCGCACGCCACCTCGACCTATGCGATTCCGGCCAACCGCTGAGGGTTGTTCGATGGTAACATATAACCTATATTGCATCTTATTGTTCGGTATAGTCTTTTTTCCATCCGATGGCGTTGACCGCGGCCGCGGCCTCCTGTAGAAGCCGCGGCTCCAAGCAACGGACGCGGTCCTATGAAAACCTATTCGGCCAAGCCCGCCGAGGTCGAGAAGAAGTGGGTGCTGATCGACGGCAGCGGGCTCGTCGTCGGCCGCCTCGCCTCGATCGTCGCGCTGCGGCTGCGCGGCAAGCACAAGCCGACCTACACGCCCCACGTCGATTGCGGCGACAACGTCATCATCGTCAACGCCGAAAAGGTGGTGCTGACCGGACGCAAGGTGCAGCAGAAGGTCTACCGGCATCACACCGGCCATATCGGCGGCATCAAGGAACGCACCGCCAAGTTCATCCTCGAGGGCAAGTTTCCCCAGCGCATCGTCGAGAAGGCGGTCGAACGCATGCTGCCGCGCGGGCCGCTCGGCCGCCGCCAGCTCGGCAACCTGCGCGTCTACAAGGGGCCCGACCATCCCCATGTGGCGCAGCAGCCCGAAGCGCTCGACGTCGCCGCCTTGAACCGCAAGAACACCAGGAGCGCGTGAACATGGCCGAAACCATGCAATCGCTCGATCAGCTCGCCGCGCTCAAGCCGGCCGTGCCGGAGACGCCGCAATACGTCCAGAAGCTCGACAAGCAGGGCCGCGCCTACGCGACGGGCAAGCGCAAGAACGCGGTGGCGCGGGTGTGGATCAAGCCGGGCGGCGGCACCGTGACGGTCAACACGCGGCCGGTGGAGACGTTCTTCGCGCGGCCGGTGCTGCGCATGCTGATCCAGCAGCCGCTCGTCGCCGCCAACCGCCAGGGCCAGTACGACGTGACCTGCACGGTGTCGGGCGGTGGGCTGTCGGGCCAGGCCGGCGCGGTGCGCCACGGCATTTCCAAGGCGTTGACCGCCTTCGAGCCCGACCTGCGGTCCGTGCTCAAGCGCGGCGGATTCCTCACCCGGGACTCGCGCGTGGTCGAGCGCAAGAAGTACGGCAAGGCCAAGGCCCGGCGCTCGTTCCAGTTCTCCAAGCGCTGACCGCGCGGAAAGATTCGCGCGAAAGGCGGCCGGTCGGCCGCCTTTTGCATTTGCGCCAATCTTTGGCGGCTAAATCTGGCCGTAGTGGACCAGCACCCCGCGGCACGGCGCGCTCAGCCGTGCCTGGTTCGCCTGTAGGCAGGCGAGGACGCGGCTCGTGTCCGGCGTCGCGTCCTTGCACATGCGCACCACGTCGGGCCGGCACGCCTTTTGTTCCTCGGGCGTGCCTTGGAAATTCGGAAACGGCAGCGGCAACGGCGGAAACGGCAGCGGCGGCGGGCCCTGGGCGAACGCGGCGGTCGCGCTCAGCATCAACGAACCGGCAAGCACCAAGGCCACGCTGCGAATCATGGGCGACACCCCTCTGGCTGTGTTGGCGGGCGATGACGCACTGCCGTCCCGCGCCTGTCAATCCGATTTAGCCGGCAACCGGGCGTTTACCACCTCGGCGTAGCATCGGCGCATGATGCGCCATCGCACGGTTGCCCAGGTCGAGGCCGATCTGACTGCGTTGCGCGCGAGCGCCGAGCGCGCCGGCATTGCGCTCGCCTGCCTGTTCGCCACTTCGGACGAATTCGAGGCCGACATCATCCGCGAGCGGCGCGCCCAGGGCGCCTTCCGGCCGCGGCGCTCGCGCCATCGCCTGCGCCCGGCGCTGACCGGGGCGCTCGCGCTCGCCTTCCTGCTGGCCTGAATCCTCCACGCGCGAAGAAAAAAAGGGCGCTCCGCGGAGCGCCCTTGAAGGTCGTCGCGTCGCCGCGACTTGGGAGGAAGCTTACGCCGAGTAATACATGTCGAATTCGACCGGATGCGGCGTGTGCTCGAAGCGGATCACTTCCTGCATCTTGAGCTCGATGTAGCTGTCGAGGAAGTCGTCGTCGAACACGCCGCCGGCCTTGAGGAATTCGCGGTCCTTCTCGAGATAGCCGAGCGCCTCGCGCAGCGAGCCGCACACGGTCGGGATCTTCTTGAGCTCGCGCGGCGGCAGGTCGTAGAGGTCCTTGTCGATCGGCGCGCCGGGATCGAGCTTGTTCTTGATTCCGTCGAGGCCGGCCATCAGCATGGCCGCGAAGGCGAGGTACGGATTGGCGAGCGGATCGGGATAGCGCACCTCGACGCGCTTGCCCTTGGGCGAGGAGGCGAGCGGGATGCGGCATGAGGCCGAGCGGTTGCGCACCGAATAGGCGAGCAGCACCGGCGCCTCGAACCCGGGGACGAGCCGCTTGTAGGAGTTCGTCGTCGGGTTGGTGAAGGCGTTGATGGTGCGCGCGTGCTTGATGATGCCGGCGATGTAGTGCAGCGCCGTGTCGGAGAGGTCGGCGTACTTGTTGCCCGCGAAGGTCGGCTTGCCGCCCTTCCAGATCGACTGGTGGCAGTGCATGCCGGACCCGTTGTCGCCGTAGATCGGCTTGGGCATGAAGGTCGCGGTCTTGCCGTACACGTTTGCGACCTGGTGGATACAATATTTATATATTTGCATACGGTCGGCCATCACCACCATCGGCGAGAACTTCAGGCCCAGCTCGTGCTGGGCGGAGCCGACCTCGTGATGGTGCTTTTCGACCACGCAGCCCATGCGCGCCATGGCGCCGAGCATCTCCGAGCGCATGTCCTGGGCGCTGTCCTGGGGCGGCACCGGGAAATAGCCCTTCTTGGTGCCGATGCGGTGCCCGAGGTTACCGCCCTCGTAGGGGGTGTCGGTATTGGACGGCAGCTCGATCGAGTCGAGCTTGAAGCCGGTGTTGTACGGGCCGGACGCGTAGCGCACGTCGTCGAACACGAAGAACTCGGCCTCCGGGCCGAAGAACACGGTGTCGCCGATGCCCCACGCCTTGACCAGGCCTTCCGCCTTCTTGGCGATGCTGCGCGGGTCGCGGTTGTAGGGCTCCCCGGTCAGCGGCTCGAGCGTGTCGCACACCAGCACCAGCGTGGTCTCCGCGAAGAACGGATCGATGCACGCGGACCCCGGGTCGGGCATCAGGTTCATGTCGGACTCGTGGATCGCCTTCCAGCCGGAGATCGAGGAGCCGTCAAACATGATGCCTTCGGCAAACGTGTCCTCGTCCACCGTCGAGACATCGCAGGTGACGTGCTGCCACTTGCCGCGTGGGTCCGTGAAGCGGAAGTCGACGTATTTCACGTCGTTGTCCTTGATCATCTTCACGACATCTTTCGCCGTCGTCATTGCACTCCCTTTCTCGTGACTGGAACTTCAGGCAGGGGTCAGGCGGATCAGCGCTTCAAATCGCATCCAGGCCTGATTCCCCCGTGCGGATCCGGATTGCTTCTTCGATGTTGGAGACGAATATTTTGCCGTCGCCGATGCGCCCGGTCTGCGCGGAACGACGGATCGCCTCGACGGCTTTTTCAACCATGTCGTCGCCGAGCACAATCTCGATTTTCACTTTCGGCAGGAAATCCACCACGTACTCGGCGCCGCGATAGAGTTCGGTATGCCCCTTCTGCCGGCCGAAGCCCTTGGCCTCGGTGACGGTAATGCCCTGCAGTCCGACCTCCTGCAGCGCTTCCTTCACCTCGTCGAGCTTGAAGGGCTTGATGACGGCCTCGATTTTCTTCATCTCGTCTCGCCTCCCGGCCGCGCTTCATTGCAGCGACAGCCGACGAACATTTAGCAGGGTCCGTGCCAAGCCGGCGGGCGCCTGAAAAAGCTTGTTTCTCAATGGGCTATCGCCGGGCCGGGCCAGGCGGCGGGGCCCGTCGCCGGGCGGCTGACTAATAAATAAGCATATTGATGAAATGGTGACCAGGACATTTTCCCTTTGGGCCGGGTGGCGAAGCGGCGGGCAATCGGTGAGCCGGTTTGCCGGATCGGCGTGCTTGCCGCATGGTTGAACGATCGGAGCGGAACGCACACGCCATGATCGAGCTGTTGACCAATGCCCAGATGGCGGAAGCCGACCGGCTGGCGATCGCCGGCGGGGTCGCCGGCATGACGCTGATGGAAAATGCCGGGCGCGCGGTCGCCGATGCCGTCGCCGCGCGCGCGCCCGCGGGCGCGCCCATCGTCGTTGCCGGGCCGGGCAACAACAACGGCGGCGACGGGTTCGTGGCCGCCCGCCTGCTGGCGGCGCGCGGCTTTCCGGTGCGCGTCGTCCTGGTGGGCGATGCGGCCAGGCTCAAGGGCGACGCGGCGGAAGCGGCGCGGCGTTTCGGCGGCACGGTCGAGCCGGCCGCCGTCCAGGCGCTCGACGGCGCCGGCATGGTGATCGACGCGCTGTTCGGCGCCGGGCTCGATCGTGCGGTCAGCGGCCTGGCGCGGGAGATGATCGCCGCGATGAACGGCTGCGGCGCGCCGATCGTCGCGGTCGACCTGCCGAGCGGGATCAACGGCTCGACCGGCGCCGTGATGGGGCTTGCGGTCGCGGCGGCCGAGACGGTGACGTTCTTCCGCCGCAAGCCCGCGCACGTGCTGCTGCCCGGGCGCCTTCATTGCGGCCGCATCCACGTGGCCGATATCGGCATTCCGGCGCAGGTGCTCGAGCGCGTGCGCCCGCACATATGTCTCAACGTTCCGGCGCTCTGGCGGGCGCACTTTCCAGTGCCGCGCATCGACGGCCACAAATACGCGCGCGGCCACGCGGTCGTCGTGTCGGGCGGCGCGGCTCACACCGGGGCGGGGCGGCTTGCCGCCCGCGCCGCGCTGCGGGCGGGCGCCGGCCTCGTCACCATCGCCTCGCCGCGCGAGGCGCTTGCGGTCAATGCGGCGGCGAACCTCGCGGTCATGGTGCGGCCGGTCGACGGGGCGGCGGAGCTTGCGGACTACCTGTCCGACCGCCGGCTCAACGCCCTGGTGCTCGGGCCGGGCGGCGGGGTCGGGCCGGCCATGCGGGAACTCGTGGCCGCGGGCCTCGCCGGGCCTCGCGCCGTGGTGCTCGACGCCGACGCGCTGACGAGCTTCGAGGGTGACGCGCCGGCACTTTATGCTGCGCTGGCGGGCCGTGATCGGCCGGCGGTGCTCACCCCACACGCAGGTGAGTTTGCGCGTTTGTTCAAGAGCGAACCCTATATAATTGATAAATCATCGAAAATAGATATGTCTTTGGCGGCGGCGCGGCGCAGCGGCGCCATCGTGCTGCTCAAGGGGCCCGATACGGTGGTGGCTGCGCTGGACGGACGCGCCGCGGTCGCCGACAACGCGCCCCCGTGGCTGGCCACGGCGGGGGCCGGCGACGTGCTGGCCGGCTTCATTGCCGGCCTCCTCGCCCAGGGCATGCCGGGCTTCGAGGCCGCGGCGGCGGCCACGTGGGTACACGGGGAAGCCGCAACCCACGTCGGCCCGGGCCTCATCGCCGAAGATTTGGCCGAGGCCGTGCCGCCCATCTATCGTCGCCTGTTTGCCGACATCGCCGGCGAACCGACGTAGGACTCAGATCACCTCGAACCATCCGGGCGAGCCGCCGCCGGGCCCGAGCGGCTGGGCGTCGATCCGCCACTTGCCCGGGTTGTCGGCAACGAACGTGACGTGGTCGCTCTGCCCCGCCGGTATCAGCAGGGTATCGAGCCAGAACGGCTTCCAGCCGTCGTCGAGGCGGTCGAGCAGGCGGAAATGGTGGCCGTGCACGTGCACCGCCATGGCCGCATCGGCGCGGTTGAGGAGCCCGAGCATGACGGCGCGCCCGCGCTTGAGCGAGAACAACGGGCGCCCGTTCGCGGGCGCGGCGCCCATGTCGGATCGCACCGGGACATCGACCTTGAGCGCGCGGGTGAGATCGATTGTCCGCGGCAGGGGATTGTCCGGCAGCGGCGCCGGGTCCGGGCGCGGGGCCGGGCGGGCAGGCGGCGTCGCCGCGTAGACGAGGCGCGCCAGGGCGGTTTCTTTTCCCGCCGCCTCGACCGCGATGGCTGCGCGTTCGCCCGGCGCCAAGGTCGCGTCGATGAACAGGTCGACGCGGTTGCCGGGGCCGAGCGCGATGCGGCCGCCGCGCGCCGCGAACGGGTCGGCCGGCTCGCCGTCGATCGCCATGACCATGGCCTGATGGCGCTCGATCCGGACGACCAGCGCGCGCGCCACGGTCGCGTTGACGAGGCGCAGGCGCAGCCGCTCGTGCGCGGTCACGGCGATGTCGAGTTGAGACGTGCCGTTGGCGGTCAGGTGCGGCGGCTGCGGGCCGCTGCCCGGGTCGATCGTCCCGTCGCCCGCAAGGCGCCAATCGGACAGCACCAGCGCCACGTCGCGATCGACGTCGACCGGCGCCGCCTCCTCGACCACGAGCGCGCCGGCAAGCCCACGGCCGAGTTGCCCGGCGAAATCGCGCGGCGGATGGTACCAAAAGGTGCCGGCGTCCGGCGGGGTGAAGCGGTAGTCGAAGCTCGCGCCGGGAGCGATGGGCGGTTGGGTGAGGCCGGATACCCCATCCATGGCGTTCGGCGTGTGCACGCCGTGCCAGTGCACGCTTGTCGGCTCGGGCAAATCGTTGACCAGGCGGACCCTAACCTCCGTGCCGCGCTTGACGCGCAGCAGCGGGCCCGGAGAGCCGCCGTCATAGCCCCAGATCTCCGTCGCGCCGGCGTCGGTGCCGCGCAGGCTCGCCTTGCCGGGCCGTGCGCGGATAACGCGGATTCCCTCGCCGACGCCGGGCTGGCCGCGCGCCGCGTCGCCGGTCCACAGGCACGCGGCCGCAAGTCCCGCGGCCGCGAGAATCCGCCGCCGGGAAAAGGTGATTGCGCCCGGCCCGCCCTCTGTCATGCTTCACTCTCCCGGCCCGATCGCGCTTGGCCGCGTCCACCATATGGCGAAGCTGCGGCGATTTGCCTATTCTAAGGGTGTCGCGCGGCCTGCGCGGTGATATAAGCCGCGCCGCCGGGACCCTTCCGGAATTCCCGTTGCGGGCGTGGCGGAATTGGTAGACGCGCGGGATTTAGGTTCCCGTGACGAAAGTCGTGGGGGTTCGAGTCCCTCCGCCCGCACCACGTCGATCGTGGCCGCGGGCAAGGGGCGGGCCCCATGACCCGCGGCAAGCAGTAGGGCGGCAACGCAGTGGAATGATCATGCAAGTCACTGAAACTCTCGCCGACGGGCTCAAGCGCGAGTACCGGGTCGTCGTGCCGGCGTCGGATCTCGACGCCAAGGTCAACGCGCGGCTCGACGACCTCAAGGGCCGGGTGCGCATCAACGGCTTTCGCCCGGGCAAGGTTCCGGTCGCCCATCTCAAGCGCGTGTACGGCCGCGCGGTGATGGCCGAGACCATCGACGAGGCGGTGCGCGAGGCCAACGCCTCGATCGTCTCCGACAAAGGCTACAAGCTCGCCATGGAGCCCAAGGTCACGCTTCCCGAGGCGGAAGGCGAGGTCAACGCCGTGGTCGAGGGCAAGGCCGATCTTGCCTATTCGGTCGCGATCGAAATCCTGCCGAAGATCGAGCTGGCCGACTTCTCCACCATTTCGCTCGAGAAGCTCACCGCCCAGGTCGCCGACGAAGAGGTCGACGCCGCGGTCGGCAAGATCGCCGAGCAGAACCGCCCGTTCGTCCCCAAGGGGGAGGGCGCCAAGGCGGAGACCGGCGACAAGGTCACGGTGTCGTTCAAGGGCACGATCGACGGCCAGCCGTTCGAGGGCGGCACCGGCGAGGACATTGCGGTCGAGCTCGGATCGAAGTCGTTCATCCCGGGCTTCGAGGAGCAGCTTGCCGGCGTCGCGGCGGGCGAGACCCGCACGGTGACGGCGACGTTCCCGGCGAACTACCTGACCAAGGATCTGGCCGGCAAGGAAGCGGCCTTCGAGGTGGTGGCCAAGGCGATCGAGGCGCCCGGCACGGTCGCCCTCGACGACGAATTCGCCAAGTCGCTCGGCTTGGAATCCCTCGACAAGCTCAAGGAAGCGGTGCGCAGCCGCATCGCGGCCGAGCACGCGGCGGAAAGCCGGCGCAAGGTCAAGCGCGCGCTGCTCGATGCGCTCGACGAACGCCACAAGTTCGAATTGCCGCCCACCATGGTCGAGGAGGAGTTCGCCAACGTGTGGCGCACGGTCACGTCCGACCTGCAGGCGCAGAGCCGCACCTTCGCGGACGAGAACACCACCGAGGAGGCGGCCAAGGCGGAATACCGCGGGATCGCCGAGCGCCGGGTGCGGCTCGGCCTCGTCATCGCGGAAATCGGCGCCAGGAACGACATCAAGGTGACGGACGACGAGATGAACCGCGCCGTGGTCGAGCGCGCGCGCCAGTTCCCGGGCCAGGAGCAGCAGATCTGGGACTATTACCGCAAGAGCCCGGAGGCGGTGGCGAGCCTGCGCGCGCCGCTCTACGAGGAAAAAGTGGTCGACTTCCTCCTCGAGCTGGTCAAGGCGACCGAGAAGACGGTCTCGCGCGAAGAGCTCTACCGGGACGACGACGACAAGGCGCCGTGACGCCCCGCAGGGGTGCCGCCCGGGGGCTGGCCATCGGGGAACGAACGACTACATTCGTGCCTGCGATGATTCGCGCGCATGGCGCGGCAAAAGCACGAGGGTTTTCGATGCGGGATCCCGTCCACACCTACATGAATTATCTCGTGCCGATGGTGGTCGAGCAGACCAACCGGGGCGAGCGGGCCTACGACATCTATTCGCGCCTGCTCAAGGAGCGCATCGTCTTCATCACCGGCCCGATTGAGGACGGCATGGCGTCGCTGGTGGTGGCGCAGCTCCTCTTCCTCGAGGCCGACAATCCGAAAAAAGAAGTCAACATGTACATCAACTCCCCGGGCGGCGTCGTCACCGCCGGGCTGGCGATCTACGACACCATGCAGTTCGTGCGCCCGGCCGTTTCGACCCTGTGCGTCGGCCAGGCCGCCTCGGCGGGGTCGCTGCTGCTGACCGCCGGCGCCAAGGACCTGCGGTTCGCCCTGCCCAACGCCCGGATCATGGTCCACCAGCCGTCCGGCGGCTTCCAGGGCCAGGCGACCGACATCATGCTGCACGCTCAAGAAATCTTGAACCTGAAAAAGCGGCTCAATGAGATTTACGTCACACACACCGGCCAGGCGCTGAAGAAGATAGAGGACGCGCTCGAGCGCGATACGTTCATGACCGCCGACATGGCCAAGGAGTTCGGCCTGATCGACAAGGTCATCGACAAGCGGCCGGTCGAGGAGCCGGTCGTCGGCAAGGCGTGAGGGGCGGCATTTTTGCCCGATTCGGCCGTTGCCACGGCAAAATGCCGTGGCGCCGGGCGGGTGAACGGGAATAACCCCTCGGCTTCGGGGGGTTATATCGTTAATCAATTCTTGATCCACGGCCCGTTACCATGCTTCGCTAGGCACCGGGGGCAGAGGCGAGTGGTCGGTCCGGGGCTGTTTATGGGTTGCAGGCTACGGATTCTTAGCCCCGGCATTGATAGGCTCGGGGTTCGGGCGCCGCGGCGTGCGGGCACGGCACGGAGACGAGGATGAGCAAGGTCGGCGGCAGCGAGTCCAAGAACACGCTCTATTGCTCGTTCTGCGGCAAGAGCCAGCACGAGGTGCGCAAGCTCATCGCCGGCCCGACGGTGTTCATCTGCGACGAGTGCGTCGAGCTGTGCATGGACATCATCCGCGAGGAGAACAAGTCCTCGCTGGTGAAGTCGCGCGACGGCATTCCGACCCCGAAGGAGATCCGCAAGGTCCTCGACGATTACGTCATCGGCCAGGACCATGCCAAGAAGGTGCTCTCGGTCGCGGTGCACAACCACTACAAGCGGCTCAACCACCAGACCAAGCACAACGACGTCGAGCTGGCGAAGTCCAACATCCTGCTGATCGGCCCGACCGGCTCGGGCAAGACGCTGCTGGCGCAGACGCTGGCGCGCATCCTCGACGTGCCGTTCACCATGGCGGACGCCACGACCTTGACCGAAGCCGGCTACGTCGGCGAGGACGTCGAGAACATCATCCTCAAGCTGCTGCAGTCGGCCGACTACAACGTCGAGCGGGCGCAGCGCGGCATCGTCTATATCGACGAGATCGACAAGATCAGCCGCAAGTCCGACAACCCCTCGATCACCCGCGACGTGTCGGGCGAGGGCGTGCAGCAGGCCCTGCTCAAGATCATGGAAGGCACCGTCGCGTCGGTGCCCCCCCAGGGCGGCCGCAAGCATCCGCAGCAGGAGTTCCTGCAGGTCGACACGACCAACATCCTGTTCGTGTGCGGCGGCGCCTTCGCCGGGCTGGAGAAGATCATCTCGGCGCGCGGGCGGTCGGCCTCGATCGGCTTCTCCGCCAAGGTGACGGCACCGGAGGATCGGCGCACCGGCGAGGTGTTCCGCGAGGTCGAGCCGGAGGACCTGCTCAAGTACGGCCTGATCCCCGAGTTCGTCGGGCGGCTGCCGGTGGTGGCGACGCTCGAGGACCTCGACGAAGCGGCGCTCAAGAAGATCCTCACCGAGCCCAAGAACGCGCTGGTGAAACAATACCAGCGGCTGTTCGAGATGGAGAGCGTCGACCTCACGCTCGCCGAAGAGGCGCTGGGCGCGATCTCCAAGAAGGCGATCGAGCGCAAGACGGGCGCCCGCGGGCTGCGCTCGATCATGGAGAGCATCCTGCTCGACACCATGTTCGACCTGCCGAGCCTGGAAGGGGTCGAGGAGGTGGTGATTTCCCGCGAGGTGGTGGAGGGGACCGCGCGGCCGCTCTACATCTACGCCGACCGCTCCGACCGCACGAGCGACGCCGCCGGCGGCGCCAGCGCCTGAACGGCCGATTTGTTGCGTAAAAATAGCGTTTTGCCGGCGCCCGGCCGGCTCTTTACCGGAATTGCCGGCGTTACTTGACACTCCTGGGGTGGGGGGCCACCTAATACCGGAAGAACGGACGGCGTACGGAATGATTCCGGGAAAGGTGTCGTACGCGCAGGCGCGGGCTTGATACCCACCGCGCCGCTGCTCCGGAACCTTGCGTCCTGGCGCGGCTGCGCATCGGCGGGCTGCAGCGGGATGGCACAACAACAGGAATTGAGGTCATGACAACTCCTCCCAGGCCGCGTCCATCGCTTGCTCCCGGCGAGAGCCGGGCCTACCCGGTCCTGCCGCTGCGCGACATCGTGGTGTTCCCCCACATGATCGTGCCGCTGTTCGTCGGGCGCGAGAAGTCGATCCGCGCGCTCGAGGAAGTGATGCGCAACGACACGTTCATCCTGCTGGCGACGCAGAAGAACGCGTCCGACGACGATCCGGCGACCGACGCCATCTTCGAGGTCGGCACGCTCGCGAGCGTGCTGCAGCTGCTCAAGCTGCCGGACGGGACCGTCAAGGTCCTGGTCGAGGGCGCCGAGCGCGCGAAGATCAGCAAGTACACCGAGCGCACCGACTACTACGAGGCCGAGGCGACGGCGCTTGCCGACGAGGTCGGCGACCCGGTCGAGGCCGAGGCGCTGACCCGCTCGGTCGTCACCGAATTCGAGGGCTACGTGAAGCTCAACAAGAAGGTGTCGCCCGAGGTCGTCGGCGTGGTCCAGCAGATCACCGATTACGGCAAGATCGCCGACACGGTCGCCTCGCACCTGGCGGTGAAGATTTCCGACAAGCAGCAGATCCTGGAAACCACCGCGGTCTCCGCGCGGCTCGAGAAGGTGCTCGGGCTGATGGAGAGCGAGATTTCCGTGCTGCAGGTCGAGAAGCGCATCCGCACCCGCGTCAAGCGGCAGATGGAGAAGACCCAGCGCGAGTATTACCTCAAC
>Ga0193751_1000099_pt1 | contig 76713 bp, 83 predicted proteins | sample L1c2metaG_FD_143050 | JGI IMG/M metagenome (GOLD analysis project Ga0193751, IMG submission 143050) | Soil microbial communities from a riparian zone of the East river system, Colorado, United States - L1c2 | ecosystem: Environmental > Terrestrial > Soil > Riparian zone | place: USA: East River...
GAACCGGCCCTTGGGCTCATTCCTGTTCCTCGGCCCCACCGGCGTCGGTAAGACCGAGCTTACTAAGGCGCTCGCCGAATTCCTGTTCGACGATGCAAGTGCGATGGTCCGCATCGACATGTCGGAATTCATGGAGAAGCACGCGGTCGCGCGGCTGATCGGAGCGCCTCCCGGCTATGTCGGATACGAGGAAGGCGGCGTGCTGACCGAGACCGTGCGGCGTCGGCCTTACCAGGTCGTGCTGTTCGACGAGGTCGAGAAAGCGCACGGCGACGTGTTCAATGTGCTGCTCCAGGTGCTCGACGACGGCCGCCTGACCGATGGCCAGGGCCGCACCGTCGACTTCACCAATACGATCATCATCCTGACCTCGAACCTCGGATCGCAATATCTCGCCGCGCTCGGCGCGGACGAGCCAGTCGAGAAGGTCGAGCCACAGGTGATGGAGGTCGTCCGCGCCCACTTCCGCCCGGAATTCCTGAATCGGCTCGACGAGATCATCCTGTTCCACCGCCTGAGCGCGGGACACATGGGCCCGATCGTCGATATCCAGATCGCGCGGCTGCAAAAGCTGCTCGAGGATCGCAAGATCAAGCTCGAGCTGACCGATGCCGCTCGCGCGTGGCTCGGCCGTGTCGGCTACGATCCGGTCTATGGCGCGCGGCCACTGAAGCGCGCGGTGCAGAAATATCTGCAGGACCCGCTGGCGGACAAGATTCTCGCCGGCGAGATTCCCGATGGGTCAACCGTAAGGGCGGATGAAGGCGACGGCGCGCTGGTGCTGACGCCGGTTGGCGAGCAGCGCGAAGCGGCTTGAGTCTCGACGCGGCTCGCGCCTGCTGATTAGGTGCGCGCCGTGACCGACGACTGGCAGAGCTGGCTTCATCACGCCTCGCAGCTGCGCGAGGCAGGCCGCGTCTCCGAAGCGATCGTCGCCTATCAAAAACTGCTGGCGATCAATCCGGACCTGCCCGACAGCTGGTACAATCTTGGCCGGCTGCTCAAACAGGATCGGCAATTCGACGCAGCGCTCGATGCTTATGACCGCGCGCTCGCACTGAACGTGGCGGGCGCCGAGGAGGTGCATCTCAATCGCGCGGTGATCTATTCGGATCACCTGCGCCGTCCCGATGATGCGGAACGCGAGCTGCGCGGTGTGTTGGACAAGAGTCCGGCTTACGTTCCCGCACTGCTCAATCTCGGCAATCTGCGCGAGGATTTGGGCGACCGCGCGGGAGCCCAGCAGATGTATCGACGCGCCCTTGCAGCGCAGGGAGACAATCCGCTCGCGCTGGCGCGGCTCGCCGCCGTGTCCCATGCATCTCAGCTCGATGAATCGCTGGCGGCCAGACTGCGGGACGCGATCAGAACCGCGCAATCTCCGGCCGAGAAGGCGGATCTAGGTTTCGCCCTTGCCGGCCTGCTCGATGCGGCGGGACAGTATGGCGATGCGTTCGAAGCGGCGCGCCAGGCGAACGCGGCGAGCCGCGCTGCCGGGGCGGCGCGCTATGACCGCGCCGCGCACGAAAGGTTCGTCGAACGGCTCATTCGTACGTTCACTGAGCCGGCAACGGGTCAGGCCGATTCACCCACCCTATTCATTTGCGGGATGTTCCGGTCGGGATCGACACTGGTCGAGCAAATCCTCGGCGCGCACAGTCAGGTGACGGCGGGCGGCGAGCTCGACCTGATCCCCGCGCTTGCAGCGCAGATCCCCAATTATCCGGAGGCGGTTGCTACCGCCGACGAGTCGGCAATCGAGGGTTGGCGTGAGTTTTACCTGCGCGGACTCCCAACGCGCCCGCATGGATTGCTCACTGACAAGCGGCCCGACATTTTCCTGCACCTCGGCCTCATCAAGACCATCTTCCCTGGCGCGAAGATCATCCACACGCGCCGAAATCCGCTCGACAACCTGTTGTCGCTCTACTTCCTGCACCTCGACCCAAGCATGGCCTACGCATTAGACCTCGAGGATGCGGCGCATTGGTACGGCCAATATGCGCGGCTCATGGCCCACTGGAAGACGCTCTATCCGAACGACATTTTCGATGTGGACTATGACGAGCTGGTGCGCGAGCCACGCCCGCTGGTTGAGCGGTTGCTGGGATTTTTTGGCCTGGAATGGGAGGATCGCGTGCTCGACTTCCATCGCAGCCGGTCGGCGGTGAAGACCGCGAGCGTATGGCAGGTGCGCGAAACCCTGCACACGCGGTCATCGGGCCGCGCCCGCCATTACGAAAAGCAGCTTCGCGCGGCTCGCGAATTTCTAGAGGAACACGGGCTAGGCGATTTTTAGCCGCTCGGGACGACGCCCTGGCCCTGCTGAATCTTTTCCAGCGCCTGGCGGCTGTCGTCCGCCTGATCCTGCCACTCGCGCACGGTCATGCAAACCCGTTGGGAGTTCAATCGTGAACCGATGACCTCCTCGGTCTTGCACACGACCTTGTCGAGCGGGTTGGGCTTAGCCCTGGCGTTCGCCGTTTGCGGCGGCGGCGGCGCCGTTGGTTGTGCTGTCGCGGGAACTGCCGCGGCCACCAGAACGGCAAGGGGAACATATCTTAACATGGTACGACTCCATTGGAGAGACACGATCATAACTTCGGACAAGCTTGCAGGCTAATTATTGTAATCGCGCGACATCGAACGCGACGGTAATGCGCTCGCCTTCGCCGAACGGGCGCGTGCCGTGCCACATGTAGGACGGGAACAGCACGAGCCGGCCAGGCTTGGGCTCGACGGTGCGAACCGGCGGCAAATCGATCTGGAATGAGGGCGCGCGGGGCTCACCGAGGGTGAGAACGCCAGCTTCGTTTTGGCCGATGTCCGGGGGCAACACGATATAGAGCGCGGAGCTGATCCAGCCGGCGGGGTGAACATGGTTGGCATGATAACCGCCGGCCTTGAGCCGGACCGACCAGGCGCCTTCGAAATTGATCGGCCCGCGTGGCGGGGCCAGCAGCGGATGGCGCTCGTCGCGGGCCGGGAACTTGGCGATATGCTCGGCGACGGTCGTGCGAATCGCCTCGCGCAGCTGAACCAGGACCGGATCGATGTGCATGAAAATATCGCCGTCCGTTTGCGTGCCGCCTCGCAGCGACTGCTCGAGCGGCTGGCCCGATAGTGTGTGCAAACGGCGCAGCGTGTCCGCCAGCTGATCGAGCGGCGGAAGCCGATCGGCGATATCGTAAGTCCCGATTAAGCGGTCGTCGCCCTCCAGCCATTCCCACCGCGGCTTATCGACCATCCGCCAGGCGATCGATGCGTACGGCCAGAACATGAAGCCTTCAGGCCGGTAGAGCCACGAGTCCATCAACTCGGCCGCCTGCTGCGGGCGACCGGAGCGCAGCATATGACGCACTCGGCGAACCTGGACAGTCCCGTCCTCAATCTCGACATAGGGCGCGAACAATTGGTCAGCCCGCTCGGTCTCGCCGAGCTCGGCGTAAACAATGGCCTCATTGGCGCCGAACAGAGGATGCTTGCCGATTACCGCGCGGCCCTGTTCGATTCGCTTAAGGACTTCGTCCCATTGCTCGGCATGCATCAGCGCGATGATCTGTTCGCGACGCAGATCGAGCGACTGTGGATGCTGCACCAAGGCGTCGTCAATGCTCCGCGTAAATCCGTTGCGCTCGCCTTCCATCCAACGCAACTTCGAAAGGAAGACGTGGCCGTCAATCCACAATGGCGAACGCGCCACGATCCGCTCAAGGCCGGACACGGCGGCGTCCACATCGCCATCGGCGATAAATGCCTGGGCAAGACCTTTCACGATTTCGGGATCGCCGGGCGCGAGCCGCAAGGCCTGCCCATAGGCTTCGACACTCGGCAAGCCGGCTTCATAGAGCGTACGTGCCAGGCTGAACGCCGTTTTCGGAGCCTCGGGGTTGAGCTCGGCCGCGCGCTTGAGCGAGACCAGCGCTTCTTCCCGCCGTTCGAGTTGGCGCAAGAGGAGGCCGTGGACGTGCCACAAGCGGTAATCGCGCGATGTCCGCAAAGCTCGCTCGAGCGCTGGCAGCGCACGCTCGGGATTGGGAGATCCAAGCGCGGCCGTGGCCTCTTCGAAAACTCGGCGGTCATCGGCGGGTCCGACGCGCGTGCCGCTGCTCGTTAGACTGGGACCAGAGGTCATGCCCGCTCCAGATTGGTCAACGCTAGGCGCCTGCGAAGCTCGCGCCGCTAGCGCCAATCACCGCGGACACCGCTTCGCGCTCGGCCACGCTTAGAGCAGGGGGCCAAAGATCGAAGATGAAGACTACGCGCAGCTCATCGCTGTCGTTCCACGCCTCATGCTCAATCGTATCGTCGAACACGAGCGCTTCGCCGACGCGCCATTCGCGGACTGTTTCCCCGACCCGGAACCCGCAATCGGGCGGAACAATCAACGGAAGATGGCACACCAGCCGCGTATTCGCGACGCCGGTATGAGGCGGAATCCGTGTGCGGGGCGCAAGCAGCGAAAACATCGCGTTGGGACAGGCCCCAGCGACCGCCGGCTGCTGCAGCTTCTCCAGAGCGGTCATGGTCCGCGGGCAGTGCCGCGCATTGCCGTCGACGCGCTCACCCTTTTGCAACAGGTGAATCGCCGTCCATTGTGGATTGTTGTTGAGCTCGCGCCATTGGCGCAACGGCACGCGCTCCGGATATTGAACGTAGGGAACCATCTCCGCTGCCTCGGCGGCGATCAGGGCATCGAATTCCGCCCGAATTGAATTGGTCGCCTGTTCGACCGCATCGAGTTCGGAAAACGTCGAGCGATCATGGAATTCGATCTCGGGAAGACCCGGATAATGAAAGTCGCTCGCTTCCTGATGGTAATGTCGGGTGCGGCGTGAGTGATTGCTGATCAGCCGCTCCGCGCGCTCGCGCTCGGGCGGCGGCAGCCCTGCCGGCAACGCACCCTGCAAACGCTGCTCAAGCGCCGCTTGGTGGGCCCGCCATTTCGCGCGTGCGTGGGCGACCGCCGGCTTCATGGGCTCCGGAATTTGATCGTCTGGAGGTAGCTGCGCGAGCGCATTGCCGTATTCTTGCCCCGCGCCCGGATCGCCGAGCGCCTCGAGGATCACGGCGCGGTACAGCAAGGTCGAGAAATCGAGCGGCGCAATCGCCAGGCTACGGTCCACAGCCGCAAGCGCGCCCTTAAAGTCGCCGGACGCCTTGCGCATTGCCGAAAGCTTGGTCCACAGGTCCGCGCTCGACGAATCCGCGGCAACAGCTTGCTCGAGCAGCGATCGCGCGGCTTCGAACTGGCCAGTCGCGGCAGCCTGATCGGCTTGTTCCTCGAACTTGCGGGTCTGCCCCATGTGCATCACCATACGGCCGTTGCGACAAAATTAAACTGCAAGCTCAGCCGTTAAGCCGCCGGTACGCGATTGCGGATCCATTGCGAGAACAACCATTTTTCGCCTGTGCTGGGCGGCAGGCCGGCGTGTAGTGTACGCGGTTCCGGTCGCCCCTCGCGGTCGCGTTAGCCGTGACCATGCTTTGCCACGAAGTTGGCGTTGGTCGCACCGATCACTGCCGCGACAGCGCGCCGGTCGCCGGGCCCGAGCGCCGGTGCCCACAGGTCCAGGATCAGTACGACCCGGAGCTCGTCACTGTCGTTCCACGCTTCGTGCTCGATCGTGTCGTCGAACACAAATGCCTCGCCCACGCGCCATTCGCGGGTCGTGGCGCCGACACGGAATCCGCAATTCGGCGGAACGATCAACGGCAAATGGCAGACGAGACGCGTGTTCGTGACTCCCCGGTGCGGCGGTATGCGCGTGCGCGGCGCAAGCAGCGAGAACATCGCGACGGGCGACGCACCCGGAACCTGCGGTTGGTCCATCTTTGCGATTGCATCCATCGTTTGGGGACAATGTCGAGCATTGACCTCCACCCGCCAGCCATTTTGCAGCAAATGGATCGCCGTCCATTGGGGATTGTTGTTGAGTTCCTTCCATTGACCCAATGAGACGCGCCTAGGATATTGGATATAGGGCACCATCTCGGCGGCTTCGGTAGCGATCAACGCGTCGAACTCGGCGCGGATCGCCTCGGTCGCTTGCTCGAGCGGGGGAAGGCCGGGGAACAGCTCAGGATCATGGAACTCGATTTCCGGCATATCCGGATAATGAAATTCGGCCGGCCCCTTGTGGTGGTGCCGTGTGTTCCCTGAGCGACTGGAAATAAGACGTTCGGCGCGGGACCGCTCGGCCGGAGTTAAACCGTCCGGAAGGCTCTCTGCCAGATACTGCTCGAGTGTCCTGCGGTATTCGTCGAGCCGCTTGCGGGCGTAGGCTACCGACGCCTGCCATTCGGCGGGAATAGCTTCGTCAGGCCGAATCTGGGCAAGCGCCTGTCCGTATGCTTTGCCGACATCGGCTTCGCCGAGATTGTCGAGGATTACCGCACGCGCGAACAGCGCCGAGAAATCGCGCGACGAGATCGCGAGTGCGCTGTCGACGGCTGCTAAGGCGCCCTCCAGGTCGCCCAACGCCTTGCGCATCGCCGACAGCTTGGTCCAAAGCTCGGCGCTCGACGAATCCTCACCGATGGCCTGTTCGAGCAGGGTCCGGGCGATACCGAACTCGCCGGTCGCCGCGGCCCGATCGGCCTCTTCCTCGAATTTTCGCGGTTGCGCCATAAATTCCAGCATAGAGTCGTTGCGGCAAAAGAAAACCGCGCCAGTTCAGTCGCTAAGCAGCCGGGACGCGATCGCGGATCCATTGCGAGAACAACCACTTTTCGCCTGTGCTGGGCGGTAGGCCGGCGTGTAGCGTACGCGGCTCCGGTCGCCCCTCGCGGTCGACATTGGCAATGAACAAAGCATCCCCCGTGCTTCCGCGATAATCGATGTCGAGCGTCGGAAAGCGCGTCTGTCCGCCCTCATACTCATCGTTCAGATAGATCAGGAAGGTCGCAATTCGCTGCCCCCTCGCCGCCAGCTCATCGCGATAGGCGGGATTAGCGGGATCGAGAAAATCATGGTGCGGCTTGAACCGCTGCCCGACAGCGTAATGCAAGACCTGCGATGGCTCGAACAGCGGGACCGGCAGCCGCGTCGCCATGGAGATCCGGGTGCGAACGACCTCGGTCACGACATCCATCGTGTCGAGCCGCAGGCCGATGAAGCGATTGTCGCGCGCGGGATTGACGGTCTGCGCGCCGCTCGCATGGTCGAACACCCTCGCTTGTTCCAGGCCACCGCGGCCGATGGCCACCAGCCAGCGGCATTCTGCGGGCGTCGCGAACCCCGCGTAAGATCGGAGCCGCGGCGATTCCGAGACGGGCACGGGCTGCGGTGCCTGGATGCGCTGCTCGATGCGGATGCTTGAGCGCAGCTCGGCCCAGTCGCGGGAAACGCCTGGATCGGGATCGCTGTCAGGGTCGGCGAGGAGCAGAAGCTGGCTCAATGCACTGCCTGATCCCTGTTCGGCGGCGCGCTGCAGAAAATCGAGCGCGCGGTCCCAGCTTTGGGGGCGGACAACGCCCATGCTTTCAATCAATGAACAGCGCTCGCTCGCCTGGGCATTTCCCTTTGCCGAAGCGCTTTCGAGCAATTTGACCGCCTGCTGGACCTGATCGAGCGCCGGCCGGCCCGCCAGCAATTCCATCGCGGCCGCGAACTGCTCCACTCCGTCAGCGTCTTCAGTCATACGGCCGCCGACTTAGCCCGTTCGGGGCAAAAGAAAACGGCGGACCCCTTTCGAGGCCCGCCGCAATCTTTCGTTCGCTTCCGCGACTTAGAAGTCGACGGTCACGCCCGCGAACATGTACCGGCCGAGGGCGTCGTACACCTGCGGGAAGGTATTGCCGTTGCCGAAGCCGGCCGGGATGACCTGGCCGCCGGCAACCGGCGGTTCCTTGTCCAGGATGTTGTTCGCACCCAGGCGCAGGCTGAACTTCGACGTGACCCGGGCGGTCAGGGCCAGATCGAAGAAGTTCGCCGCATTCAGCTTCGCGTTGGCTAGGATCGGGTTGGCCGCCGAGCCGCAGCCCAAATCGCCCTGGTCGCGTTCGCAACTCACTGACGAGAAGTGCCGCCACTGACCGGAAATGCCGAGGCCGTTCGGCAAGGTGAAGCCAACGCGCAGCTTATGCCGCCACTTGGGGCTCGGCGTCGCGCCGGCGAATCGACCCACCTGGTTTCCGGTTGCGCCGGGACTGCCCAGCTTGTTGAGCAGGGTGCCGACGAAGCTGGCGTTGAGCGTGCCGAGCCCGCCGATTCGACGCGAATAGCTGCCGCTGAAGTCCCAGCCCTTGGTGAACAGCCCCAACCCGGCGAAATTCTGGTTGGTCAGCACGACGAAGCCGGCATTGCCCAACCACAACGAACCGGTACCCGGAGAGCGCTGGATCCGGGCGCAGGCCGACGCATCGCCGTTGAAGCAGTCATTGAACGTGCCGGTAAAGCTCGGCGCGCTGATCAAATTCTTGATCCTGATGTTCCAGTAATCAGCGGTCAGCGCCAGGCCCGGAATGAACCGCGGCTGGACGATCACGCCGGCCGTATAGGTGTCCGCCTTTTCCGGGGTCAGGAGCCCGTTACCGCCGAACAGCCCGTTATACTGGTTGGCCGGGTTCGCCGAAATGTGGCCATATTGAGCAGCCGTGACGCCGGTGAGCGCGCACTGGGCCAACGTAGCGGACGGGGTAGAGGTGGCGCACGGATCGACCGAGCCCGAAAGACCGAGCGAAGTGGGGAAGAACAGCTCGACGATGTTCGGCGCGCGGACCGCCCGGTTGTAGGCGGCGCGGAAGCGGATGTCGCGGATTGGCGCGAATTCCAGCGCCAGCTTGTAGGTGTCCGTCTTGAACTTATTGCTCGTGCCGGCGCCATTGGTCTTGTAGTCCGAATAACGGTAACCGGCGCTCAATTGCAGCAGATCGATGAAATTGTGCTCCACGATTGGAATCTGCGCCTCGGCAAACAGTTCGCGCACGTCGAACTGGCCGCTGACCGGAGGCGTCGGACCGCCCTGGCCGGCAAGATCGCCGCTCGAAAATTCATTATCGACTTTGAAGTCCAGCGACTGCTTGCGGTACTCGGCGCCGACGTTGAAGCCGAAGCCATTGTCGGCCCACGGCGTCTTGAGGCCATAGTCCGCGCCCGTCAATGTCATGTCGACGTGGGCGATTGCCTCGTCGACCCGGCCGCGCTGGAAGCCCGGAGTCTGCAGGAAATTGAGAGCCGCCTGAGTGACGCCGCCTGTCTGGAAGATGTCGTACGGGACGCAGCCGGCCGAGCCGGGGAGGCTGTTGAGCACCGCACGGCATACCGGCAGACCGGTGTTCGGATCAATTACAGCGTCGAGCGCCATGCCCAAGCGAGTGACCGAGAAATCGTTGAGATAGGTCTCGTTCCGAAGCGTACGTCCGAACTGGTAGTACGCATCGTACGAGATGCCCTTCAGCGGGTCGCCTCGAACGCCGCCGACGATGCGGAAGGCCGTGTGTTGGATGTCGTCGTCACGGCCGCCGCCCTCGACGTTGCGGCGAAGCGTATAGACGAACGCCTGCTCGACGTTCTGCGAGCCGTTGAGCGGCCCGAAGAAAGTGTGACCCGTTCCGCAGAGCGTCTGAGCCTCCTGCGCCGAGAGAAGCGCGTTGTCGCAGGCGATGGTGTTGGTGTTGCCGAAGTCGCCCGACGGCGCGATCTGCGCGTCGGAATGGTCGTCCATGAACATCGCTTCGAGGTACGGGTGCGCACCCGGAGCGATCTCGTAATCCGCGAAGGTGCCGAACGTGTAGCGCTCGTCCGGACGCTGAAAATAGTTGTACGGAGCGAAGTTGAACGGCGTCGAGCCCGGCACGAACTGATTGCCGCTGACCTGGAAGGTACCGATAGAGGCAAAGGTGTTTGGATCGTATTGAAAGAACGTGCCGTTCGCCGACGTCGCCGAACCGCCGCAATTGAACTTCCGGCCGCGAAGCGCGGCCTGCGACTGGGTGAGGCCGCTCAACGCGCAGAACGAATAGTCGCGCGACGCCTGCAAAACCGGGTTCTGCCGGCGGTAGGTGGCATAAGCCTGGGCATGGCCACGGCCATCGTCGAACGCCGCACCGAAGACGGCCGCGACATCACGCGCGCCGCCATTGGTGCTGAGACCATGCGGCGGAAGGAACCCGCGTTGGCGGCGAGGATGTCATTATTCGTGCTGTTATAATGCTGGAACGTGCTCGCCTGAGCGTCGATCCGCACGCCGGTAAACGTGTTGTCCATGATGAAGTTGACGACGCCGGCGACCGCGTCCGCGCCGTACACCGACGAGGCGCCGCCGGTCAGCACGTCGACGCGCTTGATCAGCTGGGTCGGGATGAAGTTGGTATCCGGAACCGGATTGCCCGTGTCACCGGGCTGCAGGCGCCGGCCATTGACCAGCACGATGCTGCGCTTGGAGCCCAGACCGCGAAGGTTGATCGTCGCCGTACCCGAGGCGCCGTTGGAAATGTTCGAACCCTGCGCCGCGAACGATTGCGGCAGCGAGTTGATCAAGTCCTCGGTGCGGCTGGTGCCCTGAAGCTTGATTTCCTGACTCGACAGCACCGTGACCGGGCTGGCCGAGGTCAGGTTCGGCTGCGGAATGCGCGTGCCGGTGATGACGATGTCCTGCGCAGACTGGACCTGCTTGCCGGCCGCGTTCGTCGACGGAACTGCTGTCTGCCCCTCTTGCGGAGTCGTGGTCTCGGGCTGCGTGCCGGTGCCGCCCGCCGTGTCGGCTGGATTGCAGGCGCCGGTCGTTCCAGGAACGGTGCCCGGCGGACACTCAGGCGGAGTCGCGCTGGTTTGCGCAAGCGCGGGCGTGGCAATCATGCCGGCACCGACCAACAGGGTGGTCGCAAGCAAGCGCTGACGGAAATCGAGCATCATAGAAATCTTCCCCTTCACTAGCCGCGGCATGCACGGCTGCCGTGGAACGACAAATGCTACTTGCCGAACTGCGCCTTGTGATAGGTGAAGCTTGGAGAGGCTGGCAACGGCTGGCGCCCCTGCCGACGCGAGTTGTCCGCGTCCTGTATCAATTTTGCAACAGCGCCGCCTTGCGCTCGAATGGGCCGCTTCGTAGCCTGAAGAAGAGGTTGGAGGGATTGGCAAATATGCAAAAGCCACTGTTCGCCGCGGCGCTCGTTGGGCTCCTGTTCGCAACCGGCGCGCGGGCGCGGCCAGCGCCCACCACGGGAACGCCAACGTCAGTTCAACAATTGCTGGGGTGCCGCTCGATCACTGACTCCGCCCAGCGGCTAGCCTGCTACGACCGCCAGAGCGCGGTGGTCGATCAAGCCCTTGCGAGGAAGGACCTGGTCGTCATCGACAAGGCGCGGGCAACGGCGGCCAAGCGCAGCCTGTTCGGCTTCTCAATTCCCAATTTCGGCGGGCTGTTCGGCAACGATAACGACGTGAACCAGATCGACGGGACGATCGCCGGTGTCTCCCAGAATGCCGACGGCGGCTGGGTCGTCCGTCTCGCCGATGGATCGGTGTGGACCCAGGTCGACGATGCGCAATTGGGGCTCCCGCCGACGCGTGGCGACAAGATCATCATCCGGCGGGGGAGCCTCGGGAGCTTCTGGCTCGAGTTCCCGAAACGGCCCGGATTCAAGGTCAAACGCATTGGCTAGTGCGTCCGCGCGGGATGTCGCTCTCGATCCGCGATGGTTGCCGCATACCTATGGTCCGGACGGGACGACGCTCACGTCGGTGTTCGTGCCGCGCGAAAACCACGCGGACCTGATGTTCCTAAGCGACGAGCACTTCAAAGACGAGTTTCCCAAGGTCACTCATCGCGTCGCCGAGATTGCCGCGGACGTGGCGAAAGCGCCCTCTGCGCCGATTCATTTCATCTTTCACACTGCCTTCTGCTGCTCCACCCTCTTGGTGAAGGCGTTGGACAGTCCCAAGCGCGCCTTTGGACTCAAGGAGCCTGACGTTCTCATCAACTTGGCCTACCGATTCAGCGCCAACGGCGATCGCGCTGAACGTGAACGGCTGCGCCTCGCCCTGCGTCTGCTCCGCCGCCCGTTCGATCCTGAAGAATCCATTATCGTAAAGCCCACTAATTTTGCCAACGGACTGATCATCCCAGCACTCGAGGCGCTTCCGGACTCTCGCGCGGTGCTGCTTTATTCTGATGCCGCAACGTTGCTCCGCTCGCTCGCGAAGCGCGGCATGTGGGGCCGCATCTTTGGCCGAAAACTCTATCAAGTCGCGACGCAGTGGGGACCACTCGATTTCGGCTATGATGCTTCCGAGACGTTTCAACTGACAGACTTGCAAGTGGCGGGGCTTTCGTGGCTGATGCAAATTCACCATTTCCGCGAAGCGGCGAATCGCCTGGGGCGAAGAGTCATGCTCGTCGACAGCGCCGATTTCCTTGCCGATCCCGCGCGAACGCTGGAGAAAGCGACCGGTCTTTTCGGGCTTGATATCGATGGCGCGGCCATCGCCCGCATTGCGCAGGGGCCGGTCTTCTCGCGTCACAGCAAATTCTCGGAACTAGATTATGGCGTCCATGAGCGCGAGGCGGAGCACGACGCTGCAGTTTCCGCGCACGGGGAAGAGATCGAGATGGTCGTGAAATGGATTGAGGCGGTGGCAGCACACATGCGCGTGCCGCTCCGGCCCGCGGCATGACGGGAATAGCTAGATTCGGCCCGCGCGCTGCTCGGCCCTGAGGCTGGCCTCGGCGTCGACATAGGGCTCCTGCCGCTCGACGCTCCAGTAGCGAAGCTCGTGCAACGGGATGTGCGCTCCGGTCACTGCGCAAATCACATGATCGCCGTCGGACAGAAGGCGGAAGGTGCCCGGCAGATACTGCACGCGCGCGGACTTGCCGCTTCCGGACATCAGCATGGAAATTATGCCTCCTCGTCGAACAGGCCGGGCTGCAGTGCGATGTAGGAGCGGCGCGGCTTTCGCTCAACCGCCTTCGGACCCTTCGCCGAGCCTTCGACCGAGGCATCCACCGCGCCGTCGCCAAAGTGCAGGGTCAGCAGGCGCTCGGACCGCGCGTCCCTGGCGCGGGTCAAGGTCCTGCCGTCGCGCCCCGTAACCCGCACGAACCCGCGCTTGAGCGGCCGTTCGGGATGCGCGAGCTCGGCAAGACGCCAAAGCGAATTGAGGCCATCACCGGCGCGGTTGATCCGGTCGACCAGAATCTCGGCGCGGAACCGCGGCGCGACGCTGTTTAAATCCGCGCGAGCATTGCCCGCGCGCGCGGCAAGCGAGCGCGGAAGCCGCTCGCCAAGCTCGTCGATGCGCTGCGCCGCGCCCAGGAAGATCGCCTGCGGGTCAGGCCAGCGGCACATTGTCAGTTCGAAGCGCTCGCGGCCGCGCTCGGCGCGCCTGGCCAGGCAATGCTGCGCGCGGTGCGCGAGCTGGGCGAGCTGGGCGAATAATTCCGACCGCACGGGCACGGCAATCTCAGCGGCCGCCGTAGGGGTCGGCGCGCGCAGGTCGGCGGCAAAGTCGATCAGGGTGGTGTCGGTTTCGTGGCCGATCGCGGAAATCAGCGGGATCGGAGACTCGGCGGCTGCGCGAACCACTTCTTCTTCGTTGAACGCCCACAAATCTTCGATCGAGCCGCCGCCGCGGGCAACGATCAGCAGGTCCGGCCGCGGCGTGAATGAGGCAAAGCCGCGGATCGCTTCGGCGATCCTGGCCGCCGCGCCCTCCCCCTGGACCGCAACTGGCCACAGGATGACGTGGGTCGGGCAGCGGTCTTCGAGGCGGTGGAGAATGTCACGAATGACGGCCCCCGTCGGCGAAGTCACGACGCCAATCACTTGGGGCAGGAACGGCAGCTTGCGCTTGCGGCTGGGCTCGAACAGGCCTTCAGCCGCGAGTGCCTTGCGCCGCCGCCCGAGCAAGGCGAGCAGAGCGCCCTCCCCGGCCAGCTCCATGCGGTCCACGACGATCTGGTATTTGGACCGCCCCGGATACGTGGTGAGCTTACCGGTGGCGATGACCTCGGCGCCGTCTTCGGGGCGGAAGGCGAGCGCTCCGGCGCTGCCGCGCCAGATCACTGCGTCGATGCACGCATTCTCGTCTTTCAGCGTGAAATAGCAGTGGCCGGATGCGTGCCTTTTGAAGCCGGAAATCTCGCCGCGCACGCGGACCTGCCCGAACGCAGTCTCGATCGTGCGCTTCAAAGCGCCCGACAATTCGGTAACAGTCAGTGGCGGCGAATTGTCGCCGGCGGCGACGTTCGCTAACAGCCCGCTTTGAGTGTCCTCGGGAAGGTCCATGAATATTCTACTCTTGGGTTCGGGCGGCCGCGAGGATGCGCTCGCCTGGCGCCTTAGGCAATCGCCGAGCTGCGACCGGCTGGTGGCGGCGCCGGGCAATCCCGGTATCGCACGGTGGGCGGAATGCGTCGCCGCCGATCCGTGCGACGTATCGGCGGTAATCGATCTTGCCAAGCGCTACGGCATCGACCTGGTCGTCGTCGGCCCCGAGGCGCCGCTCGTCGCGGGTGTCGGCGACGCGTTGCGCGCGGCAGGAATTGCCGTGTTTGGCCCCAACGCCGCCGCGGCCCGGCTCGAGGGTTCGAAGGGCTTCACCAAGGATTTGTGCAGAGCCAACGGCATTCCGACCGCCGATTATGTCCGCGTCGAGAGCGCTGTCGAGGCGCGTGCGGCGCTCGACCGCTTCGCCATCCCGGTGGTGATCAAGGCCGACGGGCTCGCCGCGGGCAAAGGCGTGACGGTGGCGATGAGCCGCGCCGAGGCAGAAGATGCGACCGCGGAAGCCGGCGACGCGCCGCTGGTCATCGAGCAATTCCTTGAAGGCGAAGAAGCCAGCCTGTTCGCTTTGGTCGACGGCGAGATCGCGCTGCCGCTCGCTTCCGCGCAGGATCACAAGCGCGTGGGCGAAGGCGACACCGGTCCGAACACTGGCGGCATGGGGGCCTATGCTCCGGCGCCGGTGCTCAGCGAGGATTTGCAGCAGCGCGCAATGGACGAGATCATGCGCCCGACCGCGCAAGCGCTCGCCGCCGCCGGAACGCCGTTCAGCGGCGTCCTCTACGCTGGCCTGATGCTGACCGCCGAAGGCCCCAAGCTGATCGAATATAATGTCCGCTTCGGCGATCCCGAATGCGAGGCGATCATGCCGCTGATCGACGGCGACTTCGCCGAGCTTCTCGCGGCCGTGGCGACCGGCCGGCTGGCGAAGATCGGCCCGCCGGAATTGCTGCCAAAGCACGCGATGACGGTGATCGTCGCCGCCCGCGGCTATCCCGGCACGCCGTCGAGCGGCGGCGCGATCCGCGCGATCGACGCGGCAGAGCAAGTGGAAGGGGTGACCGTGTTCCATGCCGGCACCGCGCTGACCGATGCAGGCCTGGTCGCCAAAGGCGGCCGCGTGCTCGCGGTCACGGCAGTCGCCGACACATTCGCCAACGCGCGCGCGCGCGCGTACCGCGCGGTCGACCAGATCGACTTCGCGGACGGATTCCACCGCCGCGACATCGGCTGGCGCGAGCTAGCCCGGGAGACGGCATGAACGCCTTGTGGAGCTTGTTCTGGCCGCCTTTCGCGGGGGGGCTGCTGATCGGCGTGATCGGAGGAGCAATCGCATTTCGCCGGCGCAGCCTGAGAAATCGCGCGCTGATCGCCGGGTTCGCCCTCTCGGTGGCGGCCGCGGCGCTGTGGACCGGACCGCTCGGTGGCGGCGATCGTTTCGCCCAGCGCGTCGAGCGCGACGCCCAGCTCACGCTCGACTTCTACGAAATGAGGCAGGTCACCGCGCACTTCCACCGGGCGCCGCTAACTCGCCGGCTGATGCTTTCCGGACCAGCTAACGACTTCCAGCGGACTGAGCTCGTACGAACCATGGAAACATTGCCCGGTATCAGCGATGCGAGCTGGACCTCAAACGGAGGCGGGACGCCGTTGATCCTAGAAGCGGGGGCGATTGCCGTCCTGGGCTTTCTTTTCGGCCTGCTGGTCGCCTATCTCCGTGAGCTTCGCCGTCGTTACAACGCGCAATGGAATTGGTGACCGGAATGGAATTCGTCCGCGAATATTGGTGGCTCATGCTGGTTGCGGTCATCGCGATCGCGATCGCATTCACCCTGTTGAGGCCGCGCCAGCGGGTTCGGCTCACCGATAGCGCGCCGACCCGCCCGCATATGGCGCATTCGCGTCCGCGCGAAGGCCGGGGGCTCGCCGGCGAAGCAGCCGCGGCAACCAGCGATTTAACCGGCGAGCTGCTTGGCGCTCCCGTGCGCACCAAGCTCGACGGCCGCAGCAAGCCCGGCGACGATCTAAGCCTGATCAAGGGCATCGGCCCGAAGTTCGCCGACGCATTGAACAGGCTCGGCTTTTATCGCTTCGACCAGCTCGCACATCTCACCCCGACCGAGATCGAGCGACTCGACGCGCAGCTCGGCGCGTTCAGCGGCCGCATCGCGCGCGACCGCATCGTCCAGCAGGCGGACTATCTGGCGCGGAACGACATTGACGGCTTCGAACAGCGCTTCGGCAAGATTTAGGTCACCGCCTCTGCCACGGCCCGGGCCTGCCTCCGCTTTGGCGGGGAGGCGATCAATTTGTCGATCTTGCGGCCGTCCATGTCGACGATCTCGAACGACCAGCCGTCGTGCTTGAAGGTCTCGCCGGTCTCCGGGAGATGCTTCAGGACAGACAAGGCAAAGCCGGCGACGGTCGAATAATCGCGGTCGTCTGGCATGCGCACACCGAGCCGATCGACCAGCAGGTCGGCGCTTGCGGCACCCGAGACTAGCCAGCTTCCGTCTTCCCGTTCGACCAAAGGCGGCTCCTCGCCCTGCTCGATGTCGTGCGCGAAGGTGCCAGCAAGCGCGGCAAGAATGCTGCCGGGCGTCACGATCCCGTCGAGGTGGCCATATTCGTCATGGACCAGAGCCAGCGGCACATCGGCGTTGCGCAGCACCGCCAGCGCGTCCATCGCATCCATGAGGTCGGGGATGACGGGCGCCTTTTTGCACAATTGCCTAAGCTCGATCGGCCGGCACTCGAATGTCGCGGCAAGCACGTCGCGGATCTGGATCACGCCGACGATATTTTCGACCGATCCTTTCGCGACCGGCAAGCGGCTATGCGCGCTCTCGAGCACGATTTCGCGGATCTGATCCTGCGTCGCATCGATATCGATCCAGTCGACGTCGGTGCGCGGGGTCATCACTTCGCGCACCGGGCGGTCGGCAAGGCGCACGATGCCCGAGATGATCGCACGCTCGCTTTCCTCGAGGACGCCGGCGGTCTGCGCCTCGGCGACCACCAGGTGGAGCTCCTCGGCGGTCACATGATTCTTAGATTCGCGATCGAGGCCGAGCAGCCGGAAGATCAGCAGGCTCGACTTGTCGAGCAGCCACACGAACGGCGCCGTGATCTTAGACAGCCACAGCATCGGCCGCGCCATCACGACGGCAATCGGCTCTGGCGAGCGCAGCGCAAACTGCTTGGGGACGATCTCGCCGACCACGAGCGAAGCGAAGGTGATCAGTACGATCACCAGGCCGAAGCCAACGGTGTGGGCGGCTTCGCGACCGAGACCCAGGGTTTCGAATCGCTGAGCGACAGGCCCGCCGAGGCTCGCCCCTGAGAATGCGCCGTTGATGATGCTGATGAGCGTGATCCCGCTCTGGACGGTCGAAAGGAAGCGGCCCGGCTCGGAAGCGAGGTCGAGCGCGCATTGCGCGCCGCGACTGCCGGTCCTGGCCATCGCTTTCAAGCGCGCCTCTCGCGACGAGACGATCGCAAGCTCGCTCATCGACAGCACTCCGTTGACGCAGATCAGCGCCACGATCAGCAGGACGTCGAGCCAGGGTATGGGGAGGATATGGTCGCTCATAGGCGGCGTTGCGCAAGCTTACCCTTGATTCCTAATTGTTCACAAGCGCGGGACCGATTTGACGAACGGAACCTTCCACAGCATGCGCCGGTTTCATCGGCCTTCCTTTCCTCCCTGTGGAGCCTCCGAATGCGATTTTTCCGCCTTTTGCCCGCGGTAGCCCTCGGGTGTTCGTTCCTCGCCATCGCTGCCTGTGAGACCGCGCCGCCGCCGCCGATTGAGCGGCCGGCCGAGTTCACCCCGCTCGGCGTCGGCGCGACTTACCTCTCGAGCGATGTCATCGGCGGACGCAAGGCACGCGCCGTCAAGCTGCGCGCCGCGGGAATCAAGCCGCTCAGCCCCGCCGGCGCCGCCGAATATCTCGCGTGGACGGAAAGCCAGCTGCGCCAACAGACGGCGGGAATCGGAGTCGATGTGATCCGCCTGGGCAACAGCCTCCTCGTCCGGATTCCGGCCTCCTTCACGTTCGACGCCAACAGCTCCGCAGTCAAACCGGAGTTCGATGCGACGCTCAAGGAAATCGCGCGAACCGTCAAAGCGCGAAACCAGGGCTTCGTCGATGTCCTCGCTCACACCGACACATCGGGCACTCCGCAATATAATCTGGCGCTGTCGCAAAAGCGGGCGAGCGCGGTCGCGACCTATCTTGCGGGCCACGGCGTGGCGAAGTCGCGAATTGCCGCGAAGGGCTACGGGGAGACTGCGCCGCTGGTCGTCCCCGACGATACCGAAGACAAGCGCGCGACCAACCGCCGGGTCGAAATCCGGCTGGTGCCGTTCAGCTAACGCCGCTCGGCGAAGAACCCGCGTAGCAGCTCCGCCGCCTCGGTTTCGCCGATCCCGCCCAGCACGTCGGGCCGGTGATGGCAGGTCGGCTGGGCGTAGACCCGCGGCCCGTGGACGACGCCGCCGCCCTTAGGATCCTCCGCGGCGAAGCGCAGCGCCTTCATCCGCGCGATCGACACGGCCGAGGCGCACATCGCGCACGGCTCGAGCGTGACCCAAAGCGTGCATTCGTCGAGACGCGAGGTCCCGAGCTTCGCCGCCGCGGCGCGGATCGCCTCCATTTCCGCATGCGCGGTTGGGTCCAGGGAGCCGCGCATCGCATTGCAGGCTTCGGCGACGATGTCGTCACCCCTGGTGACCACCGCGCCGACCGGCACCTCGCCTGCCGCGGCGGCCTCGGCGGCAAGCTGGAGCGCTCGGCGCATCGGCGGCGGAAGCGGGAAGCTCATGACGCGGGCGGGTAGCCGACGCGCCCGCGGCTGTCAGCTATTGGGCGTTGTTGGTCGCCACGGCCGCCTGGTTTTGCGGAGGAACGACCTGCAGTGTCGGGACCTTCACCGTCGAATTCTTGGCGCCGACCTTCACCGAGCCCGTTTCGACGTCGAACGCCGGCGCCTGGCCGCCCTTCGCTACCACGCCATTCGTGGTCGTCGAAATCTGGGGCGCCTTGGCGCCGCGGATCTGGTTGATGTCGAGGAAGCCCGTCGCGACCGCGACGATGATCGCCAGCACGGCGACGATGAGGACTAGGAGGACGGCTCGCATTGGTCAGTTCCCCTGCTTTTGCAGCATTTCTCTCGTTTGTGTCGTGCTGCCGACAATTCCCAAACGCAAAGGTGGTTATAGGGTTGCTGGCGTTCCGGGGACCGTAACGTTGACGAGGCCAACCCGAGCGGCTAACGGGCAGCGCTCTTCGGGCCTTGGCTTAAAGGCTCGTCCAGACAACCAGGATTGATAGACCATGTCGCGGGTTTGCGAGCTGACCGGCAAGGGCCGGCTGGTGGGGAACAACGTTTCCCACGCCAATAACAAGACCAAGCGCACGTTCCTGCCCAATTTGCAGAACGTCACGCTGATTTCCGACGCGCTCGGGACGAGCATCAAGCTGCGCGTGTCGACCCACGGCCTGAGGTCGGTCGAGCATGTCGGCGGCCTCGACAATTGGCTCTTGAAGACCAGCGACGACAGGCTCAGCCCCAAGGTCCGCAAGCTGAAGCGCGAGATCGCCAAAAAGGTCGCCGCGCCGGCCGCCTGAACCGGCTTCGCCTCGGGCTAACCGACTGAAGTCTCAAGAATTTTCATGAACGCAGGCTGCACCCTGCGTTCAGCATCCATTGCCCGCGAATCGGTCATAACCCCAGTCAGCTGATGGGGTTTTCCCCTTTTCCCCATCACACCAAAGTTCCCTCGCGTCGCGTAACGAGGGGGGCCCGGTGCGCGTTGTTGCATCGGGCCCAATTTTTTGTCCGTCACGGCGTCTCGAACAGCATCGCCAGCTGGTCGACCATCGCCCCGGCGAGCTGGTCGGCATCCATGATCGTCACCGCGCGCTCATAATAGCGCGTGACGTCGTGACCGATGCCGATCGCGATCAGCTCGACCGGCGACTTCTTCTCGATCCACTCGATGACCTGCCGCAGGTGCCGCTCGAGATAGGAGCCGCCATTGGCCGACGCGGTCGAATCGTCGACCGGCGCGCCGTCCGAAATCACCATCAGAATGCGGCGCTCCTCTGACCGGGCAATCAGCCGGTTGTGCGCCCAGAGCAGCGCCTCGCCGTCGATATTTTCCTTCAAGAGTCCCTCGCGCATCATCAGCCCGAGGTGGCGCCGAGCCCGACGGTACGGCTCGTCGGCGCGCTTGTAGAGGATGTGCCGGAGGTCATTGAGGCGGCCCGGATTGGCTGGCCGCCCGTCGGCGAGCCACGCCTCGCGGCTCTGGCCGCCCTTCCAGCCGCGAGTGGTGAAGCCGAGGATCTCGCTCGCCACGCCGCAGCGCTCGAGCGTCCGGGCGAGGATGTCGGCGCAGATCGCCGCGATCGCGATCGGTCTTCCGCGCATTGAGCCACTATTGTCGATCAGGATCGACACCACCGTGTCGCGAAACTCGGTTTCCTTCTCGATCTTGAAGCTCAGCGCATGGGCCGGATTGACGACCACGCGCGCGAGCCGCGCCGCGTCGAGCATCCCCTCCTCCTGGTCGAAGTCCCAGCTGCGCGCCTGCTGTGCAAGCAGCCGCCGCTGCAGCCGGTTGGCGAGTCGGGAGACGACGTTCTGGAGGCTGCCCATCTGCTGGTCGAGATAGGCGCGCAGCCGCCCGAGCTCTTCCTCGTCGCACAGCTCTTCGGCCTCGACCGTTTCGTCGAAGCGGGTGGTGAACGCCTTATAGTCGGTCTGGGGCGACACTTCCCAGTTGCGGCGGCCGGGCGAGGCGAACATGCTCTCGCTCAATTCGTCGCCGGCGACCGAATCTTCCTCGCCGGCCTCCATCTCCTCGGAGCTGCCTTCGTCGGCCGAGCTGTCCTCGCTCTCCTCGCCGCGCATCTCGACGTCGCCCCCGGCGGGCGAGCCTTCTTCGCCCTCGTCGGCCTGATCCTCGCTCCCGCCTTCGTCGCCTTCTTCGTCACCGCCCTGATCCGGCTCCTGTTCCGACGGGTCTTCGGCGGGCGCGAGGTCGAGATCCTCAAGCAGGCGCCGCGACAGCCTGGCGAACGCCGCCTGGTCGTCGAGGGTCAGCGCGAGGGCATCGAGCTCGGCCGCGGCCTTATCCTCGATCCACGGCGCGATCAGCTTCAACCCGGCAAGCGCGGCCTGGGGTGGCGCCTCGCCGGTCAGCCGTTCGCGCGCGATCAGCGCAACCGCGGTCGCCAGCGGCACTTCCTCTGCGGTGCGGGCGCGGACGATCGCGTCGCCGCGGACGCGGGCATCGGTCAAATGCGCAAGATTGTCGCGGACGCCGCCCATGGCGCGCGCCCCGAGCGCCTCGACCCGGGCGGTTTCGAGCGCGTCGAACACCGCTCGGGCGTCGATGTCGATCGGGGCGACGCGGGCGTGGAGCTTGGCGTCATGATGGCGCAGGCGAAGCGCGACCGAATCCGCGGCGCCGCGCGCTTCGGCGACCAGTTTAGGCTCGAGCCCGGGACCGGGCGACGGCACGCGCGCGGTCTTGCCCGACGCGGGCACGGTCTCGGTCGCGAACACGACATCGACTTCGGGATCCCTGGCGATCGCCCGCGCGGCGCCGGCGAGGACGCGGCGAAGCAGGTCGATCTTTTCAGCCACTGAGGCCTAACTCGCCTTCCCGACCACGCTCTCGGGCAGATCCTGGCCGAACACTCGCTGGTAATATTCGGCGACCAGCGGCCGCTCGGTCTCGTCGCACTTGTTGAGGAAGGAGACTCGGAAGGCGTAGCCGACGTCGTTGAAGATGTGCGCGTTCTGCGCCCAGGTGATTACCGTGCGAGGGCTCATCACGGTCGAGATATCCCCGTTGATGAAGCCTTGGCGGGAAAGCTCGGCGACCTTGATCATCTTGTCGACGATCTCCTTGCCCCCGGGCTCGTCGTATTCGCCCGACTTGGCGAGGACGATCTGCGCCTCGACCGCGGCCGGCAGGTAATTCAACGTGGTGACGATGTTCCAGCGGTCCATCTGGCCCTGATTGATCGCCTGGGTGCCGTGATAGAGGCCGGTGGTGTCGCCGAGGCCGACGGTGTTGGTCGTCGCGAACAGCCGGAACCAGGGGTTCGGGCGGATCACCCGGTTCTGGTCGAGCAGGGTCAGCTTGCCTTCGGCTTCGAGCACGCGCTGGATGACGAACATCACGTCCGGCCGGCCGGCATCATATTCGTCGAACACCAGGGCGACGGGATGCTGCAGCGCCCACGGCAACAGCCCTTCGCGGAATTCGGTCACCTGCTGGCCGTCCTGGAGCACGATCGCGTCGCGGCCGACGAGGTCGATGCGGCTGATGTGTGCGTCGAGGTTAATCCGGATCATCGGCCAGTTGAGGCGGGCAGCGACCTGCTCGAGATGGGTCGACTTGCCGGTGCCGTGATAGCCCTGGACCATCACCCGGCGGTTCTTGGCGAAGCCGGCGCAAATGGCGAGGGTCGTGTTGGGGTCGAACACATAGGTCGGGTCAAGGTCGGGAACGCGCTCGTCGGCCTCGCTGAACGCCGGCACTTCCATGTCGGATTCGACGCCGAACGCCTCACGCACCTTCACCACCTTGTCGGGCGCGGCCATCAGCGTTTCTCCGCGGCTTTCGGGATTCACGTTGGGAAGATCACTCATAGGGGAATGCCTTAGGGGAACGGGGTCCGCGCCTCAATGTTCAGGCAACTTTTGGCGGCAACGGGAAGAGCGTGATGAAACGCTTCGCCAGCCCCATGTCTCCCTTCACGTCGATGGTTTCAAGAGGCGCGCCGCCGTAGAGGACACCGGCAATCTGGCCGGGCATGCCGTTGAACAAGACGTCCGCACCCTCGGGATCGCTGCGGCGAATGTCGATCGCGCCGCCCTGGATATCGGCGACGAAGCCGGTGTCGCCGAAGCGGAAGCCGATGCGGCCTGCAAGGTCGCCGGCCCTTCCAGCATCAAACATCGTCTGCATCGACATCACGATCGACACCGCGCTGACAAACAGCCCGGGGTCGTGTTTTGGGCTGCGCACCGCCCAGCGGCCGAGCGCCCGGATCACTGGCGCGGCCTCGAGTCCCCACTCGGTCGCTTCATAAACCTGGACCGACGCCGGCGGCGGGAGCTGCGCCTTGCGAACGAGTCCCCGCCGTTCGAGCTCGCTTAGGCGCTGGGTCAGCACATTGGCGCTGATCCCGGGCAGGTCGGCGCGAAGCTCGGAGAAACGCCGCGGTCCAAGCATTAGCTCACGGAGCACCAAAGGCGCCCAGCGCTCGCCGATTAATTCCAACGCGTGGGCGACGCCGCACGCATCCTCGTACCGCCGTCTTTCTTCGTTTTGTCGTAATTTAGTTATTTTTTCTAACTCCACGGTTGTAATTTATAACTTCTACGCGCAAAAAACAAGCGAATCGAGTCGCACAGGAGGGAAAAATGCCGCGTATGATTTTCGTGAACCTGCCCGTGTCGGACCTCGCGAGGTCCCGCGCGTTCCTAGAGGCGCTGGGGGCGGTGAACGAGCCCAAGTTCACCGACGACACCGCCGCCTGCATGACCTTTTCCGACAGCATTCACGTCATGATCCTGACTCACGACAAGTTCAGGACGTTCACGCCGCGGCCGATTGCCGACCCGAAGGCCGGGTCCGAAGTCCTGCTGGCACTGTCGATCGACAGCCGCGAAAGCGTCGACCAGACCGTGGCGCGCGCCGTAAAGGCGGGCGGAACGGCTGATCCGGCGCCGAAACAGGACTATGGGGTGATGTACGGGCGTAGCGTTGCCGATCCCGACGGCCACATCTGGGAGCTGATCTGGATGGACGCCGCCGCCGCTGAACGAGGTGCCGATGCTGTGGCCGAAGCGGCCGCTGCGACCGGCACACTTTAAGGGGAGCTGGACCATGCCACTCAATCCCAATGCCGAGATCGAGATCACCGCATTCCAGTGGGTCCCCGAATTCGCCCAGGGCGTGGTGCGCGATCTTCGCGCCCGCTGGGCGCTCGAGGAAGCCGGTCTCGACTATCGCGTTCGCCTGCTAGGCCAGCCGCGGCCGGAGGAATATCTGAAGGAGCAGCCGTTCGACCAGGTTCCGATCCTGAGCGACGGCCAGGTCAAGATTTTCGAGTCCGGCGCGATCGTCCAATACATTGGCGAGAAGAGCGAGACGCTCCTGCCGCGCGACCCGCAGGGCAAGTACCGCGCGATCCAGTGGACCTATGCCGCATTGAACAGCGTCGAGCCGGCGATCCTGAACCTCCTGCTCATCGACATTTTCTACAAGGGCGAGGAGTGGGCGACGCTGCGCCGGCCGGGCGCGGCGGATTTCGCCAAGCTGAAGCTCAAGCGCCTGTCAGCCTGGCTCGGCGACAAGCCATGGCTCGAAGGCGAGCGTTTCACCATCGGCGACCTCGTCATGGTGACCGTCCTCCGTTTCCTGCGCCACACCGAACTCGTCAGTGAATTTCCCAACCTCGCTGCCTATCAGAAGCGCGGCGAGGCGCGGCCCGCGTTCCAGCAGGCCCTGTCCGACCAGCTTGCGGTCTACGCCGCAAACCAACCCCAACCCGAACCCGAAGGAGCAGCAGCATGACCTATTTCGAAGGATTCGTAGTCCCCGTCCCGACGACCAACAAAGAGTCGTTCCGGACGCACGCCGCCGAGTTCGCTGAAATCGCCCGCGAGTTTGGGGTCAAGCGCCAGGTCGAAGCCTGGGCGGACGACGTGCCCGACGGTAAGGTCACCGACTTCAGGAAAGCCGTCGACGCGAAGCCGGACGAAACGGTCGTCTTCTCCTTCTTCGAATATGGGTCGAAGGCCGAGCGCGACGCCGCAAGTGAGAAATTCCGCAGCGACCCGCGAATGAAGCCGCTCGGCGAGAGCATGCCGTTCGACGGCAAGCGCATGATCATCGGCGGCTTCGAAGCGATCGTCGAGGAAGGAAGCGGGCGCGGGGGCTATGTCGACGGCTTCGTCGTTCCGGTGCCTCAGGGCAACAAGGACGCCTATCTCAATATGGCGGCGAAAATGTCGAAGCTGTTCCGCGAATTTGGCGCGACGCGCGTGATTGAAGCGTTCGGTGATGACGTCCCCAAGGGCGAAGTCACCGATTTCTACCGCGCGGTGAAGGCGGAAGACGGCGAAGGCGTGGTCTTCTCGTTCATTGAATGGCCCGACAAGCAGACCCGCGACGAGGCATGGAAGAAGATCATGGCGGACGAACGGGCCAAGCCTTCCGGCGAGATGCCGTTCGACGGCAAGCGCATGTTCTGGGGCGGATTCGAGAAGATTCTCGACACGGCGGAAGCGAAAACTCCTGTTACGGCCTGATTGAAGACGCGCAGTTCAGAAACGAGGAGATCGAACATGACTGACGTTCGCGACGCTGAGGTTGCAACCTCGGCCAGCAAAAGCGGCCCCAACCCGCCGGGCGACTTCATCTGGTACGAGCTGATCACCCCCGACCCGGTCGGCGCCAAGGCGTTCTACGACGCGGTCGTCGGCTGGACCGTCGAGCCCCAGCCATCTGGCGAGATGGATTACCGGATGATCGGCCGCGCCGACGGCGGCAGTGCCGGCGGCGTCATGCGCCTGACCGACGACATGGCGTCGCACGGCGCCAAGCCCATCTGGCTTGGGTACATCAACGTCGACGATGTGGATAAATCCGTGTCGTCGATCGAAAGCGGCGGTGGCAAGGTCCTGCTGCCGGCGTTCGACATCCCCGGCATTGGCCGGATCGCGATGGTCGCCGACCCGCAGGGTGCGCCGTTCTATGTGATGAAGCCGATCCCTCCGGCGGATAAGCCCGATGCGAAGAGCGACGTCTTTTCGCCCGATGCCGAGCAACGCGTGGGCTGGAACGAGCTGTCGACGTCCGATCCCGTTGCCGCGCGGAAGTTCTACACCGAGCGGTTTGGCTGGGGCAGCGACGAGTTCATGGATATGGGTGAGATGGGCGAGTACCGCTTCCTCGAGAAGGACGGCACGCGCATCGGCGCATTATGTGGCACGATGCCCGGGCAGCAGCCCAAGTGGCGCTATTATTTCCGGGTGCCTTCCATTTCCAAGGCAAAGCAAACAGCGGAAGACGAAGGCGGCACGATCGCGATGGGCCCGCACCAGGTCCCGACCGGCGACTGGATCGTCATCGGGTCCGACTCGCAGGGCGCCGAATTCGCGCTGGTCGGCGGCGAATAGGAGAAAAGCAAATGGCCAGCGACATACTAGTGACGTGCCTGTGGTTCGACAAAGGCGAGGCGCGCAAAGCCGCCGAATTCTACGCGTCCATTTTCCCCGACAGTGATGTGGGACCGGCGCACGGTGCTGCCTCCGATTATCCGGGGGGCGAGCAGGGCGATGAGCTGACGGTCGAGTTCACCGTCCTTGGCCGCCCCTTCGTCGGCCTCAACGGCGGCCCCAACTTCAAGCCCAATGAGGCAGTCAGCTTCATGGTCCTCACTGAGAACCAGGAGGAAACCGACCGCTATTGGGATGCGATCACCAAGAACGGCGGCGAGGAGAGCGCCTGCGGCTGGTGCAAGGACAAGTGGGGCTTTTGCTGGCAGATCACCCCGCGCCGCCTGCTCGAATTGGCGAACGAGGGCGGCAACCGGGCCAAGCGCGCATTCGAGGCGATGATGACCATGCACAAGATCGACATCGCCAAGATCGAAGCCGCTGCGGCCGGCGAGACCATCAATGCGTAAGCTCACCGGCGCCGTCTTCCTCTCGCTCGACGGCGTCATGCAGGCGCCGGGCGGACCCGAGGAGGATCCGTCCGGCGGCTTCCGCTTCGGCGGCTGGACCTTCCCCTTTTTCGATGAAAGCGCGCAAGCGCCGATGGGCAAGTTCCTGGACGAGGAGTACGACTTGCTGCTCGGCAAGCGCACCTATGACATCTTCTCGGCTTACTGGCCCTATAACCAGGACAATCCGATCGGCGAGAGATTCCAGCGGATCAACAAATATGTGCTGACCCATTCGGAAGAGCCGCTGACGTGGGAGAACAGCCGCGAGCTGTCGGGCGATACGGCCGACGCCGTCCGCGATCTGAAGCAAAGTCAGGGCCGCGACCTGCTGATCCAGGGCAGCAGCACGCTTTATTCCCCGTTGCTTTCCGCCCGATTGATCGACCGGCTGATCTTGATGACCTTTCCGGTCCTGCTGGGCGAGGGCAAGCGCATCTTCGAGGGGTCGGAAAAGCCAAGTGCGCTGAAGCTGGTCGACCACTTCATTTCGGACAAGGGCGTGGTGTTCACGACCTACGAACCGGCCGGGGAAGTCCCGACAGGCACGTTCGCCACGAAGCAACCGAGCGAAGAAGAGCTCGAGCGGCGCGAGAAGATCGAAGCGGGATCCTGGTGAGCCTACAGCTCTTCGCGCACCCGTTCTCGTCATACAGCCAGAAAGTCCTGATCGCGCTCTATGCCGACGGGACCGAGTTCGAATACCGGATGCTCGACGCCGAGCATCCGGAGAACTTCGTCGAGCTCCAACGGCATTGGCCGTTCGGCAAGTTTCCGATGCTTGTGGACGACGGCGAGCCATTGATCGAAACGACCCCGATCATCGACTATCTGGACGTCCACTACCCGGGCCCGGGCCAGTGGATTCCCAGAGGCGAGATGGAACAGCGCGTGCGCTTCCTCGACCGCTTCTTCGATCACTATGTGATGACGCCGATGCAGAAGATCGTGGGCGATCGGCTGCGGCCCGAAGACAGCCGCGACTCCTATGGCGTCGAGGCTGCGCGCAAAGACCTCAATACCGCTTATGACTGGATCGAGGGCCAACTCGGGCAGCCGTGGGCGGTCGGCGACCGCTTCACTTTGGCGGACTGTGCCGCGGCGCCCTCGCTCTTCTATGCCGATTGGGCCGAGCCGATCGGCGACAAGCGCCCGCAGCTGGCCGGTTATCGCGCGCGGCTCCTGGCGCATCCGGCGGTCGCGCGCTGCGTCGAGGAAGCGCGGCCGTACCGGTCGTTGTTTCCGCTGGGCGCGCCCGACCGCGACTAAGCGAAAGCCGCCGCTTTCCGAAGCAGCTGGTAAGCCTCGATCACCGCACTCAAACGGACCTCGTGCGCCCGGTCGCCGCCATTCTTGTCCGGATGGTATCTCCGGACGAGCTGCGAATAGCGCCGGCGCACCGAATGGCGATCCGCATCTTCACCGAGGCCCAGCACCGAAAGCGCCTGCCGCTCGGACTTGCTGAAGCGTGAAGGCGCACGATCACGATTCAGCCTGAAGCGCGACGAGATCGCGTCCAGCGGATCCAAAAAGTCGCTCCACGCCGGCGGCGGGTCGGCGCCGTTGGCGGCGAACTTGCGGCTCGGCCGCTCCCAGCCGGCGAGCGGCGACTGCGCCCGCGTGATCTCTTCCGGGCTCATGCCTGCGAAGAAATTGTATTTCGCATTATGCTCGCGGACATGCTCGAGGCACAGGAAGCGCCAGCTTCCTGGGCCATCGAAATTCGCGGGCTCGAGCGGCGCCTTGAACTCGCCGGGCGCGCCGCAGCCGGGAACGGCGCATTGCGCCCTCGCCCCTTCGACCCGCCCGTGAAATTTGGTGCTTCTCGACGCCACACTTCCTCGCTGCCTTTGTCTCTCTATATAAGCGCCATGAACGCCCGTGAAACCGGCCCGGTCGCGACCGAAATGCTGAAACGGCTGGAGACGCTTTCACCCACGAGGATCGCGCTCAACGACGACAGCGAGGCGCATATCGGGCACGGCGGCTACAATCCGGCCGGCGAAAGCCACTTCAGCCTGATCATCGAAAGCCCGGCGTTCGCCGGCAAATCGCGCGTCGAGCGCCAGCGGATGGTCTATGCCGCGCTCGGCGACCTCATGGAGAGCCGAGTCCACGCACTCTCCATCCGCGCGTTCGCACCGGGAGAATAACTATGGCCACGATCGAATCCAGCGTCCTTCAGGAGATCGTCCCGGTCACCCACGACCTCGGCGGTTTCAAGGTCCACCGCACGCTCCCGGCACGCGAGCGGACGATGGTCGGGCCATTCATCTTCGTCGACGAGTTCGGGCCCGCGCAGCTTCCACCCGGCGAGGGCATGGGCGTTCGCCCGCACCCGCACATCAACCTCGCCACCGTCACTTACCTGTTCGAGGGCGCGGTCGAGCATCGCGACAGCATCGGCTCGCATGCCGTGATTACGCCAGGCGCGATCAATTTGATGACCGCCGGACGCGGGATCATTCATTCCGAGCGCTCGCCGGAAGAAGTCCGCGCAGCCGGCCCGAGCCTTTACGGAATGCAGACGTGGCTCGCGCTTCCCGACGGGCGCGAGGAGGTCGATCCGGCGTTCGATCATGTCCCCGAGAGCGGGCTGCCATTGGTCGAGGACGGCGGCGCGCACGCCCGGGTGTTGATGGGGACGCTGTGGGGCGCGACCGCCGCGACGCGGTGCGATTCGCCGACGATCTATGCCGACATTGAGCTGGGTGCCGGAGCGTCGATCGCGATCGATTCCGACGCCGATGAACGCGGCGTAATGCTGGTCGGCGGCGAGGCCGAGCTCGACGGCACGCCGCTTAGCCTGTTCACGCTGTATGTGCTGAAGCCCGGCCATGTCGCGCGGCTGTCGAGCGCGACTTCGGCGCGCCTGATGCTGCTGGGCGGCCAGGCTTTCACTACCCGGCGCTATGTGTTCTGGAACTTCGTCTCTTCGTCGCGCGACCGCATCAACCAGGCCAAGGAGGATTGGAAAGCGATGCGCTTCCCGCTGATTCCCGGCGACGACCAGGAATTCATCCCGCTGCCCGAGGTTCCGACGACGGTCAGCTATCCGTGACCGAGCTGCGGCGCGTCACGCTGAGGACCGGCGTGACGCTCAACGTCGCGCTGGGCGGCGATCCGGTCAAGCCCCCGGTGATCCTTCTTCACGGCTTTCCCGAATCGCACCGCACATGGCGTGCGATCGCTCCGCTGCTGCAGGAACGGTTTTTCCTGGTCATGCCCGACCAGCGCGGCTTTGCCGGCTCCGACCAGTCGCAGGAAGTCGAGGACTACCAGACCGACATCCTGGTCGACGACATGTTCGCGCTGGCAGACGCGCTCGGTCTGGAAAGTTTCGCGCTCGTCGGCCACGATTGGGGCGGCGCAATCGCCTGGGCGGCGGCGCTTCGCTGCGACCCGCGGCTGACGCGCCTGGCGATCGTCAACGCGCCGCACCCTGTCGTCTTCCAGAAAAGCCTGATCGACAGCGCCGAGCAGCGTGCCGCGTCGCAATATATCAATGCGTTTCGAACGCCCGGATTCGAGCAGGCGATCGAGGCGATGGGGTACGACGCATTCTTCGACAAGACGTTCGGCGGCCATGTTGACCTAGCGATCATCCCGGAGGCCGAGAAGCGACAATGTCTCGCCGATTGGTCGCAGCCCGGAGCAATGACCGCGATGCTCAACTGGTATCGAGCTTCGCGGCTGGTGGTGCCGCCGCCGGGCGTATCAGTGCCGCTTCCCGAGTGGCTTTCAAACGCGTTCCTGAAAGTGCAAGTGCCCACCCTCGTCATCTGGGGAATGAGGGACCCGGCGCTGCTGCCGCTGCAGCTCGACGGGCTGGATGAGTTGGTCGAGGACCTCGCCATGGTCCGGCTGCCGAGTGCCGGCCATTTCGCGCCATGGGAAGCCCCGGAGGAGGTCGCGCAGGCGCTCGAGCCCTTCCTTGCCGCGCGAGCGGCGGCTAGGGCCGCGGCGCCATGAGCCGTATTCGTTCCCGTTCGCGCTCCGCTGCCCGCCTCGCCGCGGTCCAGGCGCTCTACCAGCAGGAGATGGAGGGAACGCCCGTCCCGCGGCTCCTCAAAGAGTTTCACGACCATCGACTGGGCGCGACGATCGAGGACGCGCGATATCATGACGCCGAGCGCGACTTCTTCGACGACATCGTGACCGGCGTCGGGACACGCGGCGAAGAAATTGACGTCCTGATCAGCGGTAAGCTGGCCGAAGGCTGGACGCTGGAGCGGCTCGACCGACCGATGCGGGCAATCCTCCGCGCCGGCGCTTACGAGCTGATCGCGCGGCCCGATGTCCCCGTCGCCTCGGTCATCACCGAATATGTCGACGTCGCCCATGCCTTCTACGACAAGCGCGAGAGCGGGTTCGTCAACGGCCTCCTCGACGGGATCGCCAAGGAAACGCGCTCTTAACCCTTGGCTGCTACCTCAGGAACCATGGAACTGAGGACTATTGGCCTAGTCGCCTGTGCGCTCACGGCGGTTGCGATCGTCGGCCGAATCCTGTGGCTGTTCGCCAACCGGGTTCCGGTGCTGGCGCATTCGGTCAATTCCGACGCGCTCGGCGAAACCGATCCCGACGATCCGCTGAATCCGCCACAGCATCCGCATGGGCTCGCATCCTTGTCGCCGGTCCATTCGACCGACATGCGTGTCGATTATGAAATCGCCGGTAAGACCTACGAGCGGGATATCGAAACCCACTCGGTCGAGGGCCTCGATCTCTCCGCTCCCGACGACATGCCGATCCTCTGGACCGACCCGGCGAATCCCGCGCGCGTCGAAGCCCACGGACCCGGTTTCTGGGTGGTCGCGCTGCTCGTGGTCGGCTTTGCCGCCGCGGCGATGCAGCAGCTTCCGCACTAAGCCACACCCCGCATTCGAAGCTGGCGCTGTTTCGCTTCTCGCGGCTATCGCGTAAGGCGATGACCCGCGAGCGCGACATCCTTGATCGGCTGCGGCAGATCGCGACCGATCCCGCAGCTCGTGAGCTCAGCGACGACGTCGCTTTGCTGGACGGGCTGGTCATAACCCACGACACGATCGCCGAAGGCGTGCATTTCCTTTCCACCGACCCGCCGGCGAGCGTCGGCTGGAAGCTGGTCGCGGTGAACCTCTCCGACCTCGCCGCGAAGGGCGCGACCCCGCGTGGCGCGCTGCTGTCATTGACCATCTCGGACGACGAGAAATGGGACGCGGATTTCCTGACCGGAGTCGAGGCGGCGTGCGAAAGCTATGCACTGCCCTTGATCGGCGGCGACACGATCGCCCTTCCGCCCGGATCGCCGCGCGTGCTTGGCCTCACCGCGATCGGCCGCGCCGGTGCGCACGTGCCGCATCGCGCCGGCGGCAACGCCGGCGACCAGCTGTGGCTGATCGGGACGCTTGGGGATTCCGCCGCCGGCCTCGCGCAGCTGCAGGAGGATTCGCGCGCGGCTGGGCCACTGGTCGACGTCTTTCGGCGACCGATCCCGCAGCTCGGTGCCGGCCAGGTGCTCGCCCCCCGCGCACATGCGATGATGGATGTGTCCGATGGTCTGCTGCTCGATGCCTGGCGCATGGCCGAAGCGAGCGGCTGCGCGGCTGTGATCGATCTCGACTCGATCCCGCTGTCTGGCGCCTTCGTTGACGTGCGGGGCGATTCCAGGGAGGCGAGACTGTTCGCTGCGACCGGAGGGGATGATTACGCCTTACTCGCCGCGTTGCCGTCGGAAATCGATCCTTCAACACTTTCTTTACCTCGCCGAACGACGATGGCGCGCATCGGGAGCCTCGAAGCTGGTGAGCCGGAGATCCGGCTCCTGAGCGGCGGGCGTCCGGTCGAGCTGCCGGAGATACTGGGCCATGAACATCACGGGCTTTCCGCTGCGCCAATGGCTGATCGGCCTTAGCGGCCTCTTGTCTGGAATGACGCTCGCGCTGCTGATCCACTGAGTTCAATTCGCGCGGTTGCCAGCCGCGCCAACCACCCCTAAACAGCCGCCGATTTCCGGGCGGCCGCCGTTCTTCCGGCCGCACTGGCCTGCCCACAGAACAGGGAAAAGTGAGCCCATGAATCTGCTTTATATCGCAATGATCTGCGGCGTGATCGCGCTGCTCTACGGAATCTTCACCAGCCGCCAGGTACTCGCCGCGTCGGCCGGCAACCAGCGTATGATTGAGGTCGCGGGAGCGATCCAGGAAGGCGCCGGCGCCTACCTTCGCCGCCAGTACACGACGATCGCTATCGTCGGCGTCGTGGTGGCCGCGATTATTTTCTATTTCCTTGGCGGCCTTAGCGCCGCTGCGTTTGTCATCGGCGCGATCCTGTCCGGTTCGGCCGGCTTCATCGGCATGAACATTTCGGTGCGGGCCAACGTCCGCACCGCCGAAGCTGCGCGCACCAGCCTGCAGAAGGGCCTGACCATTGCTTTCCGCGCGGGCGCCGTGACCGGCCTGCTCGTCGCCGGCCTCGCCCTGCTCGCGATCACGGTCCTGTTCTGGTACCTGACCGGCCCTGGCGGCTACGCGCCCAACGACCGCGCGGTCGTTACTGCGCTCACCGCGCTGGCCCTCGGCGCATCGCTGGTTTCGATTTTCGCCCGTTTGGGCGGCGGAATCTTCACCAAGGCCGCGGACGTCGGCGCCGACCTGGTCGGCAAGGTTGAAGCCGGAATTCCCGAGGACGATCCCCGCAACCCGGCGGTGATCGCCGACAACGTCGGCGACAATGTCGGCGATTGCGCCGGAATGGCAGCCGACCTGTTCGAGACCTATGTCGTGACCGTCGGCATCACCATGGTTTCGGTTGCCCTCGCGCTCGGCGCCTCGCCGTTGCTGCTGCCGCTGATGACGCTTCCGCTGATGATCGGCGGCGTGTGCATCATCACCTCGATCATCGGCACCTACATGGTGCGCTTGGGCGCCAAGGGCTCGATCATGGGCGCTCTGTACAAGGGCTTCTGGACCGCGACCCTGCTCGCAGTGCCCGCGATCTATGGCGTCGCCTGGTACACGCTCGGCGGTGATCTCAGTCAGACGATTACGACCTCGAGCGGCCTCAGCTTCTCGGCGATGCACCTGGTCTGGGCGAGCTTTATCGGCCTTGCCGTCACCGCGCTCATCGTGTGGATCACGGAGTATTATACCGGCACTCACTATCGCCCGGTCCAGTCGATCGCGCGCGCTTCGCAGACCGGCCACGGCACCAACATCATTCAAGGCCTTGCGATCAGCCTCGAATCGACTGCTGCTCCGACGATCGTGATCATCGTCGGCCTGATCGCCAGCTTCCAGCTTGCGGGCTTCCTCGGAGTCGCCTTCGCGGCCTCGGCGATGCTTGCGCTCGCCGGCATGGTCGTCGCGCTCGACGCTTATGGCCCGGTTACCGACAACGCCGGCGGAATCGCCGAGATGTCTGGCTTGGAGGACGATGTCCGCGCCCGCACCGACGCGCTCGACGCGGTCGGCAACACCACCAAGGCGGTGACCAAGGGCTATGCGATCGGCTCGGCCGGCCTCGCCGCGCTGGTGCTGTTCGGTGCCTATACCGCCGACCTGCGCGAATTCGGCGGCTCGATCGGCGTCACGACCAATCTCGACACCCTGTTCAGCCTGTCGAACCCGTACGTCATCGTCGGCCTGCTCTTGGGCGCGCTCCTGCCCTATCTATTCGGCGCGCTCGGAATGACCGCGGTTGGCCGGGCCGGCGGCGCGGTGGTCGAGGAAGTGCGCCAGCAGTTCCGCGACAATCCCGGGATTATGGATGGCTCGGTCCGTCCGAACTATGCGCGCACGGTCGACCTCGTCACCAAGGCCGCGATCCGCGAGATGATCCTGCCGTCACTTCTGCCGGTGCTCGCCCCGATTGTCGTTTACTTCGCGATCGGCGCGGTTGCGGGCAAGGAAAACGGCCTCGCCGCGGTCGGTGCGCTGCTTTTGGGCGTGATCGTCTCCGGCCTGTTCGTCGCGATCTCGATGACCAGCGGCGGCGGCGCCTGGGACAATGCCAAGAAATATATCGAAGACGGCCATTACGGCGGCAAGGGCTCCGAGGCTCACAAGGCCGCGGTGACCGGCGATACCGTCGGCGACCCGTACAAGGACACCGCCGGCCCGGCCGTCAATCCGATGATCAAGATCACCAACATCGTCGCGCTGCTTCTGCTCGCGGCGTTGGCGGCGCACGCGGCGCACTAATCGTTCGCGCATCGGTTAAGGGAGGCCCCGCTTCGATTTTTAAGTCGGAGCGGGGCTTTTCTTTTGTGTGCGCAACCGCTTGAAGCGAGCCCATGCCACACGCCATCCGAATCCACGCCACGGGCGGTCCGGAAGCCCTTCAATGGGAAGAGGTCGAGGTCGGCGAGCCCGGCCCCAACCAGGTCAAGCTTCGCCAGGAGGCCGCGGGCCTCAACTTCATCGACGTCTATCACCGCGGCGGCTTGTATCCACAGCCCTTGCCATTCACTCCGGGCGTCGAGGGCGCGGGCGTGGTCGAGGCGGTCGGGTCCGAGGTCAAAAACGTCAAGGCCGGCGACCACGTCGCGTACGCCGGGCCGATCGGCGGCTACGCCGAGGAGAGGCTGATTGATTCCGATCGGGTGGTGAAGCTGCCCAAGGCGATCTCAAGCGAGCAGGCGGCGGGAATGATGCTCCAGGGCATGACCGCTCGAATGCTGCTGCGCTCGGTCTTCCCGGTCCACAAGGGCGATACAATCCTGATCCATGCCGCCGCCGGCGGCGTCGGCCTCATCATGTGCCAATGGGCAGCGGCGCTCGGCGCGACGGTCATCGGCACGGTCGGAACCGAGGAGAAGGCCAAGCTCGCCAGCGAGCATGGTTGCGCGCACCCGATCGTCTATTCACGCCAAGATTTCGTTGCCGAGGTGAACCGCATCACCAACGGCGAGAAACTGCCAGTCGTCTATGATTCGGTCGGCCGGGACACCTTCATGAAGTCGCTCGATTGCCTCAAGGTTCGCGGGCTGATGGTCAGCTTCGGCAACGCATCAGGCCCTCCTGAGCCGATCGCTCCCGGAATCCTCGCGCAAAAGGGCTCGCTCTACCTGACCCGGCCGACGCTCTATCACTACATCGCGTCGCGTGAGCAGCTCGAGCAAAGTGCAAAGGAGCTGTTCGAGGTGGTCGGCAACGGCAAGGTCAAGATCGAGGTCAAGCAGCGCTTTGCGCTCAAGGACGCGGCCGACGCCCACCGCGCGATCGAGGGCCGCAAGACGACCGGATCGACGATCCTAACGATCTGAATTTTCGCCGCCTTCCCTTTCGCGGACGCTGAGGGTAAGGCTCCGCGACTTTTTGTCGGCATAGGAAGAGGGATCGCTTGGCCAAGGAAGAATTGCTCGAGATGCGCGGTACGGTCGTGGAGCTGCTGCCCAATGCGATGTTCCGCGTCCGCCTCGAGAACGGCCACGAGATCCTCGGCCACACCGCCGGCAAGATGCGCAAGAACCGCATCCGCGTCCTGACCGGTGACGAAGTGCTGGTCGAGCTGACGCCGTACGACCTCACCAAGGGCCGCATCACCTATCGCTTCATGCCCGGACGCGCAGGACCGCCCGGTTATCCATAATGCCGCGGCTGATCCTCGCTTCCGCGAGCCCGCGCCGTCTCGATCTGCTCGCCCGCATCGGAGTGGTTCCGGACGCGGTCGTTCCGGCCGACGTCGACGAACGCGTGCCCAAGGGCGAATTGCCGCGGGACCATGCGCTTCGGCTGGCGCTCGAAAAGGCGGAGGCGGTGGCGGCAACCGAGCCCGATGCGCTGGTGCTGGCGGCGGACACGGTCGTCGCGGTCGGGCGGCGAATCCTGCCCAAGGTCGAGGATGAGGAAACGCTGCGCGCCTGCATGCGGCTGCTTTCAGGGCGCCGCCATCGCGTGCTGACCGGCATTGCGCTGGCGATCCCCGGCACGGGTGTTCGCGAGCGGCTGGTCGAGACGATGATCGCAATGAAGCGACTGTCGATGCAAGAGATCGACTATTACGCGAACCATGGCGAGTGGCGCGGCAAGGCCGGGGGCTATGCGCTCCAGGGATATGGCGAGGTCTATGTCCGGCATATTGCCGGCAGCTATTCGAATGTCGTCGGGCTGCCGCTCGCCGAGACACGGGTGCTGTTGAAAAGCGCGGGCTACGACATTGCCTGAGTGGTGGATCGAGCGGGGGATCGGCGAGACGCGGTACGCGCTGGTCGAGGATGGCGAGATCGTCGAAGCACGGATCGAGCTCGAAGGTGCGGTTAAGGCCGGATCGGTCATCGCGGCCCGCCTCAAGCAGGTCGCGCGACCGACCATCGCGATTGGGGGCGGAGTCGAATATTTGCTTCCCAGAGGCGCGCCGGGAATCACGCAGGGCGCTGCACTCAATATCGAGATCACCCGGCAGGCTTTCCCCGGCAGCGAACCTTGGAAGCGGCCACTGGCGCGGGTCACCGATGCCCCAACTGCAGAAGCGGAATCCCTCAGCGGCCGAGATCTGACGTTTCCGTCAGCACGCGACGACCTCGGCTTCCATGGCTGGAACGACATGATCGAACAGGCTCGGAGCGGCATCGTTCAATTCGCGGGCGCCGAGCTCAGGATCTCGCCGACGCCGGCAATGGCCCTGATCGACGTCGACGGCTATCTCGATACCGATGAGCTGGCGGTGCGCGGCGCGGCCGAAGCCGCAAGAGCCATTCGCCGGCTCGATGTTGGCGGCTCGATCGGTATCGACCTCCCGACAACCCGCAGCAAGGCTGTGCGGCAGGCGGCCGCCAAGGCCATCGATGCGAATTTACCGCAGCCATTTGAGCGGACGGCAGTGAATGGGTTCGGGTTCGTCCAGATTGTCCGCCCGCGCCTCCGAGCGTCGTTGGTCGAGCTGGCGCAGGACCGCGCGCTATTCGAGGCGCGCGCATTGGTGCGGCGCACAGCCTTCGAACCGCCGGGGCCTAAGCAGCTCGTCGCCCATCCGGCGGTGGCAACGGTGCTCGAAGCCCACGCGGAATGGTTCGACGCACTGGCGCGCCAGCTCGGCGGCGCGATCAGCTTGCGGGCCGACCCAACGCTTCCCATTTCGGGCGGGTATGCCGAAGCAACTTAAAGCCGATCGCTGCCCCCTGTGCGGGAACCCTACGATAAAGGAGCACGCGCCCTTCTGCAGCGGCGGCTGTAAGGATCGCGACCTCCTCAAATGGCTCGGCGAAGGCTATCGCATTCCCGGCCCGCCGGCTGATAATCAGCAACTTCCTGGCGGGGTGGACAGCGATGAGAGCGAGGGTTAGGGAGCCCGCTCGCTCGAAGCGGGCCACCCGGCCCAAGGCGACGCCCAGGTAGCTCAGTTGGTAGAGCACGTGACTGAAAATCACGGTGTCGGTGGTTCGATTCCGCCCCTGGGCACCACACTCGCGCGCAGTTGATCCGGGGATTCAACGAGCACGAGGATCCGAGCAACGTGAGGTCGCCCGCCCCGCCCCTTGAAATCCCCTGTCCAAACCCAAACCTGAAGCCGCGGTAGGGGTTCGCATGTTCGGCCGGGGCTAGTGCCGCCGACTGTCAGGAGACGCGCATGATCGACCTCTACAGCGCCGCCACACCCAACGGATACAAGGCTTCGATTGCGCTCGAGGAGCTCGGGCTGCCGTACGAGCTGCACTGGCTCAAATTGTCGGATGGCGACCAAAAGCAGCCGTGGTTCCATAAGATCAACCCGAATGGGCGGATCCCGGCGATCGTCGACCGCGAGGCCGGGGACTTTCCGGTGTTCGAGAGCGGCGCGATCCTGATCTATCTTGCCGAGAAGACCGGCCGATTGATGCCGACCGACGTCAAGGGCCGCAGCCGGGTCATCCAGTGGCTGATGTTCCAGATGGCGGGCGTAGGACCGATGATGGGCCAGGCCAATGTCTTCTATCGCTACTTCCCCGAGAAGATTCAGCCGGCGATCGACCGCTACCAGCATGAGAGCCGGCGCCTCTTGGGAGTGCTCGACGAGCGGCTCGCCGACAACGAATTTCTCGCCGGCGACTATTCGATCGCCGACATCGCCAATTGGTGCTGGGCGCGGACCTACGAATGGTCGGGAGTCGACGTGAACGGCCTCGACAATTTGAAGCGCTGGATCGACCAGATCGCCGCCCGCCCGGCGGTCGAAAAAGGCAGCAACATCCCGCCGCGCAGCGACGACGCCAAGGCGCTCGACGCCGCCAAGAGCATCCTCGTTACCTGAGCCGTAAAGCTATTCCGCGGCGACCAGCGAGTCGGCGTGCGCCGGCGCGCGAACCAGGCGGTTCTCCTCGCGCTCGAACCAGGCGATGGTCTTTCTGAGGCCGTGGTCGAGATCGATCGTCGGACGCCAGCCGAGCAGCTCGACCGCGCGAGTGATGTCCGGTTTGCGCCGCCGCGGATCGTCGAGAGGAAGCGGGCGGTAAACGACCCGCGACTTCGTTCCAGTCAGGGCGACCACGCGGTCCACCAGCTCCCGCACCGAAAGCTCCTCGGGATTGCCGAGATTGACCGGCATGGTCGGATGTTCGCTGTCCATCAACCGCACCAGGCCCTCGACCGTGTCGTCGACGAAGCAGAAGCTGCGGGTCTGCAAGCCGTCGCCGTGGATGGTAATGTCGTCGCCTTCGAGCGCCTGGCAGACGATGTTCGAGATCACCCGGCCGTCATCGGCGCGCATCCGCGGGCCATAGGTGTTGAACAGTCGCGCGACCCGGGCTTTGCAGCGGCCGGCGCGGACAAAATCGAAGGTCAGCGTTTCGGCGGCACGCTTGCCTTCGTCGTAGCAGGCGCGCGGGCCGGTGCAGTTCACTGATCCGCGGTAGTCCTCGGGCTGGGGATGGACCTCGGGCTCGCCATAGACCTCGCTGGTCGAGGCGAGGAGCAGCCGCGCGCCGCTGTCCGACGCGAGGTGGAGCAGGTTGCGGGTGCCGACGACATTGGTGAGCAAGGTGTGCTCGGGGTCGGCCTGGTAATGCGTCGGGGACGCGGCGCAGGCGAGATGGAAGATGTGGGTGAAGCGCGTGCCGGGGCAGAGCGACGATGTGCGCGGGTCGATGACGTCGTGCTCGATGATTTCGAAGCGCGGATGACGCTCGAAGTGGCGGACGTTCTCGCGTCGGCCGGTCAGGAAATTGTCGAGGCACACGACCACGGCGCCCTCGGCGATCAGGCGATCGCACAGGTGCGAGCCGATGAAACCCGCGCCGCCTGCGACGAGCGCGACTTTGTTCTCAACCTTCACCACCGACTCCCTCGTTCGGTGCCGTGGAAGCGTTTTCCGGCCCCAAGCGTTCCAACAGCTCCCCAGTTAGTAGGAGCGTAATCATGCCTGCCAAATCCGCAGCCCAGCAGAAAGCGGCGGGAGCCGCGCTCGCGGCCAAGCGCGGCGAGAGGTCGAAAAGCAGCCTCAAGGGTGCTTCGAAGAGCATGGCCTCATCGATGAGCGAGAAAGAGCTTCACAAGATGGCCTCGACCAGCCGCAAGGGTAAGCCCGAGCACGTGTCATAAGCGCCACCGCTAAAGCTTCTCGGTCAGCTCCGGCACGATCTTGAACAGGTCGCCGACGAGGCCGATGTCGGCGACCTGGAAGATCGGCGCTTCCTCGTCCTTGTTGATCGCGACGATGACCTTCGAATCCTTCATCCCCGCAAGGTGCTGGATCGCGCCCGAAATTCCGATCGCGATATAGACGTCCGGGGCAACGATCTTGCCCGTCTGGCCCACTTGGTAATCGTTGGGCGCATAGCCCGCATCGACCGCCGCGCGTGACGCGCCGACCGCCGCCCCGAGCTTGTCGGCGAGCGGATCGAGGAGGCCGTGGAACTGCTCGTTCGAGCCAAACGCGCGCCCGCCCGAGACGATGACCTTGGCGCTGGTCAATTCGGGCCGCTCGCTTTCGGAGGCCTCGAGCGAGACGAACTTGCTGGTCCCGGGGTCGCCGCCCGCATCGACGGTTTCGACCGCTGCCGATCCGCCTGTCGCCGCAGCCTTCTCAAACGCCGTCGTTCGAACGGTGATCACCTTCTTCGCGTCCTTCGACTTGACCGTCGCGATGGCATTGCCGGCGTAGATCGGGCGGGTGAAGGTGTCCGGTCCCTCGACCGACAGGATGTCGGTGATTTGCATCACGTCGAGCAAGGCGGCGACGCGCGGCGCGATGTTCTTGCCGGTGGTGGTCGCCGGCGCGACGAACGCGTCGTGGCTTTCCATCAGCTTGACGACGATCGGCGCGACCGCTTCGGCGAGCTGGTGCTCGAGCGCGGGCGAGCTCGCGGTGTAAACCTTGGCGACTCCGGCGATCTTCGCAGCGGCTTGAGCGACAGCATCGACATTGTTGCCAACGACCAGCGCGTGCACGTCGCCGAGCTTCGACGCTGCGGTGACAGTGGCGAGCGTCGCGTCCTTGATGGCTTTGCCGTCGTGCTCGACCAGGACCAGGACGCTCATTTCGCCACCCCCAAAGCCTTCAATTTGCCGACCAGCTCGTCGACGCTGCCGATCTTCACGCCCGCCTGGCGCTTGGGTGGCTCGGCGACTTTGAGCACTTCGAGGCGGCGTGAGACGTCGACGCCCAGCTCGTCCGGAGTTTTGGTCGCCAGCGGCTTCGATTTGGCCTTCATGATGTTCGGCAACGAGGCGTAGCGCGGCTCGTTCAGGCGCAGGTCGGTGGTCATCACCGCCGGCAGCTTAAGCGCGACGGTCTCGAGGCCACCGTCGACCTCGCGCGTCACGGTCGCCCCGTCGCCGAGCTCGATCTTCGAAGCGAACGTGCCCTGCGGCCAACCGAGCAAAGCGGCGAGCATCTGGCCGGTCGCATTATTGTCGTCGTCGATCGCCTGCTTGCCGAGGATGATCAGCCGCGGCTGCTCCTCTTCGGCGATCTTCGCCAGGATCTTGGCGACGCCCAGCGGTTCGACCTCCTCATCGGTCTGGACGAGGATCGCGCGATCGGCGCCCATCGCCAGCGCCGTGCGCAAGGTCTCCTGCGCCTTCAAGGGCCCGATCGAGACCGCGACGATCTCGGTCGCCTTACCCTTTTCCTTGAGGCGGATGGCTTCCTCGACCGCGATCTCGTCGAACGGGTTCATGCTCATCTTGACGTTGGCGAGATCGACGCCCGAGCCATCCATCTTGACCCGCGGCTTGACGTTGAAATCAATCACTCGCTTGACCGCGACCAGCACTTTCATTCGGTTCTCCAGACTTAGGCCGCGACCGGGTTTTTGACTTCCGCAACGATCTTCCTGGCGGCATCGCCGAGATCGTTGGCGGGAATGATCGCAAGCCCGCTCGACGCGAGGATGTCCTTGCCCTGCTGCACGTTGGTGCCCTCGAGGCGGACGACCAGCGGAACCCTCAGATCGACCTCGCGCGCCGCAGCGACAATGCCATCGGCGATGATGTCGCAGCGCATGATCCCGCCGAAGATGTTGACGAGGATGCCCTGGACTGCCGGGTCGCTCAAAATGATCTTGAACGCGGCAGTGACTTTCTCCTTGTTGGCGCCGCCGCCGACGTCGAGGAAGTTGGCAGGCTGGCCGCCTTCCAGCTTGATGATGTCCATCGTCGCCATGGCAAGGCCGGCGCCGTTGACCATGCAGCCGATATTCCCATCCAGCTTGATGTAGGCGAGGTCGAATTTCGACGCCTCGATCTCCATCGGATCTTCTTCGGAAAGGTCGCGCAGATCTTCGAGCTCGGGGCGGCGGAACTCGGCATTGTTGTCGAAGCCGACCTTGGCATCGAGCACCAACAGCTCTCCCTTGTCGCTGACCGCGAGCGGATTGATCTCAATCTGGCTCGCGTCGGTCCCGAGGAACGCATCGTAAAGCCTGGCGAGGACCTTCCCAGCCTGCTTGGCGAGATCGCCGGTCAGGCCGAGCGCAGCCGCAACGGCGCGGCCGTGATGGGGCATCAGCCCGGTGACCGGGTCGATGGTCAGGGTCTCAATCTTCTCCGGGGTCTCGTGGGCGACAGTCTCGATATCCACGCCGCCCTCGGTCGAAGCGATGATGGCGATGCGTCCGCTCTCGCGGTCGACCAGCAACGCGACGTAGAATTCCTTTGCGATGTCGACGCCGTCGGTGATGTAAAGCCGCTGCACCTGCTTGCCGTGAGGGCCGGTTTGCACCGTCACCAAAGTCTTGCCGAGCATTTCCTCGGCAGCCAAGCGCACTTCGTCGATCGAATGGGCGAGGCGAACGCCGCCCTTGGCGTCGGGCCCAAGCTCCTTGAACTTGCCCTTGCCGCGGCCGCCGGCGTGGATTTGCGACTTGACGACCCACAACGGTCCCGGGAGCTGCTCGGCGGCTTCGACCGCTTGCTCGACGCTCATCGCCGGATAGCCCGCGGGGACCGGCACGCCGAACTTCGCCAGCAACTCCTTGGCCTGATATTCGTGGATATTCATGATGCGGCGCCCTTAAGCAGATCGGCCGCCCCAAGGGAAGGTAGGCGTAACTTCACTATTTTCTCAAAGAAGGGTGTCATTTTGTGTGAAGTTAGCGGCGCCCCGCGCATCGCGCGCTCCAGCTGCCGCAACCCTCGAAACATGGCCATACTATGCTAGACGAACGAGGGTGCTGTAGGACAAAAGATTCGCGCCATGGCCAACGCCGAGCGCCCAGTCCGCAAGATCATCCATGTCGACATGGACGCCTTCTACGCGTCGGTCGAGCAGCGCGATAATCCCGAGCTCCGGAGCAAGCCGGTCGCCGTTGGCGGCGGCCACCGGGGGGTGGTCACTGCGGCCAGCTATGAAGCCCGCCCTTACGGCGTGCGCTCGGCCTTGCCATCGGTCACCGCCAAGCGGCTTTGTCCGGACCTGATCTTCGTCAAGCCGCGGTTCGACGTCTATCGCGCGGTGAGCCAGGAGGTCCGCGCGATCTTCGCCGATTACACCGAGCTCGTTGAGCCGCTATCGCTCGACGAAGCCTATCTCGACGTCACCGAGGACCGGCTCGACCTCGGCACCGCGCGGGCGATCGCCGAGGACATCCGCCGCCGGATCCGCGAGGAAACCGGGCTCACCGCATCCGCCGGCGTCAGTTACTGCAAGTTCATCGCCAAACTCGCTTCCGATCACCGCAAGCCCGATGGACTGACCGTGATCACGCCGGAGCGAGGGCCCGAGTTCGTCGCCTCGCTTCCGGTCGCGCGCTTCCATGGCGTCGGACCGGTGACCGCGCAGAAGATGGAGCGGCTGGGAATCGTCACCGGCGCCGACCTTCGCGAATGGACGCTTGTCGCGCTCGAGGCCCAGTTCGGAAGCTCCGGCTCGTGGTACTACCGGATCTGCCGCGGCATCGACGAGCGCGAGGTCAAGCCCGACCGGCCCTATAAATCGGTCAGCGCCGAGCGGACGTTCGACGAGGATTTGCGCGACCCCGACCGGCTCGCTGCCGAGCTCGAGCGGATCGCTGGCTATGCCTGGGACCGGGTCAAGCGCGCCGAAGTGACCGGGCGGACCGTCACGCTCAAGGTCAAGTTCGGCGATTTCTCACTGATCACACGCTCCAAGAGCTTCCCGGGGCCCGTCGCCGACCGAGATGCCTTTGCCTCCGCCGGCCAGTCGCTCTTGGCCGCGCTTCACCCGCTTCCCAAGGGCATCCGGCTGCTTGGATTGGGCCTCCATAACTTAAGTGAAGGCGAGCAAAACGCGCCGCTCCAACTCGGACTCGCAATTTGACGCTTCCTGTGATATAAAATTGTCATACAGGGGCCGCCGCGATTCAGCAGTGGCCCTTAAATTCATAGGGAAGCTTCGAAATAGGCGAGGAGCCACGGCCATTGGTCGTTTTGGGGGACGACGCAAGCGTGTGTCGGCTCGCTCTGCCGCAAACGGAAAGGTTACCAATGGCTACAAAGGCGCTTAGCTTCGACGTCGGTGATTATGTCGTTTACCCCAAGCATGGCGTAGGCCGCGTCGTCGAGCTGCAAAGCACCGAGATCGCCGGGACCCGTCTCGATCTGTACGTCCTTCGCTTCGAAAAGGAGAAGATGACCCTCCGAGTGCCCGTCAACAAGGCGGACTCGGTCGGAATGCGCAAGCTTTCGTCGGACAAGACGATGAAGGATGCGCTCGAGACCCTGAAGGGCAAGCCGAAGGTCAAGCGCACCATGTGGTCGCGCCGCGCGCAGGAATATGAAGCGAAGATCAACTCCGGCGACCTGACTTCGATCGCCGAGGTGGTCCGCGACCTGTTCCGCCCGGACGATGCGCCCGAGCAGAGCTATTCCGAGCGCCAGATTTTCGAGGCCGCCTCGTCGCGCCTGGCGCGCGAGCTTGGCGCGATGGAGCAGACCGACGAGAAGTCGGCGCTCGCCAAGATTCTCGAGATCCTCAACAAAGCGGCCGTGATCCATCAGGCCGCGAAGGAACCTGCATAAGCTCTTTGAAGCTTCGTGGTTCAAAGAAGGGCGTGCCCGCCGGGCGCGCCCTTTCTTTTTGGGCTTGCGCCGATCAAGGCTGATGCTGTATTGCATAAGTAACACAGCAGAACGGGAGAGAAGTCATGCGCAAGGCAATCGTGGCGGCCATCGTGGCCGCGTCCGCAGCAACCGGCGCCTGCGGCCAGTCGCGCAGCGCCGACGGCGGCCCGACTATTTTACGCAATTACCAGGTCGGCAGCTTCAATGAGATAGAGGTCGCCGGACCCTACAATGTGCAGGTCAAGACCGGTTCCAGTCCATCCGCTTCCGCGCGCGGCCCGCAAAAGGCGATCGAGCATATGGTCGTCGAGGTCCGTGGCGACAAACTCGTCATTCATCCCGAAGAGCAGCACGGCCTGTTCCATTGGGGATGGCATTCCAGCGGCAAGGTCGACCTCGCGGTCACCGTGCCCGAGCTCCACGCAGCGACGATCGCCGGATCGGGCGACATCAATGTCGACAAGGTCCAGGGCGACCGCTTCGAAGGCACCGTCGCCGGATCGGGCGGGCTTGGCGTCGGCGCGATGAACGTCCAGTCGTTGAAGCTCGCAATCGCGGGCTCGGGCGACGCCAAGGCCGGCACGGGCAAGGCAGGCAGCGTCGAATATGAAATCGCCGGCTCGGGCGGGATCGATGCGGCTGGAATCGCCGCCCAGGATGCAAAGGTTTCGATCGCCGGTTCGGGAAGCATCAAAGCCCACGCATCGGGCGCGGCCGACGTCAGCATCATGGGCTCGGGCGACGTCGACGTGACCGGCGGCGCGAAGTGCAGCATCCACAAGGCCGGATCGGGCGACGTCCGCTGCTCTTAAAGCGCCATTAATTACGGTGTAGGAAGGTGCCGCCATGCGCACCTTCCTCTTCGCCGCCGCTGCCGCAATTGTGTTTGCCGTTCCAGCGACCGCCGCAACCCGCAATTTCGGGATTACCAGCTTCGAGAAGATTCGCGTCGAAGGCCCTTACCGCGTCCGGCTGGCGACCGGCGTCGCACCGTTCGCGTCGGCGTCAGGCTCGCCTGCGGCGCTCGACCGGATTGCGATCGACGTCCAGGGCAACACCCTCGTCGTCCATTCCAGCAATTCGTCTTGGGGCGGCTATCCTGGCCAGAACGCCGGCCCGGTCGACATCAGCCTCGGCACCCATGACCTGAGCTCCGCCTGGCTCAGCGGATCGGGCATGCTCGCGATTGACCGTGTGCGCGCGCTCAAATTCGATTTGTCGGTCCAGGGCTCGGGCGGCGCGGCCATCGCCCAGACCGATGTTGACCAGCTCAACGTCGCGGTCGCCGGAACCGCCAGCGCTACCCTCGCCGGCCGGGTTGGCAAGATGACCGCAGTTGTGCGCGGCATCTCAAGCCTCGACGCCGCGGCTCTTACGACCAAGGACGCGACCATCGGCGCCGATGGCGCGGCGACGGTCAAAGCCAATGTGACCAATTCCGTCACCGTCGACGCGATGGGTCCGGCGACGATCATGCTTGCCGGCCGCCCGGCGTGCACGCTGCGCGTCAACGGGTCGACCAGCGTAACCGGGTGCAAAACGACTCAGTGAACGGTCGCGCACGCCTCAACGCCTGACAGGAAGTTCCACAGCGCTCCGGCAAGCTCCTCGCCCGCGGCGACAGCCTCGGCCTGCTCGGCTTCGGGCAGCCGGTCGAGCAACGCCCGGCAGACCGCGCTATGCTCGACGTCGGCGCGCTCGTGGACCCGGAAGAAGCGCAGCGTCGGCTCGTCGCTGATTCCGTAACGGTCGATCAGGCCCTCGATCTTGGCGCTGGCAACGCCCGGGAACTGACTCTCGTACGCATAGAGCGCACCAAGACCAGCCACGTAGGACTGGCGCGAAAGCCTGCGGAAGGTCGCGATCAGCGCCTGCGTCTCCGCGTTGAGCGCCTGTTCGCGAACCGCAGCCTCATCCTCGCCGAGCCCGCAGGCGAACATCATCCACAAGGTCGCATGGTCCTGCTTGCCGGCCTCGATCCCCTCTTCCTCGGCAATGTTCTCGGCGAGCATGCGACGGCCGTCGCGGTCGGGGCAGCTGGCATGGACCGCGCTGACCGCGCGCGGGAAGGCTTCGACATGGTGGAAATATTGCCGCGCATAATCCCGCAATGTCCCGATCGGCAGGCGGCCCTCGGTCCACGCCTGATAGAACGGATGCTTGAGCATCGCTTGGGCTTCGACCTTCGCGTCGATTGCTGCTGAAACCGTCATGCCTGCCTCCGTTTTGCCGTTTGGGCCGCGATACCGGGGGCCTCAAGAGTCGGCAAGATGACTAAACGAGGGCAAGGTTGGCGAGCCGGCCGTAAAGCCGCGGCGGAAGCTCCGCGAGGCCGCTGCCGTCGTCATCGCCGGACGGCGCGTCGGCCTCCTCAAGGTAGCGCCAACCCTGGTGCGCGCGCCGCGGCTTGGGGCTGACCGTGACCAGCTCGGCCGAGCAGACGATGTCGATTCGCCCGTCCTCGCGATCCTCGAAGCGAAGGATTTCCTGGCCCGCGATCAGTCGGTGCTTGACGATCCAGTAGAGCGACCCACCGATCAGCTCGTCAGCGCGCTTGGGGCGCATCCGGGTCGCAACCCTCAGCTGACCGCCTGACGAGCGCCGGGCGATCCGTTCCTGCAGCGATGCCAAGTCACGGCAAGCGAACGCGACCTTGGTCAGGTGAAGCATCGGCACGCCTTTAGCGATGCCGGATTAGGCCATGAGTCGCAACGCCTTAGCGGCCGAGCCCAACCAGGGCCGCCAGTCCCAGGAAGCTGAAGAAGCCGGTCACGTCGGTGACCGTCGTCACGAATACCGCCGAGGACACCGCCGGATCGATCCGGAACCGGTCGAGGGTCACCGGCACCAGGATTCCGGCGATCCCGGCTGCGAGATTATTGATCACCATCGCCGCGCCCATCACCGCGCCGAGCAAAGGGTTGTGGAAGACCAAGGTCACCCCGGCGCCGATCAGCGCGCCGAGCGAAATTCCATTCGCCAGCGCGATCGTCAGTTCGCGCCCGAAGGTCCTCAGCGTATTCGATTCGGTCAGCTGGTTGGTTGCGATGGCGCGCACCGCCACCGCCAGGGTCTGCGTCCCGGCATTGCCGCCCATCCCGGCGACGATCGGCATCAGCACGGCAAGCACCGCATATTTGCCGATCTCACTCTGGAAGATGCTGACCACGCTGGCGGCGAGCATCGCAGTGCCGAGATTGATGATGAGCCAGAACAGCCTCCGCCTCACGGTCAGCGGAATCGGCTCGTTGATGTCGCCCTCACCCGCCCCGGACAGCAGCAGAACGTCCTCGCCCGCTTCCTCCTGGATGATGTGCACGACGTCATCGACGGTGATCATGCCGACCAGCCGCCCGGCGTCATCGACCACCGCGGCGGAGACAAGCGCATATTTCTGGAAGCGGAGCGCGACATCCTCCTGGTCCATATCGACCGGGATCAGGGTCTGCTCCCGCGCCATGATTTCCGTCACGGTCGCGTCGCGCGGAGTCCTGAGGATCGTCGAAAGCTTGCAGGTCCCGACCGGGTGGTGGGACGCGCTGACCACGAACACTTCCCAGAAGTCGGTTGGCAGGTCGTCCGTCGAACGCAGGTAATCGATCACCTGTCCGACCTTCCAATGCTCGGGCACCGCGATCAGGTCGCGCTGCATCAAGCGGCCGGCCGATTCCTCCGGATAGCTCAGCGCCTCTTCGACCGCGGCGCGGTCGTCGGGCTCCATCGCGCGGAGCACCGCCTGCTTGTCGTCCTCGTCGAGGTCCTCGATCAGCGCGACGGCGTCGTCGGTTTCGAGTTGACCGGCGATGTCCGCGACCTGCTGCGGCTCCATTTCGTCGAGCAGGCCCTCGCGGACGTAATCGTTCATTTCCGCAAGCACGTCGGGGCCGACGATCCCGGCGAGCGCCTTGACCAGGCCTTCGCGCTCGTCGCGCGCGGCGAGCTCGATCAGGTCGGCGACGTCGGCGGGGTGCAGTGGCTGGACCAGGCGGCGCGCGGTTTCGTCGTCACCGGCATCGACGGCGTCGAGAACCTTGTCGACGAACTCCGGACGTAGCCGATCTTCCTCGTCCACCGGCGATGCGGAATCCTGAAGGGCCGTGGCGGCGATGTGCTCGCTCTCGCTCACGCTGTGCTCCCTTCGATTGGATCCGGTCCGGCCTCCCTATGGTCGCGGCCGCTCTGGCGCAAGCAGCCCTAGCCACCTAAATCGCGGTTCGTTCATGAAACTTTCGACTTGGAGCTGACCAATGGCCGACGCCGACCGCCTGACCCTATCCCTTTCGACCGGCGGCGACGTCGTCATCAAGCTACGGCCCGACCTGGCCCCCGGCCACGTCCAGCGGATCAGCGATCTCGCCAACAGCGGATTTTATGACAACGTTGTGTTCCACCGAGTCATTCCCGGCTTCATGGCGCAGGGCGGCGACCCGACCGGGACGGGCATGAGCGGCTCCAACCTGCCCGATCTCAAAGCCGAATTTTCGAGCGCCCCGCACGTCCGCGGCACTGTCTCGATGGCGCGCAAGCCGAGTCCGGATACCGCCAACAGCCAGTTCTTCATCTGCTTAGACGACGCGCGCTTCCTCGACGGCCAGTACACCGTGTGGGGCGAGGTCGAGAGCGGCATGGAATATATCGACGCATTGCCCGTTGGCGAGCCTCCGCGCGAGCCGGCCAAGATCGTCAAGGCCACCGTCTCCAAGGCTAACGCGTGAAGAAAGTCGCGCTGATCACCGGCGCATCGGCCGGCCTCGGAGTCGAGTTTGCGCGTCAGCTCGCGAAGCGGGGGCACTCGCTGGTGCTCGTCGCGCGGCGCAAGGACCGCCTCGAGGCACTGGCGCGCGAACTCGGGAACGCGCGCGCGCTCGCAGCCGACCTATGCAAGCCCAACGCCGCGGCGAAGCTGCTGGCCGACCTCGAAGCCGCCGGCGAAGAGGTCGAGGTGCTGGTCAACAATGCCGGCTTCGGGCTGATCGGCCGATTTGCCGAGCTCGACGCCAAGCGCGAGCGGCAGATGATCGACCTCAACGTTGGCACGCTGGCCGACCTGTGCCGAGCGGTCGCGCCCACGATGATCAAGCGCAAGTCGGGCGCGATCCTCAATGTCGCGTCGATCGCGGCCTTCCAGCCGGGGCCGAAAATGGCGGTCTACTTCGCGACCAAGGCTTTCGTGCTGTCGCTGAGCGAGGCAATGCACGAGGAATTGAAGCCCCACGGCGTTCGCGTGAGCTGCCTCTGCCCCGGCCCCACACGCACCGAATTCGGCGATGTCGCCGGCTTCGGCGGAAGCACCCTGTTCGACTGGCTGGCGATGGACTCGCCGGAAGTCGTCGAGGCGGGCCTCAAAGGGCTCGACAAGAACCGTGCTGTGGTCATCCCCGGCCTCATCAACAAGACGGTTGCCGCCAGCACGAGAATTGTCCCGCGCCCGTGGGCTCGTAGAATCGCGGGATCGGTCAAATATTGAGCACGCTATTGAACCGGTGAACGGCGGCTCCCGTTACGTATCCGGCACAAAAGGGTAAGAACAAGCATGGCTGAAACCGAGACCCTCGACCGGACCAAGTCGCGCAAGGTGCAGGTCGCGAGCCTGCCGCCGGCCGATAGCGGCCGCGGCTTCGCGCGCCTCCCTGACAAGCTAATGGACGATCTCGGCCTCAACGAAGGCGACGTGATCGAGATCGTCGGCAAACGGACGACGGCCGCTCGCGCCATCCGACCTTATGGCGAAGACGAGGGCATCGACATCATTAGCCTGGATGGCCTGCAGCGCGCCAATGCCGGAGTCGGCTCGGGCGATTTCGTTGAGGTCCGCAAAGCAGCCTCGAAGTCCGCGACCCGCGTCGTGTTCGCCCCCGCCCAGGCCAATATCCGGCTCCAGGGCTCGGCCGAGGCGCTGAAGCGCACCTTCGCCGGCCGGCCCGTCGTTGAAGGCGATGTCGTCTCGACCACCGGCCACCAGCGGTTGAACGCGGACGTTCCGGACAACATCCGCCAGATGCTCAACGCGCCGGCCTATGCGCTCCAGGAACTGAAGCTGGTCGTCGTCTCCGCTGCACCCAAGGGCATTGTCCACATCGACGCCAAGACTGCGGTCGAACTGCTGCCCGAATATACTGCGAAGGACGGGCAGCGCCGCGCCGACGTCACCTACGACGATCTCGGCGGGATGAAGGACACGATCGACGCGTTGCGCGAGATGGTCGAACTTCCGCTGCGCCACCCCGAGCTGTTCCAGCGCCTCGGCGTCGATCCGCCCAAGGGGGTGCTGCTCCACGGCCCGCCCGGCACCGGCAAGACATTGCTCGCACGAGCGGTCGCCAACGAAAGCTCGGCGAGCTTCTTTTCTGTCGCCGGTCCAGAGATCATGGGCTCGGCCTATGGCGAAAGCGAGCGGCGGCTGCGCGAGATCTTCGAGCAGGCCGCGCAAGCCGCGCCTTCGATCATCTTCATCGACGAAATCGATTCGATTGCCCCGAAGCGCGCACAAGTCACAGGCGAGGCCGAGAAGCGACTGGTCGCGCAATTGCTGACGTTGCTGGACGGGATCGAGCCGAGGCAGAACACCGTGGTGATCGCGGCCACCAACCGGCCCGAAGCGCTCGACGAAGCGCTGCGCCGGCCCGGCCGCTTCGACCGCGAGATCGTGGTCGGGGTGCCGGACGAACCCGGCCGGCGCGAGATCCTCGGAATCCACACGCGCGGGATGCCGCTGGCGCCCGACGTCAACCTCGATGACCTGGCGCGGCGCACGTATGGCTTCGTCGGCGCCGACCTTGCCGCATTGACCCGCGAGGCCGCGCTCGAGGCGGTCCGGCGGATCATGCCCAAGATCAACCTGGCCGAGGAGGTGATCCCGGCCGAGGTGCTCGACGCGCTGTCGGTTGAATTGAGCGATTTCAACAATGCGCTGAAACGCGTCCAGCCGTCGGCGATGCGCGAAGTGATGGTCGAAGCGCCGACGACCACCTGGGAAGATATCGGCGGGCTCGACGAAGCGCAGGGCCGCCTTCGCGAAGGGGTCGAGCTCCCCTTGAAGCATCCCGAAGCCTTCCGACGCCTCGGCATCCGCCCTGCCAAGGGCTTCCTGCTCTATGGCCCGCCCGGCACCGGCAAGACGCTCCTGGCCAAGGCGGCCGCGCACGAAAGCCAGGCCAATTTCATCGCCACCAAATCCTCGGACCTCCTCTCCAAATGGTATGGCGAGAGCGAGCAGCAGATCGCGCGCCTGTTCAACCGCGCGCGCCAGGTCGCGCCGACGATCATTTTCATCGACGAGCTCGACAGCCTGGCGCCGGCGCGCGGCGGCGGGCTCGGCGAGCCGCAGGTGACCGAACGGGTGGTCAACACCATTCTCGCCGAGATGGACGGGCTCGAGGAATTGCAGAACGTCGTCGTGATCGGCGCGACCAACCGCCCGACACTGATCGACCCCGCGCTGCTCCGCCCCGGCCGCTTCGACGAGCTGATTTACGTCGGCACGCCCGATACCGCAGGCCGCCGCCGAATCCTCGCCATCCACACGCGCAACATGCCGCTGGCGAAGGACGTCGACCTGGAATCGCTCGCTCAGAGGACCGATCGGTTCACCGGTGCCGACCTCGAGGACCTCGTGCGGCGCGCCGGCCTCACGGCGCTGCGCCGCGGGCTCGATGCCGCCAACGTGACGATGGAAGATTTCGAGGCCGCGCTGAAGGAGACCCGCGCCTCGGTCACGCCGGAGATGCTCGAGGAATATGACCGCATCCAGGAGACGTTGAAAAGCGACGCGGTGCGGCCGCTCGGCGGGATCGGCTTCGTGCTTCCCGGGATGCTCCGCCCCCGCCCCGGCGGGAAGGAATAGAGGCTAGGATTCGAGCCGGCTGCGGCCGAACCAGGCAAGCGCGACCAGCAGCAGTGCGAACGCCGCGAACGGCAGGTCGTGGCCGATCCCGTAGAGGAGGATGCCGATGCTCGGCGCGAGCACGTAACTGATGCCGTTGGCCGCAGTAATGACGCCCGCCACGCCGCCCTGCTCGGCGAGCGGAACGGCAAGCGACGCGCCGGCGGTGAAGCCCGGCCGGGTGAAACCGAAGCCCAATGAGGCGACCGAAAAGCCGATCGTGATCCCATAGAGATCGCGCGACAGCATGGTGCCGACGAGGCCCGCCGCGGCGATCAGCGCGCCCCAGATAATCATCGCGCGCGGGTTGAGACGCAGGCGCGGGATCAGGCCCCATTGGGCCCCGAGCGTCGCTACTGCGCCGGCCATCATCACAATCGAGATCGGGCCTTCCGAACCCGACGGCTCCAAGTGCAAACGGTCGATTACAAAAAATCCGAGGCAGGTGAGGATTGCCGCCTGGGCGTGGCCGGCCATCACTCCGGAAACAATCCACGAACGGATTCGCGGGTCCATCCATTTGAGCCGGCGCTGGCGGTGCGGAGCAGTCGCCGCAACGACGCTGGCGCCCGTCGGCGGCGTCGCAAGCGAAGGATAGCTCATTGCTGCGCCGTGCCCGACCTTGCGCGCCCCGCGGTCGTTGGGAAGCCACAGGATGATCGCCGTGACCACGCCAAGCGCGATCGCAGCAAATGCAAACAGCGGTCCCGAAAGGCCGAGCACCGGCACCACGAACAAAGGTGCGACAGCGGGGCCGATGATTGTCCCGAGGCCGAAGGACGACGACAAAGCGGACAAGGCCGCGACTCGCCCGCTGCGCCGAGTCTTCGACGCGAGGTAGGCCTGAGTCGCCGACGGGGTGGCGCAGCCCAGCCCGCCGTAGATCGCGCGGAAGACCGCGAACATTGCGAAGGTCAGCGCCCCGGCAATCCAGCGATGAAGCCCGGAGAACAACACCATCCCGCAGAGCAGCATCGAAACGATGAACCCGCTGACGCCCATAATCGTCAGGTTCTTGCGGCCGTGGTGGTCGCTCTTTTCCGCCCAATAAGGCGCCAGCACGACCCACAGCACCGCCGACCAGGTGTAGGCGATCGCGACCCAGAAATCCGCGATCCCGATTTCCCGCCCGATCGCCGGCATTACCGATTGCAGCGCGGTGTTCCCTGCCGCCGCGACCAGCATGGCCGCGTAGAGCAGCAGGAAATGGGGCGTGGTCAGCGCGGTCGAGCCGACACCGCGATCGCGTGCAAGGGAGGCCACGGTTGCGGCTTAGGGAATCGGCCTTCGAAGCGAAACCTCTTCGTCGCACAAATGGTGCGTTTCGCGGCGACATCGCGCCGCTCGCCGAGAGAAGTAACGTTGGAAAACTTGCCAAGCGGCGGCGCATTTGCCAACGCTCCCGCCCTTCACGCGTCCCCGACGGAGCATTCATGTCGACTTCACCCGTGCGAACGCTGAAGAGCCCGCGCCGCCCCGCACGCCGCCGGGATCGCCGAGCGCCGAGCCCGCAATGGCAATTCCTGCGCGGCTTTTTGAAGAATCCGGTCATGGTCGGATCGGTTATTCCGTCGAGCCGAATCCTGATCGAGAAAATGCTGCGACCGGTCGACTGGGACAATACTCGGCTGTTCGTCGAATATGGTCCGGGAGTGGGCACCTTCACTCGTCCGGTGCTCGACATGCTTGGTCCCGACGCGACCTTGGTGACGATCGATACCAACCCGGATTTCACCCGCTATCTCAAGGAATCGATCGACGATCCGCGGCTGGTCGCGGTGACGGGTTCGGCGGCCGACGTCGACGAGATCCTGGCAGACCGCGGCCTCGGCCAAGCCGATTACGTCCTTTCCGGACTGCCGTTCTCGACCCTGCCGCCAGGCGTCGGCGACGACATTGCCCGAGCGACCGCCAACGTAATCCGGCCGGGCGGCGCTTTCCTGGTCTATCAATTCAGCCCCAAAGTGCGCGATTTCATCGCGCCGCATTTCGAGCGCATCGATCGCGGCTTCGAATGGATCAACGTGCCGCCCGCGACCTTGTTCTGGGCGTACAAAGGAGCCGGTGACGCAGACGGTCCGGGGGACGGTCGAGTAGACGGCTGACGACTAGCGCTCCGCGCGGAAATTCAGCCTTCTGGTGACGGTGTAGTCCATGATGTTCACCAGGAAGTAAGAGATCGCCCACTTCAGCCGCCGCCACGGGTTCGAGCGCTTCTTGTGCAGCGCAGGGCTGATCCATCTGCAATCCTGGAGCTCGCGCTCGACATAGCCGCGCATCGCCGCGGCAAAGCCCGCATCCTCGATCCGAAGCATAACCTCGAGGTTGATGTAGAGGCTTCGGAAGTCGAAATTCGACGAGCCGATATGGACGGCATTGTCGACGATCGCGAGCTTAGTGTGGAGTTTGGCCGGCTGATATTCGTACATCTCCACGTGCCGGCGAAGAAGACGGCTGTAGCTGTGCCGTGCGGCCGCGATCGTCGCATCATTGTCGGACCTGGCGGGGGTGACGATCCGCGCGCGGCCGCGGCGGCCAACTCGGCCGATACGCCGGATCATTGCTCCGGGCGGGGCGAAATAGGCCATGATCATGTCGAGCCGCTGGCCGCGCCTGATGTCTCGTCCGATGCTCCGCCACCACGAGTTGCGCAGGCTTAGAGGGCCGCTGAACTTCCACTGTAGCGGGCCTTGCCACTCGCTATATTCGCCGACTATGCGCCTTAGCGAGCGCAGCTTGGTGTATTTGCGTGTGGTCCAGCGAAACAGCGAATCGAAATAGCGGCTGGGTGGCCCGGCTTCGGGCCCTTCGATCCTCAGCCACAAGTCGCGCCAGTGCTTCGCGCCCCGGTCCATCATGTATGTGTCATCGATATTCGCCCCACCGATGATCGCGACGCGGTCGTCGGCAATCGCCAGCTTCTGGTGGTTGCGCAGCAGATACCGCCGGCCATACGTTGGATTGAACACGCAATGCTCGCCGCCGTTCTCGTTAAGCACGGCGAAGAAGCTGGGCTCGGCCGCCGATCCGAAGCCGTCGATCAAGAGCTTGACGTCGACCTTGCGCTTCGCCGCTTCGACGAGGGCATTGCGGACCTGCTCGCCGACCTCGTCCGGGTTGAACATATAGAACAGCAGCTTGAGGCTCACCTGCGCGCCGGCGATCAGGTCGAGGATCGCGCCCAGCCGCTCCTCTCCCGTCTGAAGCAGGTCGAGCCGGTTGCCGGCGATATCCGCACCGATCGGCGGGCCGGCAGTCGTCACGGGCTCGGGCGCGTCGTCGGCCATCGACGTCCGCTTTCCTTGACTTTTCGGAACCCCGCAAGCTATTGCCGCCGCCTTCCACACATCCCATATCTCTTGCGGATTTCCTTTTTTGCGGAGCGGCAAATGGCGCGCGTTACGGTTGAAGATTGCGTTGATAAGGTTTCGAACAGGTTCGATCTCGTCCTGTTCGCGGCTCAGCGCGCGCGCCAGGTGTCCGGCGGCGCCGACCTCACCATCGACCGCGACCGCGACAAGAACCCGGTCGTCGCGCTGCGCGAGATCGCCGAAGAGACGGTCAAGCCCAAGGAACTACAGGAAGCCATCGTCACCAACCTGCAGAAGGTTCGGATCGACGAAGAGGACGAGACCGAAGAGCTGGCGTCGCTGAGCGATGCGGCCGAGGCGCTGCGCCTGACCGCCGCCGCGCCGCCGCGTCCGACTCCGTCGGGTGGGGATTACGAGTAACCCGCTAGATTGACCGTCGGGCCGGCGTTACAGCTGGCCGCATGGTTCCCTTTTCGTTCGCAGGCGAAACATTCTACGCGACGGCCGAGGGCTCGCTGTTCTGGCCGCGTAAGCTGGCGCTGCTCGTCGCCGATCTCCACCTCGAAAAGGCAAGCTGGTTCGCGCGGCTCGGCCAATTCCTGCCGCCCTATGATTCGCACGCGACGCTGACCGCGCTTCGTGACCAGGTCGAGCGCACCGAAGCGACGCGGCTCTATTGCCTCGGCGACAGCTTCCACGATCGCTTCGGCTGCGAACGGCTGCCGGCCAGCGCGCGGGCGCTGCTGACCGAGCTCGCAACCAAGGTCGACTGGACCTGGATCGTCGGGAATCACGATCCCGGATTTGCCGACCATTGCGGCGGTCGGCTGGAAGAAGAGGTCGAGATCGACGGGATCGTGCTCCGCCATCAGGCGGTGCGCGATGACCCCCGGCCCGAAATTTCGGGACACTTTCATCCCAAGCTCCGGCTTCACCTGAAGGGCCGGAACGTGTCGAGGCGCTGCTTCGTGGTGTCGCCGGCCAAGATCATCCTGCCCGCGTTCGGGTCCTTGACCGGCGGGCTCGACGCCCACCATCCGGAAATCCTGAACCATGTCGGGGCCGATGCCGCAGCGCTGGTGCCCGTATCCGACCGGCTGCTGCGATTCCCACTCGCGGCTTAGTCGGCCGCTCTCACCTCGATCGCCATGGCGCCGGTCGGCGACAAGAGTAGCCTGGCGATCGCCGGCCGCCTCTTGCCGAAGGTCGCGGCCTGGAGTTCGTTGCGGGCGGCGTGGCGGTCGAACTTGAACCCCTGGGCGGCGGCGGCGTTCTTCAATCGATCGAGATGCTGGTCGAGATTGTCGATGCCTTCGTCCGGGTCGAACCGCATCGTCTCTTCTAGGTCTGCCATCTCACTCTTCATCGTCGGGCAATCGCGGAAGGGCAAGCCCTTCCGATTGCGTGGGCGGTGCGCTGTTCCTAAACCGGCGCTCATGAAGACGATGCTGCTGCTTGCCGCCGCCCTGCTGTCGATCGTCGCGACGCCCGTGCTCGCGCAGCCGATCGATCCCAAGGTCCAGGCGCGGATCGACCGGATTCTCAAGAAGACGCCGCTGATCGACGGCCACAACGACCTCGCCGAGCAGTTGCGCGAGAATTACAACATGAGCATTGAGGGACTCGCGTCCGGCACCGACCAGCGCAAGCCCAAGCCGCTCATGACCGACATGGCGCGGCTTCACGCCGGCCGCGTCGGCGCGCAATTCTGGTCGGTCTACATCCCGTCCGAAGTCACCGGCGACGCCGCGATCCGCGCGACGATCGAACAGATCGACATCGTCAAGCGGCTGGTCAAAGCCTACCCGCAAGACCTCGCGCTCGCCGGGACCGCCGTCGATATCGTCCGGATCCATAAGACCGGCCGCGTCGCTTCGCTGATCGGGATCGAGGGCGGCCATCAGATTGGCGGCAACCTCGCCGCGCTCCGCTTATTCTACGAGCTCGGCGCGCGCTACATGACGCTGACCCATTTCAAGAACAACGAATTCGCCGACAGCGCGACCGACGACCCCAAATATCACGGGATCAACGACTTCGGGCGGACCGTCATCCACGAGATGAACCGGCTCGGCATGCTGGTCGATTTGAGCCACGTCAGCGACGACACGATGCGCGACGCGCTGAAGGTCAGCAAAGCGCCGGTGATCTTTTCGCACTCGAGCGCGCGGGCCCTCGACGACCACCCGCGCAACGTTCCCGACGATATCCTGAAGCTGACCGCCGCCAACGGCGGCGTGGTGATGGTCAATTTCTACAGCGCCTATGTGTCGGACGACGTGCGCAAATGGAATGCCGAGTATGCGGCCGAGGATGCTCGCCTAAAATCCTTGCTCGTCGGCAACCCCGACAAACGCGACGCCGGGATCAAAGCGTGGGAAGCCGCGCATCTGCCCCCGCTGGCGACGGTCGCTGAGGTTGCCGACCATGTCGACCATATCGCCAGGGTCGCGGGCTACGACCATGTCGGGATCGGCGGCGATCTCGACGGGATCGACGTCGCGCCAGAAGGGCTCCTCACGGTCTCCGGCTATCCTTTGCTGTTCGCCGAGTTGATCCGGCGCGGCTGGAGCGATGAGAATCTCGCCAAGCTCGCCGGTGGCAACGTGCTGCGGGTAATGCGACAGGCCGAGGCGGTCGCAGCGTCGATGAAGGACGAGCCGCCGGCGATGGCGACGGTTCAGCCGCGGCCCGCAGACCCTTGGAAATGAGCGAACCGCCGCTCAGGGCGGCGATCTTGCCCGTCACGCCGCTGCAACAGAATTGCTCTCTCGTCTGGTGCACCGCGACGATGCGCGCCGCGTTCGTCGATCCCGGCGGCGATCTCCCCCGCCTCAAGGCCGCCGCGGCTCAGGCCGGGGTGACGGTCGAGAAGATCTTGCTGACGCACGGCCACATCGACCATTGCGGGGGCGCCGGCATTTTTGCCGAGGAGCTCGGCGTGCCGATCGAGGGGCCGCACGAGGACGACCGCTTCTGGATCGAGAAGCTTGGGCAGGACGGGCCGAAATACGGCATCATCGGCCGGCCGTTCGAGCCCGACCGCTGGCTCTCGCAAGGCGACCAGGCGACCGTCGGCAACCTGACCTTCGATGTCCACCACTGCCCCGGCCACACTCCAGGCCACGTCGTCTTCCATCATCCACAATCCAAGCTGGCGCTGGTCGGCGACGTTCTGTTCAAGGGGTCGGTCGGGCGCTGGGACTTCGAGCGCGGCAATCAGGAGCATCTGATCCGATCGATCACCCAAAGGCTATGGCCGATGGGCGACGACACCACGTTCGTGCCCGGCCACGGGCCGATGTCGACGTTCGGCCATGAGCGGCGCACCAATCCGTTCGTCAGCGATGCCGCGCTAGCGGCCTAAGACGCACTGCGCGGCGCAGACGAGCGCCCAGATGGCGAGCCCAACGGACATGAATGTGCTGGTCAGGATTCCATACTTCCGCAAAGGCTGCGCAGCGCCGCCGTCCATCCCCAGCCCATGCGCGATTCGGGAGAGAATGAAGATCGCGGCGATGATCGCGAGCGCGAGCCGGTTTGCGCCGGACAGCTCGAGCCCGCCCAGCAGGATCAGGAAGAAAGGCGCATTTTCGATAAAGTTCGCCTGGGCGCGCATCCGCCGAACCAGCGGCTCCTGCCCGCCATCGCCGACGGTGACCTTGAGATGGTAACGGAGCGCGGAAATGCGCCACCCGAGCCACATGTTGAGGAACACCGCCGCGGCGGCCGCCGTGAGCGTTGCTGGAATCGGGATCATCGCGCCCTCCCCGGCTACTCCTCGCACCGGGCGCTCGCCCTTGCAACGGCGGCTCCAATCGCTATAGGAGCGGCGGTTCGCGACGATCCCACCGCCGCCGCGGGTTTATCCCGCCGAGATGAGGCGGAGATCGTCGCAATTTTTATTGATTTTAAAGGTGCCGGAATGGCTGTCCCCAAAAGAAAAACTTCGCCGTCCAAGCGGAACATGCGCCGCAGCCACCACGCGCTGACGCCGACCAAGTTCCAGGAATGCCCAAATTGCGGTGAGCTCAAGCTGCCGCACAATATGTGCTCGGCTTGCGGCCATTATAACGGCCGCGAAATCGTCCCGACCGAGGCCTAAGCAGCGAACGGCCTCGTGATGAAAGGGGCCCCGCGCATCGCCATCGACGCTATGGGAGGCGATACCGGCCCCACGGCGATGATTGCGGGCATTTCGCGCGCGCTGCGCCGCGACCCTTCGCTCGAGTTCATCGTCTATGGCGACGAGCGCGCGGTCGCCAAGGAGATTGGGCGGCATAAGAACCTGCACGACCGCCTGACAGTGATCCATTCGCCGGAATCGATCGAGCCGAGCGAGAAGCCGAGCCAGGCGATCCGCCGGGCCCGCACCACCTCGATGGGCATGGCGGTCAATGCCGTGAAGGAAGGCAAGGCCGATGCGGCCCTGTCCGGCGGCAATACCGGCGCGCTGATGGCCATGGCCAAGCTGGCGCTGCGCACCATGCCCGGGATCGACCGGCCGGCGCTCGCCGCGCTGTTGCCGACACTCGGTGAATCCGACGTCGTCATGCTCGACCTCGGCGCCAACACCGAATGCGACGCCCAGAATTTGGTCCAGTTCTCGGTCATGGGCGCGGCCTACGCCAGGACCGCGCTGTCGATCCCCAAGCCGCGCGTGAAACTGCTCAACATCGGCACCGAGGAATTGAAGGGCACCGACGAGCTCAAAGCCGCCGCGGCTTTGCTGCGCGAGGCCGATTACCTACCGCTGAGGTTCGACGGCTTCACCGAAGGCGACCAGTTGTCGCGCGGCGCGGTCGATGTCGTGGTGACCGACGGCTTCTCCGGCAACATCGCGTTGAAGACGGCCGAGGGCACTGCCCGCTTCGTCACCGACTTGCTTCGCCGAGCTTTCAAGAGCTCGCTGCGGTCCAAGGCCGGCTTCGCTTTGTCGCGGCCCGCGCTCAACCTGTTGAAGCATCACCTCGACCCGAACAACCACAATGGCGCGGTCTTCCTGGGTTTGAATGGGCTCGTCGTGAAGAGCCACGGCAGCGCCAACCCCAAGGGCGTGGCCAATGCGATCAGCGTTACGGCGCGGATGGTGCACAACGACATTACCCGCAAGATCGGCGATGACCTCGATAATTTCCGCGCCCATGCGTTCAACGAGGCGGCGCAGTGACCCTCCGCTCGGTCATCCTTGGAGTCGGCAGCGCTCTTCCCAAGCGCCGCGTCGATAACGACGAGCTGGCCCAGACCGTCGATACCACCGATCAGTGGATCGTCGAGCGGACCGGCATCCGCAGCCGCTATGTTGCTGGCGACGGCGAAACCACCGCCAGTCTCGCCGCCGATGCCTCGCGCCGGGCGCTCGAGCACGCGGGCCTGGCCGCAACCGACATCGACCTCATCGTGCTGGCCACGGCGACTCCGGACCAGACGTTCCCGTCGTCCGCGACCAAGGTCCAGGCGACGCTTGGGATCAACGATTGCGTCGCCTTCGATGTGCACGCGGTGTGCACCGGCTTCCTCTATGCGCTCTCCGTGGCGGATTCGATGCTGCGCTCGGGGAACGCGCACAAAGCTCTGGTGATCGGATCGGAGACGTTCAGCCGGATCCTCGATTGGGAAGACCGCGCGACCTGCGTCCTGTTCGGCGACGGCGCGGGCGCGCTGGTGCTCGGCGCCGAGGAGACCGACCGCGGCATTCTTGCCACCAGGCTCCACGCCGATGGACGCCACAACGATCTGCTGTTCGTCGACGGCGGCCCATCGACAACGGGGACCGTCGGCAAATTGAGGATGAAGGGCCGCGAGGTCTTCCGTCACGCGGTGATCAATTTGGCCGACGTCCTCAACGAGGTGCTCGAGGATGCAGGGCTCAGTTCGGCCGATGTCGACTGGGTCGTTCCCCACCAGGCCAACGCCCGGATTCTCGACGCGACGGCGCGGAAACTGGGCCTTCCGGCGGAAAAAGTGGTGGTTACGGTCGACCGGCACGCGAACACGTCGGCCGCATCGGTTCCGCTGGCATTGGACACTGCGGTCAAGGACGGACGAATCAAGCGCGGCGACGTCGTCGTGCTGGAAGCGATGGGCGGTGGCTTTACTTGGGGCGCAGCTGTGCTCAGATATTGATAAATATCGGCAATCCGGCGATTGTCGAATTGCCGACACGTCGCATTTCAGTTACGAATCTGAAATCGAACGGCGTGGGGGCACGCTGTTGAAGGGCGGGAGAAAATCATGGCCGATCTCGGGATCGCGCGGCTCAATAACGAAACGGACGCCAACGGCACTCTGACCCGCGCAGACCTTGCCGACATCGTCCATCGCAAGCTTGGTCTGTCGCGCGCCGAATCGGCGGGCCTGGTCGAGCGCGTTCTTCACCACATGTGCCACTCGCTGGCCGACGGGAAGAATGTGAAGGTGTCCGGATTTGGCACGTTCATCCTGCGCGACAAGGGGCAGCGCATCGGCCGCAATCCCAAGACGGGCGTCGAAGTGCCGATCGCCCCGCGGCGGGTGATGACCTTCCGTGCCAGCCAGATCATGCGCGACCGGATCGCGAAAGGCTGAACTTGGCGACGGCCGGACAGAAGGATCCCGGCGCTTTCAAGACGATCGGAGAATTGTCGCAGGAGCTGGGGGTCGCCCAGCACATCCTGCGCTATTGGGAAACCAAGTTTCCGCAACTGAAGCCGATGCAGCGCGCCGGCAACCGGCGCTATTACCGGCCCGCGGACGTCGAACTCGCGCGGCGGATCCACCGCCTGCTCACCGACGAAGGCTATACCGTCCGCGGTGTCCAGAAGCTTCTGCGCGACAAGGAAGCGCAAGCGGTCGAGGTGGCAACTGCCGCTCGCGAAACCACCCACCAGCCGCATCAGCCCGAGGAGCCGCCGGGCGGAGTCGACGTGTTCCGGCTGATTTCGCTGCGCGACCGCCTCGCCGCCGCGCTCGAGCGCTAGTCGAGGTCTTTCGGAACAATCAACTCGGCAATTTCGCCGCTGTCCGGCTCGATGTCTGACCATCGTGCTGCGGGAAAGCGCACGATCGCGACCGCGGCGGTCGGAAACTTGCCGGAGATGCGATGGCGATGCTTGTCGCTGTCGTCGTGCGTCAGCTCGACGAGCAGTTCCTGCAGGCCAGGGTTGTGACCGACCAGCAGGGGCGCCGTAACGCTCTCGGGGATTTCCCGGACCAATCGCAGCAGCCGGTCGACCGTGGATTCATAGATTTCGGGTCGGAACTCGATTTCGAGCTTCTGGCCATAGCCGTCGGCGAAATCATTGAGCGTCTCGCGCACGCGCATGGCCGGGCTGGCGATCACCTGGTCGAACTTGAAACCGCGATGCTTGAGCTCCTTGCCCATCGCCCGAGCGGCCTTGCGTCCCCGGGCGTTCAAGGGCCGGTCGAAGTCGTTGAGCCCGGGATCGTCCCAGCTCGACTTGGCGTGCCGCATCACCGTAAGCGTCTTCATTCGACTGGCTCCGTAGCGGCGAGGGCCGGGGCCGCAAAGCAAAGCCGCTCCTCGACCCGCGCGATCGCCTGGTCGAGCGGCACGCGCCGCACCTGGGCTCCGGGCGGGAAGGCGCTGAGCAGCCGCGACGGCATCGCCGCCGAGAGGATCACGAACACGCCCTGGTCGCCGTCGCGGCGGATCAAGCGACCGAATGCCTGGGCAAGCCTGGCGCGGACCACGCGATTGTCATAGGCGCTGCCTCCGCCGGCCATGCGCCGGGCGGCGTGAAGCACGGTCGGCCGCGGCCAGGGAACGCGCTCCATCACCACCAGCCGCAGCGATTCGCCGGGCACATCGACGCCGTCACGCAGCGCATCGGTGCCGAGCAGCGACGCGCGCGGGTCGTCGCGGAAGATGTCGACGAGGGTCCCGGCATCGATCGGATCGACATGCTGGGCGAGCAACGGCAGTCCGGCGCGCGCCAGCCGATCGGTGATCCGCGCGTGCACGGCTTTGAGCCGCTGGATGGCGGTGAACAGGCCGAGCGTCCCGCCCTGCGCCGCTTCGATCAGCCGCGCATAGGCTCCGGCGAGCGAGGCGATGTCGCCCTGTTTCACGTCGGTGACGATCAGCACTTCCGAGCAGGCGGAATAATCGAACGGGCTCTCCGCCTCGAAATGGTCGGCGGGCGCGGCGAGATGCAGAGCCCCCGTGCGGGCTTCCGCCGCGGGCCAATCCTCACCGCCGCGAAGGGTCGCCGAGGTCACCAGCACCCCATCGGCCTGGGCCAGCACCGTCCCTGCGAGCGGCTTGGTCGGATCGAGCCAGTGACGGTGGATGGCGACGTCATATTCGCGGCCGTCGGTGCGTTCGACCGCCAGCCAGTCGACGAACTCGGGATCGGCCTCGCCGCCGATTCGGCCGAGCAAGGCAAGCCACGCGGCGAGCGTTTCGCGACGCCACGACAAACCGCGGATCGCGCCTTCGACGCGGGCCCGCGCCTGCGAGTCGAGCCAGTCGGGCGCATTCTCGAGCACGGCCTCGAGGCGGCGCGCGAGCGCGGCCAAGGGCTTCTGTAGCGTTTCCAGAGTCTCGGCCGCGGCGGCCGCCGTCGAGACCAAAGCTCCATCGGGTTCGGCGAGTTCAGTCTCCAGCCCGTAGCCCGCCTCCTGCGCCTTGGCGCGCGCGTAGACCGTTCCGCGAACGTCGGCGAGCAAAGCCTCGACCGGACCGAACGGCGAGCCCTCGACCAGCCGCTGCAGCCAACCCTCGGACGGCAGGGCCTTGGCCGCCTCGACCGCCGCATCGAGCGCCTTGGCGCCTTCATCGTCGTAGGAGGCAACGTCCATCAACCGCGCGGCGAGCCCCCGGCGACGGCCGCGCGAGCGGCCTTCCGGACCGACGATCCAGCGCCTCAGCTCGATCGCTTCCTGGCCGCCGAACGCAACCGCGAAGGTCGAATCGGCGGCGTCGAATAAATGATGGCCCTCGTCGAACAGGATCCGTGCCGGCACGTCCTCGCGTGCCCGGGCAGCATTGACCATCACCAAAGCGTGATTGGCGATGACGATGTCCGCCTCGCGGCCCGCCCGCTCGGCGCGCTCGATGAAACAGCGGCGGTAATGCGGGCAACCGGCATAGACGCATTCCCCGCGCCGGTCGGTCAGGGCGGTCGCTCCGGCCCGCCGGAACAGGCTCGGCAACCAGCCGGGCAGATCACCGCCGACCATATCGCCGTCCTTGGTGTAGGCGGCCCAGCGGCCGACCAGCTGGGCGAGGATTGCGGCCCGCCCGGAGAAGGCGCCCTGCAGCGCGTCTTCGAGATTGAGCAGGCACAGATAATTTTCGCGGCCCTTGCGGATCACGATCCGCTTCGCTCGTTCCTCGGCATCCGCGAACAGCTTGGATCCCTCGCCGTCGAGTTGGCGCTGAAGCGCCTTGGTGAAGGTCGAAATCCATACGGTACCGGCGGCACGCTCGGCCCACAAGGATGCGGGAGCGAGATAGGCGAGCGTCTTGCCGATCCCCGTCCCGGCCTCGGCCAGGAGCATGTTGGGAACGCCTTTCGCGCGCTTCGGTGCGAATACTGCGGTGACCGCTTCGGCCATTGCTTTCTGCCCTTCGCGCGGCTCGATCCGGCCGGTCAGCTGGTCGAGCTTGTCCCGAGCATCCGCGGGATCAACCGAAATGGTGCGCGGTGGCGGCCGCTCCGCCGCTTCCTCCCATTGCTTGAGCCTCGAGAAAAGCATGCGCTCGCCCTGGCTTGGCCGCTCGAGCCGGGCCCCGACCAGGCTCGCCCAGCCCCAGCCGAGGCGACGGAGGGTCGCATTGCTGGTCCAGGCGCCTTCGCGCTCGCGCCACGTCGGGTCGTCGAGCACGGCCAGTAGCCGCTCGGCGATGGCCTGGAGCGTCGCAGGCGCGCCGGAATCGCTGGCCGGAGGATCGAGGCCGAGCGCGCGGCCCAGCCCCGCCGCGGTCGGCACCGCGAACCGTGCCGGGTGAAGGAAGGCGAACAGCTCAAGCAGGTCGAGACCGCTCAATTCGGGATAGCCGAGCCGTTGCCCGACCAGGGGTGCATTGAGGATGATGTGCGGCGTTTCGGCTGCCCCCGCGATCGCCTCGCCGCGAGTGGCCTCGCGAACTTCGCCATCGCCGCCCGCGAGCCAGATCCCGGCGTGGGTTGCGTGGAGCGCGGGAAGGCCGAGGCGGCTCATGTCCGACCCATATCCAAAGCGGAACGGAAGTGGAACGCCCTGACTAACGGCTCAGCGCATCGATCAGCAGTTTTTTGACCCGCGCGACCAGCTCCGGAGTACGTCTGCCAAGGAGTCCGCGCGCGTTCTGCGGGAGGTGCTCGACAGGGTCGCCATTATCGCCGAAGATGTAATGGTCGAACATCGTCCGCCACGCCGCCAGCTCGTTGGGCGGCAGGTCTCTCATCGTGATCGCTGCATGATAGAGCGCGTTGACTGGAGTCAGCAGCGGCGGCTCGGCATCCCGCCACCAGAAATTGATCAATGCCCCCAGTTCTTCGAGCGACCAAACATTGTGCCACCACATGCTCGGAATGTAGAGCGCGTCGCCCGGACCGAGTTCTGCTCGTAGCGCAGTCTCCAGCGCCTCGGCGAAGCGGGGGTAAGCCTCGAAGTCCGGTGCGTCGATGTCGACCAGGCTGATCGGCTGGCCGGCGAGCGTGAACTCGAGCGGCCCGACATAGAGATTCTTCAGCTGATCGGGCGGGAACAGCGTAAACCGCCGCCGGCCCGCGACGACGCAAGCGAGATTCTGCGACAGGTCCCAGTGCGTGGCCGTGTGCGTGCGGTTGCCGAGCCACAACGAAATGACCGTATCGCGCGCCATGTCCAGCATCGTCACCGGAATGCCCGGGATGAGGCGAGGTAGGTGCTTCCGGATCGGAATCCCGCCCGCGTACATCGAATAAGGCCGTTCGTGTCCGCGCTGGCGCAGCAGCAGGTCGAGCAGCTGATCGACCGTCGCCAGTTTCCGCTCATAGTTGAAGCCGCTGAAGTCGGCATTGTAGCTGAAGCGGCCCTCGATCCCGGGCGGCCCGAACCAGGCCTGGAATGGCTCGTTCGTCGCGGCGGAATACAGCATCTGAGCCAGGGCTTCGTGCCCGGCCTTGCCGGCCTGGACCACTGGCCAGTCAGCGACCAGCCCGCGGAATACCGCCGGCTCACCCTTGGGGACGATCTCGCGCTCGAAGCGCTCGCGCTCCATCGGCTCATATTCGGCGATCGGCCGCATGACCCACCCGCGCTAGCAGTGCCGCCGAGCGTCCGCTAGGAGCGCGCCGATGAACGATCAGGTCCGCTCCGCCGCGCTTGGGTCAAAGGCCTGGCCGTATGAAGAGGCGCGCAAGCTGTTGAAGCGTTGGCCCGACGGAAAACCGGGCGGCCAGCCGATGATCTTCGAGACCGGCTACGGGCCCTCGGGCCTGCCGCATATCGGCACGTTCAACGAAGTGCTGCGCACGACCTTCGTTCGCCACGCTTACGAGGAGCTGACGGGCGGCACGCCGACGCGCCTGATCGCATTCAGCGATGACATGGACGGGCTGAGGAAAGTCCCGGACAATGTCCCCAACCAGGAGCTTCTCGCCGAAAATCTCGGCAAGCCGCTGACGAAAATCCCCGACCCGTTCGGCAGCCACGAGAGCTTCGCGCATCACAACAACGCGATGCTCCGGCATTTCCTCGACCGGTTCGGCTTCGATTATGAATTCCTGTCGGCGACCGATTGCTACACGTCCGGCCGCTTCGACGAGGTGATCCGCAAGGTCCTGATGGGCTGGGATGCTATCATGGGCGTGATGCTGCCGACGCTGCGGGAGGATCGGCGGAAGACCTATTCGCCGGTCCTTCCGATCTCGCCGACGAGCGGCCGTGTGCTTCAGGTGCCGGTCGAGGTGATCGACGCCGAAGCCGGCCTGATCGCGTTCGACGACGAGGACGGCAGCCGGGTCCAGCAATCGGCGTTCGGCGGCATGGCCAAGCTGCAATGGAAGGTCGACTGGGCGGCGCGCTGGGTCGCGCTCGGCGTCGACTATGAAATGTCGGGCAAGGACCTGATCGACAGCGTCACCCAGTCTGGAAAGATCGCGCGGATCCTTGGCGGCCGCCCGCCCGAGGGCTTCAATTACGAGATGTTCCTCGACGAGAAGGGCGAGAAGATCTCCAAGTCAAAGGGCAATGGCCTCAGCCTCGAGGAATGGCTGCGCTACGGCAGCGAGCCGAGTCTCGCCTTCTACATCTACCGCGAGCCCAGGCGGGCCAAGAGCCTGCACATCGGCGTGATCCCGCGCGCGGTCGACGAATATTGGCAGTTCCGCGCCAATTATCCGGGCCAGCCGCTCGAGCAAAAGCTGGGTAACCCGGTCCACCATATCCACGCCGGCAAGGTCCCGGCAACGACGCTGCCGCTGACCTATGGCTTGCTCTTGAACCTCGTCAGCTTGCCGGGAATCCACGACAAAGACACGGCGTGGAAGTTCGTCCAGCGCTACGCGCCGGGCACATCCGCCAAAAGCGATCCCGAGCTCGACGAGCTGATCGGCCTCGCCGTCAATTACGCCCGCGATTTCGTCGTGCCCGACCTCAAGCGCCGGCCGCCAACAGAGGTGGAAGCCGAAGCCCTGCGCGACCTCGATTCGGAGCTGGCGAAGCTGCCCGCGGATGCCGATGGCGAGCTCATCCAGAATGCGGTGTTCGAGGTCGGCAAGCGCCACCCGTTCGAGTCGCTGCGGGGCTGGTTCCAGGCGCTCTACGAAACCCTGCTCGGTTCCTCCCAAGGCCCGCGCATGGGCAGCTTCATCGCCCTCTATGGGATCGACAACACACGCAAGCTGATCGCCGAGGCGCAGAGCGCTAGCTAGCTTTTCGCGCCGCGATCCAGCGGTCGATCTTCTGCTCGAGAATCTGCAGTGGTAGGGCGCCGCTCATCAGCACTTGCGCATGGAAGTCGCGGATGTCGAACTTGGGACCGAGCTCGGCCTCCGCCTGCTTGCGCAGCCGCTGGATGGTGAGCGATCCGAGCTTGTAGGCCAGCGCCTGCCCCGGAATGGCGATGTAGCGCTCAACCTCGGCAGTAGCGTCGGTCTTCGATTCCCCGGAATGGCTCAGCATGTATTGGATCGCCTGCTCGCGCGTCCAACCCTTGGAATGGATGCCGGTGTCGACGACCAGGCGCATCGCGCGCAGCATCTCGTCGTTGAGCGTCCCGAAGCGCTGATAGGGATCCTTGTAGAAGCCCATGTCGTAACCGAGCGATTCCGAATAGAGCGCCCAGCCCTCGACGTAAGCGGTGTTGCCGCCGAAGCGCATGAACGCCGGCAGCGCCTTGTTCTCCTGCGCCAGGCTGATCTGGAAATGGTGGCCAGGCTCGCCCTCGTGGAGGAACAGGGTCGTCTCCTCCCACGTGAAGCGCGACGGCAGATCATAGGCGTTGAAATAAAATGTGCCGGGACGCGAACCGTCGGGCGTGCCCTGCTCATAGGAGCCTCCGGCTTCGAACTTCTCGCGGAACGCCGGATAGGGGCGGATCACCAGCGCCGTCTTGGGCACCGTCGAGAAGAATGTGGGCACCTTGGCCTCGACCCTGGTCTTCAGGGCATAAAAGTCCTGCCTCAACTGCTCCCGGCTCTTCGGCTGGAATTTGGGGCTGGTGCGCATGTAGTCGAAGAACTGCTGCAGACTGCCCTTGAAGCCGATTTGGCGCTGCACCTTCTTAAACTCGCCGGTAATCCGCGCGACCTCCTTGAGGCCGAGTTGGTGGACCTCTTCCGGAGTCAGCGGCAACGTCGTGTTCGACTGGACGAGGTAGCGATACAGCCGGTCGCCGCCCTTCATGTACATCAGGCCCGCGCCGTCGCGAGCGTGCGGCAGATATTCGGTCTTCAGGAAATCGCGCAGCCGGGTCAGCGCGGGATGGAGCTCATCGGTGATTGCCGCGCGATATTCGGTCGTCAGTCGCGCCCGGTCGGCGGCGCTGATCGCCGCGGGAAATTGCTTGATCGGACCGAAGTACGGCGAGTCCTCGGGTTTCTGGGCAAGCTGGGTATCGAGCTGCTCGATCATGTTGCGGATGGTGAGCTTGGTATCGACCACGCCGTCCGCCTCGCCCTTGCGCCACTGGGCGAGCGCCTCGTCGATATTGCGGACGAAATCGTGGTTGCGCTTCAGGCTGTTGTCGTAATCGGCAAGCGTGTTGAACGGGGCGCCGCCCTGGCCGCTGGCGATCGTCGGATATTCGGTGTGCATGCCGTAGAAATGGTTCATCGGCAGCGCTTCCTCGAGCGGCAGCAGGTCCGGCTGCAGCGCGCGCAGCGAGTCCTTGGTCGTATATTCGAAGGTGTCGTAGGCGAGCTGGTCGGTCTCGCTAAGCTGGTCGCGGGGAATCGTGTGAAGCACCGCAAGGTCGTGCTCGTCCGCGGCCTTTTCCGCCTGGGCATGGGCATCGCTGTATAGATCGCCCAGCCGGTCGGGATGGCGCATGTCGCCGCGGAACAGCGCCTGCAGCGGGTTGCGCTCGAGCGACGCTTCGTCGCTGTCCTTGAACAGCTGCCACAGCCGGTCGTGGGCGCTCACTTGAGCGGTCGCAACCGGGGCCGCGGGCTGCGGCTGGGCCGTGGCTGCGGATGCGCCGACCGCCACCAGCGAAACGGTCAGCAAGAGCTTGGGGCCGAGCATCGACATCAACGGGTCTACCTTTCAGGACTGATGAATGCGGGAAGGGGCGCCGCGGCCAGGCCGCAACGCCCCTTCGATGAACGGCCGGACGTTGTCTACCAGAAGAAGCCTGGAATCATGTCCACGACCTGGCCGGTCCAGGTGTCGACCAGCAGCGCATCGTTCCAATAACGGATCCAGACATAGCCCGGAGGCGCATAGGGCAGCCGGTACTGCCACGGATCGTTGATCCAGTAATTGCTGCTGTAATAGCTCGGCCACAGCCGCCAGCCGATCTGGTACGGGTAATAGCCCCAGCCGAACGGGTCGTAATAGAAGCCGAGATGGAACCACGAGCGGTGATGCCGGCGCCAGTTCTGCCAATCGTACTTGCTGTTGTTGCGCCAGTTGGTGCTCCACTGCGGCGCGGACATGGGCCGTGAGCCGGCGCGCAGCGGCGGCTGAGTGCCCTCGCGGGGAGTGTCGCTGACGACCGGGACTCGGGTCCGCAGCACATTCGGCACCGGCCGGTCCTGCTGACGCAGGTTGCGGGCCTGCTCGTTCGCCTGCCGGCGCGCGTCGACGTTCTGCTGGACCTGCTCGATACGCTGGGTGCGGGCCGCGTCGCGGCTGGCGCGGGCAGCGTCGACGTTCGACGCGTTGGGACGGTCCGTCGGCTGAATCCGCGCCAGCCTTTCGACTGACGGTCGCTGAGAGGGTTGGACGTTGGTCTGGCCGACGAATCCGCTCGAACGTTCGGCGCGAGCATCGTCGCGCGATTGTTGACGGTCCGCACGGGCATTGTCGCGGGTCTGCTGGCGCTCGGCACGAGCGTCCTGGCGACCGGTAAAATCGCGGGGACCGGCAAGCGCCGGCGTTGCGGCGGCACTGGCCAGTAAGAGGGAGATCAAGAGCTTACGCATGACAGAGACCTTTCCAGTTCATTACAGCGAATCCTGCGCCTTTTGAGATGAGCCGAGGCTTAACCGTTTCGGGTCCGTTTATTCAGGATTCGCCGGCCGAGACGCAACAGCCGCCTGCGACGCCCGCGCGATCGCCTTGCGGATGCGGGGGTAAGCGCCACAGCGGCAGAGATTGGGAAGGGCATCGACCTCGTCGTTGGACGGGCTCGGGTTCGCATCGAGCAGCGCGGCGATCGCCATGATGAAGCCGGGCTCGCAATAGCCGCACATCGTCACCTGCTCGGCGAGCCACGCCTGCTGCACGGGGTGCGAGCCGTCGAGCGACAGGCCTTCGATGGTCGTGATCCGCGACCCTTCGAGCGCAGCGATGGCGACGCTGCAGCTCCTGACCGCGCGGCCGTCGACAATCACCGTGCAGGCGCCGCAATCCTGGCTGTCGCAGCCATATTTGGTGCCCGTAAGGTTCGATGCGTCGCGCAGCGCCCACAGCAAGGGTGTTGCGGGATCGAGCTTGTAGTGGATCGGCTCGCCATTGACCGTCATGCGCGTCATGGCGAGCAGGCTAGCGCGGCGCGGGTCGCAATGCCAAGATATGTGCATGGGGCGGGTGACCACCAGCCACGGACGGGCGATCGGCTATGAGGAAGCGGGCGGTGGCGAACGCACGCCGATCGTGTTCCTGCACGGCGTCGGCTCCGACAAATCCGTATGGCGGCCGCAGCTCGACTATTTTGGGGCTGAGCGGCGCACGCTTGCCTTCGATTATCCCGGTTACGGCGACAGCGATCCAGCGCCAGAAGAGACGACGCGTGACGATTATGCCGCCGCGATCCTGTCGGCGATGGCCGCGCTCGGAATCGATCGCGCGCATGTCTGCGGGCTGTCGCTCGGCGGAGTCGTGGCCATCGCGCTCAATCACGCCGCGCCCGACGCCGTCGCCTCGCTGATCCTGGCCGACACCTTCGCCGTGCATCCGGACGGACAGGCGATCTACGACCGGTCGCTCGCCGCGCTGGAACCGCCGGGCACGCTGCGCCAGCTCGCCGAAGCGCGGGTCGACGTGCTCCTCGCCCAGCCAGCGGATCCCGCGGTCCGCAGCGAAGTGATCGAGACCATGGGACGCATCGATCCCGCCACCTACCGCATCGGCGCCGAGGCGGTGTGGCTCGCCGACCAGCGTGACCGGTGCGACGAGATCCGCGTGCCAGTGCTGGTGATCTGCGGCGAGCAGGATCATGTCACGCCCCCGGCGCTCTCGAAGGAGCTGACACGCCTCATTCCCGGCGCGCGTTATGAAGCGATCGAGAGCGTTGGGCATCTCGGCAATCTCGAGCGTCCCAAGGCCTTTAACACCCTGGTCGGCGCGTTCATCCGCGGAGTGGACTCGCGATCCTAGAGCGTCCGCTGTCGACCCAAAACGGACATTAGCGATGTTCGAGCGAACGCAGGGTCTCGTACGCAATTTCAATGATCGCGCCGGCGGAGAAGCCGATTAATGCGGCATAGCAGCCGTTGGACTCCTGTCCAACTAGCTCTAGGTTCCACCGGCCGAATCGTCCGCGCACACAGGGGAGCGGATGATGGATACTCGGGAAGGGCTCTTCCGGGAAAAGAGCCGAAGCCGCGCAAGCTTCCGTAACTACGGCGTGATCGTGCTCTGGGCGCTGCTAGCGCTCGGCTTTCTTGCATTCGTCACGGCTGCAATCGCCGGGCTCAACGAATTCTTCGGGTAAACGGGCAAAGATTGAGGCCACCAGCGGGGGCAGCGCAACGCCGACCAATGTCCGCTTTCGACCCATTGCGGACATAAGCTCGTGAGCGGTCCGACACTCTAGTTCGGGTACTTGGCTGCTTCAGCTTTGCAGTCATAACGCAGCTGCTCGCTCGTGCAGAAATCCGGCCAATATCCCGTCTGCCGCCAATACCGCACCAATCCCAAGCGTGCTGCAATCTGCATGAACCGCGGGTCCGCGCGAACCGCGGCGAAATCCGGCCTGAACAAAGCGTCCCTCTCGATGAAAGGTTGGAATGCGGGGTCTTCCAGCCACTGGTAGGCTTCATCCACGCGGCCAAAATTGCCCAGGGCGAGAAGAACACCGTTGCGCAGGGCGGGGTTGTTCGACGCGTGGCCTTTGAGGGCTGCTATGGCGTCGTCGACCTTAGCCGGGGTAGGATCTAGCCGAGCGGCAATCAGCTTGCGGTAGGGAGCCATGCTGATATCGCTGGAATTGGTGATTCGAGGCAGCAGCTCCAGTGCCGCCCGCGCGTCCCCGTAGCGAAACTGAAGACTGAAGTCGGCGTAGTCGATCGCAGAATCGTTCGGCCACTTCTTTCGAGCCTCGGCAATGTCTGCCTTCGCCTTAGAAAACTCTCCAGAATAGACGAGCGCGAGGATGTACTGCGACCTCGTGTAGGGCGTTCCCGGCTCGAGCTCGACGCCCCTTTGCGCCGCCTGGACCGAGTCCGACATTCGCCCGACCGACTGGAACTCCTCCGAAAGATGCATCTGTATGCGCCCATCGTCGGGGTCGATCTTAGCGCCTTCGTCAAGAACTTGCAGGCCCCGGAAGGTATCGTTCGAGATGAGATGATATTCGGCATCGTAGCTCTTAGCGCTGTTCGGGTTCATCTTTCGAGCGACCGCAATAGCGTCGCGGGCACTTTGCACCGCAGCTGCATGAGCAGCTGGCGAACTGTCCTCGAGGCTCTGGGCGATCCACGATCGGCTGAGTGCAAGATAGTCCCAGGCGGGTGCGAAGTCGGGCGCCAGCTTGGTGACCCGCTCGAAGATCGCTACGAATTCTGTATTTGAATGCTTCGTGTCGCCAAGTTCGGTACAGCCGCTGAGGTACAGCCCCAGCGCCGGTTGCGAGAGGCGCCTGCTGCCGCCCCTCGCATCCGTCAGGCAGAGAGCAGCCTTGGATGCCGATGCTGAGACTTCTGCCTTGAGGTCGGCAGCCGAGGCATCGGCTACGCTCCAGTTCTGCGACCATAGGGTCGCGTGGCCGTCCTCATCGGAAAGCGCCAGTGTCGCGTTCACGCCGGCGCCGTGAGGGTCCGTTGATATTGCCATCCGATACACCGAAGTCTGCCCGGTAGCGTCGGCAGGTCCGATTACCGTCGCACGGCCGAACCGCCTCGGCAGGAACGCGGCCATGTCGGCCGCGGCGACGTTAGCATAATCCGCTGCCATTGCTCGGTCCGAAGATTGCGGCGACGGCAGGATCGCGATGGCGATTTGCTGGTCGCTCGACCACCCGTGCCACAGGAAAATGGCGAGGACGGCAGCCGCCGCCAGCGTGAAGGCGCCGCCGGCCAGCAGCAGTCTTCGTAAGCCTACTTCAGGCCATCGACTTGCAGCGGGACGGAGCACGGGGGCAACTTGCCCGAGCCCTGAGATCCTCGCGAACGCGCCTCTGATGCGATCGGCGTCCGGGGGCTCACGATGTCCTTTCCATCGAGACAGGTTGATCGACTGGAATTGGCGAAAGCCGAGCGGCGGCTCGGTTCCGTCTAGCGAAAATGGGATTAGCTTGCCGGCGTCGCGGCCATATCCAGCTTCGTCGCGTACCCAAGCGGATTTGATCGAGTCCGCCGACCACAGAACCAGAACAGCGTCACATTCCTTGAGGGCGTTCTCGATCTCCGACGAGAAGCTCGCTCCTCCTCCGATGTCGTCCTCGTCTCGCCAAACGTCGTGGCCTTCGCGCTCCAGCCACGCAGTGAAGCGGCGCGACCTTGCCTCATCCTTTCGCGAATAGCTTAGGAAAAGCTTCGCCATGCCGCGCCCCCGTCAGGGAGCTGACGCTGCGCCTCTACTTTTGCGGATGCAAGCTTGCGCCGACTAGATGCCCACCTCGACTGAATGAGGGCCGGAAGCGCTAGGTGCACTCTTTTCCCCAGTTCGCGCGTTTCGGGTCCTACGAGGAACTGAGCTAATGTCCGCTTTCCACCCAAAGCGGACCTTAGAGCGAGTGCCGGTATGAAGTTCTTGTCGGCTGTCTAGGCACGGTATTTGGCCGCTTCCTTCTTGCAATCATACGGAAGCGCCGGGTCGGAACAGAAATCCGGCCAACGGCCGCTCTTTTCCCAATAGCCGAGCAGTCCGAGATGCGCCGCGGCAGCCATCGACCGCGGGTCGCGCCACATCTCGCGGAAAGCCGGCCGGAACAGCACCTCCGTCGCGCCGCCGATGGGCTCTCCTCCGCGGTAATTGAGCAAGATGTCGAGGACCTCGTCTTTGCGGCCGAATTGCGCGAGGGTCTGGACGATTTGGCCGATGAAGAACGGATATTGCTGATAGATTTTCCGATCCTCGGCGATAGATCGGTCGATATTTTCGGACGTGGGATCGATGCGGGCGTGGATGAACGCCGCCTGCTCGGATTGGAGCGGGCCCTGTCGGATAGGGTCTTGCAACATCGCCAAGGCTTCTTTCGGATCACCGTATCGTAGATCGAGGCCATAACGGGCGGTCGCGATTGTCGGAGCTCCGGGCCATAGCTGTTCCGCCTTTCTGAGCTCCGCGAACTCGTCACCCAATGTGATCGT